>Ga0209933_1001829_pt1 | contig 15726 bp, 15 predicted proteins | sample ThiBiot_300_biof_FD_183944 | JGI IMG/M metagenome (GOLD analysis project Ga0209933, IMG submission 183944) | Wastewater bioreactor microbial communities from Cape Town, South Africa - Thiocy_cont_300_biof (SPAdes) | ecosystem: Engineered > Bioremediation > Thiocyanate > Unclassified | place...
ATTTTATTTTTGATCGTAATGGCTGGAATCAGGCCTTTTTTCTTAGCATCGGTCTGATCTTTCCTTCTTCCAAGATCATTTAAAAGTGATTTCTCTTCGTAATAGGCACGAAGATTGTTTTGCATCACATAGTTTTTGTATTCTTCGAATGTCATCGCAATCGGAGCTCCAACTACAGAGTTCCCGATTTTTGGATACAGGTAATACATTCCCGTTTTGATGTCATAAAAAGCATCATAACGGATAGGATCACCAAGACTGAAATCCGTCCTGCCGGTTACCAGTGTATCGGCTGGTTTTTCCTGTGCATATGCATTTGTAAAACCGACAAATAATAAAAAAAGGAGCGTTAATTTATAAAGGTAAATATTTTTCTTCACTTATATTTTTTTAAGAAACTGATGATAAAAATTCATCAACTGTTAAATATTTTTTAAAATCTCTTTCACTAATTCTTCTACAGAAACTTCAGGATTTTGCTTCAGAATTCTATCAGCAATTTTTTCACTCACTTTCTTGGAAATCCCTAAAACTTCTAATGCAGATAACGCTTCATTTTTGTTTTTATTGTCTGCAAAATTAGAAAGTTTCTCTTCCGAATTGCCGAAACCACCAACTTTATCGCGTAAATCAATGATAATTCTTTCTGCTGTTTTAGCACCAATCCCTTTCACTTTCTGGATGAGTCCGCTATTGCCGGAAAGTATTGCATTAGCAGCTTCTGACAAGCTAAGCGAAGATAATAATATTAATGCAGAAACAGGTCCGACGCCATTAACACTTATTAACAGATTGAACATCTCTTTTTCCTGCTTTGTAAAAAAGCCAAAAAGCAGATGAGCGTCTTCACGAATGATCTGCTGAATGTATAGCAAAACTTCCGATCCTTGCATCAGACTTTGTGATGTCTGCAGACTGATACCAACATAATATCCAATTCCGCTAACATCAATCACAGCAAATGTTGGTGTTAGCTCCTGAACAATTCCTTTGAGTGAATAAATCATCGAATTAAAAAAATTAGGGTTTTGCGAAGATATAAATTAAGTTAAAAACAAAAGCCATCTTAACACGTTAAAATGGCTTTTACTTTATATTATAGATAAATAATCCTATTTTTTATCTTTCATCTGTGCATCAAGGACTGCAATCGTTGCAAGATTTACAATTTCGTCTACACTTGATCTCATTTGTAGAACGTGAACCGGTTGGTCTAGTCCCATCAAGATTGGTCCAATGGTTTGAGCCGCTTTCATTCCTCTGATAATCTTGTAAGAAAGGTTTGCACTTTCAAGATTTGGAAAAACCAAAACATTGGCCGGATTGGTTCCTAATTTTGAGAATGGATAATCCGCCAGGTGGTCGCTATTCAAAGCGAAATCAGGCTGAATCTCACCATCCACTAACATTTTCGGATATTTCTCGTGAAGGATTTTTACCGCAGCAGCCACTTTTTTAGACGTATCCGCTTTGGCTGAAAAATTCTCAAATCCTAACATCGCCAACCTTGGCTCGATAGCAAAAGATTTTACTGTGAATTCTGCCATTCTTGCAATTTCTACAAGATCTTCCGTGGAAGGATTTTTATTAATTGATGTATCTGCAAAGAACAATGGTTTCTTTTCTGTCAAGATCATCATCATTGCGGCAACCTTATTAACACCCGGTTTTTTATCGATGATTTCTAAAATCGGTTTCAGAACCGATGCATAACTTTTAGAAAAACCAACAATCAAAGCATCCGTATCGCCGTGTTCCAGCATCAATGGTCCAAAATAATCACGCTGTCTGACATGTCTTTTTGCTTTGTATTCATTGATACCTTTTCGGTTTCTCTTATCCCAAAGTGTCTTCCTGTATTTTTTACGGGTTTCTTTTTGCTCATCATCATTCGGGTCGATGATTGGAATATCTAATGTAATTCCGTATTCTTCCATTTTTTCTTTGATAAGCCTTTTGCTTCCTAATAAGCTTGGATAAGCGATTCCTTCTTCCTGTAGAATCTGTGCTGCTTTCAGGATATTATATTCTTCTCCATTACCAAGCGTTACTCTCTTCGGATTTGCCTTTGCACGGTTCTGCATCATTCTTACGAGCTTCTCATCACGACCCATTCTGTCAAGAAGCTGATTTTCATATGCTTCGAAATCTTCAATCTGCTTGCCGGCGATTCCACTTTCCATTGCTGCTTTTGCAACGGCGATAGAAACTTTGGTAATCAATCTGTTATCAAAAGGTTTTGGAATGAAATATTCTTTTCCGAAACTGATGTTACTTACATTATAAGCCAACTTCACCATTTCCGGAACCGGCTCTTTTGCAATTTCTGCCAAGGCATGAACTGCTGCTAATTTCATCGCTTCATTGATTCCTCTTGCCTGAACATCCAAAGCACCTCGGAATATGTAAGGGAAACCAAGAACATTATTCACCTGATTAGGATAATCACTTCTTCCGGTTGCCATTATCACATCTTCTCTTGTTGCGATTGCCAAATCATAACTGATTTCCGGGTCCGGATTTGCTAGGGCAAAAACGATTGGGTCATTTGCCATAGAAAGTAACATCTCTGCGGACATTACATTTCCTTTTGACAATCCCACGAAAACATCTGCGCCTTTTACCGCATCTTCCAAAGTCGAAATATCAGTCTGGGCAATGAAGTCTAATTTCTCAGGTGTAAGATTTTCTCTTTTGTGATTGATGACACCTTTGCTGTCACACATCAAAATATTTTTCGGATCAAGACCAAGCGAAATGTACAATTTGGCACAGGCAACCGCTGCCGCCCCAGCTCCATTGATTACCATTTTTACTTCCCCGATTTTTTTCCCTGCAATTTCCAAAGCATTAATCAAAGCAGCTGCAGAAATAATCGCCGTTCCGTGCTGGTCATCGTGCATCAATGGGATATCTAACTCTTCTTTCAATCTTTGCTCGATGTAGAAAGCTTCCGGTGCTTTGATATCTTCCAGATTGATTCCTCCGAAAGTCGGTGCGATGGCTTTTACGGTTTCAATGAACTTATCGGGATCTTTTTCATTGATTTCAATATCAAAAACATTGATTCCTGCAAAGATTTTAAAAAGCAAACCTTTTCCTTCCATCACCGGCTTAGATGCTTCCGGACCGATGTCTCCTAATCCTAAAACAGCTGTACCGTTGGAAATTACGGCTACCAAATTTCCTTTGGATGTATATTCGTAAACGCTTTGCGGATCATCGTGGATTGCCATACAAGGTACAGCAACCCCTGGCGAATAAGCCAAAGACAAATCTCTTTGCGAAGAATGTGGTTTGGAAGGAATTACCTCGATTTTACCCTTCGGTTCCTGACGGTGATAATCTAAAGCTGCTTTATCAAAAGCGTTTTGGTCTCTTGAATTTTTTGACATTGTTGATTTACTTTTGTTGTGCTTCTATATTATTATAGACTCACGGGTTTTTATTTTTTCTTTGCGTAAGGGCGGAGGGCATTGTTGGAGCTCTTTTTTGTTTTTGTTGAAAAGGCAGTTCGAGCGCCTCAGGATGACAAAAAACAAAAAAAGCGACTGCCCGCAGACCGGCCCGCTTGTTTTGGCGGCTGACTCAGCCTGGCAAAACAAAGGGATACGCCCTAATTATGATTGCAAAGTTAAAGCTTTGGAATGATATAGTCACGATGATAATTGACCAGACTTTCTATTGGCTTCTGTACAACTGTCCCGATTCTGAAGTGAAAATCTGACGCCGCTGCCCGTAAGGAATCTTCGAAAAAGTAGGCAATGGATCCAATGAAATTGATCTCACAATCCCGACATTCTTCGTACGGCATCACCTGAAACTCAAGGAAATTCTTGAGTTCTTTGTAAATGAAATTCTGAAAATACGGATGGTTTTTTCTATCTACAATGAACCTTGTAAAATCTGCCATATAAGCATTCGCTCTGGGATTGTGATACATATTTTTCAATAATTCATCAATATTCAGCTGATAAATCTCAGTAAATTGCTGATGCAAATCCGGTGGCAGTTTCTTCATAAAATAATGACGAACGAGCTGCTTTCCTAATGCACTTCCACTGCCTTCGTCCCCGATCAGGAATCCTAAAGACGGTAATTCGGTTTTGACATTTTTGCCATCGAAATAACAGGCATTGGAACCTGTTCCGAGAATGCAGACAATTGCGGGAACACCTCTGTAAGCGGCATATGCTGCTGCGAGAAGATCTTCTTTGACGTGAATCTGAGCATTGGTAAAAACCTTTTGGATCTCCCGCTCAACGATCAGCTTTTTTTCTGCTGTTCCACAACCTGAACCATAAAAAAAGATATTTTCCAGATAATCCTGAAACTTTGTAAGAGCTTGATTTTTTTCTAATTCGGGAGCAATTAATTCTGCTTTTATGATATTCGGATTGAAACCTACCGTTTCTGTTTTCAGTACTTCTGTACCGTCGTTTTCAAGAATGACCCAGTCGCATTTTGTAGATCCTCCGTCAACAATAGCAATCATATAAATATGTATTTAGAATGCTAAAATAATATTTTTTCGGGAAGGTTTTGAATTGATTTTTAATTATTGATCTTTATCTTCTATCAACCAGTCTTCTATCTCGTCCTCCAGATAAGTTGTTTGTAGTTTGATGGCATTGATGAAGTCATCCGGGATACTTTCTGTAGTCTCGTTGCTTTCGAGATCCCAGAGCTCATCAGACATTGTTTCATACTCAGAATAGATTCTTTTGAATCTGGAACTGCTTTTTTCCAACTCTTCGATCTTTTTTTGCTGAGGCAAAAATTTTCTGTAAGGTCTGTTAGAATTTTTCATTTGATTAATATTTGTGGTTTGGGTGTTTGTGTTTAGCGAAAAAATTTCCTGACCAATTATTATTAGTCAGGCTAACTTTACTCTCAACTGGAATTATTTGCATTATTTTCAACAAGAAAACCTTTGTGCAAACAATTTTTCAATCAAATCTCATTTTCTTTTACAATAAAATAAATGTAGGAATATTTCTAATACAAAAAAATTATTTAACGATTATTTTAAAACATTTAACAATTCCTATAAATTTGCAAACGAAATGAAACAATTAATTCTACATCAGAAGCAAGTTATATTCTTTATCATAGCCGGCGGACTAAGTGCTATTATAGAAATCGGCAGCTTTAAGCTTTTCAGCGTTTATCTTCCAAAAGTCTTTTTTTGGGAGTATAATCTGTATGGAATTAAATATCCGTTTAGCAATATCCTGTCTACGAGCTGCGGAATTATTACTAATTATTTTTTAAGTATTTGGTTTGTGTTTGAAAGAGGAAAACATTCTAAGAGAAAAGAGTTTGTTTATTTTATCCTTGTTTCTGTGGTTTCTACTTTTATAAGCTTGTTTTTGTTCCAGATATTATATCACTTTGTCTTCAAAGAAGTGATAGATCTGGGAATCTATGTACTTTCTCCGGAAATGATGAGTAAGATCTCTGCCATACTTCTCGTCTCGATGCTGAATTATTCTATAAAGAAAAAAGTTATTTTTAACGGATAAAAACTTATTTTTGGTCTGATTAATTTTTATTAGACATTAATGAGAACATTACTGGTGTATGTTTGGCGATTTTGGATGGTGATTCTGGGCACTGTTCTTACATTAATATTTTTTATTCCTGTTTATATTTTATCGATCCGGCAGAAGGATTACAAATTCTGCTATTTTTTTATCCGTCTCTGGGCTATCGGGATGTTCTACGGAATGGGTTTCCGATACAAAATGATTTCTAAAACTGGTAAAAAAATTGATAAGTCGCAGCCCTATGTTATCATATCCAATCACACTTCTATCATGGATGTTATGCTGCCCTGTATTCTTTTCCCTAATCATCCGCTGTGTTATGTCGGAAAAAAAGAGCTGGAAAAAATCCCAATCTTTGGAACCGTTTATAAAAGGGTTTGTGTAATGGTGGACAGAAATAGTGCAAGAAGCCGTGCTGATGTTTACCGAAGATGTGCTGAAAGAATGCAGCAAGGTCACAGTGTTGTTATTTTTCCTGAAGGCGGTGTCCCAGATGACACAAGTATTGTTCTGGATCAATTCAAAGACGGTGCTTTTATTTTGGCAACTAAACATCAATTTCCTATTGCGGTTTTCAGTTTCAAAGGTTTGAAGGAGATGTTCCCTTTTGATAATAAAAAAGGATATCCCGGAGTTGTGAAAGTTTTCTTCAATGATATTCTAACACCAGACTTATCATTAAAAGAGCTCAAAGAAAAAGCTTTTGACGAGATTCAATTGTCTCTGATGGAGAAAATAAAATAATTTATCCAACGAATAATACTTTTCACTACATTTGTTTAAAAATATTAACTTAAAATTAACAAACAATTAATACATGACACCACAGAAAACCAATTGGGGACAGTTTATTCCTCTAGTTACAGTTTTTTTCTTTTGGGGATTTGTTGCCGCAAGTAACGACATCCTGATTCCTGTTTTTAAGGAAGCTTTTCACCTCACTCAAAGCCAAAGTCAATTGGTATCTGTTGCTTTTTATGTTGCATATACAGTAGGTTCTCTTATTTACATGTTTATTTCTAAAGGTATTAGACAAGACCTTATTAACAAGATCGGTTACAAAAACGGATTGATTTTAGGATTATTGATTTCTGCTTTTGGAACCTTATTATTCTATCCAGCCGCAAATACCGGTTCATTTACATTAATGATATCAGGATTATTCATTGTCGGATTGGGATTCTCCCTTCAACAGATCGTAGCTAACCCACTGGCGATTGAAATTGGACCTTCAGAAACAGGGGCTCAAAGATTAACAATGGCAGGCGGAATTAACAATCTAGGGACAACAATCGGACCTCTGATCGTATCTTTTGCAATTTTTGGCTCTGCTACTACGGCCAATACAACTGCTAGTATAGAAAGTGTAAAGATTCCTTATTTGATTTTAGGTGGCGCTTTTGTTCTTGTTGCATTGTTATTGAAATTTTCATCCCTGCCTCAAAAGACTGAAGTGAGCACCGAAAATACAGAGGATACTACTCCAGGAGAGCACAGGACTTCAGCCCTTAAATATCCACAACTAGTTCTGGGAATGATTGCAATCTTCGTTTATGTTGGTGTAGAAGTTTCTACTGCAAGCAATCTTCCTGCATATATGGAAAAATCGTTAGGATTCTCAACAAAAGATATTGCTCCCTATGTTTCTCTTTACTGGGCTAGTTTGATGATTGGCAGATGGACGGGATCAGTGGAAGCTTTTGATATTTCGGGAGGATTCAAAAAAATATTGAGATTCTTAGCTCCGTACCTCGCATTTGGAGTTTTTCTATTGGTTAATGCTATTGCACAACATGACTTGAGGCCTTTCTATATCTATCCGCTCATTATCCTGGTAATGATCATTGCAGATGTTCTCAGCAAAGGAAATCCGGCAAGAATGTTATTGCTTTTCTCATTAGCCGGAATTCTCGCAACAATATTAGGAATAACAACAGAAGGTATGGTTTCTGTGTATGCATTCACAAGTGTCGGCTTATTCTGTAGTACGCTTTGGCCGTGTATTTTTGCTCTGGCTGTTAATGGATTAGGAAAACATACTAATGAAGGCAGCAGTATGCTAATTATGATGATTATGGGTGGAGGAATCGTGAGTTGGCTGCAAGGTTACATTGCTGATCTTACTTCTATCCATTCAAGTTATATTGTTGGTGTGATTTGTTTTGCTTATCTTGCATTCTATGCAGTAAGAGTTACCCAAATTTTAAAATCACAAGGAATTAACCTTGAAAAAGAAAAAATATCCGGTGGTGGTCACTAATAAAAATATCTTTTTAAAAAATAAAAATTGGGCAATCGTTTTGGTTGCCCAATTTTTATTTTTTTACATATTATCAAAACTTGATTTTGCAGTTAATTTTTTTTCAAAGCTTTTTGAATGGAAAAAGAGTTTACACATTGCTATATTTTCAAAATTCAATTTTTCTTTTGGAGATTTAGTCTATATTTTAATTACCATAATATGGATCTATTTAGTGTGGGGTTTAATCAAAAACAGAAATTCAAAATTCCTGAAATACATTCTTATTTCCTTCAACATATTCTATTTTATGTATCAATGTTTCTGGGGGATGCTTTATTTCCAGACACCAATTATAAATAAACTCCAAAAGAGAAAAATATCAGATTACGAAGTCAAAAATCTAACCCTTAAATATCTTGAGCTGTGTAAAAAAACACGGGAAAAGGTGGCAGAAAATAAAAATGGTGTTTTTATAATCAGAGATATCCGGCAATTAAAACTTGAGATCTTAAAACAACAAAAAAACTTGCCTCAAAACATCAGCATAAAAAAGCCGGTTACATATTTATCCGTTAAGCCAAGTGTATTCGATTCTTTTATGAACAAAACAGGAATCCTAGGCTATTATAATCCGTTTACAGCGGAATCACAATACAATCCAAATATTCCGGCTACACAACTTCCATTTACTCTTGCTCATGAGATGTCACACCAGCTTGGTTATGCCAGAGAACAGGAAGCCAGTTTTATAGCTTATCTATACTCAAAAAAAACAAATAATGCGGATTTACAATATAGCGCTCAGCTATATATCTTAAAAAGTCTCTTAAGATCGATCGCCAAAAATGACAAACCTTTTGCAGAATCTATCATTGGGAAATATTCTGTTAAGATGAAGAAAGACCGGGAAAATGAAGTAGTTTTTGCTGAAAAAAATAAGGGTATAATAAGTGATTTTTTTGGAGCAACCAATGATCTGTTTTTAAAAACAAATCAACAAGACGGGCAGGTAAGCTATTCTTATTTTATCAATCTGTTGCTTCTATATGAGCTATAAAAAGAAAAAGAATCGTACAGTAAGTACGATTCTAAAAACACAAATGATGAAAAAAAATTTATTGCTCCTGAGTGATTGTCTCAAAAGCACCGTAAAAGTACAACATTTGAATTTACCCTCCAAATATTTTAAGCACATATTTAAAAAAAAAGCAGAACATATTAATAATCAAAATATTAAATGTTTTAAAATTATTATGATTAGAGACATCTCTTAATTTTATCGACCTTATACCAAAGTCCATTATACTAGTTAAAAATCTGATTAACCATCTGATCATTAAAAGGCTATTTTTCAAATAATAAGATGCATGAGAATCTGGAGCATTCCCTTAATTTTGAATAACCTAAAATATATGACGCAGATATATTACAGAGAAATATATTTTTTTTTGGTTGTTTTATTAAAAAAACTTACCCTAAAAAATAATAGACTTTTTTTAATTATTAGAAAATAAAAATCCGCAAATGTCTATACATTTACGGATTTTCTAGTAGCGAAGACGGGAATTGAACCCGTGACCTCAGGGTTATGAATCCTGCGCTCTAACCATCTGAGCTACCTCGCCATTTTTGTGGTGCAAATATAAGGATATTTTACATTCCCACAAACTTTTAATTAACTTTTAAATAATCTAAAACATCAGCTACATGATTGGGTTTGCTAATGATTTTATTATCAGCATCTAATATGAAATAAGTTGGCGTTGCGGAAATATTATAAGTATCTCCATATGAGCTATACCAGCCTTTCCCTTCAGAATCACTTATCCAGGGATATATATTGGCTTTACTCTTAAATTCATCAAGATTGCTATCTAGCGATAAACCAACAACCTCAATGTTTTGTGCTTTTAATTTAGTATACTTTTCCAAAAGTTTTGGTAATTCTGCTTCACAATGAGAACAAGTGGAAGACCAGAATACAACAATTTTTTTATTGCTTTTTACATCGTACAAAGACTTGGCTTTGGTATGTATAGGATTTATAAATACATTATTGGGCATCTTAGCACCAATTTCTGTATTATTATTCGATTTCAGGGTTGATGCAAGCCTGTCATTGATTGTACATTTAAGATTATTGCCTTCTGCAAGATATTTTTGTTTCAGCTTATCCATATTATAGGTGTTGAAAATATCAATAAGCTCAGAAAGTATAGTTTGTCCTCGTGGCGTTTCAAGGTTGACGGCAGCTAATAATTTGTCGACACCTTCTTCTACATTGGATTTAGAAACATTCAAATAGTTTATTAAGGAAGGCTTTAAAATCAGTGATGTCTCCAGATATTCTCCAGATTTTGAGTAAAAATCAATATAATCCTGGGGTTTTAGCTCAGTTGCTTTTTCCTGTACAGAAAATTTTTGATTTTTGTGATAATAATCTAGAAAGGGATGAGTCTCATAGAGTAACTGATCGTTTTTCGAAAGCAAATTAATTTCCTTCTCAAGCGACTTATAAAAATCTTCCGTCGGTCTGTAATAATCCTTAATCTGGATCAGAGCCGGAAGTATTAATTCCTGTTTTTTTTGCTGGTCAATTTCATTCCCAAATAATTGATTTGTCTGATCATTAAAAACTACATTCGAGAGCTTATTTTTACTATCCAGATCAACTTTGAAATCAATATTTTTATTTTCTGAAACCAAATTTACTGAAGAATTCGTCTTCTGAAAAAATGCTCTCATCATTCCTGTATACTTTTTATCAACTTTGAACACAGCTTTATTATTTGTGATCTTAGCTTTAGAATATAAAATCTCCTTAGATCCGTTAAAACCATATAGATACATATCAGAATCAGACAAATATGAAGGGATTTCCACAGTAACACTGAACTGTGGAAATGCATATGCAGATAATAAAATACTGCTTATAAATAATGTTTTTTTCATAGAGTAAAAATAAAAAAACTCACTTAAAAGTGAGTTTTAAAATATTAAAAAATTTTATTGTAAGGCTTTTTGCTTTTGTTTCATTACAAAAATTATAGTCATTGCAATTGCAATTAAAAACAAAATAAAAGTATAGCTATCTATTGGAGAAGCAGGGTAAGCTCCAATATCTCCGGATTCAGGATTCTCGGGTGGTGGTGGTACAGATTGAGCAAATCCGAATATACTCATCAGTAAAAACAAGAAACGGTATACCCTTTTTAATAAAAAATTAATCATCATTAGTTATTTTTGTGTTTAATTAACAATTTTTTTAGTTACAACCTCTCCTTTATCAGAAATAGCTCTAACCAAGAACATACTTTTTGCTTGATAATTCAAAGGAACAGTATAATCTGAGCCAGTAGATATTTGTGATTTGGTGTTCAATAACTGTCCTGTTGCAGAATACACCTCAACAGTTGCTTTATTCCAATTTTTAGCAAATCTTACAACCCACTGAGAATCTTTCTTAGCTATTATTGTTTGAGAATTATTAACATTCCCAGTTCCTAATGTTGCACCTTCTGGCAGTTCATAATATAAACCTAAAACTTTAGCACCACTCATAGAAAGGCTATCACCATCTACAATCTTTATAAACTGACCTTGAGAATTCTTTAGATAAAAGCTATTTCCATCACTTAGCCCTTCCGGAACTCTATTACCTTTTTCATAAACCTCAAACTTCAGATAATATGGAGTTCCAACATCACTTATATAAAGAGGAATTTCTTTAGACTTGTAAGCAACTTCATTAGCTTCGTTAATATAAAGTTTTCCGGAAAGATTAATATCTTCACCTCCTGTTAAAGTCTCTTCTTTTGTATAAACAAAAGCATTATCTCCATTATAAGCTTGTAAACTTGTATTGCCGGGACTGTTCCCGGTAACAGCAGAAGGAGAAATTGCATAGTATGTTCTTCCTATTTCCAAGCTGTCTGTATCATACATTATAACCGCTACCTGCTTTACAATTTTGTCTGTAGGAATATCTGCATCATCAAATATCTTACTTGTAGGATTGGTGGTTTGCGTTGTATTATCTCTTGAAGTAGATGCAAAACGTCTTAATAAAGTATAATTAATTGCAGATGCGGCATTGTTTCCATTGTCAGCGGAAAGTTTAACCATGAACTCACCCATAGGTTTAATCACTAGACGGTTACCGCTAATATCTCCAGCTTGAAATACACCGGAACTTGCAACCATAACAACAGTTCTTCCCGCAGTACCATTCGCAGATCCGCTTGTATTTTCAGTTGGATAGCTGGTTCCTGATCCTCTTGTCCAGGTTAAACCCGATGTATAATAAGCAATACCTTGTAAATTAGGTATAGCATTACCATCAGAGTTTGTAGATTCTGACTGACCAATGTATCTTAAATCAATATTTGTTAAAAAGGGATTTGCAACCTGATAAAGGTTCTTACCGTAACTAGCATCCCAGCCTCCTGCATTTCCAGTCTTTGATTGAAAGGGATCATCTAAATAGCTGTAATATCTTTCGCCATAATAATTAGTAGCAGATCCATTATAACCAAAGCTAATTCCACTGGATGCTCCTGTAAGAGAATAAGATTGATTTCCGCTAACATCAGAAACCGGAGTTCCCGCAAACGTAGTAACCACCGAAGCTGCCGCAGCATCCCAAACAACTGTTCCTGAAGAATTTCTTCTCGGTATGATGTAATAATCCAGTGGAGTACCTACATAAGTTGTCGATAATGCAGAACTAGCCGCCGCTATCTGATCAAATCTTGCTCTGGCATTATTCCATCTGAATACAGAACTAGGATTAAAACGTCCTGCAGAATTATTAGCACCATTAGTCACATTAAGATAACTTCCTCCTGTGTTTCCCGGACTATTAGCCAAATTAGCCACCAGATCTGAAATCGGGTAGTTATAAAAAGGCAAAGCAAGCTGCTGCTTAGCTGTAGAGCCGCTATTGGCATCTGCTCTGTATTCTTTATTAACTTTACCTGTAATATTAGTCTGAGGAATACCCGCAATATAAAGCTGTCCGTAACTTGTAGCACCGTTGAACTTCAAATTAACATTTGATGTAGATGCGATATTAAGCTGATCAGTAGAAGCAGCATTAATCATGATATTTCCGGAATTGTTTACTATAGCTGTACCGGCGGTTTGCAATCCACCACCGTTGTATACCAAAGTTTGACTCTGAACAGTAACTAATGCTGAATTTCCAACATAAGTAAGAATCTGGGAAAAAGCAATACTATTGAATAGTATTAATTTGATAATAAATAATTTTCGTATCATTGTGTGTAATATGTGTTTGTGTGTTCTTCTTGCAAAGATATTAATTTTTTAGATATTCGTATAAAATATCTAATTAATTAAAGATTTTATAATATTGAGTCTATTTTTACGTATTGGTTATTTTCAATATCAAACATATAATCTTCCAATACTTTTTCAGTTGTCCCTCGCAGACCTCTTGCTCCAAGTCCTTTATTCATAGTATCTTCCACGATTTCTTCAATAGCTTGATCTGTAAATTCGAGAGTGACATTATCCATCTTGAACAATTCGGTAAACTGATTAATGATAGAATTTTTAGGTTCTTTCATAATTCTTACAAGCGTCTCTTTTGTCAACTTATCGAGATAAGTAATGATAGGAAATCTCCCTAAAAGTTCAGGTATCAACCCAAAACTCTTCAAATCGATCGCATTGATCTGACTTAAAATGTAATCTTCTTCATTGGTTTTATTGATTTTGTCTGCGGAAAAACCAATGGCTTGCTTGTTAAGTCTTCTTTCAATAATTTCTTTCATCCCGTCAAAAGCACCTCCAGCAATGAACAAAATATTCTGGGTATTAACCTGAATATACTTCTGATCCGGATGTTTACGTCCACCTTGAGGCGGAACGTTCACAATGCTTCCTTCCAGCAATTTCAACAAACCTTGTTGAACACCTTCTCCCGAAACATCTCTTGTGATACTCGGATTATCAGATTTTCTGGCAATCTTATCAATCTCATCAATAAAAACAATTCCTCTCTCGGCTTTTTCTACATCATAATCAGCAACCATCAACAATCTCGAAAGGATACTTTCCACATCTTCACCCACATAACCTGCTTCTGTAAGGATTGTCGCATCTACAATACAGAATGGAACATTCAGTTGTTTTGCAATCGTTTTTGCCAGCAATGTTTTTCCTGTTCCCGTCTCACCAATCATTATAATGTTGGATTTTTCAATCTCAACTTCACGGTTTTCATCCTGAGCATGCAATAATCTTTTGTAATGATTATAAACCGCTATGGACAATTGTTTTTTTGCTTGGTCCTGACCAATCACATATTCATCAAGAAAAGCTTTTATTTCTCTAGGCTTTTTAAGTTCTTCCAGAGATTCCGCCATAGATGCAGAATCCGAAGTTTTATTAACACTATCTTTTACAATGGCATGTGCCTGTTCTATACAGTTTTCACATATAAATCCATTTTGCCCGGAAATCAGTATTTGTACTTCACTCTTTTTCCTTCCGCAAAATGAACATTGATTTGGATTCATAATTTTCTCTAAGTTCTAAATTAAAAAAAGAAGCTCAAGACTTCTTTTATGCTTTTATTATGGATTCCTGAATTTCCTTATATTCTTCGGGTGTAAAAATCAGCCTAGCATTTTTAAAATTAAGGTCGTCCATACTGTTAAGTGGTATCAAATGTATATGAGCATGTGGCACTTCCAAACCGACAACAGCCACTCCTACTCTTTTGCAAGGGATAGCTTTCTTGATTTGCTTTGCAATGTCCTGTGTAAAAGCCCAAAGTTCTTTGTAATCTTCAGAATCTAAATCGAAGATAAGGTCGGTTTCCTTTTTCGGAACAACCAGCGTGTGACCTTTTACCAAAGGCATCGCATCCAGAAAAGCGATGTGTTTTTCGTCCTCGGCAATTTTATAACTAGGAATTTCTCCGTTGATGATTTTAGAAAAAATAGTGCTCATAATTTTTTTAATATTGATTTTAATTTCAGCAATTTTTAAACCAACATCTCTATTTTTATTTTATAAAGAAATTTCTAAAACTTCAAAAGAAAGCTTATTTCCATTAGGCAATACGATATCGGCTGTTTCACCAACAGATTTGCCCAAAAGTCCTTTCGCAATAGGTGTATTCACAGAAATTTTTCCAGCCTTCAAATCACTCTCATTATCAGGAACCAAAGTGAATTTTTGCTCACCTTTTGTTGCATTATTTTTCAGTCTAACCGTCGTAAGTATAGATACTTTGCTCAGATCAAGCTGGCTTCCGTCAATGATTTTGGATGTAGAAATAATATCTTTCAATTTAGAGATTCTCATCTCCAACATCCCCTGTGCTTCTTTAGCTGCATCGTATTCTGCATTTTCAGACAGATCACCTTTATCTCTTGCTTCAGCAATCTGCTGCGTTATTTTTGGTCTTTCGATCGTTTCTAGTTGTTCCAGTTCGGCTTTCATTTTGTCCAAACCTTCTTTGGTAACGTAGTTCATAACAATAAAATTTATCGTTTGTATAAAAAAATAATCCGACCTTTGCCGGATACTAATTTGTCTCGAATTGAGTTTACAAATATATAATTTATTTTTGAAATGAAAACCAAAAAAATCGCATCGCTATTCGCATTATTTTTGATTATCAGTGTTTTAAGCATTAATAATTCTTGTAGCGAAAGAAATGAAACCGTAAGCTGTTTTCCTAATTCCACGATTGCTGTACAACTTAACCTGACTTTACCGCTTTATTACAAGTTACAAACCGTTGGATCCTGGGTTTACGTGAATGAAGTTGGAGCGGGAACCAGAGGACTGATCGTGGTAAGAACAACAAGTGGATTCAAAGTTTATGATAGAAATGCACCACATATCTGTCCGGATACAGATACAACTCTTGAGGTCAAAAATGACACTTCCATTTAT
>Ga0209933_1001831_pt1 | contig 15697 bp, 10 predicted proteins | sample ThiBiot_300_biof_FD_183944 | JGI IMG/M metagenome (GOLD analysis project Ga0209933, IMG submission 183944) | Wastewater bioreactor microbial communities from Cape Town, South Africa - Thiocy_cont_300_biof (SPAdes) | ecosystem: Engineered > Bioremediation > Thiocyanate > Unclassified | place...
TCCCTTTATTAAAATGGATTTTCTCAAAAGCTTTGGGAATTATCGCCATAACACTGGCAACAATCAGTTTATTGTTTACCAACGAGGCCATCAAGAAAGGTCATTTTCTGTTGGTCAGAATTTATGGTGGATTTCAGATCATTATGATTCTGGTTGCTGCCACTTATCAGCACAATCCTAATATCATTCTTTTTGCCAACGGCAGTCATCTTTCTCTGTTTGATGAAAGTGCTGCGCCGAAAACTATTGAAGCTTTGGGCTGGGCACTTCTTCTGGGAAGTATTTTCATTCTGCCGTTTTTGTTTTATTTGTTGATGTCTTTCGGCAATCAAAGCAGAAAAGATCCGGAATAATAAAATAAACCAAGAGTCGTTTTTTACATAGTGGTTTTATTTTTGATATGAAAAACCATTTTTAAATTCAATCGATAAATTATGAAAAAATTGCTATTGACAATGGGTTTGTTGGCTGGCATATTGTCTTCTGCACAGGCTTGGAAAGGTGCTGGCGACCAAAAGGCACAAGCCGGACTTAATGTTTGGGGATTTGGAACCGGACCTACTGCAAGTTATGATTATGGACTTTCCAACCTCATCTCTGTTGGTGGAGGTGCTAATGTTTATTTTAATGAAGACGAAGACAATCCTTTTATTTTTGGACGTATCGGATTCCATTTGCAGGAAGCTTTGGCATTACCTTCTGAAATAGATATCTATCCTGGTGTTAATGTAGGAGTTGCCGGTAGAAACTTTGGTTTGGGCGTTTATCTTGGTGCAAGATATTTTTTCACAGAGAACTGGGGCGCTTTTATAGAAGCTGGAAACAATGGAAGTTTTGGGGTTTCTTATTCTTTCTAAATTTTGACTAAAATATAAAAGCTTCTGTGTTCAGAAGCTTTTTTGTTTTATACATTTGGAAAATTCTACTTGCTCATTTCTTGCTCTATTTTCTCAATCATTTTCTCGGCATTTCCATTGGTTCCTCCAAAATCGATCGCCTTTTTATAACTTTCTAATGCTAAATCATATTGTTTATCGGTAAAATAAGCTTCTCCCAAACTATCGAAAATATTAGCATCTTTAGGAAACTCATTGGTAGCCAATTTGAATATGGTTATGGATTCATTGTTTTTGCCGAGTCTTAATAATTCATATCCCAATTTATTAAGTTCTCCAGGATTCTCAAAACTGTATTCATTTTTAGAATTTTTCTTAAGTAAATAATAGGTTTCTATCGCTTTATTGACGTCATTGACAGCTTCTTTTCTTATGGCTTGATAAATAGATTTTTTAGGAATTTTGTACTCTTTTCCCAACATCAGATTATGAATAATATGTCCCAAATCCCAAACTCTATTAAGGTTATTGGAAACCAGAATTATCGTAATATTATTTTTAAGATCATTTAAAAAGATCGATTCGAATTTATACGAAACGCCATTGTGTCTTTGTAGTTCTTCTTTTTCAAAGTATCTGCCAAGAGATCCGCCTTCGTCTTTGGCGTATGGATTATTCAACAGAGTTTGGAAGGATTCTTTGGATATTAATCGATTAGAATTAAGCGCTTCAATCCATTTATAGAGATCATTGATATCTACCCAAAGCCAGCCGCTAATAAATTGCATTTCCGGGCATCTGACATAGTCCATATCATAACAAGACGTTCGGTTTTCATATCCCGATTTGGGATCAAATACCGAGTTGGTCATTTTTAATGGCTTAATTATATTTTTAGAAACGAATTCCTCAAATGACATCCCGGTAACCTTTTCAATGATTCTTCTCTGCAAGAAAACATTACCATTATCATATCTGTAACTGGTTCCCGGTTCGAATAATAGACTATCGTTACTTCGCAAAATCTTCCACGCCTCTTCATCATTTTTGGGTACTATTGGATCGATTCGTGGAATACCGCTGGCATAATTAATCAAATGACGGATGGTTACTTTTTCCGACCATTTTGGTAATCCTAAATTAAATTTGGAGACTCTATCATCAAGACTGAGAAGACCACGCTCTACTAAAATCATTATAGAAACCGCATTAAATTCCTTTGCAATAGAACCAATGTTAAATATCGATCTTTTATTTAAAAGCGTTTGCTTCGTTTCATCTGTAAAACCAAATGATTTTTGAAAAATGATTTTATTATTTTTAGCGACCAGCACATTTCCGTTGAATAAACCTCTTTCATAGGATTTCGCCATTACAGAATCAATTTTGTTGGAATACACCGATTCTTTTTTCGATTTGTTTCTGTTGTTTAAGTTATTCGCAGTTTGTGCAAAAGTACTTATTGATATAAGCAGAATAATGATTAATTGTAGTTTTTTCATTTTATAACTATTTTTTTAGTTATTGGTATAACAACTAAATAAAAGTTTTTATTACATCTGGATATGAAAGTTTTTCATTTAATCAGGAAAAAAGAAAAGCATTCCGATATTCCGAAATGCTTTGTTACTGTCTATTCTTTTAACTTAATATTCTTATTTTGTGGCGGAAGCGGAACGTAGCCATCATCATTAATCACTTTTGGAAACTCATGGTTTTGCCATCTAGTTTTGGCGTCTTCTATGATTTCTCTGGAAGTTCCAACGAAATTCCAATAGATATATCTGGGTTCAGGAAAAGGTTCGCCTCCAAATATATAAACTGTTGAATTCGGTTTTAAGGTAAAATGACAAAGCTTCGCATCTTTCGCAATCAGGATGTGTTTCGGGTTATAAAGATTGCCTTCGCTTTCGATGTTACCTTCCAGGATGTAAAGCGACGATTCTCCAAAAAGATAATCACCAAGAATGATTTCGCGGTCTTCCTGAAGTGTATTTTTGACTTCAAGGAAATACAATGGCGAATAAACAGGAACAGGAGATTTGCGTCCGAGGATTTCGCCAGCTATCAGTTTATAATTTACCCCATTGTCTATCCAATGTGGGATATCTTCTTTGTTAATGTGGAAAAACTCGGGTTCCATTGTTTCCAATTCTTTTGGAAGTGCGACCCAAATTTGCAATCCGTGAAGATGTTTGTCGGTGGTCCTAAGATATTCTGGCGTTCTTTCGGAATGGGCAACACCTTTTCCGGCGGTCATCCAATTGACAGCACCTTCTTTGATTTCGATTTCCGTACCGATGGAATCTCTGTGCATAATGCTTCCCTCGAACAAAAATGTCAAAGTGGAAAGCCCAATGTGTGGATGCGGCGGAACATCCATATTTTCGTAATCTTTGAGCGCAGCCGGTCCCATATGATCAATAAACACAAATGGTCCAACACTTCTCTTCTGAGAAAATGGCAACAATCTGCCAACCAAAAAGTTACCAATATCCGCAGCACGCTCTTCGATTATCATCTCGATATTTGACATAATTTCATTTTTAAATTTGATTTAAAATTAAGGATTTCTATCTAATATTTACACTTTTGATTTACCGTTGAGTCGCTCGCAGCCCGACTTGAGCGGAAATCCTTTTTTGCGTGTACAAATATTCTATTTTTATGTGGAATCTTCGTGCAAAAAAGATTGACTTCGTCGAACCACTTCGTTAGGTTTGGGAGCGGAAGGCGGAAATAGCTGCCCAAATCATCATTATCATTAAGTGTTATTTTGGCAGAGAAAAGGCTGATTTTTACATTGGTATAGTTTCTGACTAAATGATTACCTTTGACAACTATAATTTTAAAATATATTAATGGAATTAGCATTAAAGATATTTCAGTTTATCCTGAGCATTTCTATCCTTGTAACATTACACGAAATCGGGCATTTCTTGCCGGCGAAATGGTTTAAAACCAAAGTAGACAAATTCTTTTTATTCTTTGATCCTTATTTTTCCATCTTCGCAATGAAGAAAATCAATGGAAAATGGCAATATAAATTCTTTTCTAAAAATCAGCCTACGGATGAAGAGGTTGAAATCAACGGCAAAAAAATAACACAGCCGATCGACGTTTCCAAACTACCGGACAGCGATTGGAGAAAACACGAAGGTGTGAAATACGGAATTGGCTGGATCCCGATGGGCGGTTATGTGAAAATCGCCGGAATGGTGGACGAAAGTATGGATACGGCTCAGCTTTCAAAACCGGCTGAGCCTTGGGAGTTCCGCGCAAAACCGGCTTGGCAGAGACTCATTATTATGTTGGGGGGTGTAACGGTTAATTTCTTTTTAGCCTGGTTAATCTACTCTTGCTTGTCTTACTTCACCGGAGAAACTTATCACGATAATGCGAAATTCGAGAATGGAATCGCAGTTTCTGATGCCGGTAAAAAAATGGGATTGGAAACAGGAGATAAAATCCTGAAAATAGACGGAAAATCTGCAGAAAGAATGGAAACCTCAACCATTAATATGCTTTTTGCTGATAATGTTACTGTTCTAAGAGATGGAAAAGAAGTGACTTTCCCAATCAATGAAGATGGTGTAGCTGAAGTTTTGCACGCTAACGAAGCGAAGCTTTATTTTATGAACCGTTTCCCGGCTGTGGTTGATAGTTTAACCCCAAATATGCCGGCAATAAAAGCAGGATTGAAAAAAGGAGACAAAATTGTTGGTGTAAACGGACAGAAAACGGAATTCTACGATCAAGTTACAGATGCTTTAAAGGCAAATAAAGGCGGAGAAATCAGTTTGGATATTATCAGAAATGATCAGCCCATTACAATCAAAGCCAAGGCAACTCCGGAAGGAAAATTAGGATTTGGTCCCAACTTTCAATTGGCTCAAAGTTATCTGAACAAAAGCGAGACAACGAAGAATTATTCTTTCCTGGAAGCCATCCCAAGAGGTTTTACAAGAACTATTGATGTTTTAACAATGCAGGTGAAGCAGTTTAAAATCATCTTTAATACCAAAACACAAGGTTATAAAAAGGTTGGAGGTCCTATTGCTATCGTAAACAATATGCACGTTGAAAAAAGCAAGGATGGAAGCCTTTCAATCGATTGGGAGTTTTTCTGGGGCTTTACAGCAATGTTCTCTGTTTGGTTGGCATTCCTTAACTTGATTCCAATTCCAGGATTAGATGGTGGCCACGTCTTGTTTACATTGTGGGAAATCATCACCGGAAAGCCGGTTCCACAGAAAATCTTGGAAAATGCGCAAATGATTGGTGTCATTTTCTTATTAGGACTCATGGTGTTAATATTTGGAAATGATATAGTTAAAGTCATCGCTCAATTTCTGAGTCAAAAAAATTAAAAAAAGTTCTTGAAAAATTTGGTGGATAATGTAAAATGCTATTATATTTGCACCACTTAAAACAAAGGACATTCCTCCTTAGCTCAGTTGGTTAGAGCATCTGACTGTTAATCAGAGGGTCGCTGGTTCGAGCCCAGCAGGAGGAGCAAAGCCATCACAGAAATGTGGTGGTTTTTTTGTGTTATACTTTGTGAATTGGGTTTGAGTTGGTTTTGTGGGGATTTCTGTTTTTCTGTGATTTTTTATTTCATATTAATTACTTTAAAAATTAGGCATAAAAAAGGAACACCTCTTTTTTTAGTTGGAACACCATTCTAACCCTCATCAATTCTACAAAAAATGAATTCCATTAAAATACTATTTGTATTAGACAAAGCAAAGTCTAATATCAAAGGTTTAGCTCCATTAAGATGTAGGATTACATACTTAAAAGAAAGAAAACCATTTGCTACAGGATTATTTATTAATCCTAAGAATTGGGACAGCAATAAACAGATTATAAAGCCACCCAATGAAGAAAACAATTATATCAACAACCAATTAAGCCTGATTAAGAATAAAATTAATCAGGCTTTTTTATTGCTTCAAGTCAAAGAAGAACCTTTTGATGTGAATGATATTTACAATCAGTATGCAGGTAAAACTCTGGCTAAAGAATATGGACTGATAGAATATTATCAAATCTATCTGGAAAGGCTTAAAAAGCTTATTGGAATTGAGATTAAGCAGCAAACCTGGGATAAGTTCAGCTACATTAAAGATGATGTCTCAGAGTTCATAAAACACAATTATAAGAAATCTGATGTTAAGCTAAAGGACTTAGATTTTAACTTTATTTCTGAACTGGAGTATTATTCTAAAACTGAACTGAAACATAAACAAGTTACCATTAATAAGGCTTTGCAGAGATTAAAAAAAGTTGTGAAGCAATCTGTAATTAATGGTTACTTAGATAAAAATCCTTTTGAAGAACATAAACCAAAGAAAGTCTATCCTAAAATTATATTTCTCACTCAACAGGAATTAGATTTGCTTGAAAATCATCATTTCAAATCAGAAGCCCTTACAAGGGTTAAAGATTGTTATTTATTCTGCTGTTATACAGGATTAGCCTATAAAGAGATGTTTGAACTCAAAAAAGAGGATTTAATCACTAAACCTGATGGAACTATTTGGATTTACAAGAAGAGAGAAAAGACTGAGAGAAACTTTTCAGTTCCTTTAATTCTCTCTAAAGCATTAGAAATTATAGAGAAATACACATCTGAAAGTGATTATCTTTTACCAAGAATCTCAAATCAATCTTTTAACAGGCTTCTTAAGGAGATAGCTAATGTCTTAGAAATTTCCAAGAATCTTACTCATCATACAGCAAGGAAAACTTTTGCTTCTACTGTGTTACTTAACAATAATGTTCCTATGGAAGTAGTCTCTAAACTTTTAGGACATTCTAAAATTACTACTACCCAAGAATATTATGCTGAGTTGATGCCTGAGAAGCTAAGTGAGAATCTGAAAAAATTGGAAAATAGGATAACATAGATTAAATTTTTTAACTGCTTTGTACTATTTTTACAAGGCAGTTAAAATTGTACGTATTACACAAAATATGGAATTACCAAATATTTATTTTCAAGACTTTCCAGTTGACTTTAAACAAATAAATTCACACGATTTTCCACACTTTAAAGTTAATGACAAAGCGATAATATCTCCTAATGATGAAGGCTATATTAGTGAAGCTTTAAAAAGTAACATTAAACTAGATGAGAAAAATACTGTTGTAATAAACGCTGCAGTTGGACAAGGGAAAACTACAGCTATCTTGGATATTGTAAAAGAGTACTATGAAAATACAGACTATATGATATTTATTGCTTCACCTTTTGTCAGTTTAGTTGAACAATATTATCAAAAATCAATAGAACTTGGCATACCTGAAAATGACATTTACAGATATGAATTAATTGGTAAAGATATGACAAGGGATGCTTGGGATAGCAGAATACAAATTGTTACCGCAAACTGCTTGCTAGGCAATCCTGGAGAAGATTCTCTTACAAGCTCTGATGCAAAAAGAAATTATCTAAACTATCTCTCTAAAAAATGTGAACAAACTGGTAAAAAGGCAATATTTATATATGATGAGATTCACGACACAATTCATAATTTTCAGCAAAAGTTAATTTTCAATTTGTATAAATGGAAAAATGTAATCCATAAAAACTTTTTATTGAGTGCAACATACAATGAAGCTTCTAAGGTTGTGATTGAATATTTAGCAGAATTAACAGACAAAAAAATTCAAATCATTGAATCTGAAAGAAAGATCTTTCCTGAAAAGCAATCAGATTTATATCTTCATTTTAATGGTGCTCAGGTATATAAGTATGACAATGATGATATAGTCCAGATAGTACAAAATCTCATAGACAAAGGAAAGAAAATTGATATTCTTTCATTTTCAAAAATTCTAGCTAATGATATTTGTAGCAATATTGATAAAGGAGTTGGAAAAATATTATATGATTCTTATGGAGATATACATAATTGTACATCTGACTTAAATGATAATGCAAGAATTCATAAAGAATCTCCCAAAAACAGATATGACGCAAGTAAATGCAATGTTGGAACAAATTTTAAGACTGGTGTAAGTATAGAAAAGGATGACCACGCTTTGATTATAATTATGCCTCCTTTAGGAAGAAAGGGAAGTTTTAAAAATAAATATGGAATCTTTTCAGATGGAGTGAATTCCATAATCCAAGCTTTAGCTAGACAGAGAGTTAAAGGTGAAATTCATATTATTTTACCTCCTCCTGATAAATTTGATTATGACACTTTGCCTTTTTCAGATTTACAGAAAGACAAATTTACTGAATACTACAAAGTATGTGAAAATTTTAAAGATCAAGGTGATAAGTTAGTTAAATATTACTCTTTTGATCAACAAGATGAATTATTGAAAGAATATTATAAAACAGTTATTTATGATAATATTAAAGAACAAGATGAATATATTAAAACATTGACAAGAAAGGACTTACCTGCATTAAACTTCCCAAGTTATAAAGATTATAAATTATCTGACGGGGAAGATTATTTTACAAAATATCATAAGTTTTTTGGATCTGATTTATCTTCATTCATCTTATATTCAGCTTTAACAAACCAATTTGTTAATTGTAGGCTTGTTGGTGTCAATATCAAGCCTGTTTTGTATTTTGAGGAAGGTAAAATACAATGGAAATTAACATCTATACTTAAAGACTATTTTGATAAGGACTATTTCAATTATTTAAAAAGCACTGTTAGTGACTCGTACTTCTACAGTATGCTTAAAAATGAAATTTTCTCTCAGTACAAGGTTTTACTTAAATCTTCTGAATCTAATTATAAAGAAATTCAAGCAAATCAAAATAAATATTTTGAACAACAGTTACTCGCATTTACTCAAAAGACAAAACATATTGAAGACAGGCTATTCATATCAAGGTTTCTTAATGGAAAATTAATTATTGATGTCAATTTTTCAAGAGGAGAATATTTTAGAAACTGTATCTCTTTAACGGAAGGAATGTCAGAAGAAGCTAATGATATTTCAGGAGAGCAAAAAGCATTAGTAGAAGCATATAAAACACTAAATCACTTTAGACACAAGATGATTAATAATGTTGCTTCAACAGGAAGAGGTATAAGGTATCTTCCAAATGAGCCCTTTGAAAACTTTATTGAAGATTCTGAGTTAGAAAAATTTAATCATATGATTGAGGTTTTAATCAACAATGACCCAATAATTAGCAAAGAAATTTATGATTTTAAAAATACCTTTATTAGGAGTGACTATACAGAAGAAATGAAAATTAAGGCATTCTACAATTATTTAAAAACAGATTTTTTTAGAGGTGGTTCTAAAAGGATAAATAATTCTGATTTAAATGCTAATGTCTATGAAATATTGCAAATAGAAAATATTCCAAAAGCACAATATGTATTGAACTTGATTGAAAATAAAAATTTTATTATTGATGAAAGTAATTTTCCAGAACTGATTATTGATGATAATGGTAATTTTTACATAAAACAAAAAGATGGATCTCTAGAAAAATTTGAAATAGTTTAAAACTTCCAATCTCGTATTTACTACTATATATACAAAATACAAGACTGGAAGTTTTCAAAATCCTCATAGATTACTATGGGGATTTTTCATTTTAATATGAATCCATAATAACTTCCCCTTCACATTTTTATTAACTTTTTTAAATACTAAAATTTATGCAATTAAGACAATCAGAAAGAAAACAAGCCAAGATAAAAATTGGTTTGCAAGGATGTTCAGGAAGTGGTAAAACCTATTCAAGTTTACTTCTTGCCAAAGGACTTACAAATGGAGACTTTTCCAAAGTAGCTATAATTGATACAGAAAATGGGAGTGCAGACTTATATGCTCATTTGGGAGAATATAATGTGCTTTCTCTTGCTCCCCCATTCACTCCTGAAAACTACATCAAAGCTATTGACATTTGTGCCAATGCTGGAATGGAAGTGATTATTTTAGACAGTATTTCCCATTGTTGGGATGAACTATTAGATTTTCATTCTAAGTTAGCAGGAAACAGTTTTACAAACTGGGCAAAAGTTACTCCAAGACAAAAAGCTTTTGTAGATAAGATTCTACAAGCCAATGCTCATATTATAGCTACAATGAGAACTAAACAAGACTATGTACTAAATCAGAAAGATGGCAAGTTTATTCCAGAAAAAGTGGGACTTAAATCTGTTCAGAGAGATGGTTTAGATTATGAGTTTACTTTAGTCCTTGATATTGATGTAAAACATTTTGCTGTAAGTTCTAAAGACAGAACAGGTCTATTTAGGGGAACACCAGAATTTATAATTTCTGATAAAACAGGAAAGGAAATATTAGATTGGTGTAATACAGGAATTGACATAAAACCTACATCTCAAACTTCATCAACTTCTAGAGTTAATGGGATTATTGAGAACTCTGAACAACAATTTCAAGCTACAGAGGAAGAGGTCTATAATGCTATTAGGGATTGCAATTCCATAGCAGAGCTTCTTTCTTTATACAAACAATTTCCTCAATATCATATTTCTTTGAAACCAGATTTTGAAGCTAGAAAATCAATCCTAATTCATTTATCTAATCAAAACTTAAGTAAAAATGGACAATCAAAATTTCAATAATTCTAGCAATATGACATTGCAGAATGTAAAAACAAGGAAGCCTATAAGTGATTTATATTTTAGCAATGGAGATTTTCAAAATGCTGAAGTATTTTATCCTAGTAAAATGAATGAGTTTAAAGAGCCTGACACTAAAAATCTAGTTCAGGCTTTTTTAATATCTGATTCTAATAATCTTAGAGAAAATAATATATCTTCCAATTATCAATCTAATCCATTTATTCTAGCTAACACACTTGAAGTTCCATTACATCATCTAAAAAATGATTGCATAATTCCTGTATTCTCTAAAGATAATGAAAAGACTATAGCGCATCAAGAGTTTATAGAATGTGTAATTACTGCAACACAAAAAGCATTTCCATATCAAACAATTTCAGAGCCTCAGATTAGGGTTTCACATCAGATTAAAGGTAGAACTCCTGAAGCAATACATCTGAATGTAAAAGATTTGTTAGAACATCAGAAAACTATTTATTATGAGAGAATGGCATTTATCATTAGAATTCCTAGTATCACAGATGTAGTAAATGGTAATGACTTATCTCTATGTATTGGAGGTGTAAGGAGCTATAATTTGGAAAATTTATATAATAAAAAGTCGTTTGAAAAATTTAAATTCTTTATTGGGTTTCAGAATAAGGTTTGTTGCAATTTATGTGTGTCAACAGATGGTTTTTTAGCAGAGTTGAAAGTTTCCAACACACAAGATTTATATTCAAAAGTTCTAGAGACTATTCAGAATTATAATGCTGAACATCATTTGATGGAAATGAAAGAACTTTCTCAAGAATATTTGTCAGAACATCAGTTTGCACAGCTCATTGGTAGAAGCAGATTGTACCAACATTTACCTAAGCTAGAGAGAGAAAATATTCCTGTTCTCAGTTTTAATGATAGCCACATTAATACAATGGCAAAGGATTACTATGAGGATAAAAACTTTTGTAGATTAGAAGATGGCAGAATAAACTTGTGGGATGTTTACAACTTGTTTACCCAAGCTAATAAATCATCTTACATAGATACATTCCTAGATAGGAATTTGAATGCCTTTGAGTTTTCAAAGGGTATTCAGAAAACTCTCAATGGTAATTCTGATTATCATTGGTTTTTGAGTTAGTTTTATTCACCTTGCAATATGCAAGGTGATTTCTTATTTTTACAAAAAAATATTTAACTATGACTACTCAAATATTCAATGATTTATTTAAAGATATTGCCGAAGGTAATGTTGTTTTATTCTTAGGTGCGGGCTCATCTGTTAGTGAATCAAAAAAGTATCTAAGCAAACAATTACTTGAGTATTATCGAGACTTAAAAAACATTGATTACCAACCTCTTGATAATGATATAGTTGATTTTGTAGATAAAGTTTTCTCACTACCAGATTATGACAGATTAGACTTTGATTACAACATCACTAAATGGTTGAAAAAAAATGTTAAACCTGAAGATTTTCATAAATATGCTGTAACATTACCTTGGTTATCTATAATAACAACAAATATCGATCTAGTTTTAGAAGATGCTGTTGAATATCAAAATTATGAAGATAATTTTGAATTTATTCGGAGTTATAGTGAATTTGTTAAGTCATTAGGAATTGGTGATAAATGCAAAGTAATAAAACTTCATGGATGCATTTCCGATTCGAGTAAGTACCCTTTGTTGTTTTCCACTTCAGATTTTGAAAGGAACAATAAATTTTATATCAAACTATTTAATCAAATAAGAGGTTGGAGTGATAACATAAAAATTTTGTTTGTTGGCTATTCTTTTAATGATAGATTTGGGAGTCTGTTCCTAAATCTATTTCAAAAAGAATTAAAAAGCAGGCAATTTTATATGTTGAGTCCAAATTTAGATGAATCAGCATTTAACCTCAAATATCTTAAAGCAAATAATATAACGCCAATTAAGTTGAAATTTGCTGAATTTCTACTTGAATATGAAAAATGGTCAGAAGATAATATTTATAAAATAAAAGAGAAGAAGAATAATGTTTTTAGAGAAGTATCTGGAAGAACAATACCGTTTGCTCTGCAGAGCAAGCTTTCTCCTTTTCTTGTTCCCCTAAATGATTCTTATGAAACTCTAAACATAGATGAAAAAGATTTTTATCTGGGTTCAGAACCAAATTTTTCTGTTATCAAGAAGAATTATGATATTGTTAAGGAGCAAAAAATATCTGAGATTAGCTTAAACATTAATAATCTTTTTGACGAAAAAGGTACATCAATACCTTTTGTTTATTTAACAGGCAGTTATGGTTCGGGAAAATCTACATTTTCATATAGACTATTAAAAAAAATGATGGAAGTTTCTTCCGAATTATTGGTTTTTGAGTTGAAGGACCTTGAAAAAATTTCCTTTTCAGAAACAATTAATTTTATAAATACTCTAAAAGATTCTAAAAAAATAATTTTTTATTGTGATCAATCAGAGCAAGACTTAAATTTCAAAAAAATCCGTGAACTTAGAAGCGTGCTTAGCTCAAGCCAATTCGAAAATATTTCTATTATAATACTTCAATCCATTAGGGAAAATGTTTTGGAAACATTTAAAAGTAAATATAAACCTGATGTATCAGAAATAAATATTGACTGTGCATTTAGTGATGATGAGTTAGGCTTTTTTCTAGATAGACTTAGTAAAGCTGAACTGGTTCAAATTAGAAGTGCAAAAGAGAAAATGGAACTTTTAGATGACTTGAAAAAGGAAAAATTAATTTATGATCAATTATCCCTGTCATTATACCTTTTGAAAAAGGGAAATCATTACAGGTATATTATTGATACTTATAAAAGCTTCCAAAATACTAATACTCAAAAAGCTTTTTTATTTACTTCTCTACTATATCAATATGGCATTAAGATGCCACTATCTCTTTTAAACTCAATTATTGATACTGATTGGGAAACTTTTATTAATGACGTTCTACGTATAGATGGGAAAGGTATTTTTATACAAGAAACAATCAAACCTGACTACTATTTAAAGTCTGATATCTATTTTAAAATTAAACACAAAATTGTTGCTGAAAACTTTATAAAAACACACTTAAAATCAAAAGAAATTTTCAAAAATTTCCAAACATTAATTTATTCTTTACCTGAAAATGAAGAATCAATCTACGTCTTTGTGAATTTAATTAAAAATCTACAATTCAATAAAGTTTTTGATGAAGAAAAATTAAACAAATTATATGATATTGCGAATAGAAGATTAAATACATTTCCGAGGTTTTCCATATATTATTCTAGAAATTTACAAAGCAGAGGGACTATAAGAGATTTATCAAAAGCATTAGAAATACTAGATGTAGCTGAAGAAAAAAATCTCTCAATTTATAATCAACGGGATAAACTTATTATTCATAGAAAAGCAGTAGTTAACTTTAATCTAGCTAGAAAATATTTTTCAGATAGAAAAGAAGATTTAGCTAAAGAATATGTGAATGAAGCAATAGAACTGTTTGAGATTAAACACTCAATTGATCCAAGTTCAAATTTTAGTTATATTGATTTTATTCGAATGTTAATATGGTTTATAAGTAAGTTTGATCTAGATATTGTAGAAAAAACAAAAATGGAAAATAGACTTCGTTTTGTTATTAATAAAGGAATGCTTAATATGACTGAAGGAATACAGCAATTAGTTACATTAAAAGATGGTTTAGAAAAAAGAATTGATAAAAGTGAATTACATGAAAGAGCAGAAATATTGTATGAAAATTCAGATACAAGGCCACTAGCTCTTTTAATTTTGGTGGAATTAGAGGAAGAAGAAGAATCGAAGTTAGAATTAATTTCTGAGATGGAAAATCTTCTTTACGATGATGATATTCAAAACTACCTATTTAATTATTATGGTGAAAACTTACAATATTTAGATATAAGAATGAAATTTTTTGATCTCATAAGAAAGAACAAATCCCTTCAAGAGCGAGAAGATTTGAACTGGCTATATTACAACTATGTAGCTGAGTCATATAATTTAAGGTTTAATGCTGCTTTTGAACACCAAAGATGTATTAGAAATGATTATAAAAATGCATTTATAAAAAATCCTTTTGACTGGAAGGAAACTGGAGAAAATTCTATAAAAATTTTTAAGGGAAAATCTTTTATGAATGGGAAAGGTTTTTTTGAAATTAGAATACTAAATATGGGCTCTAAGTTAATTGCAAAACTTAATAACAAAGAGTACCCTAATGTAAAGGATCAAACTACTTATCTTGTCAGTTTATATTTTACATATACTGGAATTTGGGCTAAAATAATTGAAGAAGAAACAGAGGATTCTAAATAATTAATAACTAAATATTTCCTTAACTAATTATCCTTTTGTGATTTGAATAGAATTTATTATAACTATTATTAAGTTAATAATTTTTAAATGGAAGTTGTAAAATATATTTTTGTCTAAATAATTTCCGCGTAATTCAAACTTATTTTTCAATTTTTCTAAAAAATAACATTACTTACTCTAGAACATTCTTCCTTTATAAAATACCCCCACCTATTTTGGCTTAGGGAAACTCCCCGTACCTTTTCTATAGCAAAAGAAAAATTTCAGGCAGATTAAATTTTAGTTGATAGCAAAAATTTGATTTGTAGAAGTTTATTGTTATAGTAAGAAAAAAATCTAACTCAAAAATTAAAAACAATGGTAAGAATTATCAGTTACAAATCAAGACAAAGAGAGGATGGAACTTCTTTCTGTGCTTTAGAAGTTCAAGGAGGTATTGAAATGGTATTAAGCCAAAAGACCAATCAATATTATGCAACAGCAAAGAAAACATTCATTTCCTCAACATTTGATGAACAGACTTGTCAGGCACTTATTGGAACAGAAATGCCAGGAAGTATTCAAAAGCAGGAATGTGAGCCTTATGAGTATGTAGTCAGGGAAACTGGAGAATCTATTATTCTACAACATAGATTTGTTTATGTTCCAGATAATATTGATTCATTAAGAAAAACTAAAGCTTCAAATCCTTTAATTGAATTTGAATCAGATTTAGAAGCTTTCTCTAAAAATGGAAAATATGATGCTGTTCTAGCAGACTAAATTTAAAAATGTCCAAAATGGGAGTTATATGTACAATAAATTCCCAAATTGGACATTTTCTTTATTTGAAATGTAATCTTCCCCAAAAACCGAAACAGAAATAAATATAGTTTTAAATTTGGGAAAGATGAAACAAAGCAAATTTACAGAGGTTCAGATTGTGAAAATCTTGTCTGAACAAAATCAGGGAAAAACGGT
>Ga0209933_1001834_pt1 | contig 15658 bp, 12 predicted proteins | sample ThiBiot_300_biof_FD_183944 | JGI IMG/M metagenome (GOLD analysis project Ga0209933, IMG submission 183944) | Wastewater bioreactor microbial communities from Cape Town, South Africa - Thiocy_cont_300_biof (SPAdes) | ecosystem: Engineered > Bioremediation > Thiocyanate > Unclassified | place...
TGTTACCTGGGCCCGTGATAGCTACCGTACTACCTGGCGTCGCTGTACCCGTGATGGGCTGCGTCGTGCCGCCCACCGGGGGCTGAACCACTGTCAAGCTGGGTGGACCCACCGCCGTGAAGTTGCTCACCGCTGGGGTTGAACAGCCACCCGCGTTACAGGCCACCGCCGTGATGCTGTTGGGACCCGGCGGCACACTTACGGGACAACTGTAGGTACCCGAAGCCGAAGCCGTGGTCGTACACAAAGTCTGATTACCGGGTCCGGTCAGCGTTACCAGACTGCCCGGTGTTGCTGTACCTGAAACCGTTGGGCTGGTGGTCGCCGTGCCGTTATTGGCCGGAGAGCTAATACCTACCGTTGGCTGGTCAACCGCTGTCAGCGTCAATGGAGCGCTGGTGCTACCGCCCGGACCCGAGGCCGTTACCGTCACCGGCGTTACTCCGCTTGATACCGTTACCGGACAACTGAAAGTACCTGAGGCAGAGGCCGTCGTGGTACACAGAGTCTGGTTGCCCGGCCCGGTGATCACAATAGCGCTGCCCGGTGTCGCCGTACCCGTGATGGGTTGGGTAGTGGGGCCAACGGGTGGCTGAACCGCCGTCAGGCTGGGTGGACCAACGGCCGTAAAATCACTCACCGCTGGGCTCGAACAGCCACCCGCGTTACAAGCTACGGCTGTGATGCTGTTAGGCCCCGGCGGCACACTTACCGGACAACTATAGGTACCCGAAGCGGAAGCTGTCGTGGTACACAGGGTTTGATTACCGGGTCCGGTCAGCGTTACCAGACTACCGGGCGTTGCTGTGCCCGAAACCGTTGGGCTGGTGGTCGCCGTGCCGTTATTGGCCGGAGAGCTAATGCCTACTGTTGGCTGGTCAACCGCCGTCAGCGTCAATGGAGCGCTGACGCTGCCACCAGGACCCGAGGCCGTTACCGTCACCGGCGTTACCCCCGTCGTCACACTCACTGGACAACTGAAGGTGCCGGATACACTGGCCGTCGTGGTACACAAAGTGGTGTTACCTGGGCCCGTGATAGCTACCGTACTACCTGGCGTCGCTGTACCCGTGATGGGCTGCGTCGTGCCGCCCACCGGGGGCTGAACCACTGTCAAGCTGGGTGGACCCACCGCCGTGAAGTTGCTTACCGCTGGGGTTGAACAACCACCCGCGTTACAAGCTACGGCTGTGATGCTGTTAGGTCCCGGCGGCACACTTACGGGACAACTGTAGGTACCCGAAGCCGAAGCCGTCGTGGTACATAGAGTCTGATTACCGGGTCCGGTCAACGTTACCAGACTGCCCGGTGTTGCTGTACCTGAAACCGTTGGGCTGGTGGTCGCCGTACCGTTATTGGCTGGAGAGCTAATACCTACCGTTGGCTGGTCAACCGCCGTCAGCGTCAATGGAGCGCTGACGCTGCCACCAGGACCCGAGGCCGTTACCGTCACCGGCGTTACCCCCGTCGTCACACTCACTGGACAACTGAAGGTGCCGGATACACTGGCCGTCGTGGTACACAGAGTGGTGTTACCCGGACCCGTAATAGCTACCGTACTACCTGGCGTCGCCGTACCCGTAATAGGCTGGGTCGTACCGCCCACCGGGGGCTGAACCACCGTCAAGCTGGGCGGGCCCACCGCCGTGAAGTTGCTTACCGCTGGGGTTGAACAACCACCCGCGTTACAAGCTACGGCTGTGATGCTGTTGGGGCCTGCCGGTACACTTACCGGACAACTATAGGTACCCGAAGCGGAAGCTGTCGTGGTACACAGGGTTTGATTACCGGGTCCGGTCAGCGTTACTACACTGCCGGGTGTGGCGGTGCCCGATACCGTTGGACTGGTGGTAGCCGTGCCGTTCGTCGCTGGGGAGGTGATGCCTACCGTTGGGGGAACCGAACAACTAGCAGATGCATTGGGCGTGTTACCAACGTACTGCTCCAGTGGTATCTGGCTCCCAGATCCCCCCGGTTGTCCCGACTTCGAGTAAAAACTATTCGGCACATTGAATCCATACGTATCCAGAGCCGCCTGAATAAAGGCATCGCCGGGTGCCATGGGCATAATGGGGCCAAAGCAGCCATTACCCTGGAAGGTAAATAAAGCCACCGGAGTACCCGCCACAAATGAGCCCAAATTCGATTCGGTTGGCGATTTACCAATTACGTAATACGCATAGTTGGGGTCTAGTACACCCGCGCCATAATCCTGCGTAATCGAACCACCGCCCGTTAAGGGTAGTGGTAAACCCTGCCCATATTTTACCGGTGCATTGTCCCATGATTGCGTGCCACTGGCATTGGTAATGTTCTGAATGGTAAAGCCAATGGGCACTTTTAGGGTAAACTGGGCCGTCGAAACCAATTCACTCGATCCTGTATTGTTACTGTTTGGGGTCGAATAATCGGGTACAGCCCAGGCCGTGTACGTCTGAGTGGCCACATTGTAGGTCACCTCATATTTAACGGTATTAGACGATGTTTGAGCCTGCACTCCCTTTATAGTGAGGAATGCCACCGCTCCCATTATCCAGCTAAGATACCGTTTCAGTCTAGAGAATTCGTTCATGTCTTTTAGCAGATAGTTAGTTGGTGGAGCCCCTGACAAGGAGCCCCAGCCAACCAGTTATGGGAGTTGTTCACGTATTATGAAGATGTTGGTTCCCGAGATATTGCCGGGGTGATTGCTGGTTACATTCAGATAAATGAAGTTCACATCAGCGCCCGTCCCCTGGAAAATCGTTTTCCCATCCAGGTTCACATCCCCCGTGTTGTAGCCATTCAGGACATACGTGGGTGAACCCGTAATATTGGCCGGTCCCTTTACCTGTAAGGATATCGAGGATACGTCGTTGTTGGTGCCCTGGTAAATCACCGTTTTATCCTGTAGAGCATTCCCCGCCCACATGGCCGTTCCCTGGGGGACATTTACCTGCGCCTGATTGGTCAAGGCCGTACTGATCCGGTAGGTGGCCGTGGAGGCACTCCGAAAATCCACGACAGTGCCCGTTAGCGACAGCGGAAGGGCGGTGGCCGTCATCACGCCCAGGTGGTTGCGATGCCGGACAGCGACATAGTAATTCCCGGCCGTTGTCTGACTGAACTGGATGGGCGTTACGCCATCGACATCCACAATGTCGCCATCCCGTTGCACCAGCGCCGACCGGCTGTCGACCACAAGGCTGAAATTGGATGGGCTTCGGAGTTCGACAAACACCCAGTCGACAATGGCATCGTTCCCCGTTACCCCAAACACAGCGGCTGTATTACTAATGGGTTGGGTGGCCGTTAGGGGATTCCAGCTGGCGTATGGGCTGCTGGCGGGCAGGCGGTTACCGGCCCGAAGGTCATCCCGCATGATGCCATTGGCAGCCGTTACGCCAAACAAAGCCCCCTGCAACCACACTTTTGCCTGAAGTGGTAAGGGGCAGCTCGTCAGGGTAGCCGTTACGGGCGTTACCGCTGTGCCACTATAGCAGTTGTTGACCGGATCGTAGATGGCAGCGTAGTAGGTGCCTGCCGGTAGTGAACTCACGTTCGCTAGCTGGTTGCCCGCCGTTGCCGGTGTACCCGAATGCCAGGTCAGCGTGGTGCTAGCAGGCTGATTGGTCGCTACGATGTTCGACAAATTAACGGTCGTTGCCGGACATACGTTACTGACCTGCGTAGTACTCAGCGCGGGCGCTACCGTAGCCAGACAGCATACGGTTTGCACCACCACAATCGGCGATACATTGCTGTAGCAGTACGAACTTGTGCTGGCATCGAACGTCCTGTAGGCGGCATAGTAGGTCGTTGCCGTGCTTCCGGTGGCTACCGTTGTACTCGACAATTGGTTACCGGCCGATGGTGTAGCCCCACTATGATAAGTTACCGTGGCACTGGCGGGCACACTGGTGGCATCGACTGCGGTCGATAAATCGACACTGGTGGCCGGACAGGTGTTGGTAAGCACCCGAAGGGATGAGGGCTGACTGTAACAGGCGGGCGCCCCCCCATTGTTGTATACGGCATAATAGATGCCGGGCGTGGCTGATGTTACCTGCGACCCCGTAATAAGATTGGCCGCACTGATCGGTAACCCATTGTGCCACTCCAACGTCGCTCCCGATGGTGGGGCCGTACTTGGCTGGTGGGTAGTCAGGTCTACTACGGGTGTTTGCGCGTAGACAGTCATCCCCATACACAGCCAGCATAGCAACCACCCAATAGCCCGTAATGGAATGATATATAGCTTCTTCACATCGATCTATTTTTGATTGTTTAGCTCATTGAACGATGAGTGGCGTATTGACCCGACAGGCAACATCGTATCGGCTGGTATCCCATACGAATACCCTGTTTACGGATAAGCCGTAGGGCGTATCCGCTCGTGTCAATAAAAACCATCGTTCCTTATTTCAGCGCGGGGCCAACGGTAGGCACACAAGCTAGCGTCCAGACGTTCGAAACGGTCTGCTTGGGGGCGCTCGTCAGATTGGCCGAGCAGCTCCCTGCCGAACCAATGGTAAAATTCAGGGTTCCGAGGGTAGACCCGTCGTAATTGAGCAGGATGTAGAGCTTCTGCGTACCCGTTGTGGTAGTACTGACCGATGTAACTCCATTGGATAAACTCATGCCCGATCCGCTCACCGTTACGGGGAAGGTGCCCGCTGTGGTGACATTGACCGTTACGATCAGTACCGTTTGACCGGGCGTTCCCTGAACGGGGGCTGGGCTAAGCTGGGTTTGCGAACAGTCGATGGTACCCGTAGCCGGGGCCAGCGACACAACGCAGCTACCCGCGCCTGCCGTTAGCGTACTGCTGGTCAGGGCCGTTGTGCCATCGTAATTGACAGGTATGTAGAATGTTTGCAGACCCGTCTGGCTGGCACTCAAACTGGTCACCCCACTGGCCAGACTCATGCCCGAACCCGCTAGCGCCAGCGTAAACGTGCCGGGGCTGGTGACATTGATGGTGGTTACGAGTACCGTTTGGCTGGGTGTACCCTGCACAGGCGCTGGCTGAAACTTCGTCTGCGTACAATCGATGGTACCCGCGCCCACCGGGAGGCCTAAGCCAATCCCGATAGCGGTAATACCGGGTATCATGGTTCCGCTCAGGGTTGAGTTTTCGGTCACTCCCGATGCCCCCGTATTCCCCGACAGGTTTACCCACTGACTGCCGTTCCAGCCCACAAGCCGGAGTCTCGCTGCACTGTTCGCAAAGCCCGACACATCGGGGATACTTACCGTAACCGTAACTCCGCCCCCGGCGTTGTTATCGATCCAGTCCCACTGCCCGACTGAACTAACGGCCGTGATGCCACTGCCCAGCGAAGCAATATTATGGGCCCCGGCATTAGGTGCTGTTGGGTCCAGGTTGCCCGATGGATCGCCGACAATCCAGGCAGTCGCCAGGCTGATGCCGTTTGGGATGGCACCACTCGTGGTGAGCGTGCGCAGGTCCGTACCCGAACCAACTGGAAACGTAAAACCTGATTAGCCGCCTTTACGTAATGCTTCACGTAGCCGTTGATATTATTGGCATCGGAAGCATTGGTATAGGTAGCGGTTCCAGAGGCCGCAAAATAGCCTGGGGTAGCCGTACGGGCCGTACTCCAGGCAGTAGATGTACCGAGACTGATGGTGCCATAGTTCACAGCCTCGCCCCCCGACGGTACGAAGTTGCCCGATTGTGAAAAGGCATCCTGAATTATCAGTCCACAAAACAGCATCAGCATAAATGCCCACCTGTTCTGGATTGATAGTTTATGAAATATTGACATGTTTTTTAAGCAATTTTAAAAGTTGTTAAAAACACTTTGCACCTACCTGCTTAGTCTGTGATACGCGCTCATTGACCATCTATTTTGAGACAACGACGAGCACTAAGCCCATACCGACCTAGGCGCTTAGTTCAGCCGTTGGGCCGTAACAAACAGGTAATAATTAAGCCCATCGGTAGTCGCATACCAAGTGCAGTTATACCATTCCCCATTGGAGAATGTCAGCATAGCATTGACATATTCAGAAGATCCGTTATTGGACGTAGATAGATTGTCATCTCCATCTATATTGAAAGAGTACGCATTGGGGGCTATTGTGGTACCAGCCCCAGTAATATACGCGTTAGTTGTAGATAGAGTAGATACTGTATATAATATCGGGTTAACTGTGGTGTTATAAAGCTTGGGGGCTACGTCGGTTGCAGATATAGGCGACCGTATAAAGTCAAGACGTAATCCATTGATTATGATGGGTGTTGGACTGTTAGTCGCATTTGGAAACCCTGCTGCACGAGTCGTTGTGGATGTACTGTTTGAGGCTTTTCCAGTCATGTAGAGGATAGTAGCTGGAGCTCCTGTGAAAACACTGGCAGGAACAACCATGCGCGATGTTCTGATTTCACCCACCACGAAGCTGCTGGACCCGTTGTACGTATCCGAACCTTTCTGAAGCCGTTCCCAGTTGGTGCCATTCCAGGTATAAATGGTATTGGCATTCACGACGTTCGCCCCCGTCCCGGCACTAGCTGTGTTGTACACCAGCATACCGGCTACCGGCGTTCCAGAAAGGCCCCAGACATTAGCGGATGTAAGCGCCACTCGTGGCAGCAACATCCCCTTGTCGGTACTTTCCATTTCCAGTACCGAACCGCCATTTATAGTGGTTGGGTTGTTCCCCACTTTCAACTGCGCAAAAGCGCCCGTGTTACACATGAATACGAGTGCTACAAAGGCTAATAAGCCCTTGAAAAATGTAGTTTTTTTCATAGTTTGGATTAGATTAAAGTGAGGCTGTCCAGCCTCGATAAAACACTGACCTTCTTCGTCTTACTACTGAAAGGCGCTCAAGGAAAAGGTATCGCAACCTTACGCCTTGAGCAAGGGCTACTACGCTGCTTAGAAGCCAATAGTAGAGCCAGAGGCTTATTATTTGTTTCAGATTACTTTTCATTGTTATGTGTATTTTAGGAGTAGGATTTCAACTATACTGTGTCAATCCTTTAGGGATTACCATTATTGGTATCCTGATTTTTTGCTACCCCATACTCTACGCATACCTGAACAATTTCCTTGATTCCTCCTCCAAATCCGGTGAACCCACTCCAAGAAACATATATATTACCAAACTCGTCAACTGATGCCTGGCAGTAAGTCCCTACTCCCTGCCCCTGGTATCCAAAAGGGAAATACCGATATTGTGATGTGCCTACATTTAACTCAGCCACAGATCCAAAAATATTGGACACTTTGCTTCTTGGAATACCATTCTGGCTACCGATTGGTACCACATTAGTAAAACTGTAGGCGCCTGTACTTACAACAGATGGTAACGTTGTGCCAGTAAAACATTTTCGATACATGTTTCGGTCTGCCCCTAAGGTACCGATCAACTGCGCTGCCCCAGTAGTGCTTATAATGGATGTTTCAGTGGGGGCTTTTTTTACATTCCCATTGGCATCAATCTTCAACGTATAATCATCAGCCCCAGCCAATGATAAGCTTGTGCCAACGCTTACGACACCATTGATATTTACAGTGCCCGTGTTTTTATCGATTACAGTTTTGCTGCCATTTGCGGCTTCTACCTCAAGGTTGCTCGATGAACCGATAGTGTTAGGGTTACTTCCCACTTTTAACTGAGCATAGGAACCTGTTGAAAAGGCGGCAATGATGACAAGAGAAGCGATAAATACTTTAAATAAGGTAGTTGTTTTCATTGATTGAAATTGATTGTAATAAGACCATTGAATCAGTCGAAATGAATGGTTTACAATATCCCTATCGACTAACGTACATATATATACGAATAGCGATAGGTACACTATGCTGGTTGAATTGGGTACGCCTATACTCAGCGGCCATACGTTTCACTGGGTAGCCGTACCAATTCGTTGTAACCGGGCAGTCATCTCGTAGGGCGTTCAAATAGGCTGTCCTACGTTGCTGCAATCCATGCAATCAGGAACTATCTGTCATAAGCGTGTGATACGTTTTAAGGGTTAGCGATTGGGTTATACGATTTTGTTGTTGATGAAGTGATCGACTGTATAGGCAATAAGCTCCCTGTCCACCGGAGGGTGGCTGTTGTATACGCTGACTACCGGCTGAGTAGGCATCCCTTTCCGAATCGAAATGGATTGGCCCAGGCATACTGTAGCCTACTATTGCCCGGTAAGCCCTGGCCGAAACATCTTATGGTTAAGCAACGCTCAATCACAAGACGGCCACTGCCGCCCGTCAATAGGTTCGTGTACGCGTATCAAGTAATTGGGTTAGGTTATGAGAGGAGCTTTTCAGGTTGCGATGTGGTTTTGTTATCGTTGGTTCATAACCATTTCAAGGCATAACGTACACAATGAAACAATCAAGTCGGTTTGTATTCAATTGGGGTTTCCAAAAGAGCCTGGTTTGCAAGTCTCTCAATAGCAAATCATACGGATATTTATCCCTGCCAGCAAAGGCGAATAAAAGACAAACTCCATCTTTATTCGGCCACAAATCATACGGGGTTAAGGTCATTAGTTAGTAAAGGAATAGTCAGATTCGATTTAATTAAACAATAGATGATTGATTTTTTAGTTTTAGGATAAAGCTTAAGAGGCAGAAAGCGGGAGGTTAACGATACAGATTGCCCCGTCGATCACTTACGAACAGGCAAGAAATCTGAGCAATAAGCACTTGCAGGGAAACCAGTAATGTATACATCGATCATAGGCTATAACTGATTAGGTGTTTGTTCGTCTTCGCATTTCAGCCAGCTCGATTTACGAATCGGTTACCGGCCAGAAACAGCGTTGAAATGGTTAGAAACGAGCAACTATTTGTAACGAAATTTGCCTATCAAAGCACTACTTTTGCAGGCTGTCTTCTTTTCTGAATCCGGTCAGTAACTCAAAAAAGAATTCTTTTTCTGAAAATAATCCACTCGCATTCTGTTCAATAAACATACAAAACAGGTGCCACGAACAGGGGGGAGTTTGTTTATAGTAATTTCATGTAATTATTTTTAAATGAAATACGCAATAGAATAAACAAAAAAACGTCAGAATAAGTAAATAATGTAGAGACGAAAAACTTGCCTTTAAAACCTAAAAAATATAACAAACGAACGGACTTACATGCCTCTAGTGTCAGTTATACTATTTAAAACCCTATAAATCATAAATGAACGCAATCAGACAGAACCTTCTCTGGCTGACACTGTCACGGTTATTGCTTTACTTTTTTCACAATTCGTATTACTAATAAATGTATGGTTTACCACCCAATTACCCATAAGCCCAACCGTGCCAACTGTATAGCATCATACGATCATAGTAGTGACGCATACGACCAAACGGATCACACCACCGGGCAGGGCTAGCCTACCCAACCCAACTCGGCTGAGCGTATCTACTTACCCGAAAGATGTAACTTAGAGGAAGAAAATAAACGTTTCTGTCATTCCGACGAAGGAGGGATCTTCGGATAAGTACTGCATCGTCTCCCTCGTCCGAAGATTCCTCCTTCGTCGGAATGACAGAAAAACAGCATAAAACTTACCTTACACGGCATTTAGTACAGTGCCATAAACGTTTTCCGGCATGTACACCCAATTCCCAGTAAGGCAGGATTGGTAGGTTCCAGTATATCTTCCCCGGCCCCATACAGGAGAGCGGCTTATGCCAAACATGCCCTACTAAGGACCAGGGGCAATCAAACCCAGCACGGTATAGCTAAAACCCGATGCGGACAGAAAGCCCACAGCTTATGCCTGTGAGAACGAGACAGGCTAAGTGTCTGCAAGAGCCGCAGCCACTAACGCAATTGGAAAGGGATGGTCATTGTAAGGTGCATGGAAACCTGTGCTATCAGAATCGCGGGTTTCCACCCGCCCTACAATCAACTAACAGACTCCATTCTACGTCTGAATTCATCGATTTTCGTTCGGGCGACCAATATACTATAGTCGAGCAGGGCGATTTGCAAATGCAGTTTTCGGGTATTTCCCTCAATATGCCGAACCTTCTGCAGATTAACAATAAAGCTGCGGTGCGTTCGCATAAATAAAGGGTTAGGCATCAGCAAATCTTCGATCAGGCCTATATTGATACGCAGAAGCGTTTTCTCTAATTTTTCCCCTTTGTTATGCCAGAAAACCAATACATAATTTCCCTGTGATTGAACCGCATAAATCTGATCGGGTAATAACTGAAGTACTTCACGATCATATTCGATGAACTTTATAAATTCCTGTTGAGGATTAATTATAGGTATAGCATTATTCGGCGATTCAATAATATCAGCTTTTTCAATCGCAGGCAATGCGTTTTTTTCTTCTAAATTATTGATTTTTTCCTGTTCATTTTTATCAACTATATTCTCAAATTCAGGCTTAATAGTAAATGCAATGAGCTTATTTTTTGCGAGCAAATAATAATTAAACCAATAAAACGCAATTCCAGGCATACTGAACCCAACAGCTGTGTAAATAAAAATATGCCAATTCGACTTTATATTAAAAAGTACATTTACACCTACTGCCAATAAACAGACCAAAATATAGAGGGCTGCTAAAATTTTTATTTGAACAATAACCACCGCCTTTTTATCTTCTACTGTAACAGCTCTGAGGGGTCTTGCCCAAATCGTATTCCATTTCTCAAAGACTACAAACCCAACTGTAAGAATGGCAATTGGTGTGCAACTCACGTTTAAAATAAACCATTGCAACCATCTGCTATCATGTATATTAAAATGGCCTGCCATGGCATGAAAAAGGCCATTAAATACTAAACTATAGAAGGTGCAGGCGAAAGTCCAGTTAAGAAGTATTTTAAATGACCAAAATTTTTTAATGAGGTTCGGCTCACTTCCAGAAGAAAGCTTCATATATGGGTTTGAGTTACGGAAAAAGAGTACTTGAGTTACGGAAAAAGAGTACTAGAGAACTGGAATTTGAAATCTTCTTGACAGATGTGCGCCTAATGCAGCCGTTCGTCACATCTGTCAGATAGACCCTAAAAGAGGGCAAATAAGGGAAGCAAGGGCATCAACTGGCTTAACAAATTAGCCATCGGTATAGTATACCTCGTTTGAGTAAGTGTGCCGCGAAGTTGGGCCTTAGAGGCCAGGTTATTACTGTGTAAAATCATGGATACGTATGATGTCAGTCATAGTAGGCTTAGTATACCGCTCATACCCAGGTCACTATACGTTAAGAACTCGCCCCACTCTACATACCTGGCCATAGCCCTCGATGGGTACTACTGCACGGCCTTCGATTCAGGCCATCGAGGCTTTCTATTACGACACTATTTTGTTGATCCATGTTAAGCGTAAAGCTACGGGGCAAGTAAAATTGTTCCATTGTCTGTGCAAAGTAATGTAGTAAATTTCATATGCAGGTACTTTCAAAAGCTTATGAGCAAAAAACAAGCGGGCAGCGGGTAGTTTTATCAGGCTATATACCCCCTGCCTTCATAGGGCAGGTTCAACGAGTGAATATCCTGAGTACATTCCGTAGCCTCTGGTACGTATATTTCCAGAGCAGTTTCCGATAAATCCAAGGTAATATAATGTCTACAAAATAACAATATAGTTACTTACTAATACCCCAAAAATAACCAATAGTAATGTATGTATTTTACATTTGGCAACAATATTTAACTTATAAAACATGCTTTTTTTGCCATTTCGTACCAGAATGCTCCATTTTGTCAATTTGCCCCTCAAACCCCTTGCGTTATGGCCCAAACATGCCAAACTTAGCCCTCGAAATAGCGGTTTGGGGCGTTCCAGAACCCTATTACGGCAGAAAGCTAAGGTTAAACGGTCAAGCCTACTTTTGAATAAATCTTCCTCTTTTTCTATAACCCATACGCACATCATGAATCGGTCAGTTAGAAACGGTCTACTGTTTTTTTTGCGAACGACCCGACTAAGCAGGGTGAGCCTATCATTTGTAGTACGGTCTTTGAACCAATTCATAGCAATTGGTTCAAAGGCACATTAACGACTCTTTTTTTAAGCCTGTTCAGTACCTGTAAAACCAGATATCGTTTCTGGTTATTGAGCAAATCATGGCTTTAGCCGTATGCCAAAGCCATGATTCGTACGCTGGTAAACCAATCACCACAAGGTGTCTATGCGTGCACTAGCTTCTTTATGCATACCTGTTAATTACTGTATTGAGCCCGGCATTTCCATTTGCCAATGGGGAAGCGTTTTTACGTAGGCACTACTTACGTAACTAGTCATATCTGCGCTACCTGCTCAGCAAGTATTCACATCCAATGACATATTCATTACCTGCTTCAAATGTGTATAAAACACACGATTTACCGAAGCTATCAAGACAAGAATCCATTTGAGTTGACATTGAACGAACCCAAATTAACTGAATCCCTTTACATCAACCTTCTTTCTGATACCCTCCACCATGTACACAAGCCTATTAATTGAAAAAGACCCTGTTTATGCCGAACAATTGGCGGGTCTGCTTAAGAAGTCACAGTTGTTTGCCCACTGTCATGTCAGTCTGTCGGGAATCGACGGGCTATTAAATTTCACCAAATTCCCCTATGATATCATTTTCGTAAGTCTGCCCCTATCCGATATCTCTGGTTTAGATTTAATCAGAACAATGTCGAATTTACAGGTCTGTATTATTGTCATTTCCGATACAGTTGAAGAAGCTGTTAGTTGTTATGAATTAGGCGTTGTAGACTTTTTAAAAAGGGGCTTTTCGTATGAACGACTTATCGTATCAATTAATCGGGCGTTTAATGCATTAAATCGACAGTCCAATCGTATTCAACTGCCAGATCAAAATATAGTACAAACTGAAAAATCACACTTTTTCAAAATCGGGCGAAAAATCGAATATTTTTCCCTTGACGATATTATTTACCTTGAGGGCTATGGTGTGTATTGCAAAGTACATTTAGAAAAATCGTACGTCATCAGCAATATACGATTGTCTCAATTAGCCAGTGAACTCCGAAACAAAGGGTTTATCCGCGTACATAAGTCGTTTATCGTCAATACGTCAAAAATCAAACGGATTGATAGTCGCTACGTGAGCCTGTTAAATGAGCTTAAAATACCGATTGGTGCCAAATACAGAGTTGTGATAAAGTCATTCATGGAAAGTTTTGTACCAGGCCAAAAACAGCCGAAGGTCAAGGCTCCCTCGTTAAATGTTGTTTGATTCTACCAGCATAGCCCTGTCCAGTATACGTTGGTGTCAATAAAAACTGTAGGCATCAACGTATACTGGATAGAGTTATGCTGGTCGTTTCCTGAAACAGCTCCTCCAGAAACGGTCTACCAGGAGGAGTCAGAACAGTCAACAGTCATGTAACGTCTAATCTGGAAGATAGTTAGTTCTATTCCGATGCCGGGACACCTCTACCGTTTTTTCATCCCCCAGCTCCATAAAAAAGCAGACCCCAAAGACAGGGTTGCATTAGTAAGCACAACGATGGTTTTAATTGATTACCTGTTATTGATCTGTGCATTTGTTTTATGCTTACTCAAAGAAGATCCACAACTTTATCACTTGACTCTAAATACCATCCAGTCAAGCGACTAACAGTTCAGCGCGAAAGCGTACCTTTGCAGGATGGAGAATACTGAACCACCTCGTCGGCCGGGGGGCAAACGAGCCGATCTACAGTTAATCGTATCAGAACCAGCTGAGTTGATGGCGTTTCTGATCGCTAAATTGCCACATAAAAACCGGAACAATATTAAGTCGCTGCTTCGGAACAAACAGATTCTGATTGACGGCAAAGTCTATACGCAGTTTAATCACCCCCTTCAGCCTGAACAGGTTGTAACTGTGGCTGCCAACCGGGCTCCCGAAACTTCGCAATATCGCGGACTAACCCTGTTGTATGAAGACCCGGATATTATCGTCATTAACAAACAGGCGGGGCTGCTTTCGATGGCTACGGCCAAAGAACGGGATCGTACTGCCTATGGCATCCTGAGCGATTACGTCAAGAAAGAAAACCCCAAAAACAAAATCTTCATCATCCATCGGCTCGACCGCGAAACATCGGGAGTCATGATGTTTGCCCGTAGTGAAAACGTGCAACAGTTGATGCAGGAATCCTGGAATTCCACTACCAAACAACGGACGTACGTAGCGCTGGTCGAGGGAGTGCCCAAGCCGCCCGAAGGCACCATCACATCGTACCTCCGCGAGAGTAAAGCGCTGATTGTGTACTCCAGTCAAAACCCCGATAATGGGCAACTATCGGTTACCAACTACCGGGTGGCCAAAGCTGCCAATGGCTACGCACTGGTTGAACTCGAACTGGAAACAGGTCGTAAAAATCAGATACGGGTGCATATGAGCGACATTGGACATCCCATTGCCGGTGATACCAAATACGGTGCTCAAACCGACCCCATTGGGCGGCTGGGCTTACACGCCGAAACATTAGCGTTTACCCACCCCATCACGGGCGAAGCCATGCGCTTCGATGCGCCGGTTCCAAAAACATTTCTGAGTATTGTAAAGGAACGGGGTCAGGAATAGGCAGTTGTTATTACGATGATGTCAGATGCTGCTTCCATCTGACATCATCGTAAAGCCTCTTTTGTTTAAAGCAGGCTAGTTCACAAATCGGTATTTGAGGAGTACCCAGATAGCTTCGATGCCATCGAACCAGGAAATCTTCTTGCCTTCGGCAATGGAGCGAGGGTAATAGCTGATCGGCAACTCTTTGATTTTTATACCCCGTTTGGCCACTTTGGCCGTTACTTCGGGGCAAAACTCGAAACGGGTACAGTCGAGCGGAATTGATCGCAGAAAATCAGCCTTGAATACTTTATAGCAGGTGGGCTCGTCAGTTAACCGCTGATTATAAAGGATATTCGTGAGCATCGTTACCACTTGCCCGCCGATGTAAAAGCTCATGTAGGAGTGGCGGTTTTCGGACTTCAGGAATCGTGACCCATACACAACCTGCTCTTTCCCTTCGACAATAGGCTGTACCAGTGCCAGATAATCCTGCGGTTCGTATTCCAGATCGGCATCCTGCACAATAGCAATATCGCCCGTCATATGCTGGATAGCCGTACGGATCGCAGCGCCTTTCCCCTGATTGTGTTCATGAAAAACAATCGTCATGTTTGGCACAGAACGATAGGTATTCAGCCGGTCGCGGGTGCCATCGGTAGAGCCGTCGTCGACAATGATAATTTCTTTCGTTAACGGAACAGCCTGAACTTTCTCAATGAGTGTATCTATATTTTTAAACTCGTTGTAAGCAGGAATCAGAACGGATAGCAACATAAAACAAAGATAATCGAAAAGAAGCCAACTGCGCAGTGTTTACTTCCTTACCCAATAGGTTAGTGGAAATCGAGGGTCTTTCACCTTCACGAAATGTTGTTGTAAACCAGCCTGCAATTGGCGAATAGCATATGCGTTGGTCGGTTTATTGATGGCTGTACTATCGTCGATCAGACTGGATCGATTGCCAAAAATAACCAGTTTTAAACTCGTGTCGGCCAGTGCCTTCCCATACGTATCTGGATGTGATTCGATGTAATGGGTTGTCTGCATTTCGGTAAAAATAAACGGCACATTCGGCTCCCGGTCCGACAGATAGTATAAACTCATAGCGTTGTCGAAGAGTAACACATGACCATTACCTGCTCGTTCCCGAATA
>Ga0209933_1001835_pt1 | contig 15646 bp, 13 predicted proteins | sample ThiBiot_300_biof_FD_183944 | JGI IMG/M metagenome (GOLD analysis project Ga0209933, IMG submission 183944) | Wastewater bioreactor microbial communities from Cape Town, South Africa - Thiocy_cont_300_biof (SPAdes) | ecosystem: Engineered > Bioremediation > Thiocyanate > Unclassified | place...
CAGCTTGCGGATGAGAACAAAACGTGTACAATGTTCTCAGTTTGATCGACTCCGGACAGTATGGAATAAGGGCTCATCACACATGTCGCAAACTTCTCTCCGTCTCGTCGAAGGGGCCACCATGGACAAGTCGAAAGCGCTCGATGCCGCGCTGAGCCAGATCGAGCGCGCCTTCGGCAAGGGCTCGATCATGCGGCTCGGCAAGAACGAGAAGGTGGTCGAGATCGGCACCGTCTCGACCGGCTCGCTCGGGCTCGATATCGCGCTCGGGATCGGCGGCCTGCCGCGCGGGCGCATCGTCGAGATCTATGGTCCGGAATCCTCGGGCAAGACGACGCTCGCCCTGCACACGGTCGCCGAGGCGCAGAAGGCGGGCGGCATCTGCGCCTTCGTCGATGCCGAGCACGCGCTCGATCCCGTCTATGCGCGGAAGCTCGGCGTCAATCTCGACGACCTGCTGATCTCGCAGCCCGATACCGGCGAGCAGGCGCTCGAGATCGCCGATACGCTGGTCCGGTCCGGCGCGATCGATGTGCTCGTCATCGATTCGGTCGCCGCGCTGACGCCGCGCGCCGAGATCGAGGGCGAGATGGGCGAGAGCCTGCCCGGCCTGCAGGCCCGCCTCATGAGCCAGGCGCTGCGCAAGCTCACCGCCTCGATCTCCAAGTCGAAGACCATGGTGATCTTCATCAACCAGATCCGCATGAAGATCGGCGTCATGTTCGGCAATCCGGAGACGACGACCGGCGGCAACGCCCTCAAGTTCTACGCCTCGGTGCGCCTCGACATCCGCCGCATCGGCGCGATCAAGGATCGCGACGACGTCGTCGGCAACCAGACGCGCGTCAAGGTGGTCAAGAACAAGCTGGCGCCGCCTTTCAAGCAGGTCGAGTTCGACATCATGTATGGCGAGGGCGTGTCGAAGACGGGCGAACTCATCGATCTCGGCGTCAAGGCCGGCATCGTCGAGAAGTCCGGCGCCTGGTTCTCCTATGACAGCCAGCGGCTCGGCCAGGGCCGCGAGAATGCCAAGGTCTTCATGCGCGACAATCCCGAGATCGCGCAGAAGGTCGAGCTCGCCATCCGGCAGAATGCCGGCCTGCTCGCCGAGGCCCTTCTGTCGAAGGACGCGGCCAGCGAGGATGACGGCGACGAGGCGCTGGAAGCCTGAGGCGGGAAAAGGGAGAGCGGGCATGGCCGAGGCGGGACGGGTCGAGGGCGGCTGCCATTGCGGCGCGGTGCGCTTCGAGGCGACGGGGGACTTCTCCTCGGCGATCTCGTGCAACTGCTCGATCTGCCAGAAGCGCGGCCACTGGCTCGCCTTCATCCCTGCATCGGCCTTCACGCAGACGGCGGGCGAGGGGATGCTGACGGACTACCAGTTCAACCGTCACGTCATCCATCACCTCTTCTGCCCGCGCTGCGGCATCGAGGCCTTCGCGCGCGGCAAGATGCCGGATGGCAGCGACATGGTGGCGGTCAATGTCCGCTGCATCGACGGCATCGATCTCTCCGCCGTCACCGTCCATGCCTATGACGGCCGCAGCCATTCCTAGCCGGACGAACGGCCGCCGGCGCGGCCCTCGGTCGCGCGGACGGCCCATTCTGGACAGGCCTGCGGCCGGCCGCTAAAAACGCCGGCACGTTTTCCTTCGCGCGGCCCTGACGGGCCGCGCATGTCTTTGCAAGCGGGTCCGTTCATGAGCAGCGTCAACGACATCCGGTCGGCCTTTCTCGGCTTCTACCAGAAGAACGGGCATGAGGTCGTCGCGTCGAGCTCGCTCGTCCCGAAGAACGACCCGACGCTGATGTTCACCAATGCCGGCATGGTCCAGTTCAAGGACTATTTCACCGGCCGGTCGGCGGCGCCTTGGCCGCGCGCCACGACTTCGCAGAAATGCGTGCGGGCCGGCGGCAAGCACAACGATCTCGACAATGTCGGCTATACCGCGCGGCATCACACCTTCTTCGAGATGCTCGGCAATTTCTCGTTCGGCGACTATTTCAAGGAGCGCGCGATCGAGCTGGCCTGGACGCTGATCACGCGCGAATTCGGCCTGCCGAAGGAGAAGCTGCTCGTCACCGTCTATCACGAGGACGACGAGGCCTTCTCGCTGTGGAAGCGCATTGCCGGCCTGCCGGACGAGAAGATCATCCGCATCGCCACCTCCGACAATTTCTGGCAGATGGGCGATACCGGCCCCTGCGGCCCGTGCTCGGAGATCTTCTACGATCATGGCGAGGCGATCCCCGGCGGCCCGCCCGGCAGCCCCGAGGAGGATGGCGACCGCTTCATCGAGATCTGGAATCTCGTCTTCATGCAGTTCGAGCAGATCGCGCCGGGCAACCGCGTGCCGCTGCCGAAGCCCTCGATCGACACCGGCATGGGCCTCGAGCGCATGGCGACGGTGCTGCAGGGCGTGCACAACAACTACGACATCGATCTCTTCCGGGCGCTGATTCGCGCCTCGGTCGAGGCGACCGGCGTGCCGGCCGAGGGCCCCCATCTCGCCAGCCACCGCATCATCGCCGATCACCTGCGCGCCTCGAGCTTCCTGATCGCCGACGGCGTGCTGCCGTCCAATGAGGGCCGCGGCTATGTGCTGCGCCGGATCATGCGCCGCGCCATGCGCCATGCGCATCTCCTCGGCGCCGCCGATCCGCTGCTGTGGCGCCTCGTGCCGGCGCTGGTGCGTGAGATGGGCCGCGCCTATCCCGAGCTGATCCGCGCCGAGGCGCTGATCTCGGAGACGCTGCGGCTCGAGGAAATCCGCTTCCGCCGGACGCTGGCGCGTGGCCTCGGCCTGCTCGACGAGGCGACCACCGGCCTCGTCGCCGGCGCGACGCTCGATGGCGAGACGGCCTTCCGCCTCTACGACACCTATGGCTTCCCGCTCGACCTGACGCAGGAGGCGCTGCGCGCCCGCAACATCGCCGTCGACACGGCCGGCTTCGCGACCGCGATGGAGCGGCAGAAGGCCGAGGCGCGCGCGAGTTGGGCCGGCTCCGGCGACACCGCCGCCGAGACGATCTGGCTGACTTTGCGCGACCGGCTCGGCGCGACCGAGTTCCTCGGCTATTCGGCGGAAGCCTCGGAAGGCAAGGTCCTCGCCCTCGTCCGCGACGGCGCCGAGATCGCGGAAGCGAAGGCCGGCGAGAGCGTGCAGGTCGTCGTCAACCAGACGCCGTTCTATGGCGAATCGGGCGGCCAGGTCGGCGATGCCGGCCGCATCGAGACCGAAGGCGGCGCGGTAATCCGCATCGACGACACGCAGAAGCGTGGCGACGGGCTGTTCGTGCATCAGGGTGTCGTCGAGAGCGGCTCGGTCCGCACGGGCGACGCGGCGCGGCTTGCCGTCGATCATGCGCGGCGCGGGGCGATCCGCTCCAACCATTCCGCCACCCATCTCCTGCATGCGGCGCTGCGCAACGTGCTCGGTGAGCATGTCGCGCAGAAGGGCTCGCTGGTCGCGCCCGAGCGGCTGCGCTTCGATTTCAGCCATCCAAAGCCGATCGAGGCGGAGGAACTCGCCGCCATCGAGGAGATCGCCAACGAGGTGGTGCTGCAGGACGCTCCGGTGACGACGCGCCTCATGGACCGCGAGGAGGCGATCGGTTCCGGCGCCATGGCGCTGTTCGGCGAGAAATATGGTGATGAGGTTCGCGTCATTTCGATGGGCGAGCGCGAGGGCAAGACCTATTCGGTCGAACTCTGCGGCGGCACGCATGTCGGGCGCACCGGAGAGATCGGCCTCGTGACCATTCTCGGCGAGGGCGCGGTCGCGGCCGGCGTGCGCCGTGTCGAGGCGCTGACCGGCAAGGCGGCGCGCGAGCATCTCGAATTGCAGGACCGGCGGCTGAAGCAGGTCGCGGGCGTCCTCAAGGTGCGTCCGGAGGAGGCGGCCGAGCGCGTCGCGGCGCTGGTCGAGGAGCGTCGGCGGCTGGAGCGCGAGCTCACCGAGGCGAAGCGCAAGCTGGCGCTCGGCGGCGGCGGCCAGGCGGCCGGCGACGGTGTGCGCGCGGTCGGCGACGTGAACTATCTCGGCCGCGTCGTCGAGGGCATTGCGCCGAAGGATCTGAAGGGCCTCGTCGACGAGGCCAAGAAGTCGGTCGGCTCGGGCATCGTCGCCTTTGTCGGCGTCGCCGAGGATGGCAAGGCGGCGCTGGTCGTCGGCGTCAGCGACGACCTGACGGCCCGCTTCAGCGCCGTCGATCTCGTGCGCATCGGCGCCGAGCAGCTCGGCGGCAAGGGCGGCGGCGGACGTCCCGACATGGCGCAGGCCGGCGGCCCCGATGGCGCCAAGGCCGGCGACGCGCTCGGCGCGATCGAGGCGCGGCTGGCGGGCTGACATCCCGCGCGGGAGCGAAAGTGATGGAGCATGTCGCCGACGGCCGCCAGCTCCTCGTCTTTCTGGTCGCCGCCGGCATCGTCGTTCCGCTGTTCCAGCATCTGAAGCTCGGCGTCGTTCTGGGCTTCCTGATCGCCGGGATCATCGTCGGCCCCGGCGGCTTCGGCCATCTCGTGCCGCTCAACTCGCTGTTCGGCTATGCGACGATCACCGATGTCGGCCAGCTGCAGGCCTTCGGCGATCTCGGCATCCTCTTTCTCCTGTTCACGATCGGCCTCGAGCTCTCCTTCGCGCGGCTTGGCTCGATCGGGCGGCTGATGCTGGGCGCGGGCGGGCTGCAGGTCGCGCTCGCCACCGCCGCCATCTACGCCACCGCGGCGCTGACAGGCTTCGAATTCGACGATTCACTCGTCTTCGGCATGGCCTTCGCGCTGTCGTCGACCGCGATCGTCACGCAGTCGCTCGCCGAACGGCGCCGGCTCGGCACGCCGGTCGGACGGACGGCGCTCGGCGTCTTGATCCTGCAGGATCTCATGGTGGTGCCGATCGTGATCGTGGTCGGCATCCTCGCCCAGCCGGGCGCCAGCGTCGGCCTCGCCCTCGTCAAGGGCGTCGCGATCGCAGGCGTGGTGGTGGTCGCCGTCGTGCTGCTCGGCCGCACGATCGTGAAGCCGCTGATGCGCTTCGCCGGCGCGACGGGCAATCGCACGCTGCTGATCGCCATCACGCTGCTGATCATCGTCGTCGCCGGCTTCATCACGGCGAACGCCGGCCTTTCGGCCGCGCTCGGCGCGTTCCTCGCCGGCCTGCTGCTCAGCGAGACGGAGTATCGCCACCAGATCGACGTCGAGGTCGAGCCGTTCAAGGATCTGCTGCTCGGGCTCTTCTTCATGACGGTCGGCATGACGATCGACGTCGCGGCGGTCCTCGGTCAGCTGCCGATCATCCTGGCGGGCCTCGCGGTGCTCTTCATCGTCAAGCTCGCCTTCGGCTATCTGGCGCTCCGCGTCACCAAGCTCGACCGCGCGGCTTCCGTCGAGACGGCCTTCATCCTCTGCGGCGCGGGCGAGTTTGCCTTCGTCGTGTTCACTTTGGCGGTGCGCGACGGCGTCGTCTCCGCCGAGATCGGCCGGCTCGCCACGACGATCGCCGCCATCTCCATGGTTCTGACGCCGGTCATGGGCGCGCTCGGCTCCCGCCTCGCCAAGCGCCTCGCCGCGCATGACGCCGAGGCACGGAGCGGCGTCGGCAGCGATCAGCCCTTCGCGGATCACGTGATTATCGGCGGGTTCGGACGGTTCGGCGCGACCGTTGCCAAGCTGCTCTCGGCTGAGGATATCGCGCATGTCGCGCTCGATCTCGACGCCGAGCATGTCATGCGCGCGGCACGCGAGGGGCAGATGGTGTTCTTCGGCGATGCGACGCGGCCCGAGATCCTCGCCCGGCTCGGCGCCGAGCGGGCCCGCGCCTTCGTGGTGACGGTCGACGATGCGGTCATTTCCGAGATGATGGTGCGCACAATCCGCGAGCACTGGCCCGCCGCGATCATCCATGCCCGCGCGCGGACCGTGACCCATGGACGGCGGCTGCTCGACGCCGGCGCCAATGATGTCGTGCCGGAGGCGCTCGAGGGCAGCCTGCAACTCGCCGGCAATCTCCTCGGCGACATCGGGCTGCCGGACGAGGCGGTGGAGCAGCGCCTCGCCGTCGCGCGCGAGGCTGCCCGCGCTCTGATGCGCGGCGGGCCGGCCGAGCCCTCGACCGGGAAGCCGCCCATCGACGGGTGACGGGCGGCTCCGTTCTTCTCCGATCAGCCGGCGCGGCGGCCTTCGCTCTGCCGCTCCAGCATCCAGCCGGGATATTCGGCCGGGAGGGCGCTGACCGCATCGAGCCGTGCCATGTCCTCGGCCGTGAGATCGACCGCCACGGCGCCGAGATTGTCGGCGAGCTGGTCGGCCGACTTGGCACCGATGATCACCGAGGTCACGAAGGGCTTCTTGAGGAGATAGGCGAGCGCGATCTGCGCGACCGAAACGCCCTTCGCCTCGGCGATCGCGCGCATCGCGTCGACGGCGTCGAAGGCGCGGTCGCGGTTCACGGGCGGGAAGTCGAAGTTGGCGCGGCGCGAGCCTTCCGGACCCGAGCCGTCGCGCTGATACTTGCCCGAGAGCAGGCCGCCGGCGAGCGGGCTCCACACCATCAGGCCGACGCCTTCCGCCTGCAGCAGCGGCGCGATCTCGCGCTCGAGGTCGCGGCCGGCGATGGTGTAATAGGCCTGCAGCGAGGCGACGCGCGCCCAGCCCTTCGCATCGGCAATGCCGACCGCCTTCATGATCTGCCAGGCGGCCCAGTTCGAGACGCCGACATAGCGGACATGGCCCTGGCGCACGAGGTCGTCGAGCGCGCGAACCGTTTCCTCGACCGGGGTCAGCGGGTCGAAGCCGTGGATCTGGTAGAGGTCGATATAGTCCGTGCCGAGCCGCTTCAGGCTCGCCTTGACGGCGTCCATGATATGGCCGCGAGAGGCGCCGCGATCGTTCGGCCCGGGGCCGACGGCGCCGAGCGCCTTGGTCGCGAGCACGACGTCGCTGCGATTGCGGCCGGAATTGACGATGGCGCGACCTGTGATCTCTTCCGAAAGGCCTTCGGAGTACACGTCGGCGGTGTCGATGAAGTTGATGCCGGCATCGAGGGCGCGGGCGACGATGCCGTCGGCGACGGACTGGTCGAGCTGGCCGATGGCGGTCCAGAAGCCCTTGCCGCCGAAGGTCATGGTGCCGAGGCAGAGTTCGGAGACGAGAAGGCCGGTGCGGCCGAGTGTCTTGGTGCGCATGGAAATTCTCCGGGGTCATGGCGGCGGGGCGGGGGCCTGTCGAGGCCGCTGGCCGAACCCGCCGCCCGCTGAAGATGCGCCTCCGGGCCACCGGGACGGTAGCCTTTTGCTGGCGGCTTCTTGCACAATCCTCTCAGGCGGGCCATTCTCTGGCGCGCGGGCGAGGGGTCCGCGCTCGATCGGCGAAGGAGACGGCTGGATGGACGAACGCGATGCGCTGGCTGCGATCCTCCGCCGACACGCCGTCAAGGGGCGGACGGTCACGCCGATTCCGCGCCTCGGTCTCCTCCGCGCCGAGTCCGGCAGCGTGCCGGCTCCAGCCTTCTACGAGCCGGTGCTTTGCGTCGCCGCGCAAGGCGCCAAGCAGCTTTTCGTCGGCGATGCCGTGCTCACCTATGACCAGCGCCACTTCCTCGTCGTCGCCGTCGATCTTCCGGTGATGGCCGCGATCGTCGAGGCGAGCCCGGAGGAGCCCTATCTCTGCGTGTCGCTGCGGCTCGACCGCCTCGCGATCATCGACATCCTGTCCAGCCTGCCGCCGGCGCCCGCGGTCGAGGAGCCGGTCGGGATCACGATCGGCGCGCTCGACCGCGATTTGCTCGATCCTCTCGTGCGGCTGGTCGGCCTGCTCGACCGGCCCGCCGAGGCGGCGATGCTGGCGCCGCTCTATGAGCGCGAGGTGCTCTACCGCCTCATCACCGGCCCGGCCGCGCCGGTCCTCCGCCAGATGGTCGTCCATGACGGAAGGCTGGCGCGGGTCGAGCGGGCGATCGACTGGATCAAGCAGCATTTCAACCGGCCGATGCGCATCGAGGGCCTGGCCGAGATCGCCGGCATGAGCCCGGCCTCGCTGCATCGCCATTTCAAGGCGGTGACCGCCATGAGCCCGCTGCAGTTCCAGAAGCAGATCCGCCTGCAGGAGGCGCGGCGGCGCCTCGTCGCCGAGCCGCAGGATGCCGGCATCGTCGGCTATTCCGTCGGCTATGAAAGCCCGTCGCAGTTCAGCCGCGAATATGCCCGCCTGTTCGGCTCGCCGCCGGCCCGTGACGCCGCCCGGCTTCGCGGTCTCGGCGAACGGCCGGCGGATGGCGCCTGATCCCGCCCTTCCTGGTCGCCTCGTTGTCGATGACGAGCGACGACTTCCTCTTGCATTGACCCGCCGCCAGCCGCAGAAGACCCTGGCCGCGGCGCGGAAGGCGGCAAGGCCACCGCACAGTCTATGGATTGGGAGAGGTCGAGAGGCTGGTGCTATCAGGAAGTGGCGAGAGGCCTTTGCTCAGTCGCCACGCGCAGCTGGTTCCGACCATGATGCTTCGCCTCATACAACGCTTCGTCGGCCTGCCGCACCAGCCCGTCGAAGTCCGTTCCATGCACCCCGAATGCCGCGACACCGACCGATATCGTGACATTGGGCAACGCCGTCTCGCCCGTGCGCAACGAAAGCTCGGCGACGCTGCGGACTAGGTCCTCCAGCCGGGCTTCTCCGTCGGCCGCTGAGATTTCGCGAAGGATCAGGAGGAACTCCTCGCCGCCGTAGCGTACCAGCCAATCCATTTCCCTGATGCTGCGCTGGATGTGGCATGCCACCAGAACCAGTGCGGCATCGCCCGCACTGTGGCCGTGAATATCGTTGAAGCGCTTGAAATGATCGATATCGATCATCGCGACGACGTAACCGCGTCCGGTCCGACGGGCCTGCGCAGTTTCATTTTCAGCCATCAACTCGAGATAGCGCCGGTTGAACGCATTGGTGAGCGGATCGCGGACGAGCTGATCATTCAGCGTTTCGCGCAAGCGCATGTTAGCAAGCGTGAGGCTGAGCTGACGGGCCAGCATGGGGGCAGAGGCAATCAGCGACTGGTGCTCAGCCGCGTCGCCCGTCCCCCTATCGGCCACGATGGTGAGGAGGCCCATGGTTTCGCCATGGGCCAGGAGGGGCAGGCAGATGGTGCCGTCTTTGCCCTCAGACAGCTCCTCATGCAGATGCCCGCAACTTGGAGTTCCGGATCCGGCTGTATGCTCATGCAACTGGCCACGGCGCAGACCCCAACAATCAGTTGCCAGCATGAAGCTGCCACCCACAAAGCCACCCCAAGGGGCGACCAGGTCGAGCTGATTGCGTGAAGCCGCGTAGACATAGAGGGCGCCGCGATGGCCGGCGTAAATGCCCTCTGCCAGCGGCACGAAGACAGTTGCCAGCTCAGCCAGCGAGTTGCAGCTCTGCAGATAGCTGCTCGCCTCGTTCAGTTGCCGGATCTCGTGGCGTTCGCGCTTCAGGGCCAGTACGCTCTCGTCGAGCGTCCGGGCATACTCGGCGATCCGCTCGCCATCGGCCTTGCGATTCCTGATCTCGCGGCGCGCGGATGAAAAAATGAGGACCAGGAGGCTCGAGACGCCGACAATGAATATCAGGAGGGCCAAGGACGCCCTTTCCTGCGAGCGATCGTAGTTGTCCTGTTCTTCAGAAACGATCGTCCTGATCCGCTCCTCGATAGTTCCGATGGAGGTGCGCAGCGCGTCCATCGTGGTCTTGCCGCGCTCAAGCGGAATCGCGGCGGAACTCATGCCACCATGATAGTCGTCGATCGCCTTTCTCAGCTCCGCGAACTTCGTTCTGGCCAGACTACGGATATCTGCGATCTCCGCCGCGTCGCCAGGGTCGGTCAGGGCCAAGCGATCAAGCTTGGCCAGGGTATGATCGAGGCGTTCCGAGGCCAGATAGTAAGGTTCGAGATAGAGCTCATCGCCCTTTATGAGGAAGCCGCGTTGACCGGTTTCGGCGTTCAGAAGCTCTATGAGGACATCTGAGAGCGTATCGCGAAACTCGACCGCCTCGCGCAGAGCGCGAGCAGAACTCGTGAACGCGACAATGCTGGAATAGAGAACGAAGCTATTGACTATCAGTATGCCAATGCTGACCCCGATGACCCACCGAAGGCGCCGCACCGTAGAAGTCGCCATTCTCGTTCACCGTTCTGGTCGAACTATTCCTACCGAGTTCCGAGCGTTCGCGGCGCAACCGTCGCGGCCATGAAGCTCGGATGCATTAGGTCTTGCATCGATTGCAGACCCGGCACCACTCCATTGCTCAAAAGAAAGCTGGCTCTACTCTATAGAAAGGGGACATGGAAGAGCCAAAAACCGATGCCAACCTGACCAGCAACACGACGCGCGTTGCGTCCTGAACGCAGGTCGGCAGAGCCTGGACAGCCACTCTGGGATCTCGAATGGGCGATCGCTCGCGTCAGGGCCGGATCCAGACGCGCAGCTTGCCGATGCTCGTGAAGCCCAGCGTGTGGAAGGGCCCGCGATCGTCGCCCGATTCGTATCCGACGATCGGCAGGTCGGATGCGCGGCGGCGGGCGGCCGCGACCAAAGCTGCCAGCGCATCGCCGTCGCCGCCGTGAAACACGTTCGAGATGCCGATTGCGCCGTCCGAGTGGTTGACCGCGGCGCCGGCGATGATGCGCCCTTCGCGCCGCGCGGCGAGGAAGCGGATCCGCTCGTCGCCGAGAAGCGCCGGCGGGAACACATGCGTGCCACCATCCGTGCCGCCCCAGGCCTTTTCCCAGAGCGCCAGTTCGTCAGCGCCGGCGACGGCCCTGACATCGACGCCACTCGCCGGCAGCGTCGCCGCCGGCGGCAAGAACAGCCAGTCGGCGTCGAAGATGGGCTCGAGCCCGAACTCCGACAGGTCGAGGGCGAAGAAGCTGTCCTTGATGCCGATCCCGCGCGCTGGCTGCTCGGCGAGGAGCTCGATCGCCGTCAGCTGCGCCGCAGTGGCATCGGGATCGGTGGTGACGAGATTTGGATAGAAGGGTGGCGCATCGCCGCCATTGATCCAGAAGCCCGGCTCGAACCGGCACGCCGCCCCATGCGCGCGCGAAACGGCATCGCACCATTGCGCATTGTTCCAGGCGGCAAGCGTGACGGGGTCGGTCAATCGATCCATCCTCATAAAGGGCACAGCGAGCCGCAGACGAAAACGGCGCGGGGATGCCGCGCCGTTTGTTGTGTTCAGGAGGCAGCTGCTCAGCCGGCCATGGCCTTGGTCAGGTTGTCGCTGACCTTGTCGAGGAAGCCGGTGGTCGAGAGCCACTTCTGGTCGGGACCGACGAGGAGGGCGAGGTCCTTGGTCATGGAGCCGGCCTCGACCGTGTCGACGCAGACCTTCTCGAGCGTCGTGGCGAACTTGGCCAGTTCGGCATTGTCATCCAGCTTCGCGCGGTGGGCGAGGCCGCGGGTCCAGGCGAAGATCGACGCGATCGAATTGGTCGACGTCTCCTTGCCCTTCTGGTGCTCGCGATAGTGGCGCGTGACGGTGCCGTGCGCCGCCTCGGCCTCGACGGTCTTGCCGTCGGGCGTCAGCAGCACCGAGGTCATCAGGCCGAGCGAGCCGAAGCCCTGCGCGACGGTGTCGGACTGCACGTCGCCGTCATAGTTCTTGCACGCCCAGACATAGCCGCCGGACCATTTCAGCGCCGAGGCGACCATGTCGTCGATCAGGCGATGCTCGTAGGTGATGCCGGCGGCCTTGAACTCGGCAGCGAACTCGCTGTCGAACACTTCCTGGAACAGGTCCTTGAAGCGGCCATCATAGGCCTTGAGGATCGTGTTCTTGGTCGAGAGATAGACCGGATACTTCCGCATCAGGCCGTAATTCAGCGAGGCGCGGGCGAATTCGCGGATCGACTCGTCGAGATTGTACATCGCCATGGCGACGCCGGCGCCCGGGAACTTGAACACTTCCTTCTCGATGACGGTGCCGTCGTCGCCCTCGAACTTGATCGTCATGCGGCCCTTGCCGGGCACCTTGAAGTCGGTGGCGCGATACTGGTCGCCGAAGGCGTGACGGCCGACGATGATCGGCTGCGTCCAGCCCGGAACGAGGCGCGGCACATTCTTGCAGATGATCGGTTCGCGGAAGATCACGCCGCCGAGGATGTTGCGGATCGTGCCGTTCGGCGACTTCCACATTTCCTTGAGGTTGAACTCCTTCACGCGCGCCTCGTCGGGCGTGATGGTCGCGCATTTCACGCCGACGCCGACCTTCTTGATCGCCTCGGCGGCCTCGACCGTGACCTTGTCGTTCGTGGCGTCGCGATGCTCGATGCCGAGGTCGAAATACTGCAGGTCGATGTCGAGATAGGGGTGGATCAGCTTGTCCTTGATGGCCTGCCAGATGATGCGGGTCATCTCGTCGCCGTCGAGCTCGACGACCGGATTCGCTACCTTGATCTTCGCCATGGACTGTTCGCCTCGCCTTCGTTCGGAAGCCCCCGCGCCGGGGAAGGCCGGCGCGGTCGGGCGTGAGAAACCTGGCCTGCTATAGCATCGCGATACGGGGGCGCCAATGCGCCCCGGCAAGCCGCCCGTTAAGGCTCAGGGCGATTTTGTGGCGCGGGACGGGAACGGCGCGCGGGTCTTGCCGTTGCACTGCATCGGCCCGGACGCAGTGCGATCCGGTCCGCTTCCGACAGCCCCGGAGTCCACCATGTCCGATCTGCACGAGTTGATGGAAACGCTCATGCTGAAGGCCGCGCTGACCCTGATGCTCGGCCTTGTCGGCTGGGCGGGCGCCGTCGTCTTCATCGGCCTCGCCACGGCCGCCGCCCGCAATGTGGTCGCATCGCCCGCGGTGACCTGGGCGGACGAGAACGCGGCGATCCTGGCGCTGTTCCTGACGACGCTCGGCTATGTCTGGCTGAAGCTGAAGCCCGCGGCGTCGAACTGATCGTTCGGCGCCGTTGGCTCGATCGCTGACGGATCGCCTCAGGCGATCCGCCTGGTCAGGCGATGCGCTTGGCGGCGAGGCCGAGCGCGATATAGCTCCAGCCGGTGAAGATCAGCGAGATGCCGGCCAGCGTGCCGGGCACCCAGAGTCCGGAGAACGGATAGTTGGTGAGGATCATGACGCCGGCGATCAACGCGATCACGCCGGCGGCGGCGATCCAGCCCCAGCCGTCATGCGGGCGGATGCGGAAGCCGAGAATGATCTGGAAAATACCTTTGGCGATGAACACCGCGGCGATGACCAGCGTCAGCGCGCCGGCCCCCACGACGGGCGACTCGTAGATCGCGATGCCGCCGATCAGCAGCACGATGCCGATGATCAGCTGCCAGAGGAAGCCGGTCCAGCTCTGCACGCTGAAGCTCTGCCAGATCTGGACGACGCCGGCGACGACGAGCACCGCGGCGAGGAAGATGCCAACCGCGAGCGACGACACGAGCGGCATCGCGATGGCGAAGAAGCCGCCGATCAGAAAGACGATGCCGAGGGCGACGAACCAGCCCCATTTCTGCTGCACCGTCATGGAAATATTGCGGACCGTCACATTCGACATGGCTTGATACTCCCTAGCTCCGCGGGCGATTCTGAACCGAGTCTGGCTTCAGCACAATGACGGCGACGCGGCGCCCCACCCGGCGCGACTGGAACGGCGCGGAGCGATGCGCTAGGGAACGGGAAAACCCGAGCCCCTCCTGCCGATGACCCAGAACGCCGACCGCCTTCTCGCCGATGGCCCTGCCATCATCCTCGTCGAGCCGCAGCTCGGCGAGAATATCGGAACGGCGGCCCGCGCCATGGCGAATTTCGGCCTCGGCGACCTGCGCATCGTCAATCCGCGCGACGGCTGGCCGAACGAGAGCGCACGCCGCGCCGCGAGTAGAGCCGATCATGTCTTCGACCGCATCCGCGTCTTCGACAGCCTCGCCGAAGCCGTGGCCGATCTCGGCTTTCTCATCGCGACGACGGCGCGCTCGCGCGAGATCGTGAAGACGGTGCGCGGTCCGGCCTCGGCGGCGGCGATCCTGCGCGGCCATGCTACGGCGGGCACCGGCACCGGCATCCTGTTCGGGCGCGAGCGGGTCGGGCTCTTCAACGAGGAGATCTCGCTCTGCGACGAGATCGTCACGCTGCCGGTCGATCCGCGCTTCGCCTCGCTCAATATCGCGCAGGCGGTGCTGATCCTCGGCTATGAGTGGCGGCGCAGCGGGCTCTCCGAGGAGGATGGCGGCTTGCCCTTCCAGACGCCGAACCCCAGCCGGCCGGCGAGCAAGGAAGAACTGCTCGGCCTCTTCGAGCATCTCGAGCGCGCGCTCGACGCGGTGACCTTCTTCCGCCCGGCCGAGAAGAAGCCGGTCGTCGTGCAGACGCTGCGCGCGATGCTGACCAAGGCGTCTTTCACCGAGCAGGATATCCGGACGATGCGGGGCGTCATCGCGGCGCTCGAGAATCGCCCGACCCGGCCGCGGCGGCGCAGCGACGGATCGCTGACGACGAGCCGCGAGACGGACGAGGAGGGGACGCCATGAGCGTCCGTCCGTCATGAGCGTCCGTCTGCTGGTGTTCGATTCGGGCATCGGCGGCCTCTCGGTCCTCGCCGAGATCAGGCGGCGCGTGCCGCAGGCGGGCATCCATTATGTCGCCGACGACAAGGCCTTTCCCTATGGCGACTGGGAGGAGGGGCCGCTCGGAGACCATGTGGTCGCTCTGGTCGGACGGCTGATCGACCGCTACCGGCCCGACGCGGTCGTCATCGCCTGCAACACGGCTTCGACGCTCGTCCTTCCGGCGCTGCGCGCGGCGCATGCGGTCCCGTTTGTCGGCACGGTCCCGGCCATCAAGCCGGCGGCGGAGCGCACCAAGAGCGGCGTCATCGGCGTGCTGGCGACGCCCGGAACCATGCGGCGCGACTATACCCGCGCCCTCATCCGCGACTTCGCACAGGCCTGCCATGTCCGGCTCGTCGGCTCCTACGAACTGGCGCCGCTCGCCGAGGGCGCGATGCGCGGCGAGGCGGTGGACGACGCGGCGATCCTCGCGGAGATCGGGCCGGCCTTCGTCGACATCGCCGGCAAGCGCACCGATGCGGTCGTGCTGGCCTGCACGCATTACCCGTTCCTCATCGATCGCTTCCGCCGCATCGCGCCCTGGCCGGTAGCGTGGATCGATCCGGCGGATGCGATCGCGCGGCGGGTCGTGTCGCTGCTCGGCCTCGACGAGACGCCGAGCATGATGCGCGTCCCCGGCAGCGCGCGGCTCTCCTCGGGCAAGGCGTGGTCGCCGACGCTGGTGCCGCTGCTCGAAAACTTCGGGCTGGCGGCCGAATCCGGCGAGCCCTTGTGAGCCGCGTCAGGCGGGCTTAGGTTGCCGCGCCTCGGGGGCGGGACATCGGCAAGAAGCTCAATCTCACATGATCACTGACCACCGCGCGCAGGACGGCAGCCGCGTCCCGGCGCCGCCCGCGCCCTGGACCCTTCATCTCGGCGGCGTCGGGCTCGCCCTCTTCACCATCCTGAACCTCGTCGTCTTCGTGATGGTCTTCATCAACCCCGAAGCGCGCAGCGTCGTGCCGATCTACCGCGTCGGCTCGCTCGGCTGGTGGGCGGGGCAGGACATCTTCGGCGAGGGCACCGCCGGCTTCATCTATCTGCCGAGCTTCGCCGTCCTCTACACGCC
>Ga0209933_1001841_pt1 | contig 15572 bp, 15 predicted proteins | sample ThiBiot_300_biof_FD_183944 | JGI IMG/M metagenome (GOLD analysis project Ga0209933, IMG submission 183944) | Wastewater bioreactor microbial communities from Cape Town, South Africa - Thiocy_cont_300_biof (SPAdes) | ecosystem: Engineered > Bioremediation > Thiocyanate > Unclassified | place...
TTGCCTAAGCCCAAGGCTTCAATACGATTCTCCTTGAAAAGACCGTTTGGGAGCGACGCCGGTCCGTCGTCTCGGTTGCACGAGACCGGTCGGATAGGGAAGCCCGAGGCACGAGCTGCGCCGTCAGTTCACGATGCGCTTGATCTGGCTGATGGTGTAGGTCTGGCCGCCGATCGACAGCAGCGGCGGCGATTGGGTGAGATCAACGGAATTCACCTGACCCTGAATCTGCGTCGAGACCAAGACCGGATTGCCGGAGGCATCCGCCGCCGTCGTCGTCAGCGTGTATTTACCGTCGGGCCATTGCGTGCCGTCGTTGCCGAGGCCGTTCCAGGAAAAAACCTGATTGTCGCCGGCATTGACGCCGTAGGAACCGGAGAAAACGTTCTGACCGGTGCTGTTGGCGATGTTGACGGTGAGAGTGGAGGCGGTCGGGATGCTGAGCTGCCACGTCGCCGCCGCGTTGGTCATGGTCGCGGTGCTGCCGTCGACCACGGCATTCTTGCCGACGAAATCCAGCGCCTGCGTCGCCTGCGTCGTTTGCTGCAGGGAAACAAGACTGGCGAGCTGGTCGTTGGTCTTCAACTGTTGCTCGACGCCCGCGAACTGGACGAGCTGCTGGGTGAACTGGTTGGTGTCCAGCGGATCGAGCGGGTTCTGGTTCTGCAACTGCGTCGTCAGCAGCGTCAGGAAGGTCTGGAAGTTGCCGGCCAGCGTGCCGTTGCTCGATGTCGCCGAGTTTGAGGAGGAAGCGGGCAACGGCGTCGTGCCCGACACCACCTGCTGAACCGCGGAACCCACTGAGCTCGTCATGTCCCTCTCCCTACACCCGGATATCGAGACCGCCGCTCGATCCGAGCATCCGGCCATAGCTGCGTCCGGCTGCCGCCGCCGGAACGATGTCGTCTTCGGTCACGATCAGGTGCCGCGCGTTACGGCCGGTATCGTCGCGCGGGGTCTGGCCCTGCGAGGACTGATCGCGCAGGCTGAATTGCAGACCGCCGTCGCCGGTCTTCAGGCCCGCGTCCTGCAGCGCGCGCTGGAGCTGCGGCGCGTCCTGCCGCAGCATCGCAAGCGTTTCCGGTTTCTCGACCGTCAGATGGGACGTGACCCGGCCCTGACGGTCGACGTCGAGACGGACATCGATGCGGCCGAGGTCGGCGGGGTCGAGCCGGATTTCGAAGCGGCTCTTTCCGCTCTGGGCCGTGACTGCGATCTGGACCGCAAGTCCGTTCAGTGGCACCGCGGCGCCGGCGGCGGCCGCGACATTGTATTGCGGCGTTGCGGGCGTTGTCGCGGCGGTTGATTGCGCCTGCGGCTGCGCCAGGGTGCCGTTGATACCCTGCGGTTGACCGTTGTCGGGCTGCGGCTGCGGCGCGACGGCGTCGCTCGCCTGGCCGGAATGCTGCGGTGCTGCCGCTCCTTGCTGCGTTGCGGGCGTGCCGGTATCGGACGAGGCCGCTTTTGTGCTGTCGCCGGAGGTGGCATCATGCTTGTGATCGCCGGGCGGGGCGTCGTGCGGCGCATTCGGGCTCGGGTTCGCGGACGCGGCCGATGGCGCTGATGCGTCCGAGGTCGTTGGTGAGGGCTCGAGTCCGGTCATGATCGATGCGGCCGCCTTGGCCGGCGGCGCATTGTCGGCTGTCTTTGTGCCCGCCTTGCCGGTGGCCGGTGTTGCCGCGGCAACCGTGGCCCCGAGGGTCTGCACGGCGGTTGCCTGTGCGGCCTGCTGGGACGCCGGCGGGACCGTCGCCTCTTTCACGAATGCTGCCGTGGCGGCGGCCGTCTCCGGGGTCGGCCCGAAATCGGCGTCCGCGCGCGCGACTTGAATAGTGGGAGTGACGTCAATAGTGGGAGTGACGTCGGTCGCCGACGCCCCGGCGGCGCGGGTTGATGCGCTCGCCGAACCGGTGGCCGCGGTTGCAGCGGGCGTGGCGGCCGTCGATGCTGCTGCGGCAATCGGCGTTGCGACCGGAACTGCGACCGCGACCGGCGATATCGTGACTTGCGGCGGGGTGGCCGGGTCTGTGATGTCCGGGGGCGTCAGTGCAGGATTTGAAGCGTCCCCGCTCGAAGCGACCTCGGTATCTCCGTGTTTGGTCCGAGGGTGATGTCCGGCGTTCGCCGCTTTTGCGCCTGCATCGGCCTTCTGGCCGCCGGTGGCTGGTTCTGCGCTCGAATTGGTCTGCTGCGGTCCGGTGGAGGGCGGCTGGGAACCCCGCGTCTGTACGTTACTATCGGCCGGCGCGGTACGATCCGGGCCGGAGCCGCTGGCGGTGCGGTCGGGACGGATGGCGTGCTGGTCGGACCAATTCGACGCTGGCGCGGCGGGAGCCTGCGAAGCCTGTGCGCTGATATCGACCAGGGCCTCGAAGGAGCCCCCCATCGGCTGATCGTCCCGCTCAGGCCTTTGCCTCATATTCGGTAACGACACGCTGGTGGCGGTTTCTGGTGTCACGCTAAGCACAGGCAACCTCTCGCGATACGGTGCCAAGCGAGCAGCAAGGACCGGGCCATCGTCCGGTTTGAATGTATCATGAGTATATTCAATGAGTTATGCGGACCATCCGACCGCCGATCCCGCCGGTTCGGCTGCTCGCTTTCTGCCCGGCGGCAAGATTTGCCGCTGGTCCGTCGCCGTCGTCTGGCCGTGATTGCCTCGCAGGAATACGAACTATATTACTGTACAAAAGCTGGTCTTTCAGTCGGCCGGACGGAACGGAATTCCCGCTCCGAAACACCGCGAAAGTCTCCGATCGGCAAGGCGCATGCGACCTTGCGCGATCTCATGTATGACGGGATCAATGCTCAACAGTCTGGATCTTGAAGGCCGTCCTCAGGATACGCGGGTCGTGGTCGCCATGTCGGGCGGTGTCGATTCGTCGGTGACGGCCGCGCTGTTGAAGTCCGAGGGCTACGACGTCGTCGGAATAACCTTGCAGCTTTACGATCACGGCGCGGCCACCCATCGCAAGGGAGCCTGCTGCGCCGGTCAGGACATCCATGACGCCCGCAACGTTGCCGAGCGCCTCGGCATTCCGCACTACGTGCTGGATTATGAAAGCCGCTTCCGCGAAACCGTGATCGAGAATTTCGCGGACAGCTATGCGTCGGGCGAGACGCCCGTGCCCTGCATCGAGTGCAACCGTCTGGTCAAGTTCCGGGATCTCCTGGCCACCGCGCGCGAGCTTGGCGCCACCGCGCTTGCGACCGGCCACTACGTCGCTTCCCGCAGTCTGGCCGGCGGTTCGCGCGCGCTGCTCTGCGCGGCGGATGCGGATCGCGACCAGAGCTACTTCCTGTTCGCCACCACGCGCGAGCAACTCGATTTTCTGCGCTTTCCGCTCGGCGACATGACGAAGGCGCAGACCCGCGAACTGGCGCGGCGCTTCGACCTCTCGGTTGCCGACAAGCACGACAGCCAGGATATCTGTTTCGTGCCGACCGGCCGCTACACCGATGTCATCAGCAGGCTGAAGCCGAACGCATTGGAGCCGGGCGACATCGTCGATCTCGACGGGCACGTCCTCGGTCATCACGAGGGCATCGTGCATTTCACGGTCGGACAGCGCCGCGGCCTCGGCATCGCCTCCGGCGCGCCGCTTTACGTCTTGAGTCTCGACGCGGCGAACCGGCGGCTGGTTGTCGGACCGCGCGAAGCGTTGAAGATGCATCGTATCGTGCTGCGCGACGTGAACTGGATCGGCGACGGCGCGCTCGATCGCGCGGTGGGGACGGGACTTGAATTGTTCGTGCGGGTCCGTTCGACCCGCAAGCCCCAGCCGGCATGGCTGCGCGCCATCGACGGCCGCTATGAGATCGAACTCGTGGCTGGCGAGGAGGGCGTGTCGCCCGGTCAGGCCTGCGTGTTCTACGATGGGCCGGAAGGGCAGGCGCGGGTGCTCGGCGGCGGGTTCATCGCGCGTGCCATGGCGAAGCGCGCAAGCGGAACGGCCATGCAGAACGGCACGTCGGTGGCGCCTCTCGCCGCCGAACTGCGCGGATAGGGTTCGGGACGCGCGGACAGCATGGGCAACGACATCGACCGCGCCGGCGTCGCGAAGGCCTATGGCCGCTGGGCACCGGTCTACGATTTCGTATTCGGCAAGGTTTTCGATCCGGGCCGCCAATCCACCATCGCCATAGCCGATACGATCGGGGGCCGTATCCTTGACGTCGGCGTCGGCACCGGCCTGTCGCTTGCGGATTATGCGTCCACCACGAAACTGTATGGCGTCGATATCTCCGAGCCGATGCTGCGCAAGGCGCAGCAGCGGGTGCGTTCGCTCAATCTTACCAACGTCGAAACGCTGGCGGTGATGGACGCCAAACATCTTGCGTTCGCGGATTCATTTTTCGATGCGGTGGTGGCGCAATTTGTCATCACCGCGGTGCCCGATCCCGAAGCGACGCTCGATGATTTTGTCCGCGTGCTGAAGCCGGGCGGTGAATTGATTCTGGTCAATCATATCGGCGCCGAGCGCGGACCCCGCCGTCTGTTTGAACTGGCGTTTGCGCCTTTGGCCCGGCGGCTCGGCTGGCGTCCCGAATTTCCGTGGCAGCGCCTCGTGGACTGGGCTGCGAAGAACGGCGGCGTCACGCTTTTCGAGCATCGCCCGATGCCGCCGATGGGGCACTTCTCGCTGATCCGCTATCGCAAATCCTGATTGTTGGTTCCGGCGGAACATCCGCTCTCGCCCTTCGTTGCCACTACATGCGGATGACAGCCAGGTCCTTGTTCGTATTGGTCGCACTCGTTGCGCTCCCGGAGACCGCCTTTGCACAGGCGCCGCCGCCGGGCGCACCCCCTGCCACGACGCCGGCCCCCTCCACGAACACCGGTTGCGCCCCTCACGACACGGTCTCGCCGAACGGAACGACGACCGGCAAACGCGGGGAGCCGCTCGGGGACAAATTGGCGAAATCCGACGGCGTCCTGTGCCCGCCTGCGGGCGTCGATCCGGAGATCCGCGCGCCGACCCCGGAAGGCGGCAACACGCCGGTTATTCCGCCACCGGGCAGTCCCGGCGGGGACCCCAACGTGCGGCCGAAATAAGTCCTCACTAATAAGCCGGCATATCGGTCGGCTTTGCTTGACACGCCATTGAGCGGCTTTTTATATGCCGCCGCGCGTTCACTGCTCTCTTCGGCTGTGCACGCCGTGGCGAGGTAGCTCAGCTGGTTAGAGCACGGGAATCATAATCCTGGGGTCGGGGGTTCGAGTCCCTCCCTCGCTACCATCTCGCATCCCGCCGGAAACGAGCGCGAACGCGGGCAATCCGATTAATTCCGTCAGTCTCCCACGGATATCGATTTCGAGCGCGTTGCTGTTCGGTGAAGCGCGCACCACGATGGCCCAAACCAGTTCGCGGATCCGCGCGCCCCGAATTCACTGCGCGCATCAGCGCCTGACAGCCCGGCCGATTGATCGCCGAGGATTGCGCGATCGCATGGTCCTCGAACGTCGAGATCCCCGTCATGCCGTTCGTGCTGGGCGGCCTCTACCTGATCTTCCGCGCCAACAAGAATAGGCAACGCGCGCCAACCGATTCCAACCGGTTCCGCCGTGCTGATCATGGGGCCGCCGCACGAGGTGATGGAGGTCGTCCACGCTATGTCCGAAGAGAGCCGGAAGCAGACCGACCTTCTCAAAGCAAGCACGCGGTTCTCGCGTGCGTGCAAGACCGCACTTGAACTGATCCGCAACGAGTCCCGTCAGCGCGAGATCGGGGCTGCCAGTCAACGGGTACGTAAGACCGGCAGCCCCATTTTGCCAGCGACACTGACACCGGCATCCAAGGTATATCCGAGAAGAAACATGCGAGTTATCGTCATTTTGGCGATGCTGCTATGCGCTGTCTGCTCGACAACGGCGATGGCATGCGGTCTTGCGATGGCGACGGGAGGCCGTGGCAGTCGGCCGTGAATCCATCTGTTGTGGACGCCTCGTCGAATCGATTCACGCTTTGCGGGTCAGTTTGTCGAGCGTGATCGGAAGATCGCGCACACGCACACCTGTCGCATGATAAACGGCATTGGCGATCGCAGCAGGAACGCCGACGATGCCGATCTCTCCAAGTCCCTTGATGCCCATCGGGTTGACGAACTCATCCTGCTCATCGACAAAGATCACATCGACATCGTGAACGTCGGCGTTTACCGGAACATGATACTCGGCGATGTTCGCATTCATCATGCGCCCGAAACGATGATCGATCAGGGTTTCCTCGTGCAACGCCATGCCCATGCCCCATACCACGCCGCCCATGATCTGGCTGCGCGCGGTCTTCAGGTTGAGAATGCGCCCGGCGGCCACGGCGCTGACGACGCGGGTGACGCGAATCACGCCGATGTCCTCATCGACTCTCACTTCGGCGAAGATCGCGGAATGGGTATTGTGCGCGTGGGCATCGTCCTTGGCGAATGTCGTCCGTTCTTCACGCTCGATCCGGTCGATGCCGGCCGATCGCATCACGTCGGCAATCGCAGTCGCGTCCCGACCATCGGTTTTTAACGCGATCGCGCCGTTGGCCAGCACGACCTCGTCGCCGCTGCGCCCTTTGAGCGGCGAGCCGGGCAGGCGTTGCGCCAGCTTCAGAAGGTCGTCCCGGATCGCCTGGCTGGTGGTGACGATGCCGTTTGAGACCGAAGCGGCCATCCACGATCCTCCCTCGACCGGCGCTTGCGGAAGGGTGGAATCGCCGAGCTTGATCGAGATCGCCTCAAGCGGAAGGCCGAGCATGTCGGCCGCCACTTGCGCCATGATGGTGTAGGTTCCGGTGCCGATATCGGCTGTCGCGCACGACACCTCGGCGTGACCGTTCGACGTCAGCGCGATACGGACGGCGATCGGCATCTGCAAGGCTTCCCAAACGCCGGTCGCCATGCCCCAGCCGATGAATTCGTGGCCTTCGCGCATCGAACGCGGCGCGGGATTGCGCCGGCTCCAGCCGAAAGTTTCCGCCCCTTGCCGGTAGCATTCCCGCAGGTTCTTGCTGCTGAAGGGCAGGCCATTGCTCTGGTCGCGATCGGAATAGCATTTCAGCCGCAGTTCGATCGGGTCCATCTTGAGCGCTTCCGCGAGTTCATCCATCGCCGCTTCCAGCGCATAGACTCCGGTGGCCGCGCTTGGCGCCCGCATGTCGCATCCGGTCGGAAGATCGAGACGGACGAGCTTGTGGTCATATTTTGCCGTTTCGCTCCTGTAGAGAAGGCTCGACCAGGTGGTTTCGTTGCGGTGGAAGTCCTCATATTCTGACGTCGACGTCACCGCGTCGTGACTGATTGCGTTCAGGCTGCCGTCGGCCTTTGCGCCGAGCTGAATGCGCTGGATCATCGCCGGCCGATAGCCGATCGCATACATCTGCTGACGCGTCAGCACGAGGCGCACCGAGCGACTGATCGCGCGGGCGGCCAGCACAGCAAGCGCGACCTGAAACGGCGGCCGCAGGCCGGAGCCGAACGCGCCGCCGACATAAGGCGACATCACGCGGATATCTCCGGGGTCGCATTCGAATACGCCGCACAGGTAACCATGGACGTTCTGGACCCCTTGTGTCTTGTCGTAGACGGTGATCCGTCCATCGTTCCATATGGCTGTCGATGCATACAACTCCATCGGATTGTGGTGCTCGATCGGAACGAAGTAATCGGCCTCATGGCGAGCGTCCGATTCGGAGAAGGCTTTTGTGGCATCGCCGCGCGGTTTCGCGGGAGCTTTGAGCGCCATGCCATTATAGCGTTGACGCGTGATGTCGGTAACATGCGGCTCCTCGTCATACGCGACATGGACGAGCGAGGCCGCGTAGCTGGCCGTCTCAAGATCCTCCGCCAGCACCACAGCGACGGGCTGGCCGCTGAACTTGATGCCGTCGTCGTAGAGCGGCCGGAACGGCGAACCATTCCTCGGCGCCACCTGATCCTTGTAGGCTTTGTCGTTGTCCGCCATGGATGGACGGTTTTGGTGCGAGAGGACCGTGATGACGCCCTGGACTTTCAATGCCGCGGTAACATCGAGCCGTTTGAGGCGGCCTCGTGCGATCGGCGACGTCACCAGGCTGGCATAGGCAAGATCAGGCGCGCCGAATTCCGCCGCATAGCGCGCCGTGCCGGTGACCTTGTCGCGCCCGTCAATCCGGGAGGTTGCCGTGCCGATATAGCTCGTCATGGATGCACTCGCTTGTCTGGGCGTTCCGGCAGTAGCCGCTGCATGCGAGGCTGCGGCTCCGATTGTGCTGAAAGCCGCCGCGCCTTTGAGCAGCGTGCGGCGGTCAACTCCTGCCGAGGCGGACGTGCTTCGCTGGGTGCGAGAAGTGTCATTGACGCTCACGCGATCCTCTTGTCCGACTGCGATTGCGGCGTGCCCTGCGCGGCCTGATCCAGCGCGCGGATAATGGTCCGCCGGGCGAGGTCGATCTTGAAGTCGTTGTGGCCGAATCCTTTCGCATCGCGCAGGACGACGCTGGCGGCTTTGGCGAACGTATTTCTTTCCGCGGACTGACCGACCAACACCGCTTCGGCTTCCGGATCCCGCCAAGGCTTGTGAGCGACGCCGCCGAGCGCCAGCCTGGCTTCGCGAATGATGCCGCCTTCGATTTCGAGCGCGGCCGCAACGGCGACCAACGCGAAGGCATAGGACAGGCGGTCGCGAATCTTGAGATAGGTATAATGCGTGCGGAAGCTACGGGCAGGGAGCGCGATGGCCGTGACGATCTCGTTGGCTCCGAGGTTGGTGTCGCGCTCAGGCGTATCGCCGGGCAGGCGATGAAAATCCGTCATGGCAATCGCGCGCTCGCCTTCGGGGCCGACAACGTGAACCGTGGCGTCGAGCGCGGCCAGTGCGACGCACATGTCGGACGGATGCGTGGCGATGCAGACATCGCTGGTGCCGAGGATCGCGTTGATCCGGTTGATCCCGCCGACAGCCGCGCAACCGCTCCCCGGCTTGCGCTTGTTGCATGGTGTGGCGACGTCATAGAAATAGAGGCAGCGCGTGCGCTGGAGCAGGTTGCCTCCGGTGGAGGCCATGTTGCGAAGTTGCGTTGACGCTCCGGCAAGAATGGCGCTCGACAACAGCGGATAACGCTCTTTTACCTGGGGGTGCCATGCAAGGTCCGAGTTTGGCACCAGCGCGCCGACGCGAAGCCCTCCGCCGGGCGGTTCCTCGATCGCTCGCAGTGGCAGATGCGAAATATCGATTAAACGCGCAGGCCGCTCAACTTCGTATTTCATCAGGTCAACGAGATTGGTGCCGCCGGCGATGAACTTGGCTGATCCGTCGGCGGCAGATTGCCGGACGGCGTCGGCGACGTCTTGCGCCCGTGAATACTGGAAGCTGTTCATGTCGCCTTCATCGCCTCCTCGATTGCAGCGATGATATTGGGATAAGCCCCGCAGCGGCAGATGTTGCCGCTCATCGCTTCACGGATTTCGGCGCGGGTTCTGGCTCTTCCGTCACTGATGAGACCGACCGCCGAGCAAATTTGGCCCGGGGTGCAGTAGCCGCATTGAAAGGCATCGTGATCGATGAAAGCCTGCTGCACCGGATGGAGCGTGCCGTCACGGGCAAGACCCTCCACGGTGGTGACATCACTGCCGTCCTGCATCACCGCGAGCGCGAGACAGGAATTGATCGGCCGACCGTCGAGCAGAACCGTGCATGCGCCGCACTGGCCATGATCGCAGCCCTTCTTGGTCCCGGTGAGGCCGAGACGCTCACGCAAGGCATCGAGCAGCGTCGTCCACGGGGCGATTTCAAGTTCTCTCCTCACGCCATTCACCGTCAGGGCCACGGAAATTTGCTGCATGGGGGAGGATCGAGGTGAAGCCTTTGCTACTGGAGTATTTGAGTCTGCCATGGGCATTCTCCGCAAGTCCGACAACATTCAATTCGACGCAATCCCGGACGTTCCTTTGCGGGTCTCTGGATCGGGACAACTCGGAATGGATGTCACCGGCGGATCGGGCGGTCACCCGTTATGGATGCGCTTTGAAGCGCTCGGACGCGAGTACGGTCGTGGCGTCCAACGCCCAGGGTCGATCCAGGCGCGGCGCGGATGGATATTCCGGGGGGGATCGGGTTCGTCATCGTCGCATTGGCGGGTTACGTTTCTCGTCCGGATTCGGGTGCGGCACGTCGTCAGGCAACTCCCGCGGTGGCGGCTCCTTGATGTCGGGCCCCGGGTTCGGATCGGGTGTGGGAATCGGTGGTGGAACCGGTTCGATCGGATCCGGGTTTCGTGGTTCTGGATGCATGGCGTTTTCCCTCGCTGTGGGAAACCGGTCGCGATTGATATCGTTCCACTTTCACATTTTGCGGCGCGGCGCACGGCCCCTGATGGAACTGTCTTGAGTCCGATTGCGGCTGCTTCGGCCCGCTGGAGCACAGGCGTGTCGTTGCTTCGAGCGCTTCATGAGGTGCCGCCCGTTTCACTAGCGTCAATGTGATCTTGTCTTGCGCAGTGCGCCGATCATCGCAAATGCAGAGACTACGATGCCGCCCGGAAAGAAGCGGGCCACATATTCGGTCATTTCGGCCGCTTCCAGAGCGTCGATAGCGGTCCTCCGCTTCCGTAGACCGGATCTTTTCGCGGCGAGGCGACCTTGGGAATCGTCTTGAGAGCGCGAGCGCGATCTTCGGCGCTGGTGCATACATCGTAGGTTCCGGTCGATGGATAAGCTCCCACGACCAGGAAATCCGCCGAGGCAGAAAGGCATTGGTGGCCGGTCCCGGAGGGCAGCACCGCCACATCTCCTGGTTTCAGCGTGAAGATGCGGCCCTTGTTGCCGCCGAAACGGACGCGGCCTTTGCCGCGCGCGATGCCCAACACCTCATGAATCCGGGAGTGATAGTGCACATAGTCGTAGATGCTGTTACGCCAGCTATCACCCCATCCGTTGGCTTCGAACAGGTCCTCGAACACGGCCGCCGGATCGTGGTCGCCGTCGAGGCGGACCGCGCCTCGATAGAGAATAAGCGGCCAACGGGGGTGGTTGGGCACCAGACCGTCATCCTTGAAACGCACGCCGTGCGGCTTGCGTTGCCGCACCAAGTTTGCGACCGCTTGCTTGCCCGGCCGCCGCAGTCCGGTGAGGCGCTCCGCGTACTCTTTAAGGTCTTCAGCGATCGGCATCCGTTTTCTCCTTCAGGGGTTTTGGGCGGGTAACCGGTCCCAGCCGAAGAAGCCGCTCCAGAACCGCACCGAGCACGAATCCGGCGAGAACATCCGCGGCCCAGTGCGCCAGGACGGCGACTCGAGCCAGAGAGGCTCACCGCAACCGCTCTGATCGTGCGCCGCGGCGCCGGAGGAAAACGCGGAACTCGCTACTAACGTCGTCCGGTCACGTGGGTTCATTTTTGGCCATGCGTCATCGCAGCGGGAGAGGCGTGGCTGCGTCGCGCGCCATAACAGTCAAGTGTAGCAGTTTGATCAGATCGAACAGCGGAGGAACTCGAACTCGACGGAGTTGTTGGCTTAGCCAACAAAGGAGTTTGCTATGACGACAAACCCACGTTCCACGGCACAGGTTGCTGGCCATCCGATTCATCCGATGGTGATAGGGTTTCCCATCGTTTGTTTTGTTCTGACCTTCGTGTCCGACCTCGCCTTTTACGCCACATCAAATCAGTTCTGGACGACAGCCTCGCTGTGGCTCCTCGGCATCGGCCTCATTACGGCAGCGATCGCTGCGGTGACGGGCCTTGTTGACGTCTTCGGCGATGGTCGAGTTCGCAACCTGTCGGACACGCGATTTCACGCGGTCGGCAACGTCATCGCCCTGCTTATCGCGCTTTATAATTGGTATTCCCGTTACGAGCACGGCAGCTCAGCGGTCGTTCCGACCGGCGTGGTTCTTTCGGGCCTGGTCGTGCTGATCCTGGTGTTCACGGCTTGGAAGGGCGGCGAAATGGTTTTCCGTCACCGGGTCGGTGTCGCTGATTAAAATAGATGTCTCAACGAGCCGCCTCGTCGCGCCACCGTCCGCGTGTTCAGGAGAACCATCTTTCGCTTGGGCGCGCGCTTCTGTCGGGAAGGCAGCGTCGCAGTGATATGCCTGCATATCACCTTTGGCCAAACCAAAATTTTCATTAGCGGGATAGAGAACACGGCTGCTCCCGGATCTGCGAACCGGAGCAGCCCGGCGTTGCTCGTCATCCAGCGGACCGCCGACTTTGCGCAAGAGCAAAGCATGGAAACCTGCATCTGCTCTATGACGCAATGTGGGCTGCAGCACCGCGGCTGCCCGCTGGGCGGCGAGGAGAACGATCCCATGAGTACGCGTGTGCTGTCCGTTGCGGCCATTGCTCTTTGGTTTGTTACCATTGGCGTGGCCATCTTTTTCTTCATTCGCGGCCAGACGCGGGTGGCGCCCGACGGGCGCACGGCTGTTCTGTTGGCGTCGGACGAGCGCGATCTCGTTCTCGCCGAAATGCGCAGCATGCTTGAGACCGTGCAGGTCGTGGTTGACGGGGTGAAGGCAGGCGACATGGAGCGGGTTGCGAAGGCGGCGCGTGCGAGCGGCATGGCAGCGGCCGCCGACGTCAATCCAGCACTGATGGCCAAGTTGCCGATCGAGTTCAAGCGGCTCGGGCTCAGCGTCCATAGGCGCTTTGACGAGATTGCCGCCACAGCGGGGTCAGGCGCGAGTCGCGAGCAGCTGCTCGCAAGTCTGGGCACACAGCTATCGGCGTGCGTCGCCTGCCATGCCAGCTATCGCCTCGATACGACAACACCAGCGGCGAAGTGATATGCCTGATGGTTGATTTGCTGTCCTGAAAGCGGCGAGGGTGATCAACCATATCCATCGACAATCGGGAGGAGTGGCTGAGATGTCGTGATCCTTTGCAAAACGGTCAAGCCCGCTCGCGTAGCTGCCAACCACCGTTTTTTAACCGGATTGTCCTATTGTGTTTTCGATACGCTTTAGAGCTTGAATCCCGGTAAACCACAGAAGGTGCCATCCGCGATGGTTCACTTGCCCGAGTTGCCACCAGGCTCGATATGCGTTCTTCCCAGGTAAGCTTTTGAGGATAACGCTACCGATTTCTGCTCACGCAATTCTTCGCGAATCGCGCCATGGCAGTGCATCGGGTGCAACGCTTGCCTCAACCCCAACAGATCGACGAGTTTCCCCGTGCGCAAGAACTTTCCGGTTACCGATGCAGAATATCCCGTTTCCGATGAGACGCTGATCGTTTCGAGGACCGACCTCAAGGGTCGTCTCACCTACGTCAACGAGGACTTCATCGACGCTGCGGAATTCACGTCCGAGGAATTGATGGGCAAGGCGCACAATATCGTCCGCCACCCGGACATGCCGCCGGAGGCGTTCGAAAATCTCTGGGACACGCTGAAGGCCGAGAAGCCCTGGGTCGGCGCGATCAAGAACCGCCGCAAGAACGGTGGTTTCTACTGGGTGCTTGCGACCGCCTCGCCGATCCGTACGAACGGGCAGGTCAGCGGCTATACCTCGATCCGCACCAGGCTTGCTGCCGACCAGCGCGCGCTGGCGGAGGAAGTCTATGCCGCCATTCGCGAAAAGCGGCGGCACCCGTACCGGATCGATGCCGGTATCATCCGGAAGCGATCGTTCTTCGACCGTTTCGGGTTGTTCACACGGACCATGCGGGCGCGCATGACGACGTTGATCACGCTGCAGGCCGCTTTCCTGCTGACCTGTAGCGCGCTGGGGGCAACCGTGGCCGGCGGGGCGTGGGGGGCCGTCCTCGGCTTTCTTGGCATTGCCGGGGTTGCTGCCGCAGGACTCGTCGGACGCCAGACGCTTCGTGCGTTTGAGGAACCGATGCATCACCTGAACGAGACGATGGTGAACCTCGTCCACGACAAATTCGACAATCGGATCGAGATCAAGCGCGATGACGAAATCGGTACGGCGCTTCGCAACCTTCAGACCGTGCAGACACTGATCCGCTTCAGCCGGGAAGAGGTCAATTCCACGCAACGCCGGGCCGACATCCAGCGCAAGGCGGACATGACGAAGATCGCCGATTCCTTCGAAGCGGCGATCGGCGAAATCGTCCAGGCTGTCGCCACGTCGGCGACCGAACTGGAAGCGTCCGCAACCACGCTCGCGTCCAATGCCGACCACGCGAGGGATTTTGCGGCGCGCGTTGCCAACGGATCGAACGAAGCCTCCTCGAACGTCAATTCGGTGGCTTCGGCCACCGAGGAGATGACCGCCTCGGTTTGCGAAATCAGCCAGCGGGTGCAGGAGTCGGCGCGCATGGCGGGCAATGCCGTCGATCAGGTGCACTCGGCGACTGAGCGCGTCAGTGCGCTGTCGAGCGCGGCATCGCGCATCGGCGACATCGTCGAGATCATCAACAATATCGCGGGTCAAACCAACCTCCTTGCTCTCAACGCCACGATCGAGGCTGCGCGCGCCGGGGAGGCTGGCCGCGGATTTTCGGTCGTCGCTTCGGAAGTGAAGGCGCTCGCCGAGCAAACCGGCAAGGCCACCGGCGAAATCGGTCAGCAGATCGGCGACATCCAATCCGCCACGCAGGAATCCGTCGCCGCGATCAACGAAATTCGCAATTCCATCGAAAAGCTGTCAGGCATCTCCTCCACGATCGCCTCGGCGATCGAGGAACAGGGCGCGACTACCCAGGAAGTCTCCCGCAACGTGCAACACGCCGCCCAGGGCGCGCAGGAAGTTTCCTCGAATGTCGGCAATCTGCAGCGCGGAGCGGCGGAAACAGGAACTGCCTCGTCCCTGGTGTTGACTGCGGCGCAAACGCTGTCGCGCGACAGCGCCCGGCTCAAGGCGGAGGTCAACAACTTCCTGAACTCCGTCCGGGTCGCATAGAGATCGATACGTGGCCAGACGTCGGTAAGACGGAGCCTGGCGTAAAATTGCTGCTGCGCCGGGGCACGCGATCATAGCGGGGATCGAGGTTCGAATCCTTCTCCCGAACACGTCTTTCCATGACAACCTGGATCAGGTACATCCGCGGCGCACGGTTGCCGATGCCGAATTGCGATGCCGTACGGCCAGCGTGCCCGCGTTCGCGGGGGAGCGATTCCTTGAAGGCGCGAAGCAGCAGGCGCGACGGGCATCGACGAAGCCGGCGTTAACCGCGTATCTTGGCCCGGACTTCCGAGATTCTGTCGACCGGCTGAGGGGGCATGCACGAGCTTATTGGCGATATCACGCTTTCCATCCTGTTCGCCTGGGGCCTCGGGCTGGCAGCGCATTTTTCCCGGCAACCGCTGATCCTGGCCTATCTGGTGGCCGGGTTCGTCATCGGTCCGTTCGGAATGGGATGGGTCAAATCGCAGGCATCGATCCAGACCATTTCCGAGCTCGGTCTGATCTTCATGCTCTTCATGATCGGCCTGGAAATCGACCTGAAGAAGATCGTGCGCGCCGGGCCGGTGATCCTGATCGCCGGCGGCGGCCAGCTCCTCGGCGGCTGCATCCTCGGCGTGTTGTTTTTCATGGCGATCGGTCTTGCGATGGGCCAGGGCGGTTTCGATGCGCTGTATCTTTGCGTCGCCTGCGCGCTGTCGAGCACGGTCATCATCGTCAAGGTCCTGTACGAGAAACGC
>Ga0209933_1001843_pt1 | contig 15559 bp, 11 predicted proteins | sample ThiBiot_300_biof_FD_183944 | JGI IMG/M metagenome (GOLD analysis project Ga0209933, IMG submission 183944) | Wastewater bioreactor microbial communities from Cape Town, South Africa - Thiocy_cont_300_biof (SPAdes) | ecosystem: Engineered > Bioremediation > Thiocyanate > Unclassified | place...
GTGGCCGAGCTGCTGATCACCGAGGCCGGCGGCTACAAGCTGGTCCCGTGACAAAGCGGATGGAACGATGACGCTCGCGGAAGACATTTCGCTCCTGATCAAGGTGCCGCTGTTCTCCGACCTGTCGAGCGATCATCTTCGGCTGCTCGCCTTCTCCTCGATCCGCCTCGATCTGCCGGCCGGCCGCGTGCTGTTCCGCAAGGACGCCCCGGCCGCCTCGGGCTTCGTGGTCATGTCGGGTGAGATCGTGCTCGGCGACAATGTCGACGCCGAGGCGCCGCTCGGCCGCTTCGGCCCTGGCGCGCTGCTCGGCGAGACGGCGCTGTTCATCGCCAACCGCCGCCCGGCCACGGCCACGGCGGCGGTCGACAGCGAGGTGGTCGAGATCGACCGCACACTGATGCGCCGCATGCTCGATGAATATCCCGAGGTCGCCGCCCGGCTGCATGCACGCCTGGTCGACAAGCTGGCGAGCACGGTCTCCGAGGTGAGCCGCGTGAAGACGCGGCTCGACGCCATCAGCTATCCGCTGCGCGCAGACTGAGCTCAGCGGCGGAAGCCACCGCCGAAACGCCCCCCTCCGAAGTCGCCGCCGCCAAAGCCGCCACCGAACCGGCCACCGCCGAAATCACCGCCGCCGAACCGGTCGCCCCCGAAGTCGCCGCCGAAGCTGCCTCCGAAGCGATCGCCGCCGTCGAAGCCGCCGCGCGAGGCGAAGTCGTCGACGCGCTGCTGTCCGAAATCCTGGAAGCTCCGCTGGTTGTCGAGATCGCTGATCGTGTCGCGGTCGGTATCGGCGCTCCAGCCGTTCGACGTGTGCTGCTGCCAGCCGCCGTCGTCGCTGTACTGGTGCACATTGCCATCATGGTCGGTGTAGATGTTGCCGTTGTTCCAGGCGACGCCGTTGCCGGTCTTCACATTGCCGGCGACGCCGCGGCTGTCGACATCGACATGGCCGTCATCGACGCTGACGCCGGTCTCGCTGGCATGGCCGCGGCCGGTATAGGGATTGAAGCTTGCCGACTGGCGGCCCGCCGCGCCGTTGCCGGTATAGGGATTGTAGACCGCGCCCGAGCGATTGGCGAAGTCCGTACCCCACCCGGTCGTGCCATAGGCCGAGCGGCCGGCGAAGGCGTTGCCGGTCCAGGGATTGTAGCCCCAGGCATGGTCGGCCGTCGCCCAGCCGCCCCAGCGGCCATAGATGTTGGTGGCGTTGACGTTGACATGGGTCCAGGCCCCGCCCCACGGGCCGACGCCCCAGTAGGGGCCCCACCAGGGCGAGGCGGCGCCGATCGCCCAGCCGGTCGCGAAGCCGAAGGCAAAGCCCGCCGCCGTGTCGAGGGCGAAATCGGCGCCATAGCCATAGGTCACCGGGCAGCCATACCAGATCGTGCCGACATAGCCCGTGCAGCTGTAGCCGGTGCCATAGACGACCAGCCCGTCGCTGAGCGCGACGCCGAAATAGCCCGGCGTATAGCCGACGGTGACCGCGTCCGCCGTCGCGGCATAGACATGGACATAGGTGACGTAGTGGACCGGCGAGGAGACAGGGATCGTGTAGATGACGTCCGGCACCACGTCGGCGACGCGCCACGGGCCGAAGGGCGAGGCCGCCGTGAACCAGACGCCGTTCGCGACCGCATAGAAGGCGCCCGCATCGAGTTCGATCACCGGCGTCGCGGTGTTGACCGCATAGGAGAGCTGCGTGCCCTTGATCGCCTCGAAGCGCGGCGCGCCGTCATAGACGACATTGAGCGCCGTCGAGCGGCTCACGGTCGCCGTCTGCGGGATCGTCGCGGCGATGGCGGCTTCCTTGGCCTGCGGCGTTCCCGGCACCGAGACCAGCACCGATGCCTTCGGATCGTTCGGCGAGATCTTCGCGAAATCGGCGGGCAGGCTGGACGGCGGCACGAAGGCCCAGGGCCCCTTGAGATCGCCTGCCTTGAACCAGCGTCCGGAGATCAGGACGTAATACTGGTTGCCGTTCGGATCCATGAAGACGGCATGATCGGCATTGGTCATGGTGAGCAGGCTGGTGCCGGCGACCGGCTGCAGCTCGGCCGTGCCCTTGGTCTGGATTAGCTCGGTCGGCGTCGTGGCGATCATGATCGCCGGCGGGCTGGCCGGGCGCTTGCCATCCTCCGGCAGCATGGCATCGGGCGCATCCTCGCGCTCCGCTGCCTTCGCCGCATCGACGACCGAGGACGGCACGCTGCCGATCTCGGCGAAGCTGCCGCCGAGGCGGTCGGCGCGATACCAGTAGCCCGTGGCTTCAAGGAAGGCGGCGCCGTCGCGATCGACGAGGATCAGCGCGCGGCTGTTCATGACGCGCTGGAAGTCCGGCGCGCCGGCGACGGGCTTCAGCACCGGATCGCCGGAGACCAGCACGAGCAGCGTCGGCGTCGATGTAAAGATGATCGCCGGCGGCGTGTTGTCGACCGGCTGGTTGAGCTCGGCGCTGAGCTCCTTGGCCGCGGCATAGCTCGTCTGCAGCTGGTCGAGAGCGACCGTGATGCCGGCCGATGGAATGCGCGACTGAAGGGCGCTCTTGAGGCGCCCCGCCTGCGAGGGGTCGGAGGGCACGTCGACGCGGTCGACGCTGATCGGCCCGAGCCGCGCCTGGCGCGAGGGCTTGTCGACGGCGACCCGGGCCGAGAAGCGCGCGGTGCCGTAGACCGGCGTGCCGTCCTTCGGCCCGAGCGCGATCGCCGCGCGGCCGGACACCTGGTCGCCAGACCAGTTCTCGATCAGCGGCTGGTAGACCTGGAGGGTGTCGGTGCCGACATCATAGCTTTTCGGCCAAGAGGGCGCCGGCTGCGTGGCGGGCTGGGCGGACGCCGGCTGGGCAGCGTCCTGCGCCCATGCGGCGGGTGCCGCAAGACCAACCGGAGAAAGGGCGGTCGCGGCAAGGGCGAGAGCCAGAAGAGTGCGAAGTGGCGACATTCGATTTCCCCCGTGTGACGCGGCGTTCGCCGGCAGTGGGGGGAGGCTATCGCCTGTGCGGCGGTCCGGCCAGCCTCCACATGCCGTGTCGCTGCGATCAGCGACCCTCGGCGATCCGCATGGCGGAAGCGTGACGATCGCCGAGCTGGATCAGCCTCAGGAAGGCCGTATCGTCATTGTCGAGGCCAATACGCTGCAATTCGATATAATCGAGCGATTCCGCGCGGTTGAGGCCGCGGAAGCACTCGACGCCGGACGCATCATAGGCAAAGTCGGCGCTCGCATAGTGGCGCCGCTCGGCATCGGTGAGCGGCAACGGCACCATGGCGGTCGGACGCGCGCGCTCGCGCAGGCGGAACAGCGCCGCGGCGCGGCCGGCGATGGCCGGCCCACCCCTCGCCGCCTTGAGGACGGCGGCGCCGTCCCGTTCGAACTCGACTTCCCGCATGGTGTCCGCATCTCCACCTGGACCGACGGACCCATTCCTAGCCGGGGAACCTTTACGAATGCCGAATCGGTCAGGCCGTGAGGGTGCGCCGGACGGCATCCCGCCAGCCGGCGATGCGCCGCGCCCGCTCGTCCTTCTCCATGCCCGCCTCGAAGCGATGCTCGCGGCGCCACGAGGCCGCGAAGCCCTCTTCGCCCGGCCAGACGCCGGTCTGCCGCCCGGCGAGCCATGCGGCGCCGAGGGCGGTCGTCTCCAGAACGATCGGGCGGTCGACCGGCGCGTCGAGAATGTCGGCGAGGCGCTGCATGGTCCAGTCGCTGGCGACCATGCCGCCATCGACGCGCAGCACCGTGTCCTCCGCGCCCTGCCAGTCGCGCTTCATCGCATCGAGGAGGTCCAGCGTCTGGAAGCAGACCGCCTCGAGCGCCGCCTTGACGATCTCGCGCGGGCCGGTGCCGCGGGTGAGCCCGAACAGCGCGCCGCGGGCATGGGCATCCCACCAGGGCGCACCGAGTCCGGTGAAGGCCGGTACGAGATAGACGTCCTGATGCGGGTCCGCCTCGGCGGCCATCGGGCCGGACGCCTCCGCGCGGTCGATGAGATGCAGCCCGTCGCGCAGCCACTGCACCGCCGAGCCCGCGACGAAGATCGAGCCTTCCAGCGCATAGGTCGTGCGCCCGTCGAGACGGTAGGCGATGGTGCTGAGCAGCCGGTTCGACGACGGCACCCGCTCCGCGCCGGTGTTGAGCAGCGCGAAGCAGCCGGTGCCATAGGTCGATTTCATCATGCCGGGCGCGAAGCAGGCCTGGCCGAGCGTCGCGGCATGCTGGTCGCCCGCGATGCCGGCAATCGGGATCGCGGCGCCGAACAGGGCGGGGTCCGTGGTCCCGAAGGCGAAGGCGCAGTCCTCGACGCGCGGCAAGAGGGCGCGCGGCACGCGGAAGAGACGCAGCAACTCGTCGTCCCATTCACCGGTCCCGATATCGAAGAGCAGCGTCCGCGCGGCGTTGGTCGCGTCGGTGGCGTGGACGGCGCCGCCGGTGAGCCGCCAGAGCAGGAAGCTGTCGATGGTGCCGAAGGCGAGTTCGCCCCGCTCGGCCTTCGCGCGGGCACCCTCCACGTGATCGAGCAGCCAGGCGATCTTTGTTCCCGAGAAATAGGGATCGAGCAGCAGCCCGGTCTTCGCCGTGACCATCGGCTCGGCGCCCTCTCCCTTGAGGCGGGCGCAGAGATCGGCGGTGCGGCGGTCCTGCCAGACGATGACCTTGTGGATGGGCTTGCCCGTCGCGCGGTCCCAGATCACCACCGTCTCGCGCTGGTTGGTGATGCCGATGCCGGCGATGTCGGTGGCGGAGAGCTTCGCATTGGAGAGCGCGAAGCGGATCGTGTGAACGACCGAATCCCAGATTTCCTCGCCGTCATGCTCGACCCAGCCGGAGCGCGGGAAGTGCTGGCGGAACTCCTGCTGGCCGACGCCGACGATGCGCCCGCCACCGTCGAAGACGATCGCCCGCGTCGATGTGGTGCCCTGGTCGATCGCCAGAATGAATCCGCTCACGTCGTTCCTCCCTTGCTGCGGCGGCCGTGCCGCGCGGTCTCGCGCTCACGGCGATTTGAGACCGCCTTCGCCGCCTTCTCGCCACGCCAACGGTTGCAGGGTCGGGGCCGGCGCGGCAAGTGCCGAAACGCAGCGCTCCGCGAACGCCTGCGATTGAGCGGGACTTTGCCGTGAGCTTAGCTATTCTCTGTCGCCCATGCCGGGCCGAGGGGACCGATGACGGAACGAATCGAGCCAAGCCGCGAGGCACCAGGCGACGACACGGCCGAGGAGCGCCCGAGCGAGACGGCCGAACTCATCCGGCAGTTCTCGGATTTCGTCCTGGCCCTCTGGCGTTCGTCCGGGCGCAGCACCTTCATCCTGCTCACCGTCGGCATCGTCACGGTGATTCTCGCCACCAACGCGATGCAGGTGGCGCTCAACGCGTGGAACAAGCCGTTCTATGACGCGATCGAGCAGAAGAATATCCGCTCCTTCATCACCTATCTGATGGTGTTCGGCGGCATCGCCGGCGTGCTGCTCGCCCTCAACGTCGCGCAGACCTGGCTCGACCAGATGATCAAGCTGCAGTCGCGCAAATGGCTGACGCGCGACCTGATCGAGCAATGGCTGGCGCCCCGCCGCCTCGTCATGATCCGCAATGCCGGCGAGATCGGCGTCAATCCCGACCAGCGCGTGCACGAAGACGCCCGCCATCTCGCCGAGCTTTCGGCCGGCCTCGGCATCGGCCTCTTCCAGTCCTCGCTGCTGCTCGCCTCGTTCATCGGCGTGCTCTGGGTGCTGTCCAGCGGCATCGCGCTCTCCTTCAACGGCACCTCGGTCGTCATTCCGGGCTACATGGTCTGGTGCGCGCTGATCTATGCCGCGACGGGCTCCTGGCTCTCCTGGCAGGTCGGCCGGCCGTTGATCGGCATCGGCATCGAGCGCTATGCCCGCGAGGCGGATCTCCGCTTCGCCATGGTGCAGGTCTCCGAGAACGCCAACGGCATCGCCCTCAATGCCGGCGAGGCCGACGAGAAGAATCGGCTCGGCGAGGAACTGGAACGGGTGCTCGCCGTCATGCGCCAGCTGGTCGGCGCCATCGCGCGGCTCACCTGGGTGACGGCCGGCTATGGCTGGGTCGGCATCGTGGCGCCGATCGTCATCGCCGCGCCCGGCTATTTCGGCGGCCAGCTCACCTTCGGCCAGCTCATGATGGTGGTGGGAGCCTTCAACCAGGTGCAGGGCTCGCTGCGCTGGTTCGTCGACAATTTCAGCGCCATTGCCGACTGGCGGGCGACGCTCTCGCGCGTGATGACCTTCCGCGAGGCGCTGACCTCGCTGGAGGCGCGCGGCCATACCGGGGAGCACATCGCCTACGCGAATGACGGCGACCATCTCGCCCTCGACAATGTCCGCATCACATGGACCGACACCGGCGCCGAGCTGGAGCCGAAGACGGTGGACGTCAAGCCCGGCGACCGGCTGCAGATCATCGACGGGACCGGCCGCGGGCGCGGCGCCTTCTTCTCGGCTCTGGCCGGCCTCTGGCCGTTCGGCTCCGGCAGGATCAGCCTCCCGGCCGGCGCGCGGACCATGTTCTTGCCCGAGCGACCCTATATGCCCGACGGCACACTGCGCGCCGCGATCACCTATCCGGCCTCGCCTTCCGATTTCAGCGACGAGCAGCTCAACGCGGCGCTGGCGCGGGTCGACCTGACCCGCCTCGCCGCCTCGCTCGACCGGCGCTCGCGCTGGTCGCGCGAACTCTCCTATGACGACGAGGCCCGGCTGACCTTCGCGCGGCTCCTGCTGCTGAAGCCCGACTGGATCTTCACCGAGCAATCGATCGATACGCTCGACGAACGGCAGCGGCGGATTTTCCGCTCGATCCTCGACGACGAACTGAAGCAGGCGGCCCTCGTGACGGTCGCCGGACGCGCTTCGACGAGCGATTTCTACAAGCGGACGGCCGACCTGGTGGCGCTGCCGCCGGTCGAGACGGACAAGGAGGTTCCGGCGTGAGCGTGCGGCGGGTGAGAGTAGCGGGCCGGCTTTCCGACGAGGCACTCCTCGACGATGTCCAGCGACGGACCTTCCACTATTTCTGGGATTTCGCCGATCCCGGCTCGGGCATGGCGCGCGACCGCTTCGGCGGCAATGACGGCTGGCTGGTCAGCGGCGGCTCCGGCATGGGCGCCATGGCGATCGTCACCGCTGTCACGCGCGGCTGGATCACCCGCGCCGAGGCGGTCGAGAGGTTGCACCGCATGCTGCGCTTCCTCGAGCGGGCCGACAGTTTCCATGGCGCCTTCCCGCATTTCCTGACGCCCGAGGGCCGCGCCATCCGCTTCGGCCGCAAGGACGACGGCGCCGATATCGTCGAGACGGCGCTTCTGATGCAGGGATTGATCGCGGCACGCGCGTTTTTCGATAGCGGTGACAACAGCGAACCCTGGCTGCGCGGCCGCATCGACGGCCTCTTCGACACGGTCGAGTGGAACTGGTTCACCCGCGAGGGCCGCGAGGCCTATTACTGGCACTGGAGCCCCAATCACGGCTTCGCCATGAACCACGAAATCCTCGGCTGGAACGAGTGCCTCATCGCGCTGGTTCTGGCCGCGGGCTCAGCGCGCGATCCGATCGCGCCGGCCGTCTATCACAACGGCTACACCCAGAGCCGCACCTTCCTGAACGGCCGACAGCATGCGGTGAACGAACATATCCTGCTGCCGCTCGGACCGGATGGCGGCGGGCCGCTGTTCTTCGCCCACTATTCCTTCCTCGGTCTCGACCCGCGCGGGCTTCGCGACCCCTATGCCGACTATTTCGCGCAGAACGAGGCGCATGTGCGGATCAACCGGGCCTATTGCGTCCGCAACCCCAAGGGTTACGCCGGCTATGGGCCGGATTGCTGGGGCCTGACCGCGAGCGACAATCACGAGGGCTATTCGGCCCACGCGCCCGACAACGATCTCGGCGTGATCGCGCCGACCGCGGCGATTGCCAGCCTGCCCTATGCGCCTGACCTCGTGATGCCGGCGCTCCATCATTTCCACGACGATCTCGGCGATCGAATCTATGGCGAGCTCGGCTTCGTCGACGCTTTCAACGAGACGGTCGGCTGGGCGGCGAAGACCCATCTTGCGATCGACCAGGGGCCGATCGTCGTGATGATCGAGAACCACCGCACCAGCCTCATCTGGGACCTCGTGATGAGTGACGAGCGGGTGCGCCGCGGCCTCGTCCGCCTCGGCTTCACCAGCCCGCATCTCGCGACCGCCTGAGCTCACCCGTCGGCGGCCATCGCCGCGGCGAAATAGGCTTCCGGATCGTCGCAGTCGACGAGGCGGCCGCGGACGACTTGCCAGAAGCGGTTGCCGACCGTCTCCACGAAGCGGCGGTCATGCGAGACGATCAACGCCGCCGCCTCGCCACGCGTCAGCTCGGCCTCCAGCATTTCCTGCCCCTCGATGTCGAGATGGTTGGTCGGCTCGTCCAGCACATGGAAGGCCGGCTTCTCGAGCCTGAGGACCAGCATCGCCAGCCGTGCCCGCTGGCCGCCCGAAAGCACCGCGACACGGTCGCCGTGACGCTCGACCGCAAAGCCGGCGCCGGCGAGCAGGGCTCGTGCCCGCTGATCGCCGACGGGGAAACGCGAGACGATCGCACCCTGCAGCGTTTCGTCGGCGGCGAGATGGCTCAGTTGCTGGTCGACGACGCCCGCGACGAGCGACGGATTGGCTTTTATGCCTGTCACCATCTCGCCGCGCAGCGTGCGGATCACCCCATTGAGGAAACGCGACTTGCCGGCGCCGTTCGGCGCGAGCAGCACGATGCGCTCGCCCGGCCGGATCCAGCGGTTTCCGGTCGAGAACAGTCGCCGCCCGTCCGGGGTTACAACCACGAGATCCTCGAAGGCGAGCAGCACCTTGGCCTCGCTGCCGCGCTCGTCGAGCCGGATGCGGCCGGCCGATTCTTCGAGATGCGGCGGCTTCGCGGCCCCTTCGATCCGTTCCGCCCGTTCTCTCAACTGCTTGGTCTTGACGGTCAGCAGGTCGGAACCTGAATTGACGCCGAGATTGTGCAGCTTCGCGGCCTGGCGGCGCAGCTTAGCCGCCTGTTTGAGATCGGTCTCGTAGCGCCGCGCCGCCGCCTCGTCGGCGGTATCGAGGCTCGCCCTCGCGGCACCATAGGACGCTGCGTAGACCGCCGAGCCGGTCGAGCGCAGGAACAGCGTGCGGTTGGTGACGCTGTCGAGGAAGGCGCGGTCATGGCTCGCGACGAGGATAGCCGTCTCGCGCGGCAGGCCGGAAATGAAGCGCTCCAGCGTGCCGATGCGCGCGAGATCGAGATGATTGGTCGGCTCGTCGAGAAGCAGGAGGTCGGGTTCGGCCAGCGTCGCGGCGGCGAGCATGGCCATGCGTTGCCAGCCGCCGCTGAGCGCGGCGAGGGGACGCTCGCGGAGATCGGCAGGAACGCCAAGGACATCGAGCGCGACATCGATGCGCCACGCCTCCCATTCGCGCGTTTCGGGAGGCAGAGCATCGGCGAGGATGGCGCGGAGTGGCATCGCCTGCTGCTCCTGCGTCGGATCCTGCTGCATCATGGCGATGCGCGCGCCGCGGGCCGTTGTGATCGCGCCATCGGCCGGCTCGAGCAGGCCGGCAAGTGCCCGCAGCAGCGAGGATTTTCCGCGTCCATTCGCGGCGACGAGACCGATGCGGTCGCCCTTCTGGATGGAAAGGTCGAGGCCGGTGAACAGAGGGGCGCCAAGCGTCAGGCCGAGCGCGCGGAGGGTGACAAGGGACATGGGATCGTCTTCGTCCGGAACGGCCTTTGGCGCGGCAAGGCGCGCATGGCCGAGGCTTTCGGGGTGAGCCGACCGGAGGAAGACCGTGGGGTCCGTTCCCTGATCAGCCCTGCAAACGCGTCTGCAGGGCCGGGACAGGGCCATAGGTCAGGTGTGGATTCGGATGGATCACAGGAGCCTCCCACTGTCCGGGTTGAACGACGGATGAAAGTATAGCCGAAGCTTCGACGCTAGACCAGCACCGGCTGCCTGGCCTTTGCGTCATGGCCGAAGACACGGCGATAGCGCTCGACTTCATCAGCGGGGCCGGTCGCCTTGTTGGCATTGTCCGAGAGCTTCACCGCCGGCCTGCCATTGGCTTCCACGACCTTGCAGACCAGCGAGATCGACTCGAGCCGGTCGTCCTTGCCATCTGGGGCGCAGTCGCGGAAGTCGTTGGTCACATTGGTGCCCCAGCCGATCGAGAGGTTGACCCGGCCGCGGAGGGCGCGGGAGGCCTCCTCGATCGTGTCGATATCCATGCCGTCGGAAAGGACGATCAGCTTGTCGCGGGGATCGCGGCCATGCGCCGTCCACCAGGCGATGGCTTCTTCGGCGCCTTCGATGGGCGGCTTCGAATCCGGTCGGATGCCCTTCCAGTCGAGGATCCAGTCCGGCGCATCGCGCAGGAAATTGGTCGTGCCATAAGTATCGGGAAGGATGACGAGCAGATTGCCGTCATACATCTTGGCCCAGTCCTTCAGGACCTTGTAAGGCGCGGCATGCAGTTCTTCGTCGTTGCGGGCAAGGGCGGCGTAGACCATCGGCAATTCATGCGCATTGGTGCCAATCGCTTCGAGGCCGGCATCCATCGCCATCTTGACATTGGAGGTGCCGACGAAATTCTCGCCGAGACCTTCCTGCAATGCCTCGACGCACCATTTCTGCCACAGGAAACCATGGCGGCGGCGGGTGCCGAAATCGGCGACCTTGAGCGGTCCTTCGCGGCCCAGAATCCGCAGCCGCTCGATCTTTCCCCAGAGCTTGGCCTTGGCTTTGGCATAGAGAACGTCGAGCTCGAAGCGGCTCATGCCCTTCATCGCCGCGCGGGCACGCAGCTCGCAAACGATTGCCAGCGCAGGCACTTCCCAGAGCGTCGTGTGCGACCAGGGTCCCTCGAAGAGGAGTTCGTACTGCCCGTCGGCGGTGCGGTGCAGGTCATATTCGGGCAGCTGGAAATCCTCGAGCCATTCGAGGAAGTCCGGCTTGAAGATCTGCTTCACGCCGTAGAACGTGTTGCCGGCCAGCCAGATCAGCTCGTTCTTCTGGAAGCGCAGGGTGCGGGCATGGTCGAGCTGATCGCGCAGTTCGCGCTCGTCGATGACGTCGGCGAGGCGCACCGATTTCGTCCGGTTGATCAGCCCGAAGGTCGCGTGGACGTCGGGCGAAGTGTGCCGGATCATCTGCAACATCAGGAACTTGTAGAAATCGGTATCGAGCAGCGTCCGCACGATCGGGTCGATGCGGAAGCCGTGATTGTAGACGCGGGTCGCGATATCGAGCGTCATGTCAAAGTCCAATGGGCGGCGATCGGAGAGGGCGGGGGCGGCCCCGGGATGGGTGATCGCCTGTTGGCCGGCTCCCTCCGGCCGCCGCGACGCGGCGGGTTGTAACGTTTCACGCGAGAAGAGCAGGCTCTGCCCCGGCCCGCAAGCGGCAGGCGTCGGGCTTTGTCGCGCCGTTGTCCGGGCCTCGCATTTGTCGACGTTTTTCGCCATATAGATACAGAATTCAACATCGCGGCGGCGCCGGAGCCGCCCATCCGGTCCCGACATGCCCGCATCCCCCGCCAGCCCCGTGCCCTTCGCCAAGATGAACGGCATCGGCAACGAGATCACCGTCGTCGATTTCCGCTCGGCCCCCTGGCGTCTCGACGCGGAGAAGGCACGCGCGGTCGCGGCCGATGGCGCGACCGCCTTCGACCAGCTGATGGCGCTCGAGCCGCCGCGGACCCCGGGCACAGACGCCTTCATGCGCATCTTCAACACCGACGGCTCGCTCTCGGGCGCCTGCGGCAACGGCACCCGCTGCGTCGCCCTGGTGCTGGCGCGGGAAACGGGGCGAAAGAGCTTCCTGCTCGAGACCTCGGCCGGGCTGCTCACCGCCGAAGTCGAGGACGCCGACCGCATCACCGTCGACATGGGCACGCCCCGTTTCGGCTGGCGCGAGATTCCGCTCGCCGAGGAATTCGCCGATACCCGCGCCATCGAACTGCAGATCGGGCCGATCGATGCGCCGATCCTGCATTCGCCCTCGGCGGTCAATGTCGGCAATCCCCACGCGATCTTCTGGGTCAAGGATGTCGCGGCCTATGATCTCGGCCGCATCGGACCGATGCTGGAGAACCATCCGATCTTTCCGGAGCGAGCCAATATCTCGCTGGCCCATGTGACCTCGCGCTCGTCGCTGACGCTCGCCGTCTGGGAGCGCGGTGCTGGGCTGACGCGCGCCTGCGGATCGGCGGCCTGCGCAGCGGCGGTCGCGGCCGCCCGCACCGGCCGGACAGGGCGCACCGTCGACGTCACGCTGCCGGGCGGCACGCTCCGCATCGACTGGCGCACCGACGACCATATCCTGATGACGGGCGCCGCCGCATTCGAGCATGAAGGCCTGCTCGGCTTCGACGACAACGACGCGCTGGCGCTGGAGCGGCTCGGCGCGGCCGCATGAGGGTGGCCTTTGGCGGCGCCTTCCGGCATAGAGGGCGAACCGCCACGAAAGCCCGCGACGCCTTCTGACGCATGAGCCTCGACACCCTCTCCTTCGGCTGCCGGCTGAACCTCCTCGAGAGCGAGGTGATGCGCGCCAATGCCCGCGCGGCCGGCTTCGAGGACGCGGTGCTCATCAACACCTGCGCGGTGACGGGGGAAGCGGTGCGGCAGGCGCGGCAGGCGATCCGCAAGGCGCGGCGCGAGCGCCCCGGCGCGCGGATCGTCGTTTCCGGCTGCGCGGTGCAGACCGATCCCGAAGCCTTCGCGGCGATGGAAGAGGTCGATCTCGTGCTCGGCAATGCCGAGAAGCTCGCCCCGGAAGCCTGGCGCGGCGGCGAACGCGTTCGCGTCGCCGATGCCGGCGCGGCGGGACCGGCCGCCGGCGAGGCGGTGACCGGCATCGAGGGCCATACCCGCGCCTTCGTCGCCGTGCAGAACGGCTGCGACCATCGCTGCACCTTCTGCATCATCCCCTATGGCCGCGGGCCGTCGCGCTCGGTGCCGATGGGCGGCGTGGTCGAGACGATCCGCGGCCTCGTCGCGCGCGGCTTCGGCGAAGTCGTGCTGACCGGGGTCGACCTGACCGCCTATGGCGCCGACCTGCCGGGACGACCGACGCTGGGGAAACTGGTGGCGACGATCCTGAAGCTGGTGCCTGACCTGCCGCGGCTTCGTCTGTCCTCGCTCGATACGATCGAGGTCGACGCGGCGCTGATGGCGGCGATCGCCGGCGAGGAACGGCTGATGCCGCATTTCCATCTCTCGCTGCAGGCCGGGGACGACATGATCCTGAAGCGCATGAAGCGGCGGCATCTTCGCGACGACGCGATCCGCTTCTGCGCCGAGGTCCGCGCGCTGCGCCCCGACGCGGTGTTCGGCGCCGATCTCATCGCCGGCTTCCCGACCGAGACGGAGGCGATGTTCGAGAACAGCCTCGCACTGGTCGATGACTGCGGGCTGACCCATCTCCATGTCTTTCCGTTCTCGGCCCGGCCGGGAACGCCGGCGGCGCGCATGCCGCAGCTGCCGCACGACACCGTCAAGGCACGGGCGGCGGCGCTGCGCGCGCTCGGCCGCCGGCGGCTCGACGCCTTCCTCGATGGCGAGATCGGCCACAGGAGGCGCGTGCTCGTCGAGCGCGGCGGTCGCGGCCGGACGGAGCATTTCACCGATGTCGCGATCGACGGCCCGGCGCCGGGCTCGATCGTCGATGTCCGCATCACCGGGCGCGCCGAAAGCCGGCTGCTCGCCACGCCGATCGCAGGAGCCGCCTGAACCATGACCGAGGAGAAGAAGGGCTTCTTCCAGCGCATCTTCGGCCGCGGCGGCGCCCTCGCCGAGCCGCAGCCGGCCGAAGACGAAGCGCTGCCGCCCATCCGCTCGTTCACGCCGATCGCCGCCGAAGAGCCCTCGTCCGGCGTGACGACGGCCGAACAGGCGCAAGCCGAACTGCCGGCACCCGCAACCGCCGAACCCGAGACCGCCGAACCCGAGGCCGCCGCGACGGAGACGGCCGAGCCCGTTGATCCCGCGATTTCGGCGGAAGCCGCCGGCGTTCCCGACATGCCGGCCTTTGTCTTCAAGAAGGATCGGGCCGCACGCCCGGCCGAGGAGTCGCCGCCGCCGACCGAGACGGCCGAGGAACCGCCGGCCGCGATCGAGCCGCCGCGCCCCTCGCTCTTCGCTCGGCCCGCGCCGCCCGAACCGGCCGCAGCGCCGGAGCCGCCGCGCGTCTCCTGGTTCCAGCGCCTGAAGGCCGGCCTCTCGCGCTCCTCCAACGCGATCTCGCAGGGCATCGCCTCGGTCTTCACCAAGCGCAAGCTCGATGCCGAGACGCTGGAGGAATTCGAGGACGTGCTGATCCAGGCCGATCTCGGCCTGCCGGCGGCAACGGCGATCACCGCCGCGATCGCCAAGGGCCGCTTCGACAAGGAGATCGAGGGCAGCGAGGTCAAGGCGATCCTTGCCGAGGAGGTCGCCAAGATCCTGACCCCGGTGGCGAAGCCGCTGGTGCTCGACCCAGCCCTGAAGCCGCATGTCATCCTCGTCGTCGGCGTCAACGGCACCGGCAAGACGACGACGATCGGCAAGCTCTCGGCGAAGCTCCGCGCCGAGGGCCGCTCGGTCATGCTGGCCGCCGGCGACACCTTCCGCGCCGCCGCCGTCGAGCAATTGAAGATCTGGGGCGAGCGCACCGGCGCCAAGGTCATCTCCCGGGCAATCGGCGCCGACGCGGCCGGCCTCGCTTTCGATGCCCTGAAGGAGGCCGAGGCGGCCGGCACCGAGGTGCTCATCATCGACACCGCCGGTCGGCTGCAGAACCGGGCCGAGCTGATGGCCGAGCTCGAAAAGATCATTCGCGTCATCAAGAAGCAGGACCCGGCCGCGCCCCATACCGTGCTGATGACGCTCGATGCGACCACGGGCCAGAACGCGCTCAGCCAGGTCGAGATCTTCGGCCGCACGGCCGGCGTCACCGGCCTCGTGATGACCAAGCTGGACGGCACGGCGCGCGGCGGTATCCTCGTCGCCATCGCCGAGAAATACCGCCTGCCCATCCATTTCATCGGCGTCGGCGAGGGCGTCGACGATCTCGAACCCTTCGAGGCCGAGGATTTCGCCCGCGCCATCGCCGGCCTTGCCGGCTGAGCGCCGCCTCCAGCGTCCGGAAAGAACGATCGATGCCGAGCCTCTTTGAACGCGCGCCCAACGACCCGAAGCACAAGGACCTGAACCCGGTGCTGAAGCTCGCGCTCGAGCTCGGTCCGCTCGGCGTCTTCTTCGTGATGAACGGGCGCAGCGGCATCTACATGGCGACCGGCGCCTTCATGGTGGCGACGCTGCTGGCGCTCGCCATCTCCTATGCGCTGACCCGCCGCCTGCCCATCATGCCCGTCGTCACCGGCGTCATCGTGGTCGTGTTCGGCGGCCTGACGCTCTGGCTGCACGACGACACCTTCATCAAGATGAAGCCGACCATCGTCAACGCGCTGTTCGGCCTGACGCTGCTCGGCGGCCTCGCCTTCGGCAAGCCGCTGCTCGGCTATGTGTTCGATTCGGTGTTTCAC
>Ga0209933_1001847_pt1 | contig 15540 bp, 13 predicted proteins | sample ThiBiot_300_biof_FD_183944 | JGI IMG/M metagenome (GOLD analysis project Ga0209933, IMG submission 183944) | Wastewater bioreactor microbial communities from Cape Town, South Africa - Thiocy_cont_300_biof (SPAdes) | ecosystem: Engineered > Bioremediation > Thiocyanate > Unclassified | place...
GGTTTCGGGGTGCAGCACGTCAGGGGAAATCGGCCCCCTCGGCATGATGAAAGGCGGCATCGTCATCATCGCGTTTCCGGAAAACGGCTTCCGGCTGATGAGCGAAGTCATCACTGACATCGATAAGGGCGGCGTCGAGCGCGCCTCCGAGATCGCACGGCGTCTGCGCATTCAAATGATCGGCTCGGCGAGCCGTTCCGCAAAGGAGCATGTGTTCGCGCTGGTCCTGGTCGACGGATTGTCGAACGCGGAGGAAGCGCTGATCGCGGCGCTCGATCTTTCGCTCAATGGCATCGAACTGGTCGGCGGCTCGGCGGGCGACGGGCTCGATTTCCAGGATACTGTTCTGATCTATCGCGGCAACCTCGTGCGGCGAGGAGCAATTCTTTTCGTCATCGAGACCGAACTCCCGGTGCGCATCTTCAAGACGCAGAATTTTGAGCCGACGCCGGTCAAGCTCGTCGTCACGGCCGCCGATACTGCCAATCGCATCGTCTACGAGCTGAATGCGGAACCTGCGGCCGCCGAGTATGCGGCGGCGATCGGGCTGCGGCCCGACGAGCTCGGGCCTTACACTTTTGCGTCGTATCCACTCGTCGTGAAAATCGGTGGAAACTATTATTGCCGCTGCATCCGTACCGTCAACCTTGACGGATCTTTATCGTTCTTTTGTGCCATCGACGAAGGTCTGGTTTTCACGGTCGCGCGCCCCCGTGATATGCTGCGAACAACGTTAGAAGCGCTCGAAGGTGTCGATGCCGCGCTCGGCGGCACCGATTTCGTTCTGGGCTTTGACTGCATCTTGCGCCGGCTCGACGCGGAAAGCCGGCAGGTGCGTCACAAAGTTGAAGAAATCTATCAGCGTTTCGGCGTGGCCGGGTTCCATACGTACGGTGAGCAGTTCAACGCGATGCATCTCAACCAGACACTCACCGGGATCGCTTTCGCCACGTCGATCGACAAGCCGCGTGAACCATGACCGATGGCACACCGACTGATCGCCAGCCGCAAACGCCTTTAGAATTCGGCCGGGCGGTCGACAAACTGCGCAAGATCAACGACGCTTTGATGAAGCGCGTCGAGCGGTCGATGGATCAGCAGGCGAACGCGTTTTCGCTGTTCCAAACCGCGATCAATCAGGAAACGCAGATCCGCATCCGAACGGAAGAGCTGAACAACGCTCTGACGAAGCTCGCGCAGGCCAACGTCGAACTCAGCGCGGCACGCGACGCGGCGGAACGTTCCAACGTTTTCAAGACGCGCTTCTTCACCGCCGTCGGCCATGATCTGCTGCAGCCGCTGCATGCCGCGCGCCTGACGCTATCCGAGTTGATGGATACGCAGTCGGAGCCCGATCACAAGCAGCTCACGAATAACATTTCGAGCGCGCTCGTCACGATCGAAGAATTGCTGACGAGCATCCTCGATATCTCCAAGCTCGAGGCCGGTGTGTTCGTGCCGAACATTCAGACGGTCTCGCTCGGCGCGATTTTCGAGCAGCTCGCCTGCAACATCGAGCCGGTCACGCGGCGCAAGCGTCTCGATTTTCGCTGGCGGCCGACGAACCTTGGCGTGCGCTCCGATCCGCTGATGCTCCGGCGCATCGTGCAGAATCTCGTTGCCAATGCCGCTCACTATACGGAAGCGGGTGGCGTGCTGCTGGCGGCGCGACGGCGGGGCTCGCAGGTCGAGATCGAAGTCTGGGATACGGGCCCGGGCGTCGCTCCGCAGGAACGCGAGCGCATCTTCGAGGAATTCCATCGCGGCGAAGCTTCGGAACGATCGGGCGGCGCTGGCTTCGGGCTTGGACTCGCGATCGTCCGGCGCATGTCGGAATCGCTCGGGCATGAACTGAAACTGCAATCGCGCGTCGGCGTCGGCTCGCGCTTTTCGATAACGGCGCCGCATGCGGCGCTGCTCTCGCAAGCCGAGCCCAAAGTCCAGTCCGCTCCATCGAGCAACAATTATCTCGTCGCCCGGCCGCTGATCGTCATCGACAATGACCTCAGCGTGCTCGGAGCGATGCAAACGCTGCTATCGCGTTGGGGGGCGGACGTTCGCTTGGCGCGCGATCTCGACGACGTGAACGAGATCCTCTCCGATTCGGCCTTCACTCCCGCCATCATTCTCGCCGACTATCATCTCGACGGCAGCGTGCTCGGCATCGAGGCGGTCGTGCGGATCCGGCAAGCGTTTGGACGGGCTATCCCAGCGATCCTGATTACCGCCGATCGCACGCAGGCGACGGCGGAGGCGGCAAAGCAGTTCGATTGCGCGCTGCTTCACAAGCCGGTCCGACCGGCCGAGCTGCGGGCACTTATGCAGCATCTTCTAGCGTAAACGTCAGGCCTTATCGTCCGTCTCGCCGAGGACGGCTTCGAAATCGATCTTCTGCGCCTCGATGACGGCTTGCGTTCGCGACGAGACGTTGAGCTTGCGCAGAATTTCCGAGACGTGCGCCTTGACGGTCGTTTCCTCGATCTGAAGCTCGTGCGCGATCTGCTTGTTGAGCAAGCCCTGGCGGAGCATGCGGAGCACGCTCAACTGCTTCGGCGTCAGCATTTTGAGGCGATGCACGAGATCGCCGCGCGCTTCGGCGTTGGTCGGCGCTTCGGGAGGCTTGTAGCCTTTCGGAAGCGTCAGCGAGCCTTCCATGACATCCTTCAGCGCGGAGGCGATTTCGGATCGATCGGCGGACTTCGAAATGAATCCGGCGGCGCCGTAACGCATGACGTCCTGGACGATGCGGGGATCTTCCAGCGCCGACACGACAACGATCGGCAAGCTCGGATGCAGCTTTCTGAGTTCAAGAAGGCCTTCAAAGCCGCGCGTTCCGGGAAGCGCCAGATCAAGCAAGACGATGTCGAACGGGGTCTTGCTTTCCAGAACCTTCTTTGCCGCATCGATCGAAACGGCATCGTGGGTTTCAGTGTCGGGACACGCGCCGACGATGGCTCGCTGCAGGGCTTCGACAAAAAGCGGATGGTCATCGACGATCAAGATACGTGCCGGTACGGGCAAATTTCACCTCCAGGGCAACGAGCATTTGCCGTTCAGGGCTTCAGGCCGTGTGCCCACCGTTTTTGCGGGCGGCATTTTCAGGCACTCATGCCCTTTGTGACACGTCCACCAAATTCGACTTTGGTCGTAGATCGGAAGGAACCTGTCGCGCAACGCCCAGGCGACGAATGGCTTAACATTGTGCCCTTTTTCTTCCTCGATGATAACTATGCCGTGTGCATCGGTGCGACCGGTCATCGGGAGCCGCTCGCGAATTAGGCGTATTGCCCGCCACTCGACGCCGACCCCGCGCTATTACCGGGGAAGAAGTTTGCGCCGCCGCCGAACGTGTTAATGACGCCGTTAAGGGATACGTCATAGCGCTTGCCCGTTGCGGCACCGGTGAACGTTATGCCGCCTGCGGACACAATGCCGCCCGACGTGACATTGAGAAAAACATTCGACCACGCCGGAGAGCCCGTCAAAGTGACCGCCCCAGGCGTGTAAAATAGCGTTCCGCCCGCCTGTACGAAGATATGACTATATGCACTCCCCGAGATCGCATAAGCGGCCTTGATCGACAGCGTTCCCCCGACGGCAACGACAAAATGGAAAAGCGGGGTCGCGCCGTACTCCATTTTGCCATCGATGATGAGGTGGCACCCGGGCTGAGGAATGTCGACGCACCAACCGCCGGTTGTTCCCAGCTTAAACCCGCGCAGTGTCCATACGGCCCCTGTGTCGAGCGCAATGCATTGACCGCTACTGACGGTCAAAACACAATTTGACGGAGTGGCGACGTCGCCCTCCAGGATCGGCATACCGGAGCCAAGCGTTCGCTTCAGGACAAGATTCTCTGTTCGTGTCCCCGCGCCGCAGTAGATGGTCGCGTTGTAAATCGAGAGGTCAAGAGCGGCGACCGTATCGATCGCCTTTTGAATCGTTTTGAACGCGCCGCCGCTCGTGTTTGCGAGGCCCGTGTTGCTATCCAACCCGTCTGTGCGGACGTAGTAAGCCCGGCCCGCCGTCAAGACCTCGCGCGGGCCGCCCATGACGGGGAAGGAAACGCGACCCGTATAGCGGTCAATTTTCAGCGCCTCGATCCAAGTTGCGCCGTCTGGACTGACCTTGAAATGAAAATCATCGTCGCCCGCGAGGCCCATCTCAGCGCGACCGGAATAGTTGGTCTGATAAAGCACTGACGCGGTGTCGCCGCTCGCGTGCTTGTTGATCTTTTGCTGATGCCCCGCGCCTTCGTTGTCGAAGAGGCTTGCCGGAGATTTCAGCGACAAACGGTTGGTGGCATCGGCCGTTGTGTTGATGCCGGCGTGCGTCAGGTTATCGAGTGCATCCGGAAGGTCACCGCCGCCGCTCGATAGCGGAGACCATGCGCCAGCGCGATACACGAGCAGAGCGCCTTCGGCTGCGCACCACGCGCGCCAACCTTCCTTGGGTACGTAGAACGTCCATGCGCCGTCCTGATATGCCGCGACCTTGCCATCTTGGCCCGCCCAGCCGCCGGTGGCTGCAGCCGATACGATGTAACGGTCGCCATTGGCGGGCGACCCTGGGGGCGTTGTCAGAGTCCGGCTGGCAACGGCGAGCTGCATCAGGCCATCGATGGCGCGGATGGCTTCGTTGTGCGTCACATGCTTCTGCGCCTGAGCCGGCAGAATATAGGGCAGCGCAAGGTTCGGCGTGTCGTTCATATGCAGTCCAAATCCCAAAGACCTCTCCTCGGCCTTCAAAATACGGCCGCCCGGTAGGCCGGGGATAACTTTTTTCTGGGAAGACGCATTCGCCGGGTGCTGCAGCCGGGCGCGCGATTGCGCGCTGGCTCACGACAACCTAAACCCCTGCAGGCAGGAGAACTGATCGCATGAAATTTCTGGTGACGGGGGTTGCGGGCTTCATCGGCTTCCATACGGCGGAGCGATTGCTCGCACGCGGCGATGTCGTCATCGGGGTCGACAACATCAACGATTACTACGATCCGAAGCTCAAAGAAGCGCGGCTCGCAAAGCTCGAAGGACGCAACGGGTTCTCATTTCATCGCCTGAACATCGCTGACGGCGCGGCAATGGCGGCGCTGTTTCAATCGGAACGGCCCGAGAAGGTCATTCACCTCGCGGCACAGGCCGGTGTTCGGTATGGCCAGGAAAATCCTGGCGCGTATATCGAGTCCAATATCGTTGGTACGCATAGCATTCTCGAAGGCTGCCGGCATAATGACGTCAAGCATCTCGTGCTCGCGTCGTCGAGCTCCGTCTACGGCGCGAACACCGCGATGCCGTTCAGCATTCACGACAACGTCGATCATCCGCTGAGCCTTTATGCGGCGACGAAGAAATCGAACGAGCTTACGGCGCACACGTATGCCTACCTCTACCAGCTTCCGGTGACAGCACTGCGGTTCTTCACGGTGTACGGCCCGTGGGGGCGTCCGGACATGGCGCTGTTCAAATTCACGCGGCGGATTCTTGCGGGCGAGCCGATCGAAGTCTTCAACAACGGCCATCATGCACGCGATTTCACGTACATCGACGACATCGTCGAGGGCGTGCTGCGGACAGCGGACAAAATCGCGACGCCAAATCCGGAATGGAGCGGCGAGAAGCCCGATCCGGCAACGTCGATGGCGCCCTACCGCGTCTACAATATCGGCAACAACAATCCGGTCGAGCTGATGGATTTCATCGCCGCGATTGAACGCGCGGTCGGCCGCGAGTCGAAGAAGATTTTTCTTCCGATGCAGCCGGGCGACGTGCCGACGACGTTCGCCGACGTGGACGATCTCGTGCGCGATGTCGGCTTCAAACCGGCGACGCCGCTGGAAGAGGGCATCGCGCGATTTGTAGCGTGGTATCGATCGTATTACGGCTGACGGCTTTGCTCACGTGCCGCGCGGCTTAGCGCGCGACGTCGGTGTCGCGTTCGCCGGATCGTCGGGCCAGACGTGTTTCGGATATTGGCCGCGCATGTCGGCTTTGACGGCGGCCCATGATCCCGTCCAGAAGCCCGGCAGGTCGCGCGTGATTTGGATCGGCCGATGCGCGGGCGACAGCAGATAGAGCGTCAACGGCAAGCGGCCGCGCGCAATCGCCGGATGCTCCTTCAATCCGAACAGTTCCTGCACGCGGATGTGCAACGCCGGCGCGGCGGCGCTCTCGTAATCGAGCGCGTGACTGTTGCCGGTAGGCGCTTCGAAATGCGTCGGCGCTTCGGCGTCGAGACGCTGGCGCATCGGCCACGGAAGAATTGCAGCGAGCGCCTGCTCGAGCGTCGACGCGTCGATTTCCGAAACGCGCGTTTTGCCGGATAAAAAAGGTTGGAGCCATTCGCCGACGCTTGCGGCAAGCGCAGCATCCGACAGGTCCGGCCAGCTTTCATCGTTGGCGCGCAGAAATCCGACGCGGTTACGCAATTGAAGCTGCGCCTTTGACCACGGCAGATTTCCGATGCCGAGTTGCGCGACGCCGTTGGCGAGGACAGGCGCAGAGTCTTCATCCGGACGGACGGGGCGCGACTCGCTTCGAAGTTCGATCGCGCCGAGGCGGCGGATGCTCCGAGCTTTGACCGAACGGGAGTCACGGTCGAACGTCAGCGCGTCGTCGCTCGCGATGCGATCTCCGGCGAAGATCGAAACTTCCGCTTCGTCCGTTGCCGTTGCCAGCATGATCCGCGTTGCAGCGGCACGGCCCTGCAATTCCGCGACGACCAGATAAGGCGCGCCTGCGAGCGGATGGGCCGTATCGATCAAACCAGCGCGACCGTTGGCCAGCAAAAAGCTGCCGCGCTTGCCGCGATTTTTCGCGATCCGTTCCGGATAGGCAAGGGCGAGCAATTCGGCAGGCGATAGCGTGTCGGCTTTCGCGCTCGTCGTAGCCGCACGCGCCCACTGGCGAGCCAGCGCCCGCATGTCTTGGGAGCGGCGCGAGCGGTCGCGGCGGAAATTTTCAAGCCGCGTCGCGATATCGAGATCGTTGCCGCCGATGCCGCGTTCGACGAGGACGGCCGCAAGCTCGGCAGCGCCATCAGCCGCGCCGCGTTCCCCAGCCTTCAACAACATACGCGCCAAACGCGGCGGCAATGGCAGTGCGCGGAGCCGCCGCCCTTCCTGTGAGATGTGTCCTTCGGCGTCGAGTGCGCCGATGGCTTGCAGTCCGGATCGCGCGGCCGACAGCGCGCCCTCGCTTGGTGGATCTAGCCAGGCAAGCGATCGCGGATCATTCGTGCCCCATTCGGCGCAATCGAGAAGCAGGCTCGAAAGATCGGCGACGCGGATTTCGGGCTCAGCGAATGGCACGAGGCCCTGCGTCTCGGGTTCATCCCACAGGCGATAACAAATGCCGGGTTCGGTTCGGCCGGCACGGCCTCGGCGCTGATCGGCGGACGCGCGCGACACACGCACGGTTTCAAGACGCGTCACGCCGACATCCGGTTCGAAGCGTGGGACGCGCGCCAGGCCGCTGTCGATGACAACACGAACGCCTTCGATCGTGATCGAGGTTTCAGCGATCGATGTCGCGAGCACGATTTTGCGATGCCCGGAATTCGCGGGCGATATCGCACGGTCCTGCGTCGCCGGATCGAGCGCGCCGTAGAGCGGTGCGATGTCGATCGTCTGGGGAAGATCGAGCGCGTGCAGACGGTCGGCAACGCGCGTGATCTCGCCCTGGCCCGGCAGGAAGACGAGGATTGATCCCGTGTCGCGTTCGAGCGCGCGACGAACCGCATCGACAACGTCGTCCTCGATGCGCTGCGCACGACGTCCGATATGGCGCGTCTCGATCGGGAATGTGCGGCCGTCGCTGGCGATGACCGGCGCGTCGCCCAGGAGCTTTGCAACGCGCGATGCTTCAAGCGTTGCGGACATCACCAATATCTTCAAGTCCGGGCGCAACGCGCCGCGCGTGTCGAGCGCCAGCGCCAAGCCGAGATCGGCATCCAGCGAGCGCTCGTGGAATTCGTCGAACAGAACGGCGGCGACGCCGGAAAGCTCCGGATCGTCGAGGATCATCCGCGTGAAAACGCCTTCGGTCACCACCTCGATGGCGACGTTAGCGCTCGTTTTCGATGCGAGCCGTGCTCTGAGGCCGACGCGATCGCCAAGGCGTGTGCCGAGCGTGGCCGCAAGCCGTTCGGCGGCGGCGCGCGCGGCGATCCTGCGCGGTTCGAGGACGATGATCTTGCCGCCGTCGCGCCAAGGCTCATCGAGCAGCGCCAGCGGCACGCGCGTCGTCTTGCCAGCGCCGGGCGCCGCAACGAGCACACCGGTTCCGTGCGTGCGGAGCGCATTGCGCACGTCACCGAGAACGGTATCGATCGGCAGCGGCGCGGAGACTATCGGACCGGCCATGATGGAAAGATTGTTAGACGGACTTCGTCGCGTTGCGGATCGCGGCGATGTTGGCGGCGTAGCTTTGCTGAGATCCGCCCTTGAATACGGCGGACCCGGCGACGAGGACGTTGGCTCCGGCTTTGACGACTTCGGGCGCGGTTTCGGGCGTGACACCGCCGTCGACCTCAATGTCGATCGGGCGCGCGCCGACCATCGCCTTCACGCGCCGGATCTTTTCGAGCGCCGACGGAATGAAGGACTGGCCGCCGAAACCCGGATTGACCGACATCAGCAAAATGAGATCGATGCGGTCGAGGCAATACTCGATGACATTTTCCGGCGTCGATGGATTGAGCGATACGCCCGCCTTTTTGCCAAGCGCGCGAATCGCCTGCAGCGAACGGTCGAGGTGCGGCCCGGCTTCGGCGTGCACGGTGATGATATCGGCTCCGGCGGCAGCGAAGTCGGCGAGATAGGGATCGGCGGGCGCGATCATCAGGTGCACGTCGAAAATCTTTTTCGATGCGCCGCGCACGGCTTTGATGATCGGAGCCCCGAACGTGATGTTGGGAACGAAGTGGCCGTCCATCACATCGCAATGAATCCAGTCGGCTCCGGCCGAGTCGACGGCGCGGATTTCGTCGGCGAGCTTGCCGAAGTCGGCCGACAGAATGGACGGAGCGATCAAAACGGGGCGGGTCACGGATAACCTTCCAATCTTCGTTCTTGTCTTCGTGCCGGCTGCATCAAAGCGCGCGACGGCGCCGCTCGACGAGCTGCAAAATGAGGGGCGTCAGAATGAGCTGCATCGCCAGATCGAGCTTGCTGCCCGGAATGACGATGGAGTTGGCGCGGGACATAAAGCTATCGTGCAGCATCGACAAGAGATAGGCGAAATCTATCCCGCGCGGCTCCTTGAACCGGATGATCACCATCGATTCATCAGGCGTCGGAATCCAGCGGGCAATGAAGGGATTGGACGTATCGACCGTCGGGATGCGCTGGAAGTTGATGTCGGTATGGGCGAACTGCGAGCAGATGTATTCCACGTAGTCCGGCATACGGCGCAGGATGGCCTGCGTGACGTCCTCTGTCGTGTAGCCGCGCTCGGACCGATCGCGCTGGATCTTTTGAATCCACTCGAGATTGATGACCGGCACGACGCCGATTTTCAGATCGGCATAACGCGCCACGTCGACCTGGTCGGTCACGATCGCACCGTGCAGACCTTCGTAGAGCAGCAGATCGCTGTCTGGCTCGAGGTGCGTCCAAGGCGAAAACGTGCCGATGGCCGCGCCGCTCGTCCGTTCATCCTCAGCGTTGTGCGAATAGACGCGCGTTTTGCCTGTTCCGGTTTCGCCGTAGGTGCGGAACAGCTGTTCGAGCTCTTCGAGCAAATTGGCTTCGGCGCCGAAATGACTGAAGTGGTGGTTGCCGCGTTCGGCGGCCGCCTTCATCGCCGCGTCCATATCCTCGCGATTGTAGCGATGGAAGGCGTCGCCCTGGATGAACGCCGCTTTCACCTGCTCGCGGCGAAAAATGTACTCGAAGGTATGGCGCACTGACGATGTGCCAGCGCCCGAGGAGCCGGTGACCGAGATAATGGGATGCTTGATTGACATCGGCGGAGTTCAAACCGTCATTGCAGGGGAAGGGATGGACGCGATCATGGTAGCGCCCGGAACAAACCGCGGCGTCCGAAAAGCGGTGAGCGATCGCCTTTGAATTCCTGGCCGCTGTAAATGCGCACCACACGATCGACCTCGTAGCGCGAGCCGCAAATCAGCGGCGTTCTTTGATGCAGCGACGACGGGACGACATCGAGCACGCGATCGCGGCCGGTCGTCGCCTTGCCGCCTGCCTGTTCGATCAGCCAGCTGAACGGATTGGCTTCGTAGATCAGGCGAATGCGGCCCTGATGGAAGCCTTTGCGTCGGTCTCCGGGATAAAGATAAATGCCGCCGCGCGTCAGAATGCGTAAGATGTCGGCAACGGGCGAACCCGTCCAACGCATGTTGAAATCGTGGCCGCATGGCCCGTTGGCGCCGTTCTCGCAATCGTGGATGTAGATGCGGATCGGATCGTCCCAGTGACGCGCGTTCGATGAGTTGATCGCGTACTCGGTCGTTTCGGCCGCCATCTCGACATTACGCGACGTCATGTGAAACGTGTTGGTGCTGCGGTCGAGCGTGAAGATCTGGGTTCCGAGGCCGACGGTCAGGACGAGCGCCGTGTGCGGTCCGTAGACGACGAAGCCCGCCGCAAGCTGATGCGATCCGGGCCGCAGGAACGCCGCTTCGCCAACGGATGCTGGATGACGCGGCAGGATTGAAAAGATCGTTCCGAACGATACGTTGGCATCGACGTTCGAAGAGCCGTCGAGCGGATCCGTCGCAACCAGCAGAGGCGCGTCGGGATTCAAGGTGATCGGGTGCTCCGATTCCTCCGAGGCCAGTGCCGCGACCGGCGCGGCCTTCAATGCCTCGGCGATCATGCCGTTCGTGAGGAGATCAATTTCTTTCTGTTCGTCGAACTCGCCCGCGCGCGAAACGATCTGACCTAGCCTGCCGCCAAGTGACCCGCGCGCGACCAGCTCGGAAATCCGAATGCTCGTCTCGGCCAAGGCCAGCACGGTGTCCGCGACCTGGCTGCGCGTGCGACCTTCCAACGTCCAGTCCGACAGATAGTCTTTGAGCGTCGCGAGACCCATCGCACTCCTTCCGGCAAACCTACTGCCGCGCATCGTTCGCTTATCTAATCCTACTTACGTTGGAGAAGCGAGCGAACAAGCGCATTCGATGTGCATAGACAAGTGCGTTTAGAGTTTTGCGCGGGTGCGAAACAGAGGGCGATTGACCGCGCGACGCCGTATCAACCGCAGACATCGGAGCCGTTGGAACTGCACGTTAATCATTCGCGGAGTGGCAGGGCGAGCAGAGCCTTCGCGCCCGCGCGAGGGCTAGACCTTGAACTCGTCGATGGTCGTCACGGCCTGCCGCAGCGCCTCCGACCAGGCATTCGACAGTTTACGGAAGTATGCGTCGTCCGGGCCGATGCGGATCTCGCGCGTGATGTCGAGGGCGTCGCGTTCATAGACGACGAGGTCGATCGGCATGCCGACGGACAGGTTGGACCGAAGCGTCGAGTCGAACGAGAGCAGAACGATTTTCGCGGCTTCGCCGAGGCGCATGTCGGCGCGGGCGACGCGATCGAGGATCGGTTTACCGTACTTGTGCTCGCCGATTTGGAAGAACGGCGTGTCGCTGGTCGACTCGATGAAGTTACCTTCCGGATAGACCTGGAAAAGGCGCGGCTTTTCACCCTCGATCTGGCCGCCGAAAATGAAATGCGTATTGAAGCCGACCCGAGCCGCCTCCAGCGCGGCGCCGTCGATGCGGCGGGCCTCGCGGATCGCATCCCCGACGATGCGCGCTGCCCGGTACATGTTTGCAACGTTGTAGAGATTGGGCACGTTCGATTCTTCGTCGTCGAGCCGCTCGTTCAAAAGGTTGACGACCGTTTGCGTGACGGCGAGGTTGCCGGCGCTCAACAGAACGAAGACGCGATTGCCGGGCTTTCGCCAGATCTGCATCTTGCGATACTGCGCGATGTTATCGAACCCCGCATTCGTTCGCGTGTCAGAGGCAAAAACCAAACCCCGCTCGAGATTGAGCGCCACGGCATACGTCATTCGTCGTCTCCGGCCAGCAGCTACTGCTGTTGACTGATCTGCTGCTGAACTTCAACGATCACGTCAAGCCTTTCCTCGGCGATGCCGTGACGCATGCCGCGGATCGGTGCTGCGAACGTCGCGTCGAGGCCGGCGGCGAGCCGAACGTAAAGCTCCGTCGGGCAGACGCCGTTGGCCGGGTCGAAGCCGACCCAGCCGAGGTCTTCGATCCAAACTTCCGCCCAGGCATGATTGGCCTCGGCAGGCTCGTCGCCGCCGCTCATAAGGTAGCCGCTGACGTAGCGCGCCGGGATGCCCAGCGAGCGGACTGCGGAAATGAAGACGTGCGCGTGGTCCTGGCAGACGCCCGCGCCATCGCGCAAGGCGTCGGCGGCCGTGGTGTGGCTGTTCGTTGCTCCGGTCCTGTAGTCGATGGCTTTGCGCACTGCGGTCATCAGCTCATGCATGCCGTTCACGCCGGCGGCCGCACTCGTTCCGCTTGCGAGGCTGCGGATGGCATCGTTGGCTGCCGTTTTTGCGGTCTGGCGGCGATAGACCGTCAACGGCGCGATTTCCTTGAGGCCGCGCACGATACCGGCGCAATCCTCGGTTTCCACGACGCCTTTCGCGATGATGAGCGATTCGGCTTGCCGGCCGACGCAGCTCGCAAGATGCACGACGTTTCCGAAGCCATCACGAAACGCGTGAGCGGCATCGATGCCCGGCGCAATGATGCGCCAGTCGACAACGCGCTGACCTAGGAACGACGGCGGAGTCAGCCGGAGCGCCATGATCGAGTAGTTCGTCGATTCGCTGTACGTGTAACGCGAAACGTGGCCAATCGAGATGCGCATGGTGCAGGCCTCAATCGATGAAATGGTAAGCGGCAGAGATTTCGTTGCCGAGCCTGCTGTTGCGACCGATGAAGTCCTGAACGAATTCATGCAGCCCGGATTGGAACACGGTTTCGATATCGGCTTCAAGCAACAGGTCGCGCGTTGCCTCGACGGTCGCATGGCATTCGTGGCGCGCACCATAAAGCGCGGCGAGATCACGGAGCGCGACGGTCAATTCATCGTAACAGGCGCGTAGCGAACGCGGCATCTGCCGATTGAGAATCATGAAGTCGGCGATCTTCGGCGGGCGGTATTGATCCTTGAACACCCAACGATAGCTGCGATGCGCCGAAACCGAGCGCAGCAATACCGACCATTGGAAATTATCCGTTCCGCTTCCGACCATCTCGCTCGACGGCAGGAGATGATAGTATTTGACGTCGAGAATGCGCGCGGAGCTATCGGCACGCTCGATAAAGGTGCCGATCTGGCTGAAGTAAAAGGTGTCGTTACGCAGTATCGTGTTCAGCATCGCGCCGCGATAGAGCGCTGAACGCGCACGCACCCAGTCGAGCAGCTCCGGCAACGAGTTCGACGTGATCGTCGCAGGTTTGATGGCCTGGAATTCGAGCCACGAACTGTTCAGGCTTTCCCACATCTCACGCGTTAGCGACGTTCTCTGTGCCCGTCCGTTGCGACGGGCGCTTGCGAGACACGCCGCGATGCTCGACGGATTCGACGTATCGAACAACATGTAGTCGATGACTTTGCGCGAGACGAGATCGCCGTGGCGCAGCATGTATCCCTGCATGCAGCCGGCGCTTTCGAGCGTCGATCGCCACTCCTCGTGAAAGCCTTCGCCCTCGCGTGGCAGAAGCACGATGCGGTAACCGACCTCCAGCAGACGCGCTATGTTTTCGGCACGCTCGATGTAACGGGAGAGCCAATAGAGATCATTTGCAGTTCGTCCAAGCATGCGCGCGTTATTCCTGAAGCACCCACGTATCCTTCGTGCCGCCTCCCTGACTGGAGTTGACGACGAGAGAGCCTTTTTTCAAAGCCACGCGCGTCAAGCCGCCAGGGATCAGGCGCACGCGGTCGCCGACGAGCACGAACGGCCGCAAGTCGAGATGACGAGGCGACACGGCCGAGCCTGAGAGCGTCGGGCCTGTCGACAACGCGAGCGTCGGCTGCGCGATATAGTTGCAGGGATTGGCCAGAATTTTCGCGCGGAACGCGTCGATCTCTTCCATCGTCGAACGCGGGCCGACGAGCATTCCGTATCCGCCGGAGCCATGAACTTCCTTGACGACGAGTTCAGGCAAGCGGGACAAGACGTACTTCAGGCTTTCCGGATCTCGGCAATTGTAAGTCTCGACGTTGCCGAGGATCGGCGCCTTACCGGTGTAGAATTCGATGATCGCGGGAATATAGCTGTAGATCGCCTTGTCGTCGGCGATGCCCGCGCCCGGCGCGTTGACGATCGTCACGCGGCCTGAACGATAAACGTCGAACAGTCCCGGAACGCCAAGGAGCGAGGAGGGATCGAACACCAACGGATCGAGAAACGTATCGTCGATACGGCGATAAAGAACGTCGACGCGCTTCAAGCCTTCAGTTGTTTTCATGCGAAGCAGGCCGTCGATCACGATCAGATCGCTGCTCTCGACCAGCTCGATGCCCATCTGGTCGGCGAGGAATGAATGTTCGAAATAGGCGCTATTGAAAATGCCGGGCGTCAGCAGCGCGACGTTCGGCTCCGCATCGAGATTGCTCGGCGCGACGCTTTCGAGTGTCTTCATCAGCGCATCGGGATAGTTCTCGACGGGGCGCACGCGGTTGCGGCTGAAGAGATCGGGGAAGAGATGCATCATCGTCTCCCGGTTCTCGATCATGTAGGAGACGCCCGACGGTGTCCGCGTGTTGTCCTCCAGCACGAGGAATTCGTCTTCATTCGTGCGCACAAGATCGATGCCGATGATATGGCTGTAGACGCTTCGCGGCGGATCGACGCCAATCATTTCCGGCTGGAAGGCGGCGTTCTGAATGACCAGCTCGTCGGGAACGATGCCGGCTCGCAGAATGTCCTGGCGATGATAGATATCGTATAGAAACGCGTTCAGCGCCCTGACGCGCTGCTCAATTCCCAATTCAAGCTTGCGCCATTCCTCGCCCGAGATGATGCGCGGAAAAATGTCGAACGGAATGAGGCGTTCGGCGGCGGCCTCATCGCCGTAGACTGCGAAGGTGATGCCCGAACGGCGGAACAGGATTTCAGCTTCAGCGGTTTTCTGACTCAGTGTGTTCATGTGCTGAACACCCAGCCATTCGACGAAGGCGCGATAGGGCGCGCGCACCTCGCCGCCGAAGCCGTTCATTTCGTCGAACGCTGTGCGCACGAGTTGCCCTCCTCCGCGATCTCCTTTCGAGCGCATCGCAAAGTCTGGGCCAGATTGAAAAAATGCCGCGAAGACTGCGTGATGACAGTCTTCGCGGCATTGAATTGCCGAGCAACTACGCAAGCTGCTCAATTCAGCGGCAGCACAGTGCCGCCGATGCAGGACCTAGAACAGGCCCTGGATGAGGCCCTTGTCGTCGAGGCGGATGCTGTCGGCGGAAGGGACCTTCGGCAGGCCGGGCATGGTCATGATCTCGCCGGTCACGACGACGATGAACTCGGCGCCGGCCGCGAG
>Ga0209933_1001854_pt1 | contig 15429 bp, 10 predicted proteins | sample ThiBiot_300_biof_FD_183944 | JGI IMG/M metagenome (GOLD analysis project Ga0209933, IMG submission 183944) | Wastewater bioreactor microbial communities from Cape Town, South Africa - Thiocy_cont_300_biof (SPAdes) | ecosystem: Engineered > Bioremediation > Thiocyanate > Unclassified | place...
CCCTCCTGAACTGATGTTGGTTAATGAAGCCTGTTTACCTCCGGTTCCACCTCGCACTGGTAAAGACGTCCTGCCGTCACCACCGGCGCTCAAGTAGCCTCCGCCACCACCACCTCCGCCCGAAGTGGCGTTTCCGGAACCCGCTCCGCCATCGCCGGAGCCTAAGCCCTGTCCACCGCCACCACTGCCCCATCGTTGTGATGCGCCACCACCTCCGCTACTTGCCATAAGTAAGGTTAAATCATTCCCTCGCTTCAGAATGATAGCCGTGCCACCACCCCCGCCACCCGTATTGCTTGGCTGGGGTTCATCGCTGGACTGACCTGCCTGCCCAACAATACAAATGAGTTGATCTCCTCCCTGTACCGTAGTGGTCGATACCATTTTAGCACCACTACCTCCTTGATATGATGGGGAATTACCGCCATCACCTCCTCTGGTTGTCAGGGTTACACTGAAGGGGCCTCCCGCTGGTACGGTATAAGAATAATATCCAGTGGTGGTGTAGGATTGCGTAACGGTCTGAGCCAGGCTACTGATCGACAAGCCCGTTTGAAGAAACAATAACCAACTGAAGAACCAGCGGGTTGCGGTTGGTAGAGCGTATGTTTTCATAACAATTGATTGGGTACTTGTAGGCGTTTCTGGAAAGCTAATGAGATAGGCCCCACTTAGTTGGGGAATATGTTCACTAAAATGGCAAGTATACCTGGCTAGGCACGTTTTTAGAGCATAGACAAACGTATAGACAAAAGGCTAAGTTCTTGTCTTATAGTAAGTTGTCGGGCTGTGTTTAGCGAAGAAGCTTAAGCGTCGAGAAGTTCGTCCAGTTGTGATTGCCCGTCAATACCCAGGCGTCTGCGCAGTCGATATTTGGTGGTACGCACCGAACTGGGCGAAATACCCAACATACGGCTCATCTGGCGAGTATCGATCTTGAGTTTAGAAAGGGCCATTAACCGCTCTTCGGCTGGGGTCAGATTTTTGAACTGTGTGTGTAGTTGCGTGAAGAAGTAAGGAAATACCCGCTCGAAGCGTCGCCGGAATTCATCCCAGTCCTCATTGGTCAGCAGGCTGGCATTGAGCAGGTTGTGCTGCATATCGAGCATGATCTGGCTGGGTTCGCCAGCGGCCTGGGGAAGTCGTTCCAAATCAGCGTTGATGGTATCAATGAGCGTGTCTTTCTGGCGAAGGTTTTCGATAAAAACGGTTAAGTCCGTACGGGCCCGTTCCAGCTCATCAACGGCTCGTTGCTTTTCCAGTTGTAAACGTTTTTCCCGCTCAGTATTGGCGAGTGCTTCCTGCCGCCGTCGGCGCTGGGTAAGCTGATAGAGTCGGAAAAACAGCGCCGACGTAATGACCAGCATTGTGGCGATGGCCCACACCCGGAATTGCTGTTCGTCGTGCTTGGCTCGTAAGGCCGATACTTCCAGTTGGTGTTTCTGAATCAATAGCTTCTGCTCAACCAGCGAAATCTGCTCCGAATTGTAGCGTTTATTGATCTGTTCATCGAGCCGGGCCATGCTGTCGAGATACCAGTACGCTTTCGGCAGGTTGTTGACGGCCTGGTAATACTGACGAGCCACATCGCAGTAAAGACGTCGATAGTTTTCGTTTTTCAGATTTTCGCCAAACAGATCAGACCCCTGGTTACGCTGGTGAAATTTCGCCGACTCTCCCAGGAAATAAGCACAGCTATCTAGTTGATGCTGTAGCAGATACGCCCGGGCCAGGCTTAGAGTCGCCTGATCGGGCAGATTACCTTTTTCGGCATTCAGGTGGAGCGAATAATCGAATTTTAGGGCCGCAATAGCCAGCGGGAGCCGTTGCTGATGCAGGTAAATTTTAGACAGGTTGCCATATAGGTTGGCCTGGTTAGTTTGGTCTTTGTTAGCCTTCGCAACCTGTAGGGCCTTCTGAAAACTCTGTTCGGCTCGTTTTACATCGGATGGGTTCTGCAACTGGCTGATTTTCAAATACGCTAATCCTAGGGCGTTATGAACCTGGAGGGCCAGGCTTGGGTTGAACGCTGGGTAGCGGGCCGATTCCTGAAACATCTCAATCGCTTTGCCGTACTCCTTGAAGTGGTAATAGATGAGCCCGAGTTCATAGAGGTATCGGCTAATGGCGGGAACGGTTTCATAACCGATTTTTCGGAAGCGATTATTGGCCAATAGCAGGTACTCGAAAGCCTGGCCATAAGCCTCGGCCAAAAAATAGTATTCACCGGCAAAGTGTTCGCATACCCCGGTCATCTGTTCGTCGCCCTCCTGTTCGGCTTCCTGGGCTGCCTTCACAAATAGCTCGGCTTTTTGGGGGTTACTTAGTTTGTTGCCATTCTTGGTATATGAATCCCGAATGAAGCGGACATACCGTTTCAATTGCTGGTCTTTCACCTGACTGCCCAACGAGTCAAATTGGTCCAGCCATGTGAAAGCTACCCCCTGATTGGTTAGCGCTGTATAGCATGTATCAAAATAATTTAGGGTAATAACGACTCGCCTGGCCGGAGCAGCCTGGGCAAGCTGACGAAGAATGGGTTGAGAGGTAGTGTTCTCGGGGTGAAAATAAGTAAATATAACAAGTAGAATAGATAGGTTTTTTGATAACCTCAACGATACTCTTGCCATAAAATGGTGTGTATTGATTGTTAATTAACGTTGGGTAAAGCGCTATTTATTAAATGAATAGACTAAACTATCATATTCATTCAATAAATTGAAATGATTGCAAATGGTTGGACGCAAAATGGATCTGAAATGTGCAGGGAGCCAGCTATTGATGAAGTTGTTTTAACCGAAATAACGAAGTGCATTCATTCCGGAGCCCATTCACTGAATAGGTATTCATACAAATGGATTGTCTTTAAAGCTGTTTGCGTTAGTCATTTTACAGCTTTTACGAGTTAGGGTGAGGGTAGATTCTCAAATCTGCCCTCACCCTAACTCGTAAGCAACTGCTTAAGTATCAGTCGAAATCGGTTCGGTAGTTACTGCTGTTGGTTGGCCAAATTATATAATAGGATTATTCCCAATTTCCTCAAACCATGAACAAGAAAGGACTCTCAATGCCTGTCTATGTTGGTCTGATAAGCCTGAGTCTGCTTTTAGCTTGTCAGTCTACTCAGAACTCTACTGACAACCAGCCGATTGCACAGGTTATATGCCGAACGCTGCCAACCGATAAGGCTTGGTATACTTCAGGTCAGAAGGCGCCCTTATTCAATGGGTTGGGTAACCTGCATTTTCCCATCACTACCCGACGTAAGGACGCTCAGCGCTACTTCGATCAGGGGTTGATGCTGGCTGGCGGGTTCAATCATGCAGAGGCTGCCCGTTCATTTTATGAAGCGATCCGACTCGACTCCACCTGTGCGATGGCCTACTGGGGGTTTAGTTATGTGTTAGGGCCAAACTACAACGCGGGTATGGAATCGGATAATTATGATCGGGCTTATGCCGCTATTCAACAGGCTCTCAAGTACGCAGCCAGGGGTACCGATAAGGAAAAAGCACTGATTGCAGCCCTCGCCAAACGATATCCTGCACGGCCAGTTGTTGATCGTCGGCCGTATGATGTCGCGTATTCACAGGCTATGAAACAGGTGCATGAGCGTTTTCAGGCAGATGCGGATGTGGCGGCTCTCTATGCCGAATCGGTCATGGACCTGCATCCCTGGGATTTGTGGGAGAAAGATGGTCGGCCCAAGCCCTGGACGCCTGAGATCGTAGCCATCCTGGAGAATCTACTGACTCGCTATCCCGATCATAGTACGCTCCATCACTTATACATTCACGCGGTTGAGGCCTCATCAACGCCGGAACGCGGCCTGAAAAGTGCAGCTATTTTGAGTGAAGTAGCCCCTGGTTCCAGTCATCTGGTGCACATGCCATCCCATATCTACATCCGAACCGGCAAGTATCACGAAGGCTCCGTCAGCAATCAGAAAGCAGTAGCCGTTGATAGTGCGTATTTGATAGGGTGTTATGCACAGGGTATTTTTCCGCTATCCTATTTTCCTCATAACTACCATTTGTTAGCGGCTACAGCAACCCTGGAGGGCAACCGAAAATGGGCCATGCGATCGGCACGAAAGATGGCCGAGTATACCAAGAAGTCGTTGATGGCCGATTCGGGCTGGAGTATGCTTCAGCATTATTATACCATTCCATACCACGTAGCACTCAAGTTTACTGACTGGAACGAGGTGCTGGAACTGAGTAAAGCCGATACTGTTCGATTACCGTATCCAACCGCTATTCGGCATTATGCCCGCGGATTGGCCTTGCTAGGCAACCAGCAAACAGCGCAGGCAAAAGCTGAACTTCGGCAATTCGAGCGAGTCATGGCTGATCCGGGTATAGCAACGCTAACTACGGGGGGAATTAATCCGATGAGTGCTATACTGGCTATTGCTGAACGAGTATTGAGGGGCGAAATACTGGGGGCTGAAGGGAAACTGATGCCAGCTATAGTCTTACTGCGTGAGGCCGTTGCCCTGGAAGATAAACTGAATTACAACGAACCGCCTGATTGGTTCTTTTCAGTACGGCATAACTTGGGGGCTATGTTGCTGAAAGCGAAACGATACCCGGAAGCCGAAGCCGTTTACGGGGCCGATTTGAATATATTCCCGCGCAATGCCTGGGCGCTGGCTGGCTTGCATAAAGCACAGGTAAGTCAGCACCTAATGGCGAAAGCGCAACAAACGCAGACATTGCTGGCACAGGCTTCTGTGTGGGCCGATCGGGATATAAAAACAAAGCTGTTGAGTGGCTTGTAGGAATTGAGGCTAGTCAGGGAATTTCTGGCAGAAAACAGGGTAAACAAATTTAGCCCACATGCGAAGGAATTGTTCCTTCGCATGTGGGCTACTTACGGTGTTGGTGACTGAGAGTAACGTTATTGTATCGCAACGACCCGGTTCACGATAGACGGTTTGTGGGTTGATAGTTTGACCGCTTGCGTTGTGGTTTCTACACCATTAGTCACTTCCAGTTGATAAACACCGTCTTCCAGATCGGTCAGATTTAATTGAGTCCGGTAAATTTCCTCTTTTTTGCCCAGACGGTAGTTGTACAGAACACGGCCATCAGAGCTTTTCAGGCGGATATCAACCGGGCCGCCTTTTTCTTTATCGAGCGCAATATTCAGTTTACCACTGACCGTTGTGTAAATGCCGGTTTTAAACGTAGCAGCCTGAGCCGCTTTTTTGGTGCCTGGATTGGTTTCGGCAAACGTAGCAACTGTAGAAACAAGGCCCAGTGTAAGAGCTAAAGCGAAGGTTTTGACGAGCGTTTTCATTATAGTATGTTGTTTATGTTATGTTCTAAGCAGGTCGGGATCTTCCCGATTGGTGAAACAAAGATATATGCTGTGGATGGTACTATGTAATGCAAACTACTGGAGCGGTTTCCTAATTGGATGAGTGGTTAGAAAATAGGGCCGACTGAGCAAATGGCCCAGTTGGATTGCTGGTCGTTTGCTTGCAACTTTGTTGAGCAATCTGTCTGTATATGGCTTTATCCGTAGCGTATTCTGAAACTTCCTATCGTATTCCCACCGTATTTGCCGACGTAAAAAATCTCATTGCTGCCGAAAGTACCCGGCATGGTGGGGTTAGTCGGGCTCCGTTTGCCTCTCTCAATTTAGGGATTAACACCGCCGATCTGCCTGGCCATGTAGACGAAAATCGACGCCGTTTCTTTGCTGCTATCGATGCCAATGCCGACCAGTTGGCTTCGTCGTATCAGGTACATGGCACTGAGGTGTTGAATGCCAATGAAGCAGGGCGATACGAAGGCTATGATGCGCTGATCACCAATAAGCCGGGCATACTGGTTGGCGTTACGGTCGCCGACTGTGTACCCATCCTGATTTACGACGCCAAACAGCAGGCTGTAGCGGCTATTCATGCGGGCTGGCGCGGAACGGCCGGGCAGATCGTAACGAAAACGCTGGCACGAATGCAGACGGAGTTTGGTAGCAGGGGGGGCGATTGTTTTGCCTATATTGGAACCTGCATCGATGAATGCTCCTTTGAAGTCGGCCCCGAAGTAGCCAATCAGTTTGAACCAGCCTTTAAGCGCGAGGATGAGACAACGGGGAAATACTTTATCGATCTGAAAAAGGCCAACGCGCAACTGTTAATCAAGTTTGGTATTCCTGTAGCCCAGATCGAGATTTCTCCGTTTTCAACCGCTATCAACAATAACGACTATTTTTCCTACCGCGTCGAAAACGGCAACACCGGCCGGATGCTGGCCGTAATCGGGATAAAACTATAAACAACATGAACAAATCATTGAGTGCCTAGTTATATAGCTGTTTTAGTACAAATTACTAGTGTTCACTCAACGATAAAAGTCATGGGAATCTTAGTGTCAATTTTAGTTGGTGCCGTAGCCGGTTGGCTGGCCGACCTCGTGTTCAGACGGTTTTCGTTTTCCTTATTCGCTGAAATTCTACTGGGTATAGCCGGAGGATTTGTGGGCGGCTGGATTTTTGGCCGCGATGGCGGTATTATTGATCAGATTTTGACTGCCTTTGTAGGTGCCGTTATTATTTTGGGTATTGCTGCCCTCATTAAAGGCCGAAGCAGTACTGTATAGGAGGAAGAGAGATAGAAGAAAAGAGCCGGACAGAGACAGGGCATACGCCTTCCTCCGTTCGGCTCTTTTTCATTGTCTATTTCAGAATTTGCCTCGAAATCACTATTTTTTGTATTTCGCTGGTGCCTTCGCCGATGGTACATAGTTTGGCATCCCGGTAAAATTTCTCGACCGGAAAATCTTTTGTATAACCATACCCACCAAAGATCTGCACGGCTTCGTTGGCTACCCGGACGGCCGTTTCCGACGCAAATAACTTCGCCATGGCCGACTCTTTTGTAACAGGTTTGCCAGTGTCTTTCAAATCGGCAGCCTGATAGGTGAGTAATTTAGCCGCTTCGATGTCGGTTGCCATATCGGCCAGTTTAAAGCTGATTCCCTGAAAATTAGCGATGGGCTGCCCAAATTGTTCCCGCTCTTTAGCATAGGCCAAAGCCGCTTCGTAGGCTCCAGTAGCAATACCCAGGCTTAAAGCTGCTATCGAAATGCGGCCACCATCCAATACTTTCAACGACTGAACAAACCCATCACCCACTCCTCCTAAGCGCTGGCTGTCGGGAATGCGGCAATCCTGGAACAGCATTTCGGCGGTTTCGGAAGCGCGCATACCCAGCTTGTCTTCCTTACGGCCACCTGAAAAACCGGCTGTGCCTCGTTCTACAATGAAGGCTGTTGCATTATGTTGGGTATTGGGTGGGCCTGTGCGAGCTATGACCACGGCGACATCACTGCTTTTACCATGGGTGATAAAGTTTTTGGATCCGTTCAATACCCAATGGTCGCCATCCTGGGTGGCTGTGGTGCGCATATTGGCCGCATCAGAGCCCGTATTGGGCTCGGTTAGGCCCCAGGCACCCAGCCATTCTCCCGTTGCCAGGCGGGGCAGATAAGTTTGTTTCTGAGTCTCGTTACCAAACAGCAGGATATGATTGGTGCATAACGAATTGTGAGCAGCCATCGACAAGCCAACGGCTCCATCAACCCGCGACAGCTCAACAATAGCCGTTACGTATTCGCGATAGCCCAATCCTGACCCTCCATACTGAACTGGAACCAGCATTCCCATAAGCCCCTGTTCGCCCAATTGATGGAACAAATTGGATGGGAAATGCTGGTCGGCGTCCCATTGGCGACTATGTGGACGGATAAGCCGTTCACACAGTTCGCGAATGGACTGGGATATTAATTCTTGATTTTCTACAATTTCGTTCGTCATAAAAAAAAGCCGCCAGATGAAGCGATTAAGTAGAAATTTAGGGATAATATGGTACAAACACAAGCCTTTTTTAGAATAGTATTATTTGTTACTTATATGAATATTTGTAATCATTTTATATTATTTATATTTACTGTATATGTTTTTAATAAACTAAAAGATACTTTTTATTTTTTTATCGTGTCAAATTGACAATTCAAAAAACGAGGTTTTAAGCGATGAGTTATTTTGGTGAGCTAATTTGCCGATTAATCACTATTGGGTGAAGAATAGAGGTAGTTATTGAAAAACTCCTATTTTTGTGACAACGGACATCAACAAAACGTCTATAAAATCTTGTAAAAAAATTAGCTAACTATATTTATGAAATTAGCCGTTGTAGGAACCGGATACGTAGGTCTTGTTACTGGAACATGTTTTGCCGAAACGGGCAATCAGGTTACGTGTGTTGACATTGATAGCAGAAAAGTTGAGAAACTGAATAACGGGATTGTCCCCATTTATGAGCCAGGTCTCGAAACATTGTTCCACCGCAATGTTGAGGAGGGACGCTTGTCGTTCACGACTGACCTGGAAGAAGGGATCAAAGGGGCTGAAGTTATCTTCCTGGCCCTGCCAACCCCACCGGGCGAAGATGGTTCCGCCGATCTGAAGTATATTCTGAAAGTAGCCAGCGACTTAGGGCCGATCCTGAGTCAATATGCTGTTATTGTCGATAAGAGTACGGTTCCGGTCGGAACGGCTGAGAAAGTATACGCCCACATTGCTGATAACGCCAAGGTTGATTTTGATGTCGTTTCGAACCCCGAATTCCTGCGGGAAGGGGTGGCCGTCGAAGATTTTATGAAGCCCGATCGGGTGGTGATTGGTACCAAATCGGAGCGAGCCAAAGCGGTCATGAACAAACTGTATGCGCCATTGGTGCGTCAGGGCAACCCCGTTATTTTCATGGACGAGCGGTCGGCCGAAATGACCAAATATGCCGCCAACGCATTCCTGGCCACGAAAATTACCTTCATGAACGAAATCGCGAACCTGTGCGAACGTGCGGGGGCAAACGTCGATGATATTCGCCGGGGAATTGGTACCGACAGCCGGATTGGAAAGCGATTCCTGTTTGCCGGTATCGGTTATGGGGGTAGCTGCTTCCCTAAAGATGTGCAGGCACTGGCCAAAACAGCCAAGGATTTCGACTATGATTTCAAGGTATTGAAATCGGTTATGGAGGTGAACTACCAGCAGAAAACGAAGCTAATGCCAATCATCCTGAATCACTTCGGTGGCGATTTGAAGGGCAAAACCATTGCGGTCTGGGGGCTGGCGTTTAAACCGTATACCGACGATATTCGGGAAGCTCCTGCGCTGGATAACATCCGGGCGTTGCTGGATGCTGGTGCCAAAGTGACGGTGTATGATCCTGAGGCAATGGATAATGTTCGTGAGCAGATTGGTAATGCGGTTACCTATGCCCACACGCAATACGCTGCCCTCGACGATGCTGATGCCCTGGTGATTATTACCGAATGGCCGTTGTTCCGTACGCCCGATTTCGAGAAGATGAATTTGCTGCTGAAAAACAGAGTCATTTTCGACGGTCGTAACGTATATGAACTCGATCAGATTCGGGAGCAGAATTATACGTACTATTCCGTAGGGCGTGAACCGATTTTAGCACCCGTCGAGCAGAAGGTTTAACGGCTATTTAGCTAATTATACATCGCATACGGACGTATTCTTACTCAATCGTATGCGATGTATTCTATTTTTGTGTCAACTTTGATTGATCCCTCTGTTGCTGGGTATCGATTGGAGTATTTAAGTTTTACTTTCTTTAATTTTTTATAATACGAGTTTAAAGTAGTTGTGTGCAGGTAAATCGGTGTCTGTAGAGCAATCGACAGGTATGGGTCTATCCACTCATTTCACAAACCAGACTTTAATGAAGCGTGTACTGATCACCGGCGGGGCCGGATTTCTCGGATCGCACCTTTGCGATCGGTTTATTAAGGAAGGCTATCATGTGATTGCCATGGATAACCTCATCACCGGGGACATCCGCAACATCGAGCATTTATTCCACCTGCCCAATTTTGAGTTTTATCACCACGATGTATCCAAGTTTATCCATGTGCCGGGTCAACTGGATTACATTCTGCACTTTGCTTCACCAGCCAGCCCTATCGATTATCTTAAAATCCCCATCCAGACACTGAAAGTTGGGTCGCTGGGGATTCATAACTGTTTGGGGTTGGCGCGGGTTAAAAACGCCCGGGTGCTGATAGCGTCTACATCGGAAGTGTACGGCGATCCAACCGTTCACCCTCAGAATGAAGAGTACTGGGGTAATGTTAACCCAGTGGGGCCTCGGGGTGTGTACGACGAAGCGAAGCGGTTTCAGGAAGCCATGACCATGGCGTACCATACCTACCACGGACTGGAAACCCGTATCGTTCGGATTTTCAATACCTATGGTCCGCGTATGCGCCTGAACGACGGCCGGGTGTTGCCTGCATTCATTGGGCAGGCACTGCGGGGTGAAGACCTGACCGTTTTTGGCGATGGTAGTCAGACACGTTCATTCTGCTACGTTGACGATCTGGTCGAAGGAATCTATCGGTTGTTGCTGAGCGATTATGCTTACCCGGTCAACATCGGAAACCCATCCGAAATTACCATCAAGGAATTCGGTGAGGAAATTATCAAATTAACCGGAACGAGCCAGCGACTGATTTTTAAAGATCTGCCTAAGGACGATCCGAAGCAGCGCCAGCCCGATATAACCAAGGCAAAGGCCATTCTGGGTTGGGAGCCAAAAGTATCACGAGCTGAAGGGTTACGCATTACCTACGACTATTTCAAGAGCCTTCCCGAAGAGGAGTTGTACCGGGCGGCTTATCATCGTGAGTTTGTGAAGAAGTAACTGTACGGAGCCGACGATTCTTTGGCAGTGCCAGAAAAATTGCGTACTTTTACTTGAGTAACTGCTTTGGCAGTACACCTTTAGCTGTCTAATAAAAACCTGCGGGCCTTTGCGCGCAGGTTTTTTTTGTTACAATTCCGTGGCGATATTGGCCATAACGGATTGCGGCATCAACAAGGGGAGAGTGACTTGAAACCAGCCGTTCTGTTCCTCAATGCGTGGTGCGGGCTGATTTAACAGCTTGTATTTATCGGCAATATTCGACAGCCCCACACCGTTCGATTCGACCCGGATTGTTTTCCGTTGCAGGGTGTTTTCGACGACTAATTGCTGTTCTGTGGTTGTTCGGATACGGATATGGAGTGGCGTTTGGCGAAGCACAACGTTATGCTTGACCGCGTTTTCGACCAGTAGCTGGAGCGTCAGAGGAGGGAGTAAGGAGTCTTTGTAGCTTTCGTTAACATCGACGTCTAAACGAACCGAGCTACCAAACCGCGTTTTGAGCAGGTGGAAGTACGAGCTGATAAAACTCAACTCAACACCCAGAGTGGTCAGTTCTGCGTCGTTACTCCGTAACAAATAGCGGTACACCTTCGATAGCTCATCGACAAATTCGCCCGCCTGGCCCGGATTCTCATCGATTAGCGACGATAGGGTATTAAGGCCGTTGAACAGGAAGTGCGGATTAATCTGACTCTGCAAAGCCCGCATTTGCATCTCGGTCTTTTCCTGCTGCATTTTCTGTAAAGCCAGGTCGGCCTCCAGAAATTCGCGATGATGCTGCTCCCGTTCGCGTTCCAGTTCCTTCTCTACAACGGCTTTGTTGACGGCTTCCCGTCGGTGTCGATATGAAATGCCCAGCGAGAAAAAGATTAAGTCCAGCACAACACCCGTCTGGATAAACAGATCCGGATGCTGCCAGAATGGTAAATCAACACTGATGTTAGGCGAATGAATCAGCAGGATCGTTGTAATGGCGTGGTTGACTAATAAGGAAGCCGTACCCGCCACAAAGAAACGTGCGACCACATCTTTTGACCGGAAAAATGAGTACACGATGTAGGCGCCAACCGACAGCAGGGCAAAACGAACCGGCTGGAGCAGAATGGTATGGAGCTTGGTCTGCCAGAAATCCGTAAACAGGTAGATATAAGTCTTTACAACACAATAGGCGACCAGCAGCCCCTGCACAATAATGACCCAGCGAAGAAACCGGGGCCGATCTTTCAGGTTCAGAAAGATTTTGGCCAGTTCCAGGTAAAGGATGTAGCCGGAGTAGGAGAGAATCAGCTTATAGAAGTTGGAAATATTGTAGGGTAACGAGAAGTGGTTAATCGTGAAGTAGACCGCCCAAATCAGCGTATACACCGAATAAATACCATAGATACGTTCCCGGTACATAAACCATTGCACCGAATTGGCCAGCAACATGGCCAGTACCATGCCCAGAAAGAGCGGAGACCAGGCTTCGTACGTCATTAATTGACTCGTTGGTTTTCAAGAGGATAAACAAAGATACAAAAACCAGTCTGTATTCATTGATACCCGGCTAGTGAGCGGTTCATGCCGAGTAGGGTTGGTCAGTTAGACGGTCCGATGGGGAAGTCAATAGCTGTATCGTTCAGGTTGTAAGGCTGCTGTTTCAACTACCGTCCGTTACAGTTCAGGGGAGTCTTTTCTCAGTTCAGGCAGTGGTCTCTGGCCTACCGGGGGTGGGTTGTTGTAGGTTTGTATCGTTCCTTACGAAAACTAAAAACAACAACGACTAATGAAAACGACTACTCAATTGACTGCCCTGGCCGTGGCTATTTTTCTTTCGGCTTCTTCGGTACTGGCTCAGCAGCCGGTTCGTCGCACCGCAGCTAAACCAGCCGCCCGGCCTTATTCATCGGCTAGTCGCCCAGCAACCAGCACAACTACCCGACCAGCCGCTGCTCCGGCAACGGCACGCCCTCAGCAACAGCCGACACAGGCTCAGACTACTGCGCCTGCTCAGGAAACGCCGGTAGCTCGCCCGGCCGAAACGCGCCCGCAACCCGTAGCGCACTCAGCCCCGGCGCGGCCTCGCACGACGTATTCACGTGGACACAAGAATGTGTATGTGAACCTGGGCCTGGGTCTGGCAACGTACTACGGAGGTGGGTTCCCGGTGGGTGTATCAGTGGAAGCCGATGTGAAAAACAACTTTTCGGTTGGCGGCTCTATCGATTACTACCACTACAATTATTATTACTCCAGCGGGTATAACTTCATTTATTTCGGTGCCCGTGGGTCGTATCACCTGGGCGAAGCACTGAACGTGCAATCGAACAGCTTCGATCCATATATTGGTGCATCGCTGGGATTCCGGTATGCCGGTTCGGGCTACTCCGATTACTATTACTACTCGGGTGGCTATAACAGTGGCGTCTGGGTAGGGCTACACCTGGGTTCACGCTTTATGTTCAGCCCTAAAGTTGGCGCCTTTGCCGAAGTGGGTTATGGCGTTTCGGCCGTGAAATTGGGGCTAACCGCTAAATTTTAATCAATTAGTTTACCTTCCACTAAAAACCAAAAACAACAAAGACAATGACAACGACACGACAAATCCGTACAATTTTCAGCGCACAGCGTTCGCGCTTGCTGGGGATGGAGACGACAGTAATCCGCCCGACCCGGCGTACCTCTGTCTTCACAACCGGCCGATAGACTGTGCACAACCGATTGCAGCGTGGTAGCGCTTCTGCCCAACCCGGCGTATGACCAAACAATCGGTAAGCAATCCTTAAAACGCAGCGTAGGAGCTTCAATAGGGCTCCTACGCTGCGTTTTAAGGATTGCAGATGGCTCAGATTCCGTTGATGATTCGGGCGTAGATGTTGTTGAGCCGGTTCACATCATAGGTGCCCCCACTGTCATCGGCCACACTTATCGTGATGTTGGAATAACTCCCCCCATTGGCACTGGTGCGGCTGACAAACACCCCGATGTTCATCGTACTACGGGGACCTACCGACTCACCCCCATTCAGCCGCAGACTCAACTGCTGACTTGCCACCGTGTTGCTGATTTGCCACTTGGGGTTCTGCACATTGACCGAACTGCCCCCCGATACGTTGAGGCTGGTCAGGGTGTTGTCGAAGCTGATGGAGTAGCCGGTGGGCACAGTGATGGTGATGAGGAGGTTGCCCGTGGCATTGCCCCCGTTGACTTCCTGGAGCTGGATGAGCATTCCCTTGGTTTCGCCCGGGGCAAAGTTGCCGCTGGGCATATTGATGAGGGGTGATAGGTCGGGTCCGGCCAGGGCGGTCAGGCTGACGATGGCCGACTGGGAGCAGGCTCCCGTGGTACCCACGACGGTAAATGTCTGGACTCCAGCGGTGGTGAGGCTGGCCGATGTGGCCGATGTGTTGGCGGGTGTGGTGAAGCTGGCGGTGGTTGGCGCTGTCCACTGGTAGGCGGATGCTCCGGTGGCCGATAGGCTGACGGTGACGCCCACATTGGCCTGGGGTAGGGAGGCCCCCGCCGACAGGGTGGGGGCGGCATTGACGGTGACCGTCTGGGAGGAGGTGTTGCTACAGCCGTTGACGGTCAGCGAGTAGGCGATGGTGCCTCCGGTGCTGGCCGTGGCGGGATTGAAGCTGGTGCCGCTGATGCCAGGTCCACTGAAGCTACCCCCGGCGGTGGTGGGCACCAGGGTGACCGCACTGGCATTGTTGCAGTAGGTGCTGGCCAGTCCGGAGAAGCTGGCATTGGGCAGGGAGGTAATGCTGACGGTGACCGAGCCGCTCATGGTTTGCAGACACTGCCCCTGGGTGGTGGCCGCCTGCACGGTGTAGGTGCCCGTCAGGGTCTGGCTGCCAAACGAGAGGGCATTGCCGGTCCCACTCAGGGTGGCACTGGTGGGCGAGCCGTTGCGCAGCAGGGTGTAGGTGACTCCCGTTTCGGAATCGGCCAGGCCGATGGGCGCGCCCGTTCCACCTTGGCAGAAGGCCCCGCCCCCCGTCACCGAGAAGCTGGTGGGGGATGGCAGAAGGCTGACGGTGACTGATCCATTCATGACCGGCTGACACTGATTGCGCTTGTTGAGGGCCTGCACGGTATAGGTGCCCACCTGGGTCTGAGGGGTAAACGAGAGAGGGTTGCCGGTGCCCAGCCGCTCATCGGCTGGGCTGGGGCTCCTGGACCCGGTCAGTAGCAGGTAGTAGGTGATGTTTGGGTCTGAGCCATCCAGGCCGATGGCTGCTCCGGCCGATCCGGGGCAGTATCCGCCCAGTCCGGTCACCGAAAACAGGGTTGGGGATGTATTGACGGTGACTTCCAGGCTCCCCTGCAGGTTGGTGCTGAGGGCCGCTCCATTCCCATCGTAGAGGCACTGAATGGTATAGGTAGTGCTGGTGGTGGGGGTGAGTGGAATGGAAAAGGAGGAGGTGTTTCCGGTGGTGCTGGTGCCGTCGCTGAGGATCATGGTCCAGGTGCCGGTGGCTTTGGCCAGTGATCCGGCCAGGGTGACGGTCTGTCCGGAGCAAATGGTGGTTTTGGAGGCAGGGGCGGTGGCGATGATAGGGCTTGGGGGCAGGGTGATGGTGACCTGTCCATCCTGGTTCTGTCCTCCGCCGTTGAGGCCGGGGGTGATGGCCGTGTTGCTGGCGGTGGAGCTGAGGTAGGAGTAGCCCCCCGTAGCGGAAAAGTACTCAAACCCC
>Ga0209933_1001859_pt1 | contig 15370 bp, 9 predicted proteins | sample ThiBiot_300_biof_FD_183944 | JGI IMG/M metagenome (GOLD analysis project Ga0209933, IMG submission 183944) | Wastewater bioreactor microbial communities from Cape Town, South Africa - Thiocy_cont_300_biof (SPAdes) | ecosystem: Engineered > Bioremediation > Thiocyanate > Unclassified | place...
GCTTCCTTTTTTTGTTGTAATAATGATAACACCGTTAGAAGCTCTGGAACCATAGATCGCTGTTGAAGATGCATCTTTCAGTACGGTATAAGTTTCGATGTCATTTGGATTTATCATCCCGAGAATATTGCTTGAACCTGATGTTGAGGAATTGTCGATAGCAATTCCGTCAATTACAATCAGAGGATCATTACTTGCAGACAAAGAAGAGCCTCCCCGGATCCTAATGGCAGAACCTGCACCAGGTGCACCCCCAGGAGAAATAATATTAACTCCTGCCGCCTTTCCTCTCAACGCATCCTGAGCAGTTACCGGATTACCGTCATTTTCCTCATCTATTTTTACCGTGGTTAGCGAACCTGTCGCATCGGACTTTTTAACTTTACCATAACCAATAATCACAACCTCATCAATCTTTTTCTCCTGCACCGAAATAGTATCTTTGGGAATGGGAAAATTTTCTGACTGGGAAATCAATTTAACACTGGTTTTTCTAAGAACAACCGTATTATTTTTTATTTCATATTCTATCGGATAGAATTTTTTGAGATATCTAAGCGATGATTCCAAAGAAGAATAATTAATAGCATTTTCATCAACCTTAATATCTTTGAAGTCTGTGCTAGAATAGAGAAACGGAATCTTGGAAGATTTGCTGAGCTTATCAAAAACTTTGATAATGGACACCGGATTCTCTTTTTTCATAGCAACCGGCGGTGTTTGCCCGGCTTGTCCGTAAGCGACTGGAAGACCTGTGGCAACCAATAAGATTACAGACATTACTGTTTTTTTCATAAATTTGAGGATTAATTTGATTATACTTTAGCGAGTCGAATCATTTATTGCATCGATAACCGTCATTATCGGTGCTTTTTTATTTTAATTGTATTTGATTGTCAGATTTTTTTTCAGCTTTAAGATTGAATGGATAACAGATGGCGAACAAGACCTCGTTCATATCGCCCGAGAATGAACCTTTGATTTTCTTTTTGGAATATTCCTGTGGATAATCGATTTTAACATTATAAACCACTTCCAACTCATTGATGATATTTTCAAAATTTTCATCTTCAAAAGAGAAATTTCTTTTCACATTTGCAACGACATAAGTCTGAGGCTTTTCTTCCATATTCTTGTTCCACGACTCGTTAGGAAGCAAATAAGTGATTTTTCCTTGATGATTAACTTTTACTTTTCCTTCAAAAAGTTCCACTTTTTCTTTTCCGCTTGTTTGGTCCAGGAAGAATTTAGTACCTAAAACCTGTACTGTAAAATCTTTTGCATTGATTCTGAAAGGTCTGGTCTTATCTTTTGCAATATCGAAAGTTGCTTTTCCAGTAAATGTGATTTTTCTGTCTGTTTTGCCGAAATCCTTTGCTAATTCGATTGTACTGTGAGGTTCTAAGACAATATTACTTCCGTCAGGAAGACTAATCTTTTTAGTGAAATCCACACTGGAATAAAATTGAGACTGAGCTTTCTCCACAGAAGCCGGCGAAGAAGGTGTATAAAAAAGAATACCAAATCCTGTGATTACCGCAGCTGCAGCAACCCAATATAATTTTTTGAACTTGTTGCCGGATTTTATCTTACTCTGAATTCCCGCTTGGATTCGTGCATCTGTCTCCGAATCCATTCTCTGGTTTTCTTCGTAAGTTTTTTCCCAGTTCTTTTTAAAATTTTCGTCGTCTATGTTGTTCATATTCAGTATTACGCAGGATTTCTAAATCGTCAACCTTTTTATTTAAATTTTTTAAAATTAATTTTAATTAAAAAATTCGATATTAATTTGACTTGGTTATTCTTTCCAAATAAGTTTTCACATCATTCCATTGGTAATAAGGAAAACTCTTGGTTTCAACAGGAACGCTGACTTCATTTTCATTCAATAGAAATTTCACCAAAACATCACTTTTCTTATTCTTATAAAAAATCATCTGGAGATTGGCAGCCATCGGTGCAGCCTGAAAAGTATTCCAAACTTTATAGACTTCTCTTGGATTGATTTCTTCCTTATCCATTCCTTCAACTCTCATAAAAGCTAATAATGGTGCAATATTTCCATCGTGACCAAATCTAAGTGATGCACCACTTTTATTATTTTTAATATAATCGTCTGCTTCTTCCAGAATATTTTTAACTAACGGAATCGCATTGTTTTTTACCAATCCCTTGCTCAAAGGCGATGCAGCATCATTCACATAAAATTGATAATTGATGGCCTGATAAATATTGAACAATTCATCTTTCGTGAACAAATCGTAAAAAGAAATGTCCGTCTCCAGATTCTGCATATCGCTGGCAATCCAGTAGAATGATTCCACAACTTTTTCAGGATTCACGTTTTTGTAAACATAGTCTTCATTATTGAAGAGATTTTTAATAAAACGTTCTGAGCGTAATGCATCTTGCTTGAGTTTCCGTTTTTCTTCCTGCCAGAAGTTATCTGGGCTTTTGAAGTCGATAGATTCTTTGGTATGATGATTCAGATATTTCATATACTTATCGGAAGATTCTATACTGATGTTCAGTTTTGGATTGTTCGCTGTTAATTCGTTTGTAAAATACGCCATACTGATGATGCATCTTGGAACAACCGTCGATTTGGCTGTCACAATCGCATTATTTCCAAATGCCTGCGGATTATTCTTGAACATTCTTTGAGAAATCTGTTTATGCTGCAATCCTCCTAATTCCGTCAAATCGCCGTTATGACCTTCAGCGATTTTCCAGATTTTCTCCAATCGTTGTAACGCTGATTTTCCGTTTTCTGTCAAGGCATTATTCTCATTAGCTTTTTTCAGAATGTCCATCACACCGGAAAAATCTTTATCATTGATAAGCCATCTTGAACCGTGTCTTCCGTAATGACTGATATAAAATGGCTGATATCCGGACGGAACAGCAGTCAGTTTTTTTGTCGGAGTTGGATAAGCATAGTAAACACCGCCTGTCTTATTGAGGTCTGAAAGGATTTCTTCTTTGGTAGTTTGTCCCTGATAAAAAAAGGAAACTGCAATTAGCAGAATTGAAAATGATTTCTTCATTATAAACTTATTTTAGTTTCAGATTGATTTCTGTCTTACGATTAATTACGCAGACTTACCGAAATCGTCAACCCTAAAAAAGCTTTTTAATGAAAATCAGTAGCAGAAAAAAGAAATTAATATTTGTTTTTAGAATATGAAGCACCTTATTAACGTGCTTGGCCACAGCATTTTTGGAAATACTGTTTTCTTTTGCAATTTCGGAATAGCTCAGTCCGTCAATTTTATGTTTGAGAAAAAAAGATTTACTTTTTTCGGGAATCAGCTGGAGTATTTTTTCAACCTGTTCAGAATAGGATTTGAATTCGTCCTCGTCATATTCTTCCTTTACAATACTAAGATGAGATTCTTCTTTGAAATCTGAGAAAGACAATTTATTTTTTCTATAGAAATTAGCAATTTCCTGTTTCGCAGTCTTGAAAACAACAGCTTCCTTATTCTTATCCAAAGCATCTTTGTGCTTCCACAGATGAACAAAAATATCCTGCACGATATCCTCAATATCATCCTGTCCGTGAACAAATTTTTTCACGAAAAAGTAGACCTGATGTTTGTAATCAGAATATAGTTTTTCAAATTGAGATTGCACTTAGAGAATATATTTTAAGGTCTATATATATACGAAGTTCTCAAATATATCAAAAAATAGCAGCCTACAAAATAAAATTTAAACTCCTAAAAATCAATCAAATACACATAAAACTAAAGAAATACATTTACCCAATACTTCAACTCAAAAACATTATTTTGAAAATCTAATGTTTATTCCGGAAACTCAACCTTGAAACCAATTCCTCGAACAGAATCAAATTTAATTCTTTCATCTTTCTGAAAATACTTGCGCAATCTGGTCATAAAAACATCCAGACTTCTTCCCAGAAAATAATCATTTTCGCCCCAAAGTGTTTCAAGGATTTCCTTACGATTAATAATTTTCTGATTGTTTTTAGAAAGTAAAAGCAACAACTCAGATTCTTTCTCGGTCAGCTGAATTGTTTCGTTTTGGAAAAGCAACTGAAACTGCGAAGGAATGAATGAATAATTTCCCAATTTAATTATTGTTTTTGTAGAATTCTGTTGTCTTTTGAGTATATTTTTGATTCTTAATATCAGCTCTTCCGGTTCGCAAGGTTTTGTAATATAATCGTCTGCGCCAAGTTTTAATCCTAGAATCCTGTCAATACTTTGACCTTTAGCAGTAAGAAAAAGAAACGGAATCTCAGACGATTTTCTGATTTCCTTAGACAATTCGAAACCGTCGATAACTGGTAACATCACATCTAGAATCGCTAATTGATATTGGTCAATCTGCTTTTTGTTTTTAAGAATTTCTTCAGGATTCGGGATCCAATTCACATCGAAATCAGAAAATTCCAAATACTGTTTCAGAACCATTCCCAAGTCCTGGTCGTCTTCAACTAATAAGATTTTAGGCTTCATTTGGAATCGTTATTTTAAATGAAACACCTTTCTTTTTTGGATTCACATCAATATCGCCTTTGTATTTGTCAACGATTGTCTTAACCAGAAAAAGTCCGACTCCAAGACCATTAACGTGAAGATTTTCGTCTCTCGTAATGCGGTAATATTTATCAAAAATGTTTTGCTTCTCTTCTTTGGGGATTCCTATTCCGTCGTCAGAAACTTCCATTTCAATCAGCTTATTTGCTTTAATGAAAACCTCGATTTCTTTAGCTCCGTATTTTGATGAATTATCGATGAAATTATCCATAATTTGCTTGAAATCGTTTTGAAGCAACAACTTATTTTCAATAAAATCAATTTTAATTTTAAAATCGATTTTATTAAAAGACTTTTTAACCTCAGAAAAATAATTTTCAATCTCTTTTTTCTCAATCAAAATATCATCAGAATCGCTGTTATGAATGGACGAAACAATATTTTCCAGGCGTTTGATCTGACGTTCGAGCAGAGCTTTGGTTTCAGAATCGGAAGATTGAGCAACTGAAAATTTCAGAGTTGTAATTGGTGTATTCAATTCGTGAGCAATGGAATCGATAGTTGTGTGAAGCTGTGAGATTTTCTTTTCTTGGCGATTCAGGTTTTTGATACTGTTTCGGAATAAGATTACAATCAGAGTAACAATCAATAAACTAATGATAATCAACGGAATAATTTTCTTTAAAACTAAAAATTTGACATTCAGAAGTTGAAAAGTCGATTTAGATTTAACTAAATAATAATCTTTCTCATCCAAATTCAAATCCGTATTTTCCCTGGATTGACGACTGGACCATTTGCCTTCATTAATGGTCAAAGGCTTTGACATTTTTTTTACAGTTTGGTACAAAACAAGTGAACGATTCTTTGGCAAAAGCTCTTTTTTCTGAACCTCATCCAGAATCGAATAGATCTCGCTTTTCATTGCGATCTCAAAACCAGAATCTCCTATATTGTCTTTAAGCGTTTTCTCAAGTTTTTGATTGTACAGCTTTTCCGAGCTATAAATCCTTTCCGGATGTGTAATTTTTTCTTTTTGTATCGTAATACCTTTTTTTAGTCTTTCAAAATCGCCAACCAGTTTTTCTTCATTCGTCTCGGTCTCGTATTTTTCCATTGTCTCCAGTGTTTTATCCGCAATCATCCTGGCCTGTCTGTTGAGCTCTTTTTCCTCAAGACGGTAAGAATTGTAGATATAATAACCCTGCAAAACAACCAAGATAACAAGGCTGAACGTGAACAAAATAATTGTGATGTTTTTCTTCCGATTCATATTGATTCTTCTAAAACCATAAAGAATAATTTAAATGCAAAGTCCGCAAAGTTTTTTGAATCTTATTGAAAATATTTTAAGATTCGCAAAGGCGCTTCGCTCAGCAAAAATTAATCTTGAAATATTCAAATTCGTGTTCTTGGTGAAAATCTTTGTGCCTTCGTGTTTAACTTTTTGAACATCAAAAATACAATCAAATTTCTTTCAAAACAGGCATTAACCTTCCATTAACCGTTCATTAACAAAACTTTCCTGCGTTTCGTCTCAATTTTGTCAAAATTATTGAAATGAAAATTTATAATGTAGTTTTACTTTTACTTCCAATGTTTATCTGGAGTCAGAATATCAAAGGCCACATCGAGAATGAAAATCAGGAACCTATCTCTGAATCAAGCATTGAAATTAATGAAAACAAATCGATATTCTATTCCGATAAAGACGGGAATTTCAGTCTTGAAGGTATTTCGAAATTTCCTGTATCAATTGTTATCAAAAAACAAGATTATCAAGATTATGAAATTACTCTTGAAAACAATGAGTTTCTGAACATCATTCTCAAAAAAGACACGGTAAAATCAATTGCAGGTGTAACAATAAAAGCCAACAAACCTTTACTGAAAAGGAAAATTGATCGACTGGAATTTAATATAGATAAAACACCGCTTCAAAATCTGAATGCCTGGGACATCTTGAAAAGTACACCCAATATTTTAGTGAAAAATGAAGAATTAAGTGTCAGAGGAAACTCTCAAATTATTGTAACCATTAATGATAAAAAAACTTTGATGACGCAGGAACAACTCAAACAACTCCTTGAAAATACGGATGGAAATAATGTTTCATCGGTTGAAGTCATCACCAATCCGCCTTCGAAATACGAAGCGCAAGGTAGCGCCATTATCAATATCAAAATGAAGCAAAATGTTTTATCAGGTTACAAAGGAAGAATCTCGACAAGATATACTCAGGCAACTTATGCCAAGGGATTGATTGGGACTTCGCAATCTTACAATACTGATAAATGGCAACTGACGGGGAATTACAATTTTGTAAGCGGAGATTATGTCCGAAAAAACTTTGATGTAGTAGTTTTTGACAAAGATAAAACCCGTTGGGAAAGCGACATGGTGAGAAAAACACACGCTCACGAACAGCACGTTTACAATTTTTCCGGACAATATACTTTGGATAGTTTATCAACAGTTCAGTTTGGTTTTGACGGTTATAATGCGCCTAACAACACAGGTCATTACAATGTTCCGACGAATATTTACAACACGGAAAATAATCAGTTGCAATCGTATTACTTAACATCCAACAAGAAAAAGCAATATGATAACAGTTTTAATTCTTATCTGGTTTATGATAAAAAATTCGGGAACAACAACCTGACTTGGACAAATAACTCAAGTATGAAACGATTCAAGGAAAATCAGGATGTAGAAACATTATTGAATTTCCAAGGACAGCCGGAAAGTAAAAACAGGTTTGCCAACAACAGCATTCAGGATATTTCGCTTTATGCGACGCAATTGGATTACCGATTTTCGAATGATAAATTCACATTGGAAAGCGGATTGAAATACAGTTTTGTTAAGAATAAAAATGACCTTAATTTCTTTGACGGAACCAGCGGAACTTTGATTCAGGATTTAACAAAAAGCAACCTATTTAATTATAAAGAGAATATTTTTGCTGGTTATATTTCCTCGGAATACAAATGGAAAAAATGGGAAATGAAAGCCGGTTTGCGCTCAGAAACAACCCTTATCAAAACCAATTCTGATAATCCGGTTGTGGAAAATAAGACGACCAGAACCGGACTCTTCCCTACTTTTTACCTGATGTATAACCTGAAAGAAGACCAGCAATTAGGATTCTCGTACGGAAAACGTATCGACAGACCAAACTACGATTTCCTGAATCCTTCCAAATCTTATTACAATCTGTATTCTTACTTCCAAGGTGATGCGAATCTGAAATCAACCATCATTCATAATCTGAGTCTGACTTACACGGTGAAAGACTGGAATTTTGAAGCTTATTACAGCTATATCAAAGACCCTTCTATGGAAATTTCTATCCAGAATCCGCAGACTTTTGAAACGGTTTACAATTACACCAATATCGACCACGGACAAAACCTGGGAGCGAATTTTTCCAAAAACTTTTCTATAAAACCTTACTGGAAGCTGAATCTTTTTGCAATGGGCGAATATCAGGAGAATTATTTTATGGGAACTGATAAGATTTTGTATAAAAATGACGTCTTCTTTTATAATGCGAATATTTCTACGCAAATCACGTTGGACAAAACAAAAACTTGGGATCTCAATGTTTCCTATGTTTATAATTCGAAGACAATCCAGGGTTCGTTTGACATCAGTTCCTCTCAGAACACCAATGTCATCATTAACAAGAAAATGTTTGATAAAAGATTAGAAGCAGGCTTGATTTTCAATGATATTTTCAGAACGAATAAGAATACGATCTCAACGAGATATGCAGACCAGAATCAATATTTCAAGGATTATCGCGACGCACAATATTTTATGATTAATCTGAAATATAATTTCGGAAATCAGAAAGTGAAAGATGCGAAAGCCGGACGCAAAACGGATGAACAAAACAGGTTATAATCGGATTATTGGCCAATCAATTATTATAAGCGTCGGAATTAAAATGTTATATAACAGATCTTATTGACCTGAAATGGAGACAATGGAGGGAAAAATAAATCATAGTTTATAAATAATCAATTCAGAGTTCTGAATTGATTATTTATAAAACTGAATTTAGCTGACGCCTGATTTCTGAAAAATCTGCAGCATATTGTGGATTATAAATCCATATCTCTATGATTGTTTATTTTTTAATAAATTTGAATGATCTCATGATACCTGAAGATGACTTTACTGTCAGAATATAGTTGCCTGAGTTATATTTTTCAACATTGATTTTTCCTGAGTTTACAACTCCTATTTCCAAATTTCTACCTAGGAAATCTGTGATCGAATATTGATAACCGTCCGAATCTTTGGCATTTGTAATGTAAATATAATCTGAAGTTGGATTTGGATAAATGTTTATTTCGCTAGCTGCGCCTGACCAATCATTTACATTTAAGTTAGAAGAACTTGTTGCCAGCCAGATAGTCGCATTTAATAATAATGGTTTATGATTTCCATTGGCATCACCTGTATAACCATTGTATAAAGTATCGCTAGGATCACCTGTTCCATCGTCCGGAACCGAACTGTCTCCCAAAGCACAAACTTTTCCCAGTCCGTAAGTAGCGGTTGCAAATAAAACATTGTTAGTACCGGATGCAGAAGAGCCTGTTTTAAACATCAGTCCTTTTACAGATGGGTTTGCGACTTTGTTAAGAGTCATTGTCGTTCCGTTGCTGAACTGGATCTGTGTCGGTGTTCCTGCCGGACCATGCAGAATGGGGTCTGTTGGAAGATTTGCAATATTGGTGCTCGTTTGCGAAATATTCTGCAAATCAAAAGTGATCCCGAAAGGGTTAGGTTGTACTGTATTATTGCTTAGGATATCATTCCAAACTCCGGGAGAATCCCACCCGTCACCATTTCTATCACTTATATCGTGATCACTGATCATAAACAGCCCACCACCGTTGTTCACAAAATTAACAAGGGCGTTGGCTTCAGCTGTTGTAAACTTCAGATTAGGCTCATCAATGATGTAAACTTTGTAATTGGACAAATCCTGTGCATTTGAAGAATCTCCATAAGTAATTTTACCATTATAAGGAAGCGTTTCTACAATATATCCTCTTTTCACCAAATCTATTGCCCATGCACTTAAAGCACCGGTCCAATAGGTTTCCGATGTATTAACCGTTACACCGCTTTGTGCCGGAGTCGGTATCCTTTGGGGATTAGAATCCGATCCGCCTGTAGTAACAGTTCCGTTAGAATTTGCTTTAAGATTATGTGAATCCGCATCGATTACCCAATCTCCATTTCCCGCCATTTCCGCTTTTGTGGCATCAAATAAAATTTTGGTTTGTGCTTTTGAAAAAATAACAGCACCTAATAAAGTGAGAATAATTATTCTGTTCATAAATGGCAATTTATATTAAAAATGTATCAATTTTAGAAGCGTGCAATATTGCAATCTAATTCTGTAGAAAAATTGAATTTTTTAATATCAAATAGAAATTATTAAAAAAACTGTAAAATATGATGTTGCTATTTTACAGTTCTCAAATCCTAAACAATATTTAAATCAAATTGTGGCAGTTTAAACGAAATGAAGGGAAACTTAGCCATTCATTATTTATAACCGGTCAGCACTTTCATTGACTGTCTTTTCTTTGTAATTGGATTTTCCGATATTGCCTAGGTTGTATTTTAAAGTCAAAGATATTGTTGGTGTATTACCATAAAAAATACCTGTAGAATCTATTTTTTTATATGTGAGTTTTTGAATGTAGTCCATTTGTTTGAAAATATCATTATACCTTGCAGTAATATCAAGTCGGCCAAAACTCGCATTCAATCCCAGGTTTACCAGACACATTGCATTGTAATCAAAAATACCCTGCGTGCGTTTGGCGATGTATGAAGCATCAAGTAAAAAGCTGATATTTTTCCTGAAGCTATAACTGTTGTTGGTGGAGAAATAAATGTAAGGCGTGACTTTTCCGGAGATCGCCATAGCATCTTCGATCTTGTCAATGTTAAGGCTAAGATTGTTCTGAGATGTCCACTTTTTATAGACCAGTTCATAGTCAACACCCAGATTACCTCCAACTGCCCTGTCGAAATTAACAATTGTAAATGTTGATATATTCTTTTCTTCGTCAAATACCAACGTGTACCCCATAGGATTTTTGTCTTCATAAAGAGAAGCGGTTAATGACCATTTTTTCAATTTGGCATTCAGTGACAGTGTATTGGAGTATGATGGTAGCAAGAATGGATTTCCTCTGTACTCGATGTAAGGGCTTCCGTACAATCCTCCTGACGAAAGATTACCATAACTGGGTCTTGTAATACTTCTCCGATAATCCAGGCTATAGCTAAAATTCTCATTAGGTTCAAAACTCAGCTGAGCGGACGGAAACCAATCAGTATAGTCTCGCATTATGTTATCCGCCTCTGTAAATTTATTTTTTCCCTTGGCAATGGTATTTTCCATTCTGACACCACCCTTCAGAGCAAATTTTTTCAAAATGATATCCAGATTAACATAAGTTGCCGTATTTGTTTCTTTAAATTGGTATTCCAAATGTCCCAACTCCTGGGTATTGGCAAACCGGGTGATATTATCTGTCAATGTTTCAGCGCTGTTATAGCTGCCTCCAAGTTCCAGTTTCAAAAGATCTGAAAATTTCTTTTCTATATCCATTCGTCCGGAATAGACATTCCCTGAATAAAGCTGATGCCGAAACTGGCTGAATTCAAAACCTGAAAAATCCCTGTTATCATAAAAATCATATTTGACATTGTCGCTCTCTCTTTTATACTGGAAACCTGTGAAAATACTGGCATTTAATTTTGGAAGATTTTTATTGAAATTAAACATCGCATTGATTGTTGTTCGATTCCTGTCCTGCCTGTTCATCGTCTGTACATTGGAACGTATCATATCCTCGGTATAATTTGTAATCGTATTATTATCGCCTTTATCCGGTCGCATATTGCTGTTGAGAGCCATAGAAATATAATCTCCGTCATTGTCTAATTCCTGATAGAAATTGGCTCCAAAGATCAACTGTGGACGCTTGGTGATGGATTTTATCACATAGTCTGAGGCAATTGCTTTTGTATCGACCTTATAATCAAAGCCGTTACTCTCCCAATGGTTGATCTGGTTATAGGAAGCATTTAGTTTCCATTCAGATTTATTTTTCTTTGCCTGGTAATTGGCTGAGAGATAATTGCTGTATTTCTTTTGGAACATCGCTGTTTCTGTCAAAGTTAATTTCTGGCCGTCTTTTTTGCTTTTTTTAAGGTTGATCTTTATAACAGCTTTGCCTTCAGCTTCATATTTGATCGATGGATTTCGGATCAGTTCTACTGACTTGATATCATCTACGGAAAGCGAACTTACGACGGAAAAATCAACTCTCTGATTATCGATATATAATAAGGGAACGCCTTTGCCAACAAATGAGAGACCTTCACCATTGGAATCAATTCTTACAAAAGGAAGCCTGGATAACAGATCTGTAGAATTTGCCACTTTGCTCAGGGCTGAATTGGTAATATCGATGTTTAGATTGCCATTCTGAACTTTTACATTATTTCTGTTTTTAATGATCTTCAGTTCTTCCAGCTCAGTCACATCAGAATTGAAAATGATTTTGGTCCTGTAATCTGAGTTTAAAGTAAAGATCGGCTCATTCTGTATCCTGGAATGGCTAATGATCTGGATGTAATAACTATTGACATCAACATCTTTGAATTCAAATGTACCGTATTGCGAAACAGTGGTCTTGATCAAATGATTTTGATTATCGAATAAATTAACTTCAGACAACTCAAGTCTTTGATTTTTCTGATCCACGATCTCACCTGAAATGCTGAAACGGGTCTGAGCAGAAATACCAATCGAAAACAGGCAAAGAAGCATAATAATGCTTTTCATACTAACAATAATTTTTGCCAAAAATAGCTTCCGGTATCAAATCACCGAAACATTTGACGTCCCAATTGATGAATTAAGACCACTCTAAGGTCCTGATCTTTCAATTTGTAGAATAGCTGCCAGTCGTATTTCATCTATCATCTGAACTTCCTTGGAAAAATAGTTTATTTTTGTATGTAATAACTTTTAGAGATGAAATTATTCAACAAGTTTCTAATTTTCTTTTCTTTTCTGGTGCTCGGTTTGGTTTGGGAAAAAGCTGTTCCGGAAAAGGATTATACTGCTTTGAGACAACAATACATTTCTTTGCAGGAAAATAACGCTGCAGCTTTTGATAATGGCCTTGATGCTTTTATTGCTAAAGCCATAAAAGAAAAAAATTACGAAAAGATGGCTCAGGGATATGATGATGCTATCTTTTTCACCTCTGACAGAAATCAAAAATTGAATTATGCCAATGAAGCCATTAAGAATGCATTAATTTCCAAAAACAAGGATACGATCGGCAGTGCTTATCTCAGGAAAGGTGTTATTTATTATAATCATTTCAGACAATTCAAAAAAGCACTAAACGAATATTTGCTGGCTTACAGATATTTAGAAAGTTCAAATAATAAAGTCTTGACTCATCAAAATCTCTATCATATCGCTGAGATGAAAGCTTATCTGGGTTATAATGAAGAAGCTCTGCTCCTATTCAAAAAATGTCTGGCTTTCTTTGGTAATGATCATAAGAAGTCGGAATCTTACTCAAAAGATTATCTGAATAGCCTGCACCAGATCATAGTATGCTTTCAGAAACTGGATCAATTCCAAAAAGCCGATACCTATCTCACAAAAGCACAATATATAGAAAAAGATGCGGGCAACACATTACAAAAAAGTTTATTTTATAAGTCCAAAGGCATATCAGAGCTGCATCGGGGTAATTATCAATCAGCAGGAAATTATTTTGAAAAAGCACTTCCGGTATTAATTTCGCACAACGATTTCATCAATATTTCTATCATCCATTTTTATCAAGGTCTTCTGTTTGATAAAGAAAATCAAAAGCATCTGGCTTTAGAATCTTTCAAAAAAGTAGATTCTATTTTCAACAGACACCAATTTGTTCTGCCCGAAGTCCGACCAGCCTTCGAATATCTTTTGAAAAACGAACAGAGCAAAATGGATGTGAAAAACGAATTATATTATACAAGGCAACTCCTAAAAGTGGACGGAAATTTAAATGAAAATTTCCAATATCTATCCGGCAAAATCCACAAAGAATATGATAGACATTCGCTCGAAGTACAGCAGCAACTGTTAAGAGATCAGGAGACAAGGACTTTGTACATACTGCTTTTTGTGGCTATATTATTGGTATTTTCCGTGATATTCGGGGTTTATAAATTACTGGAGCATCGCCGTTCCAGACGGGAGTATTTTACATTAAAAAATCAGTTGCAACAGATGGAAAATGAACTGAATGCTATAAAGGATATTGCTTCTGAACCACTTGAAAAACCAAAGCTCCAAATACCCAAAGATATTACAGAGCAGATCTTACTGAAATTAGAGATATTCGAAAAAGAACAAGGCTTTTTACAAAAAGGCCTGACACAGCAGAAACTGGCTTCTCAGCTACAAACTAACGTTAATTATCTCTCACAGGTGATCAACGAATACAAAGGCTCTAATTTCAATAAGTATCTTGGCACGTTGAGAATTGGTTATATCACAGAACAGCTGCATAAAAACAGTGTATTTAGAAAATACAGTGTAGAGACCTTAGCTCATGAATGTGGTATTGCTTCCAGACAAAACTTTTCTGATCTTTTCTTTGATATCAACGGCATAAGACCTACAGATTTTATCCGCGATCTCAAAACAACGATTTAACAAATAAATCTTAGTTCGCCCTATTCTTTTCATCAAATGTCATCTGTCGTCCTGCTGTTTTTACCTTTCGGTTTCCAAAATTATACGTGAGTGAGACAGACAGGTTTCTGCCATCGTAATAGTTATCAAAATAATGGGTGGAATCTACATAATAGATCTCGCCATGACTCTTGCCCTGCCTGAAAATATCAGAAACATAGATATTCATCATAAGATCTTTGTTCATCAAGTTTAATTTCAGCCCAGCCGTAAAATTACCGACAAAATAGGAATAGGTATTCCCAATGCTGGAAGGCACACGGAACCAATAATTCATCAGGAGTTGTACGCTTTTATCTTTGGTCAATGAAAAATTGTTTCTGATGTCAAAACTGCTGCTATTTCCTTTTCGGGAGGCGGCATCAGTGGCAAAAACCTGTGTTTTCATATAAGAAAGATCTGCGGAGTAGCTGGCTTCCCAAAAATTAAAGAAAGTATCGGAATAATTCAGAGAAATGCCTGTACTGTTTTTGTTGAAGAAGTTGTAAAAATTACTCGTCTTATTCTCACCTTCCAGAATAACCAGCTGGGCAAAGGCATTCAGTTCCCGCTGGAAGTAAGTGGAAACAGAAAACTTGCCTTTATATAGATATGACAATTCAAAATTATGATTGACTGATGGGTTCAGAGCAGGATTTCCTGAATAATAGGAATTGATGTTTGTGTACCATCTGAACGGGTTAAGTGCACGGAATCCGGGTCTATTGATACGCTTGGAATAATTGATATTGAAAGTATTATTGTCATTGGCTTTATAAGTCAGGTAAGCTGTAGGAAAAAACTTGCCATAGGAATTTTCCGAGCTCTGACCTGATGAAACAGAGTTTCCGGTGATGGTGGAATATTCATACCTTAGCCCGGCTTTCACAGTCCATTTTTCGCCGAGTTGTCGTTCCATTCCTACATAGGCAGCATAATTTTTTTCATTATAGTTGAAAAGATCGCTCTTTAGTGGATCAGTCACATAATCCTGGCCGATAAAATTTTGGTATTGCAGATCTGAATTGTTATCAAAATTGGTAAATTTAATTCCGGCTTCTGTCTTTGC
>Ga0209933_1001860_pt1 | contig 15365 bp, 11 predicted proteins | sample ThiBiot_300_biof_FD_183944 | JGI IMG/M metagenome (GOLD analysis project Ga0209933, IMG submission 183944) | Wastewater bioreactor microbial communities from Cape Town, South Africa - Thiocy_cont_300_biof (SPAdes) | ecosystem: Engineered > Bioremediation > Thiocyanate > Unclassified | place...
CGGCGACCCCGCCGTCGACCGCTACGCGCGCGCGCAACACATGGTCAGTTATCAGTTCGAGAAAAGCTTCTCCGACAATGCGACGTTCCGCCAGAACGGCCGCGCGGCGCACGTCGATGTGAACTACACCGGCTTGTACGGTATGGGCTACGCCACCACGCCGGACGCCGCCGATCTCGCGCGGGGCAATTTCCTGGCGGCCTCGAAAGCGACGCAGCTTAACCTGGACAATCAGCTTGAGTATCGCTTCGCCACGGGTCCGTTCCAGCACACCGCGCTGGTCGGACTCGACCTGAAGCATTATGCGCTCGACGACAAGGAGGGGGCCGGCTCGGCGACCGATCTGAACCTTCTGAATCCGGTCTATGGCGTCAACACAGTCTACGATGGCCCACTTTATCAGGATATCTACCTCACCCAGGGCCAGGCAGGCCTTTACCTGCAGGACCAGATCAAGTGGAATCGTTTCACGCTGGTTCTGTCGGGCCGCAACGACTGGGTCAAGCTGGTCAACAACGACCGGATTTATACGCCGGTGAGTCGGCAGGACAGCAAATTTTCCGGCCGCGCCGGCCTGATCTACAACTTCGACAACGGTGTCGCGCCCTACGCGTCCTACGCCACAAGCTACAATCCGGTCATCGGCGTCAATGCCGCCGGCGAGTTGCTGCTGCCCGAAACCGGGGAGCAGACCGAGATCGGCGTGAAGTATCAACCCCCGGGTCTCGACGCACGGTTCGGCATCGCGCTGTTCGATCTCAAGCGCAAGAATGCGCTGACGACCGATCCCAATAACCCGTTGTTCCAGACCCAGAACGGCGAGGTGACGTCGCGCGGCATCGAACTGGAAGCTCTCGCGAACATCACTCGCGATTTCAAGGTGGTCGCGAGCTACACTAACTACGAGCTGTTCGTCAGCAAGGATCTCGACCCCACCCTGATCGGCACGGTGCCGACCGCCAAGCCGCGTCAAGTCGCTTCGCTGTGGATGGATTACACATTCCGGGACGGCTGGCTGGATGGCTTCGGTTTCGGTGGCGGCGTGCGCTACGTCGGCTCGTCTTTCGCTGATGCGGCCAATACGCTTACGGTGCCGTCAGCGGTGCTCGGCGACCTTGCCGTTCACTACGAATGGGCGAAAAATTGGCGCGCAGCGATCAACGTCGTCAACATTGCCGACACCCAATATGTCGCAAGCTGCGGCTTCCCCACGTCATGCTTCTACGGCGACCGCCGCCGCATTACCGGCAGCATTGCTTATCACTGGTGACGCCGCGCTGATGGCCATTCTTGGCGTATATTGTTGGCGATATGACAGGCGCAGCGAAGGTCGAGATTTCCGGATCGCCGCCGGCGCGGCGTACGGAAATCACTGAACGGTTTTTCAACGACCTGCCAGTCTTGATGTCTCACAAATGATGGTCTGGGCGGCCGGCGTAACCGACAACAAGGACATCTCTCCAGCATGTCTCCAGCATGCGGACGAGCGCCTGTTTGAGCCGGTGCCGCATTGTCGCGATCGATTCGGAATGCGGCGCGCGGTTCGCAGCGGCAGATCGTCACGGTTTGCAATCGGCGGAAACAGTTTGGAATAGTTCTTGATTCTGTTCCTTTGAGAGTGCTGCACGATTGGCTATGGGAGGATGGTCAGCCGCGCGCCATGAGGGCGCGTGGTGTTTGGGTCTTTTTCCCGCGATTCCTCCGATGGTCGATAAACCCGCTTTACGACGTCTGCTCGGTGCCTTCGCCGGACGTCGTCCCGCGCTCGAAGCGGCCTTGCGGCGGCAGCTTCGCAACAGCGCCGTCGCGGCCGATGTCATGCAGGAAAGCTGGCTCAAGCTCAGCGGGGGCACAGACGCCACAATCGAGAATGCGGATGCCTATGTGCGCCGCGTGGTGCGCAACACCGCAACCGATCATATCCGCAAGGAACGCCGCCGCGCCGCCATCAATGCAGAGGTCCGCGATCTGTTGTGGCCGGTCGATGATGAATGCTCACCGGAGCGCATTCTGATGGGGCGCCAGGCGCTGGCGGCGGTCGCAGCGGCGCTGGAGCAGATGCCGGAGCGCAGCCGCATCATCTTCGCGATGAGCCGCTTCGAGGGCAAGACGCATCGCGAGATCGCCGAGCGGTTCGGCATCACCGAGCAGGCCGTCTTCTACCATATTCGTCGCGTGCTGGAGCACCTTGCGGTCATTCGCGACGACATGCTGGACTGACGTGCCGGGATCGTCGGATCATTGTCATTTAGGAACTGCCGCTTCGCGCGTCTTTAGCGTAGAAGCCTGTCCAGGCATCGGCAATATCGCGATACGCCAGATGAGAGAACGACAAGCGCCAGCCGTCAGTGACCGTGCCCGCAAGGAAGCGCGCGACTGGATCGTGCGTCTGTCGTCCGGCGCGGTGTCGGAGGCCGAGCTTGCGCAGTTCAAGGCCTGGCAGGCGGCATCCGATCATGCGCGCGCCTTCGCCGAGGAGCGGCGCTTCTGGGGGCAACTCGGTCGTCTCGAGACGAGCCGGACGTCTGCGGCCACGGAAACTGCGGCCAAGCCCCGCCTCGTCGGCCGTCGGGCCGTTCTTGCCGGCGGCGGGGCGCTCGCCGCATCGATCGCGGGCGTTATGGTTGCGCCAAGGATCAAGCTGCTGTGGGAGGCGGATTACCGCACGGCGGTTGGCGAGCAGAGGCGCGTCGCCTTGCCGGATGGCGCGGTGGCGACGCTGAACACCGATAGCGCGATTGCGCTGGACTATCGTCCGGATTTGCGTCTCGTTCATCTGCTGCGCGGCGAGGCTTTTTTTGAGGTGAGGCCGCAGGGAGGGCGAGGGCTACGTGTCGCCGCGCTCGGTGGAGTGACGCGCATGACCGAAGCGGCCTGCGCGGTCAGGCTGGCCGATGCCGAGGCTGTAGTCACGGTGGCCTCAGGACAGGTTGAGGTATTTTGTCCGGCTTCGCCCGCTGCTGCGGCGCTGGGCGAGGCCTCGCCGGTTGCCCTCGGCGCGGACCAGATGACCCGCTATGCGCAAGGTCATCCGCCTGCTTCGGCGACGGCCGTGGACATGCAGGCGGTCTTGGCATGGCGGTCTGGCCGGATCGTCTTCGAAGGGCGGCCGCTCGCGCGGGCGCTGGTCGAGCTTGAACGCTATGTGCCCGAGCGGATTATCCTCGCCGACCAGAGCCGAGCCGGCGAGCTGGTCAGCGGCGTCTTCTCAATCCGCCAGGCTCAAGCCGCGATCGAGGCGCTGGCGCAGACGCAAAATCTCACGGCGAGGCGCATCCCCGGCGTGATGATCGTCATCAGCTAGAATCGTTCCAAAATTTTACCTTCCTCCTTTTGGTCCGACGACCCTCGCGCGTCTTGCTTACGTCGGCTGACGTGGCGAGAGGGTCGCCGCACGCGGCCGCTTGCCGATGATGGGCCGCGAGGCCGGAACAAATGGGGAAATGGGGAATGGTCGAAACGAGTTGCGACGGCGGGATGCCGCGAGATACGCGCCGATGGTCGCGCGCGCTTCTGATGTCGGCGGCGCTTGGCGCATTTTCCTTGGTCGTCACGTTCGGTCCGTCATCTGCCATTGCCCAGGTGCAGACGCGCAGCTTTGCGATTCCGGCGCAGCCTTTATCGTCGGCGCTGCGCGCCTTCGCCGATCAGTCCGGAATGCAGCTCGCTTATCGGACTGCCGATCTCGGCGGCATCCGTTCCCCCGGCTTTTCGGGGACCGCATCAGGCGGGCAGGCACTTGCGCGGCTTCTCGCCGGCACCGGCGTGACTTACACCGTCACCGGCGCCAACACCGTCACCATTCAACAGCCATCGGTCGCGATCGGCGCTGCGATGCCGGCCGGCGCCATCTCGCTCGACACCATCGATGTACAGGGAGCCTCGACGAGCGATCCCGGCATGACCGAGGGTACCGGATCCTACACGCCAAGCGTAACCGCGAGCGCGACCCGGCTTCAACTCACGCCGCGCGAGACACCGCAGTCGATCAGCGTCATCACGCGGCAGCAGATCGAAGATTTCAACTTGAACACCGTCGACGACGTGATGCGCCAAACCCCGGGTATCTCGACGGTGACCTATGAAAATGAGCGTGTCGAATATTATGCGCGCGGCTTCGCCATCCAGAATTTCCAGGACGACGGAATGCCGGGCCACTACGACAGCGGTTATCCCGCCGGCCAGTCGCTCAGCGACACGGCGATGTATGATCGGGTGGAGGTGCTGAAGGGCGCGAACGGCCTGATGACCGGCAGCGGCGACCCCGGAGCCACCGTCAACCTGATCCGCAAAAAGCCGACCCGGACTTTTCAGGGCCACGCCACTCTCAGCGGCGGCTCCTGGGATACCTATCGCGGAGAAATCGACCTGAGCGGGCCGTTGAACAAGGAAGGGACCGTGCGCGGCCGCTTCGTTGCAACTCATCAGGATCGCGGATCCTACATGGATCATTTCACGAACCGTGGCTCGATGGTTTACGGCATTCTCGAAGCTGATCTGACACCGGACACGCTGTTCACGGTTGGCGCGCACTATCAGCATAATCTCCCGAAGGGGACGTCCTTCGGCGGCATTCCGCTGTTCGACAGCAACGGCAATTTCAACGACATGCCGCGCTCCTTCAATCCCGGCGCGCGCTGGAGCAGTTGGGAGCAATATGTCTACAGCGTGTTCACCACGTTGGAGCATCACTTCGACAACGAATGGCGCGTCAAGGTGCAACTCAAGCGCCAGATCAACGGCTATGACACGCAACTCGGCTCAGCGAGCAACGGCAACCCCAACCCGCTGGATGGGTCGGGCGTCAGCATCTGGTCCGGAGCGTTTCTCGGCAAGACCCAGCTCGACGTCGCCGAAGCCTATGCGACCGGACCTGTGCATCTGTTCGGACGCAAGCATGACCTCGTTTTTGGAGGAAGCATCTCCAAAAGACATTGGGTCAATTCGATTTCGTCGGCCGATCCGGCCTACGATCCCACGGTTCCGAACTTCTATGGCTGGACCGGGAATATTCCGCAGCCGCCATGGGTCCTCGACGGAACGGGTAACGAACTGGTGCAGAATCGCGCAGCCTATGCCGCCTTCCGGTTCAACCCGCACGACCGGCTGAAGCTGATCGCCGGCACGCGCCTGGTGCATTACGAATCCGCGCAGCGTCCTTATTGGGATCCTGCGAATGAACAGCGCATCGACAAGTCGGTGGTGGTGCCCTACTTCGGCGCGATCTTCGACATCAACGAGCACATCTCGATCTACGGCAGTCATACCGGCATCTTCCAGCCCCAATACGAGCAGACCGAGCAGGGGATAACGCTGCCGCCGCAGGAGGGCGTTAGCAACGAGGTGGGTCTGAAGTCCGCCTTCTTCAACGGACGTCTCAACTCCAGCGCCGCCTATTTCGAGATCCAGCAGAACAACTATCCGGTCGAAACAGGCGGCCTTGCCCCCGATGGCAATCCCGCCTATCGGGCGGTCGACGGCGTCGTCACCAAGGGGTTTGAGCTGGAAATCTCGGGCCAGCTCTCGCCGCAGTGGCAGATCCAGGCCGGCTTCACGCACAAAATTGCGAAACGCGACACCATCAAGGTGTCGACGCTGACGCCTGAGAACCAGTTCACTCTCTATTCGACCTACAAACTTGAGGGCGCGCTCGACGGGCTGACGGTCGGCGGCGGCGCGCGATGGCAGGACGTCACATGGAGCGATGAGGTCTGGAACGGAGTCATCGGCGACGACGTCAGGAGCACGGCGCCGAGTTACTGGGTGGTCGATCTGATGGCAAGCTACAAGATCAACGAGAACCTGTCGGCCTCACTGAATGTTCGGAACCTGTTCGACAAGAAATATTACTCGATTTACAACTGGTACAGCAGCTACACCTGGGGCGCGCCGCGCAGCGTGCAGCTCAGCATGACGTACAAGTTCTGAGAAGCCGGGCCGAGTGATTTCGCGCAAGGCAACGACAGCCGGATGCGTCATGGTCTGCAGTCCGGTTTAGAACCGATCTTAATTATCGAGATTGAAGACCTTTCGGCTTTGGCCTACCACTTCAATGAGGCCGGCGACCGTAATCGGATTTGACAAGATCTGCTTCCGCGTGTCTCGGCTCGATCGAGGAACGGAATGCGTGTCCACTCTGGCCGGAATTCTGTCGGACGCCTTGCCGGAGCGAAGATAGCCGGCTGCACGCATCGCCATGCTTCCGTTCGGCTGCGCGACACGACGCATTGCGTCTCAAGCGCTGCGAGGCGGTGAGGTCGGTATGAAGGCGATCGGCAATCTTCTGTCCGAGATGTTTCGGCTGTACCATCGTGAGCTGGTGCGCTTTGCCACGCGCCTGGTCGGCGATCGTGACGATGGCGAGGAAATCGTGCAGGACGCCTATATGAGCATCGCGGGGCGTGGGACTCGGGCCGGCGCGATCGGGCATCCGAAGAGCTATCTGTTTACTGCCGCGCGCAACGCCGCCATCGACTTCACCGCTCGACGAAAGATCGAATGGTCCTATCGCGTTGACGTCGACGGCATCGAGGATCTTGCGTCGGAAAACGATCCGTTTGCAGCACTCGAGCAAAGGCAACAGCTCGCCCGGCTCATCGTCGCGCTCAACGAGCTTCCCCCTGCCTGCCGCCGCGCGTTCATCCTCAACAAGATCGAGGGGCGCGGCCATCAGGAGATTGCGCGATTGCTCGGGATCTCGGTGAGCATGGTGGAAAAGCACATCATGCGCGCACTGCGGCAGGCCCGCGACCTGCGGCGCGAGGATGGTTCTTTTTAAGACCGGGATTGAGGATTATGCCCCCCGATCCGGTCTATAGAGACGGGAGCTGAAATTCCATAGTCCTGCAGTCTCTGATAGGTCGCCGTGAGCCGAGATCATCCCAGACGCCCGCCGCCATCGACCGAAATCTCCGATGAAGCCTTGCGCTGGGTCATGAGGTTGAATTCGGGGACCGCCACGACTGCCGATCATCGTTGCTTTCAGTCGTGGCGGACGCTCAGCGGCGAGCATGAAGCAGCCGCACGGGAGGCCGAAGCCCTGTGGGCCGATGCCGAAAACCTTCACCTCGATCCGGTGACCGGCATCGTGAAGCCCGGCCGCCGCGGAGAAGGCCCGACGCGCCGCAAGGTTCTGACCGGCGCGGTCGCGCTTGCGGCGCTGGGAGGAGGCGTGTGGGCGAGCGGCGCATTCCGGGGCAATCGCGCCGACTATGCCACGGGCCTGGGCGAGACGCGGACCGTGGCATTGCCGGACGGCTCGCGAGCGACACTGAATGCCCGTTCGGGGATTGCACTTGCGTTCTCCCCGTCGGAGCGTCGTATCCATATGATCGAAGGACAAGTCTTCTTCGAGGTCGCGCCTGACAGAACCCGGCCGTTCGGGGTCGAGGTCAATGGCATCGTCGCAACAGCGGTGGGCACGTCGTTCGATGTCGACTCCAATCTCTCGAATGGAGCCGTCTCGGTTTCGGTGACGGAGCATGCCGTGGATGTTGCCTCGTCGTCCGACCGACGGTTTTCGGGGCCGGTGAGGGTTCTCGAAAGCCAGGCTGTCGTCATCGATGCGCACGGCCGCATCGGCGCGATCGCCGCGCAACCGTCGTCGGTGACCGCGGCGTGGCGCAGCGGCATGTACATCGCCGAGAACAGAACGCTCGGCGATGTGGTGGCGGCGCTGCGGGGATATCATCACGGGTGGCTCGTCATCCGCGGAGAAGGAACCGCGAAACTCCTCGTCAACGCGGTTCTGAACCTGCGGACGCCGGACGAGTCTCTTGATGCTCTGGCAAGCGGGCTTCCGATCACCGTCCGCCGGATATCCCCCTATCTCGTCGTTATTTCGGGCTGACGTTGTCCGTCGAACTTTCTTGCTTGTCCCGTTGAGGATTTTCCGCGCCAGCCGGTCTAACTCCTTGAGGGCTGGGGATGGTGCGAATGCCTCGGTGTCCTCGGGAACGAGCTGAAGCGGGGACGTCCGATGGATTTTCGAAAGCGAGGTCATTTATTCAGGGCCGTTCTGTCGGCATCGACGGCTGTCGCCCTGATTGCTTCGCTTGATAAGGCAAGCGCGCAGCCCGCCAGCAGTGTCGTCGCCTATAATATTCCGGCGCAGCCTCTCACCGCGGCGTTGACGGCCGTCGCACAGCGCAGCGGTTTGCGGCTGGCCTATAGCGCGGATCTTTCCGCGGGGCACTCCGCGCCCGCCTTGCAGGGATCGTTCACGCCGGCGCAGGCGATCGGCCAGTTGCTTGCCGGCAGCGGGCTGACCTATCGCTTCACGTCGCCGAACGCCGTCACCATCGAGCGACAGGGACGGTCGCTGGCGCGATCTCGCTCGACACCATCGACGTGCAAGGACGGCCCACCAGCGATCCCGGCGCCACCGAGGGATCGGGTTCCTACACCACCACGCAGATGAGCTCGTCGACCGGTCTGCCGTTGTCGATCCGCGAAACGCCGCAGTCGGTCTCGGTGATTTCGCGGCAGCGCATGGACGACCAGAACATCCGCACCTTCAAGGATGCGATGGAGAATGCCACCGGCATCACCTCGCAAAGCTGGGACAATGACCGCGTCGAATTCATGTCGCGCGGCTTCAAGCTGGCCGAATTCCGCTACGACGGCGTGCCGGTCGATGTGGACGGTGCGGGGGATCATGGCCTGTCGACTGTCGACATGGCCATCTATGACCGGGTGGAAGTCACCAAGGGCGCCAGCGGTTTGCTGCAGGGCGCGGGCAGTCCCGGCGCGGCCGTCAATCTCGTCCGCAAGCGGCCGACCAAAACGTTTCAGGGCTCGATTTCCGAAACCTTCAGTTCCTGGAACAATTTTCGTACCGATCTCGATCTCTCCGGCCCTCTCAATGAGGCCGGCACCGTGCGCGGGCGCTTTGCCGGCGCCTTGCTCGACGGCGATTCCTGGCTCGATCATTACCACAAGCGTCGTAACGTGCTGTATGGCGTGATCGAGGCCGATCTCACCGACAACACCATGCTGACGATCGGCAGCGACTATCAAAAGGACAAATCGCGCGGCGCGCAATGGGGCGGCCTGCCGATGTTCTTCTCGGACGGCACGCGAACCAATTGGGACATCTCGACCAACCCGGGCGCGGTCTGGAGCCGCGATGATCTTTCGGTCAACACTTACTTTGCCACTCTTGAGCACAGCTTCGACAATGGTTGGAGAGCGGTCGGATCCTTCAATCATCGCCGCACCGTATCGGACTTCATGCTGGGATCCGCCAGCGCCGGATATCCAGATCCGGTGACCGGTGCAGGTGTCTCTCAATTCATCTGGAAGGGCCCGTTCAATACGATCCAGAACACCGCCGATCTCAAGGTCTCGGGCCCGGTAGACCTATTGGGACGGACGCATGAGTTGATGTTCGGCGTCCTGGCGACGCGCAGATCGGAGAAGGGGCTTTACTACGATGACCCTTCTTATCCGTTTTTGGGTGGGCCTCCCACCTACGATCCTTCCGTTCCCAACTTCTTCACCTGGAGCGGCAATTCGCAGGTGCCTCCTTTCGAGCTCTTAGGCAGGATCGAGAGTTCTTATTCGCGCACGGGCACCTTTGCCGCGACCCGTCTCAAGCCCGTGGACAAGCTGTCCATCATCCTGGGTGGCCGGCTCGACTGGTGGAGCTTCAACGACAAGGGAACCTATATCGACCCGTTGGCGGAGTGGTTGTATCCGGCTCAATATTCCGTCAATGCCAAGATCACGCCCTATGCCGGCATCGTCTACGACCTGACCGACGTTTATTCGCTATACGGCAGCTATACGAGCATCTTCGCGCCGGATGGCTATCGCGACGTCAACCGCAATTTTCTCCCGCCGACCGAAGGCGACAGCTACGAGGCCGGCGTCAAGGCCGCCTATTTCGGCGGCGCGCTCAATCTCACCGCCGCCGTGTTCATGATCCAGCAGAAGAACTTCCACGAATTTGCCGGATTCGATCCGATTTCCGGAGATAATTACTATCGTTCGATCGACGGCGTCACATCGAAGGGCTTCGAATTCGACTTGGCGGGACAACTGGCCCCCGGGTTGCAGATTAGTGCCGGCTACACTCACACTCACGCCCGGACGTCCGACGGATCGCTGGTCTATTCGTACATCCAGACCACGGCTCCGGAAAACGTCGTCAGGCTCTTTGCGACCTATCGTCTGCCGGATCAATGGGATCGATGGACGATCGGCGGCGGTTTCCGCTGGCAGGATACCATTCACGGGTACGTCAATTCCAATCCGTTCGGCGAAAGGCAGGACTTGGCGCAGGGCGATGTGTTTCTTCTCGACCTGATGGCGCGCTTTCGCCTGACCGAAAAGGTCGAGATCGCATTCAACGCGACCAATCTGCTGAACCAGAAATACTATTCCGTATTCCGCAATTACGACACGGGCGTGTACGGCGAGCCGCGTCGATACACCGTGTCCACCAAATTCCGGTTCTGAGCTTTCGGGAGCGGGCGTTGGCCACTTGGCGAGTCGTTCAGGCGGCTAAAAATTTGCAAGGCGGGGTTCAAAAAGCGGCCGCTCAAACGTCTTTACCATAGAGGGGGCGCCTTTTGCGTTGATCGGCGGTTGATGCCCCCGGCCAGGCAGCCGGCGTCGCAGCCGAGGGAACAGCAGGAGTGAGTGGGACAATATCGCGTAAATCCTCCAGCGCCCGTCTTTGGTTTGTTGTTCACGGTTGGCTTGCGCTGCCGATCTGGGCGTTTTTGTTCTTCGTGTGCCTGACGGGGTCGATTGCGACCGTCAGCCAGGAGATCATGTGGCTGGCGAGCCCTGCGGTTCGGGCCCACGCGCCGGCGGCCGACGCGCGGCTGCTCGGCTACGACGAGATTCTGGCGGCGGTGGAGCGCGAGGTGCCTGGCGCGCGGGTGCGATTCATCGCGCGACCGGTGAAGTCGATCTTCGCTCTGACCGTCTCGGTCACGCGCCCCGACGGCAGCACCGAAACGCTCTACGTCAACCCCTACACCGGCAGGGTGCAGGGCGAGCAGGGCGAGTTCGACTTCCGTGATTTCGTGCGCGCCCTGCACGGCTGGCTGCTGGTGCCGTTCAACAACGGTTTCTCGCTCGGCTGGTACGCGGTATCGGCGCTGGCGATCCCGCTGCTCGGCTCGCTGATCACCGGGATCGTGGTCTACAAGCGGTTCTGGCGGATCTACCTGCGGCCGCGCCTGCGTGTGAGCAAGGGCAGGCGGGTGTTCTGGGGCGACCTGCACCGGTTGGCGGGCGCATGGTCGATTCCGTTCATCGCCATCATGGCGGTGACGGCGGGCTGGTTCCTGGTCCGGGCGATCCTCGACGACAACCATATCAGCATTTCGACGGCGGGCGTGCCGCCGGTGGTCGCGCGGGGCGACGTTCCCGTCGTGGCCATGGGCGCGCCCGCGCCGCGGATCACGCTGGGGCAGGCGGCGGAAGCGGTGCGGCGGCAACTGCCCGATCTCGATCCGAGTTTCGTGCAATTCCCGAGCAGCGCCTATGACCACATCAGCGTCGGCGGGCGGGGCGCCTATCCGCTGTTGTTCGAGACGGTCGACGTCAATCCTTACAACGGCAAGGTCGAACGGACGCGCCGCATCTCCGACCGCTCCGCGCTCGAACTGGTCACTGGCTCGATGCGTCCCTTGCACACCGGCGACTTCGCCGGCCTGTGGCTGAAGTTGGTCTACCTGGCGTTCGGCCTGACGCTGACCACGCTGGTGTTCTCCGGGATGATGGTGTGGACCAAGCGCACCGCGATCGAGACGGTGAAGCTCGTGCGTGAACGTGCGCCCGCGCGGCTTGGACTGGAGGCGGCTGAGTGATGACGACGCTCGCATCCCCGTCGCGCGGCACGTCGCTATGGCAGCGATGGCGCTTTCACCTGAGCGCGCTTGTGATGATCGTGCCGATCGCTTTCACGCCGGCGTTCTTCCACGAGAATGCGTTTTTCGACGGCAGGAAAGGTCTGGGCGAGCGCGAGATCGGCGAGATCGCGGTCGGGCCGTGGAGCGTGCGGCTGGCCGAGTTCAAGGTGGTCGAGCCGGATGCGGAAGGCCGCGCCGGCTACGCCAAGGAATTCGCGCTGGCGCTGTGCCCGGCTTGCGTCGACCAGGTCAAGGCGGCGTATCTGCGTGTCGGCAAGCCGCGCAATATCCGCACCATGGGTGCGCTGTTCTCCGGCACGCCCTATCGTCAGACCGCCGAAATGCGAATTCCGGACCGAACCACGGCCGACGATGTGCTGTGGCTGACGCTCGAGGGCTGGGACGGCGCGCTGCATCAGGCGACGATTCCGATCCGCACCGCTTCGCCGGTGACTGCGGCATGGCTGGCAAGGAGGCGGTCATGAACGCGCGCTCCAGATGCGTCGCGGCACTTCTTGTCGCGCTCGGTGCGGTGCCGCTGTTCGCCGGTTCGGCTTCGGCGCACCCGCCATTCTGTATTTGCAAGATGGCTGATGCGACAACGGTCCGCTGCGAAGGCGGCTTCGCGGATGGCACCGGCGTTCCCGGCGTCAGGCTCGACGTGATCCGCTACGACGAGACCGTCGCGCTCGAGACGAAGTTCGGCGCGGACTCGACCGTCAGCTTCAAACGGCCGCAAGGCGAGTTCTACGTCCTGTTCGATGCCGGTCCCGGACAGTCGTTCGACGTCGACTACAAAGATATCCAGTGAGGGGCCGGCGATCATGAACGCCCCTATTCCCCCGGATGATGTGGACAGCGTCACGGTGCCGCCGCCATGGACGCCGCCGGCTCGCGCCGCGCGCAGGTCCGGGCGGGTCATCACCGGCATCAAGGCATCCGGGCCGTCCGCGAAGCTGAGGGTGGAGTCATGAGCGCGCCGCGCGCCCCCCTTATCGAACTCGCAGGCGTCTGCCGTTCCTATCGCAGCGGCGACGTCGTGACGCACGCGTTGCGCGGCGTCGCCCTGTCGATCGAGGCCGGCGAGTTCGTGGCCATCGTCGGAGCCTCCGGCTCCGGCAAGTCGACGCTGATGAACATCATCGGGCTGATCGATCGACCGAGCCACGGCAGCTATCGATTTGACGGCAGGGACGTCGCAGGATTGAATCGCGACGACCTTGCCGCGCTGCGCCGCGGCTGCTTCGGCTTCATCTTTCAGCATTATCACCTGATCCCGACGGTGAACGCGCTCGGCAATGTCGAGATGCCGGCGGTTCACGCCGGCGCACCGCGCAGCATCCGCCAGGCCCGCGCGGCGGCGCTGCTGGCGCGGCTCGGCCTTGCCGGTCGCATCGCCAATCGCCCATCGCAACTGTCGGGCGGTCAGCAGCAGCGCGTCTCGATCGCCCGCGCCCTGATGAACGGCGGCGCGGTGATCCTCGCCGACGAACCGACCGGGGCTCTCGATACCAGGAGCGGGACTGAAGTGCTGGCGATCCTGCGAGAGCTTGCCGCCGGCGGACACACGATCGTCCTCATCACCCACGATGCCAAGGTCGCCGCCGCAGCCGAGCGCATCATCCGGATCGAGGACGGACTGATCGTCTCGGACAGCGGCCGCGACGCCGCCAGGGCTTCGTCGTCGTCGATTGCCGTTGCTGCATGGCGGGCGAGCGGCGCCTCGCCGCCGCTCTGGACGTGGCTGGAGGAGGCGGCTCGTTCCGCCTTCGCCGCGCTCGCGGTCAATCCGGTGCGCACCGCGCTGACGCTGAGCGGCATCGTCATCGGCGTCGCTTCCGTCGTCGCGATGATGGCGATCGGGCGCGGCGCGCAGGCATCGTTCATGGAGCGGGCATCGGCCATCGGCACCAACTGGGTCGTGGTCAGCCGCGCGGGCGAATCCGCAGCGACTAGCATGCCCATGACGTCAGCCGATGCGGAAGCCATCAAGGATCTCGGCAACGTGTCCGGATCGATGCCCGCCGTGTGGGAAGCCGGCACGCTGCGTCACGGCAACATCGATATCAATGCCGAAGTGATCGCCACCACGGCCGAGTTCAGGACGGTTCACAACTGGGATACGGCGAAGGGAGCGTTCTTTACGAAAGAGGACGAGATCAGCGGCAACGCCGTGATATTGCTCGGCGCGACGCTTGCGGCGAAACTGTTTCCCACCATCGCCGATCCTTCCGGCAGCCATATCCTCGTCAACAACATTCCCTTTCTTGTCACCGGGGTGCTCGCAAGCAAGGGACTTTCCGAGAGGGGTACGGATCGGGACAATAACGCGGTGTTGCCGCTGCGGACGGGCGCGATGCGTCTCTACGGCAAGGACGATGTCACGGAGATCGTCGTCTCCATCGCTGATATGTCCCGCCTGCAACAGACCAAGGACGCCATCAAGGCGCTGTTGATCCGCCGCCACGGCCGCGAGGATTTCTGGCTGCACGATGCGGCGTCGGCGTTCCGCAAGGCCGAGGAGGAGCGCCGTTCCACCAACCTGCTGCTCGGGGCGATTGCCGCGATCTCGATGCTGGTCGGCGGCATCGGCATCATGAACATCATGCTGATCACTGTCGCCGAGCGCGCCAGGGAGATCGGCGTCCGGACCGCGATCGGCGCCAGGACCGCCGACATTCTGGGACAGTTCCTGACCGAGGCGGTCGTCCTGTCGGCGATCGGCGGCGTGGTCGGGCTCTTGCTCGGCGCGCTGATCGGAATAGTTGCCGCCACGCTGTTCGGCATGACGGTGATCTTCTCAATCACGATGGCGATCAGCGCCCTGCTGGGGGCCGTGGTCATGGGAACGTTGTTCGGCTTCATGCCGGCGTTCCGTGCCGCGCGGCTCGATCCGGTCATGGCGCTGTCAGGCCAGTAAATATGGAACGGGGATGATGACGCGACGAACAGCAAAGATCGTTTACGGGACGCTTGCGGCCGTGATGCTCGCTTTTGCTCCTTTGGTTTTGGCGCAAGCGCAGCAGCAGGGACATCATCCGGCTGCGGCGGGATCGGCGGCGGGGCCTGAGCCATCGGCATCATCGACACCGTCGGCGCAACCGTCGTCTTCCCCATCGGCTGCGCAGTCTCCTTCTCCGGGTGTTGCTGCGAGCACGGCGTCGAAAGAGGCCGCGACCACGCCGGGGACGTCGTCGTCATCTGGAGCGACGTCTGCGTCGCCTGTTTCTGATGGCGCTGCCTTGCCGGGGCCGTCGCCCGCATTGTCGTCTGACTCGTCGCCTGCGTCTGACTCGACTGAAACAGGCGCCTCGCCGGCTCCATCTCCGTCTGCGTCCGTCTCAACGCCGTCCGCCTCGGCTTCGTCCTTGCCGCGCGATCTGTCGCCGTGGGGGATGTTCGTGCAGGCGGACGTGGTGGTGAAGGCGGTGATGATCGGGCTTGCCTTCGCCTCGCTGGTGACGTGGACGATCTGGCTGGCGCGGGGCGTTGAGCTTG
>Ga0209933_1001862_pt1 | contig 15359 bp, 18 predicted proteins | sample ThiBiot_300_biof_FD_183944 | JGI IMG/M metagenome (GOLD analysis project Ga0209933, IMG submission 183944) | Wastewater bioreactor microbial communities from Cape Town, South Africa - Thiocy_cont_300_biof (SPAdes) | ecosystem: Engineered > Bioremediation > Thiocyanate > Unclassified | place...
CACCTACGAGCTCGGGAGCCGGGGGCGGACTTACCTGCGGGACGAGGGGCTGATCGAGACTCGTCAGTTGGGCACCGGCGGCGCATTCCGCCACGAGCTGATGCTGTGCATGGTGATGGCGTCGCTTGAACTGTCCGCACGGCAGAGGGGTGTCGAGTTCATCGGCTGGAAAGACGTACTCGCAAACGCGCCGACGGAGACGCGCAACGCAGACGCACCATTCGCCATCCCAGTGGCGCTTAACCACAGCGGCCACTCCCGGAGCACCATCCTTCGGCCCGACGGATACCCCTTTGGGCTACGCGCGACCCGGACGTTCTGGTTCGTAGGGGTTGAGGTTGATCGCCATACCGAACCGTTACACCCGACCGATCTGCAGTCGCCCAGGTCATCGATCCTGCGAAAATTCCTCCAGTACCAACAGCTGGTTGGCCAGCGGCAGTTCGAAACCCGTTTTGGGTTTGCCAACCTGCTGGTGCCGGTGATCACCGTGAACAGCCAGCACATGCATAACATGATGTCGCTTGTCCTCGCGATTACCGGCGGTCGCGGCTTCAAGTGGATGCTGTTCAAGACGATGCCAGATTTTTCGAGCCTGGAACGGTCCCCGCACCCACGCCTCGACCTGCTTACCGAGGACTGGCAACGCGCCGGTCATAGTTCCCTCAATCTGCACCAGGAGTTGACCCGACATGCGACCTGAACCAGCACGGCGGAGTGCGCTGCATCAGTCACAGGTCGAGCGACGCCTCGAGTTGGCGGATCGCCTCGTCAAGATTGAGTTGTGCCGCTGCGAGCTTGGCCGGCGACAGCGGCGGGCTGGCGTTCCGGCCTTGCTCGATCGAGTGTTGAGCACGGCGATACAACTGCTGCCGTTCACTTTGCGTGAGCTCGCCGGGCTTGGCGGTGTTGAGGATGGCGACGTAGCGCGCGACTGATGCCGGATCGGGCGAGGGCGTGGCCGCGAATTGCATGGTCGGCTCGCGGCCCGGCTTTGGCGGATCAGGATCAAAACTGGGCTCACGTCGCTCGCTATCGTTGTCGCGTTGCAGCAGGGGCTCTCTGAGAGGCTCTGTACTTCGCGGTGGCCGGGCAGGCGAGGGGCGCGAATCCGCTGGCTGCATTTCAGCGGTTGCATACGGTATCAAGTTCTCGATCGCAGCGATGCGCGCCTCGATCGGCGGCCAAATCCGAAAACGCTGCTATCGAACAGCATGGCCCGGATCCCTTCGACGCTCAGCTCGAGCGTGCTCATCCCGGAAATCCTACGCAGGGCGCCGATTAGTGCTCGCGGTTTGCCGGTCAGGGCGACGGCTCCAGCGTCGGCCATGAATTCTCGACGGCGCGAGAGTGCAAAGTGAATGAACAACGACGCGACGGTGGCGATCATACCAATGATGAAGGCCAGGATTTTGCCGATTGCGAAGAAGAGGCCGTAGGAGGCCGATACGATCAGCCTGCCTCCAGGAATGGGCAGGATCGTGAAGATGGCGCGGTAAATGGTCATGAAAAAAGTCACCATCCCCCAAAAGACCTTCATCACCAGGTCATGGAGCATGGGGATGGTGCCTACGAGTACCGTGGCGATCACCAACAGCCGCACGTCGTGATTTTGAATGTGGGTGAGTTCATGTGCCATGACGGTCTCAAGCTCGTCGTCATCGAGCGCTTCAACCAAACCGCTGGTCAGGGTCACCGAGTAGCCGCCCTCACGCAGGCCAGAAGCGAAAGCATTCAGCGCCTCGGTGTCGATGAGGCGAAGGGCGGGTAGACGCATCCCTGCAGTCGTGCAGAGGCGTTCAAAAATCGCCCAAACGTGAGGAAGTTCGTCGCGCCGCAACAGCCGCGCGCCAGTGGCGCGATCAATGACCCATTGATGGATTAGATACCCGATCGGCAGCCAGACGGCCATGACCGCCAGCATGACCCAAAGGGTGACGATCCCAGCTTGGGCGGCCCGCCCAAGTGCTTGGGATTGTCCCGATGCAATCTGAAGCGCCAACGCAATGACGAAGACCAACAGCGGGAGCACAAATGGAAAAGTGCCGAGCAGCACCATCGATCGAACAGTATTAGCTCGAACGGCGGCCTCGATGTCTTGCTTGTAGGTCATGCCGAGCCCCCTCACGGCAAATCCCACCTACGCTCATGTAAATCTCAAGTCGCATGCGAGTCCAGATGAATAGATGCAGAGGGGCTGATAGGGGCTCATATGAGGTGCAGAAAATCAAAGGGAGCGGTGATCAGCCGCTCCCCGTCGTCACACGGTAGCCCCAGGTGGGGAGCTGTCACGTGCCTGTATCTTACGCTGCAGCCACGCCGTTATTTCTTCCTCCACCCATCCAACGCGCGATTGGCCCAACCGTACCCGTCTGGGAAATAGTCCAGCCTTTTCAAGGCGATCGATGTGCGCGAAAGAATAAAGAACGCGGTCTCGTACTTGGCGTTTCGACAACAGTTTCAGCATTGCAAGTCTCCCTGATGGGAGCCATTGCAATGGCTCGATGATTGCTCACGAGCGAAAACATTCTATGGTAGCTGTCAAAAGTCGGCAAGTTCTCGACGGGATTAGTTTCTGTTCACTGCGCGGTAATGTACCGCTACTGTCAGTCCGCCGAGTACCAAGTCACCGCTATCTGGTCCATGCAGATCTTTGCCCCATCGCATGAACCGCCTTGGAACGTAAGCTGGTTCCCCCCCAAGTCGCGCTTCACCGTCTGCCGGCTACCTTCGGTGCTGATGATGATGTACTCAAATGCCACTGGGTTCGTAAAACCGACAGGGTCTATGGTGTCGAATGCGTCGGCGATGAAGCAGTACGCGGTACCGTCATCGTTGTAGTCGATGGCGCTCGAGCACGGACGGCTGATGACGCGTCCACTACGCGGGTAGACGACGGTAATCTGCGAGCCGGCAGCGATGGCGGCGGCCACTGTGCTGTAGTCGCCCGCCGTTACGTTGCCACTCGCATCCGTGGCGAGCAGCTGAACGGGCGCCGCTGCTGCCGGCGTAACCGCTACGGCTGCGAAAATGCTGGCAACTAATACTTTCTTCATGGCGTGTCCTCTAACCGCGCGGTATGGCGAGCAATTCTGTGAGGGCTCGGCGGTCGACAGCAAAAATGAACGCTTTTGCAGCACGGACGCGCGCGCCGAGCGCTTCGGCCATCGGCTGCAACGTGTGCATGCTGGGGCCGCTCCATGCGTCCGACAGGTCTGCCTGTCTGTCATTCGCGCGCTCCCAGTCGCGGATACGCTCGTCGATCCAACCATGCAGTTTCCAGAAGTGCTTATTGACATGGCTAGAGAAGGGGGCGCCCAAGTAGTCGTTTTCGGGTTCTGGCGCCCAGACGTCAGCGACTGGTTGAGCACTCCACCGGTTGTGCATCCAGGCGTGAATAGTACCCTCGATGTACCGTCCCAAGGCGTCCAGTGACACCTGTTTGAGCACTGCCGGATCGGTAAGTTGGGCCACCGCCTGTTGATTGTCGGAGACCGATGCAGGGCTCTTGGCTTCTCCCATGCTCGGATGCATGCCTGGCCATGACGGCGGCATCGGCCAGTCGGCGTCACTTTCGGACCACGGAATCGGCATCCAAGCTACAACACTGGGCCACGACGGGTCTCCAGCTTGTGCCATCAAGTGGTTCACGTGCGGGATCATGTTTCTATGCATGCCCAAGAAATCCAAACCAGAACCCGACGTGCCATGGAAGCGCGGTGCGTTCCACCCTTGGGCCGTTAGATCGGCCTTTTCCTGCGGTGTTAAGGAATTCCAGAAGTCAGGGTTGCGCGCCAAGTGCCACATGTGGTGGTGTTCCCGCATGCTCATCGATGCAAGATCAGTTTTCACTGAAACTGGCAGATCCGGATAGGGCACAGCTTCCTCCTCGAAGACATCTAGGACATTCGCAAAGTGGGCAATACGACCATAAGAGCACTGCCACATCTTCCGGCGAGATTTCTTCTACTCGATACGCAAGAGCCCAGAAGAAGTACCGCGTGGCGCAGGTCTGAGTCAATCAGACACCGATACTTACGCGAGGCCACGGTACTCCATATCGTGCGTCCGGGGAGCCGGGCGATTATGTAGGCCCGAACTAGATCAGTTGCGGCGGCTACGGAGATAGTGCCGCCTGTACGATTTTAGCTTCGATTGCTTAGTGTGGGAGAGGCGACTCCGCGGTGGCGTATCGCCTCCCGCGAAGTCGGTCGCGTGGACTTGGTAGGCGTTGCGGGAAAGTTCGACTGCCACCAGCCGGAGGATGCCCAGACAGATGAGCGAGCAATTCCGCCTCAATCGACTTCGCTGCCTGTCGCAAAACTGCGCAGCGCCAATTGTGTTATTGACGCAAGATTGATCCTCGGGGTCTCTGTAGATAACGACGTGCCTTGGTCGACTGCGAATGATTCGATGTGTCCATTCCCCGAATTTGTCGCCGGCGAGTTCGCAAAGGCGAAGTTGGGCGGCAAGTCTGTCGGGCGCGCTATCGGCGGACGATTTCATTGGAATTGCACTACCTTACGCCGCAAATACGAACGGCGACCAAGAATGGAAAGGCGGCGCGGAAGGTGCTCGGTGAGGACCTGGCACGGTCGTTCCATAGTTTGATCGCGGACATGCGGGGCGCCATGTTCCTTGGCGAAGTGCCGGGGAAACCCATAGTCCAGGAGACCGGTGGCACTATTTGGCTAAACTATCCATTGGGAGTGTCGGCAGTGTTGGAGGTGGAGCCGATCGGGGCCGGCGATGTCGACGGGAACAACTGGCCAAATGTTCACCGCGTCAAGATTTTGCGGATTCTCAACAACGGGGCGGTGCTAGCATGACTGAGCCGAACTGGTCATCACCGCCGGGCGACACGATAGTCCGGCTTATGGATACCCGCGAGATCGACAGCACGGAGCTTGCTGATGCTTTGGGTCTCTCGATGGACGATTTCAGCTCCCTTATCGAAGGGCAGCGACGACTCACCGAGGGCGATGCCGTCATTCTGGCCGACCACTTGGGCTCGACGGCTCGCTTTTGGTTGGCCCGCGACAAGGCATATGTGCTGGATATGGCCCGTCTCGGCGACGATAGCTCTTCGGACGCAGAGGCATCCTGGCTTGCTTCCATGCCGGCGGCGTCGATGCGGAAATTCGGTTGGGTGCCAAAGGGCATCAAGGGCAAGAACAAACTCAAGGACGAGATGCTTGCCTTTTTCGGATGCTCGACACTGCGGGAGTGGGGACACCATTATTCGTCAGGTATAGGCGCGGTCGCTTTCCGCACCTCGCTCTCCCTAGCGTCCGACGGAATGGCGACCCTGGTCTGGCTGCGCGCCGGTGAGTTGGCGGTTGCCCAGCGTGACGTACCCCGGTTCGACCTGGCCGCTTTCAAGAAGATGCTGCCCGCTCTCAAAAAACTTTCTGCGTTCAAGCGGCCGTCTTCATTCATGCCTCGGCTGGTCGAGGCCTGCCAGTCTGTCGGTGTCTCCCTCGTCACCGCCCGAACACCGGATGGATGCCGCGCCAGTGGCGCGTCCTGGTTCAATGGCGACGGCAAGCCCGTTATTCTTCTCAGTTTCCGGCACATGGCCGAAGACCATTTCTGGTTCACGTTCTTCCACGAGGCCGCACATATCGTCCTGCACGGCAAGAACCACATCGACGGCGAGGGTGCTCAGATGATGGGCACCGACACCGAAAGACAGGAACGGGAGGCCAACGAGTTTGCGCAGGAAGTACTCTTCCCTGCCAACCTTAGAGAAGAACTGGGTAAAAAAGCTCTCCGGCCGAGGGCCGTCATTGCAATCGCCCGAGCAGCAGACGTCACTCCAGGCATCATCGTGGGTCAGTTGCAAAGGACCGGCGCCCTGGACCACGCCCAGTTGAATTTTCTCAAGCGCCGCTACCGGTGGGGCGACGATCCCAACGTACCCCACCTGATCGATTAGCCCTGGAAGTAAACGTAGGCCTTAGGACTCTTTTGCCAGTTGCAGAGGCTATCCTCGAGCACCTGCTTGCCGACAAGAAGATAATCGTCGAGGGCGTCGATAGCCTTCTCAATCCCCTTGGTCCTGCCCTTGGCATCGACAGCACCGAGCACAAGTAGCTTTGCGCCGGATAACGGGCCCGTGGCGCCGGCGAAATGGACGCTGTCGGCTTCAATGGGCGCCAGGTCCAGTTTTGCGATCATGGTCAGGAAATCGAACGTACCCAGCCGGCCGAAGCCGTACACGTCCTCCATGGAACGGTACAGTTCCTTGAATACGGTCGTCGGCTCTTGGCCCACCTTCTCATGAATTTGGCGGACCCTGGCATTGATGCCGTCGGTAGCTGTCAGCCATTCGTGAAAGGTAGCAAATACCTTTGCGATCTTCTCGGGCTTTTTGCTTTGGTACTGCCGGTGATTTGAAAAGCGGCCGGAGATCGCCTTCGACTTCAGGTCATGCTGGTGGGCGACCAGCATGGCCTCGAAATCGGCCGTGTGCGCACCATACCGTTCCGCGTTCCAGATGGGACCCTGACCGAAGGAGCCCATGACGTTCGCGGCCAACTTCCAGGCATCCTTGGCGTGCTTGCCAAAGTGCGTGCCGACAAAAGCGATCCAGACCGCCTCGTCCCGCTTCCCCTTACTCCCAAGGTAAAAAGCGCCCTTAAGAGGATCGAACAGGGTGGAGTGGGGATCGACGCGTCTTAGCGACATTGCCGGACGATGGCGGAACCCGTGCACATATTCGACGCGCCGTAGGCTCGATACCATCTGTTCAACGAGGGTTTTCCTTGCAGCCGGATCGGCTATGCCGGGCAGTTGGCCGTGGTCTGCTTCGTATGCGGCGAGGCCCTCCAGCAGTTCGGCATGGCGGTCCCTATGAATTCCCTTGCTCATCAATAACATCCGTTTTGAACATATCCTCGATTACCGGCGGTGTCGGAGGACGACGCTTAGCGATACGATCGAGCACATACAGTTTGAAACCCTCATGGGCCAGTCGCTCGACCAATTCCTCCGCCGATGGACCCTTCCGGTGCTTGCCGGCGCCATAGACGCGTAACAGGGTGATCAGGTCCTGCCAGTACGGGTCCAGTTCGGCCGACGTTTCGAACTCAACGTTTCCGTGGCGGATTTCCCGTTCGGCCTGCAGTACGAGGCGGATCGAAGGCCAAGGGTCCCCAGGCGGCATCGGCGGCATCGGGACGACGTCGTGCAGCCCTTCGTCCAGGTACTGCTGCGCTTTCGTGTGCGCGTCGAAATCCTCGTTGTCGTCATAGAGGTGCAGGCTGGCGGCGGAATGCTGGTATGTGCCCACTTCCAAGCCCAGCTCACGGGCCGCAATTTCCTGCAGCATCGAGAACGAGAACACATCATGCGGCATACCCTTGTATGCATCGTTCGATCGCATATGCACGTGGAGGTGAAGGCGCCCTTTGCGGATCACGAAATGAAGCGTGCAAGTGCAAGGAATATCACTGCTGTCCTTGGCGCCGTCCTGGTTTGAGTAGATCTGAATAACGGCGTTTCGAGATCCGGGCCGCTTGCGGAGGGTGTCGATTACGCGCTGCCATTCGTCACTGGCATCCGATTCGCCCCGCAGCCGCGCCTCGCTGAACAGGCGTCGCCCGTATGCTCCGTTCAGCGTTTCTCCGTCATCCGAGAATTCATCGTACCCCTCAAGGTAGTAGAGGATGTGGTCCAGCGCGTTACTGCCCGACAGATACCAGAACAGCTCGCCAAGAGGGCTGAACACGCGGGCACGGGTGGTAGACCGCCCCAATCGAGCACGAGGGTCGGTCAGTTCCAGGAGGGCGCCAAAGACCTCTGTGCTGTCGCCCTTCCGAGACGCGACACGGCTATTGCCCTTGTGCCCGGATAGTAGTCGGGTAAACACCTTGCGCATCAAGTCATCGATATTGTCGGCGGAATGGTGGAACACGTTCGGCCCATACGTAATGCCAACCAGAATTGCCGTTGATTTGGGTGCGCGTGCAAGGAAGATCAATCGAATGGTCCTCCTTGGTATCGGCCAAGCGAGGAATGCGCCACAATCACTGTGGGTTCGCTTGCGAGCTTCGACCTCCCGCAAACCGGCCGTCACCAGACCCCAAGAGTCACCAATCAAGAGTACGCGGAGGCGGCTAGTACCTCGGGACGGCGCGTTTCAAATTCACCTGCCTAGCCTCGCGTCCTCCCTATGCGAAGGAAAACTCCACGCCACCTAGCCCGACGTCGGATGGTGGATTGACGACGCCCATGCTTATGGCTTCCGGCATGCCAAGCTCGATTTGAATGATCTGAGATGTCGAGCCCAACGCCGCGAGACGCAGCAATTGCGCGATCGTCAAAGCCCCAATGGCCGCACCTACGAACGGCACCGCTACGCTAGCTTCCGCGAGGCTGAAGGTGCCACAGTTATCGTGCTTTCGCGCATGTGCGCGATATGCGCGCTTTTGCAACATGGCATCGATATCTTTCGGATTGGGCGGTCGCGACCACAAGCCTTCGGGGTCGACACCACGAGGCACGACCCGGACCTGGCCGATTTCAAAGTCGACGGCACCGTGCCCGACACCGGCGTCCACCAAAAAGGAGTAGCCGGCCTTGGCGATGTCGATGCGGGCGAGCGGCTCATCTATACTCGTGAGTACAACGGCCGGATCATCGGCGGTCAGGCGGAGATCCCCGTAGTTGCGCCTTTCTAGTATCGAGGTGGTCCAACCCGCGCCCTCGAGCCATCGGGCGGCAACGCGTGTCTTATGGTTCTTGCGCTCGAAGTCCGACTGTCGGGTGACGAGACCCGTGGCAACATTTTCTTCGCCAGCTGTCTGATCGTCCTGCAAAATCGCATGTGCGGCCGGAGGCAGGAATCCGAGACTCCAGAGGAACCCCTGACCCAGATGGCCCAGCCCAACGAGCCAGAGGCTCTTCGGTAAGGTCAGGATGTTTGGCGGGTGGCAACTCTCACCGCCCTGCGGACACCAGAGCGATACCTTGCTGGAGCGAACAACTCCACGACGTCGGCCGATCACGTTGGCAAAGATTTCGCGAACGGCGAGTGCGCCGGAGAAAATCCCGGACAACGGATTTGCAGAATTGCCCATCGGCTCGCCCTCCCAGCCGGGCAGAATTCCGGCAGTCCAGGAGTCCCACCAGCAGCGTACGAACCCCTCCTCGGCGATTGCACTGCCAATGGACACAACGTGCGTCGTGTCCATGGGCTGCGTCGGGGACACCTCGGCGCCGCAGGCGCGGGCGGCTTCAAGAAGGGTGGCCCCAAGTCCAAGTTGACGGTTCATGGCTGGTTCGTCCGCGCAAACAAGAACGACGCGACCGAAGCATTTGCAGCAGGTTGTGATGATCGTGAGGACCGCTGCCTGTCCAGCTGCCGTTCTGGCCTGATCACTGTCAATGCAAATGACAACCCGGACCGCCACGAGCGTCGCGTCCGCTTGTTCGAAGTCTTTGTCGCTTTCAGTGGCATCGGTCATCGCTTTGGCGATGCGCGACCGCCCGAGGTGGGGAATATGCGCCATCGGCTTACCTCAACGTCAGGAAAGGTGCAGTGGATGTTGAATGGTCTACCCAGAGGCCGTTGCCTCGATACTCGTATTGCCCGATGCCGCCCGGCTTCACGGTGCCTGCCGCGAAGTTGGGCAGGATGAACGCGAAGTGACCTGCGCGCGGCATCACCGGGTCGGCTTTGTCGGAGGGGCTCTGGCCATACGAGCCCGGGTGTACATGGATGTCAGCGACAACGCGGTAGCCGCGCGCCTCACAAATATCCCAGAGCTTCGACATCTTGTTCCCGTTGAACCTAACAATCCCGGTGTCGAGCGCGTGCTCGTCAAGATCGTCGTAGTAGACGAATGCACGGATGACTTTCGGCCGGCCTTCAGGCGCTTCGCCAATGAGAAATGCACCGCTCTCGCGACGACGGCCGAGCGTCCGCTTCGACAGTTCTTCGACGCCGGCCATCCAGATCGACATGTCGCAGACGATGCGAGGCTCAGGCTGCCCGAGAAGCCAGCCAAATAGCTTGCTCAGCAACGAGCGCATACAACTGCTCCATGATGAAAGTGATGTTCCGGGTACGGTTCCATGCCTCGTCCGGTCGCTTGCGGGACCAGTCGTTGTGCAATGAAGCGCCGCGGTTCCAGGCGCGATAGATGCCGCTCTCCGCACCGCTGCCCCATTCTTTCATAGCCTCGACAAAACCGGGCGCGCCAGGCGAGGGGGCGGCCGGGCGTTCGCCATGCTGCGCGTCTTCCGCGTAGCGCCACCGCTCAACGAACGGGCCAGGGTCAGGGTATCCCGAGCACTCCAACCGGAAGTCGTGACCGAAGCTTAGCTCTCCCGCCTCGGAACTGAAGCGGACGCGGACATAGAGGTATGGCCAGTGGATGCTCAAGACTTGCCACCGGCCTTCTTCAACGCCGGCCAGGAAGCGGATGGAATCCAGCTGTGCCATCAGCGTCTGCATCCCCGGCGTTTCTTCTGCTTCATCCATTGGTGAAATCCTTGAGCGTGAGATCAAGCGTGACGGCGCATCCGGAATGCGGCGCGTAACGGCCGATCATTGTGTCCTTAGGTAGCGGCTGCTCGGTGCCGGGGAGGATCAGATTGGCTTTCGCCGCGGCATTGTCGTCGAGCTTGAATCCGTTCTTGCCGACCGCCCAGTGCAGCACCCGCAGCACAGTAACCGCCGGCGAGAATTTGCGCTGTTTGGTCTCGCCATCGTACCGGACGTCGACGGTGATATGGCGGCAGCGGTGCACCAACAGCGTGACGGCGCGGCGATCGCCGATCTCCTTCAACACTTCGTCGCCATCGCGCTCGAAAACATGCGCGTTCTCGAAGCCGGTGACCGAACGGGCGACCGTGATGACCGCGCCGGTATCGTTCTTTTCTACCTCGACGGCTTTCACGTCCGGCAGGGTTTCAAACTCGAGCTCGACGCGCACCTTCTTGCCACGCGAGTCCTGGGTAACTGCTTCAACCATTTGAGAATATCCTTTTTCAGGAAGTTGTCGTCCTAAAAGAGCATAGTTGCACTGGGCGACCTGTCAAGCTAATTTAGGAGCGACGAATCCCAAATCAGGAGGCGAGCCCCGATGCCCTCGATCTACACGCAGATCGGCGAAATCATCAGACAGCTAAGAGAGAACTATCCCGCAGGCCGACTCAGTCAGGATGCCCTTGCCGAGAAAATAGGTAAGCCCGCCAACACCGTGTCCCGATGGGAAACCGGAACGTACAAGACGACGCCGGAAGACCTCGACAAGCTCTCCCGGTTTTTTAGAGTGCCGATTTCAACGTTCTTCCCGCTCGCCGACGATATGTCGGAAGTGTCGCCGATGCTGACTTCGGCGCTTCGAGGGTTATCGGGGGAGGATCTTGACGAGGTCATCCGCTACGCCCAATTCCGTAAGGTTAGGCACAAGCTAGAAAGTCGATCTACCAAAAAGGCCACTTAAGGGGGCATTTAGGGTCATGGGCAATTCGGCCTACTATGAGGATCTAAAGGCGTTGGCGCGTGACAAGCGTCAGCTGTACGGCGTTCAAACCGCGTTGTTTGGCCTCAGGCAAGTTCGCGCCATCTACAAGGCCGAGAACATCAAGATCGACACCTGGCCGCTGCCCGCGTCGATCAAAGCGCTCTACATGTGCGACGACGGAGTTTGTTCTGTGGCTCTAAAAAGGGACCTGCCGGACGAGCCCAAGCTCTTCGCGCTAGTGCATGAACTCAAGCATCACTATCGCGATCGTACGTCGCTCGCCGCAGGGATGATTAGTGCGTCTGGAGACTGGAACGCGCGGGATCCGATCGAGATAGGCGCCGAGGTTTTTGCGGCTGAATTCATTTACCCGGAGGCCGAGTGTCTAGCCGACATCCGGGCCGCCAATGTGCAGTTATGGACAGCAGAGGCCATCGTTTCCTTCAAACAGAGCTGCCGGGCAAAGGTGAGTTATACCTTTCTGGTAAAGCGGCTTGAGTGGTTTGGGCTGGCAGAAAAAGGAGCCTTCAAAGGCGTTCAGTTCAAGAAGCTCGAGGAGCAGATTTTCGGAGTACCGTTCTACAAGCGGCGGTTTCGGCACTCGACCGCGACGGCACGTGGTTCGCGACAGTAAGTATTTCGTATCCCGTGTAACCTAACGAATGCCCGAAACAAAACATAACGAGGACTAGAGACAAAACGACGGCTCAGTTGAGCCGCCGCCTTGTTTTGACTGGCCACATTGAACGCTACCCTTGAGCGGCTACGAACATGTATCAAATAGGTGCCAGTTGTTCGGCTCTTGATCGAGGTGTGGCATCCACCCGTAGCAACAATCTCATGCTACCGGGCGCGTCAGCCTCCGTGTCCTGAACCACACAAGTGGAACGAGCGATGCTACAATTACTACCGCCACGATCACTAAGAACCAGTCCGGTGGCCACTTCGCTAGGCCGCCCAGAGTCTCGGCGATCGGATCAAACAACCAAGTTAACAACCACATACTGGGCAGCTCATGAAGCCCTACGGCCACGTTCCATTGGATCATCCAGCCTATTTCAGTCGCAACAACGATCAGGAAGCCACCGAGCACGCAAGATATCCAGAAGAGGCCTCCCTCCGCTGTCGGAGGAACAAGAAACCTCAGCATCCAACCCCACCAGGGCGTGCCTGTGGGCAAGGGGAACTTGACGACATTGTCGCTGTCTACACCGACTGGCGGTGGGTTTCGCCGCGGTGCTGTTCGCTCATCCCGTTTCCCGCCACCAGCGAGATAGTATACGAGGAGTGCGGGAACGGCTCCCAGGACAATGGTCGCGAGCGTCCCGGTAAGAAAGCGCGAATAAGGAAAGGGCTCAATCATCGCCATGTAGATTAGGAACGAGCCCCAAGCAAAGTAGGGCACTACAAAGAGGGAGTACCCCTTGGCGAGCTGTCCTGCCAGCTTGAACACCGCGGTAAAGAGGAGGTTTAAGTTGGCGCTAAGTTGGGAGCCGACAAACCTGGCGGCGTCCTCTTGAATGGCGCCGATCCTATCAAAGAACCGTAGCGCAGCGTCGTTGAGAGTCTCGGTGTCTCGAGCGCGCTTCGGCGTGTCGGCAGACACCGGTTGTTGGGTACTTGGGGACGCCATTTCTATCTCCTTCGCGTTGAAAACGTTCGGGAGGAGGCCCATTGCGCCGACGCAACACCCTGGGATTCTCTGCTGCTATCCCGTGAGACTCCTTGACGGAATCCAGACGGGATGAAAGAATCAAGTAAGATCGCTGACTGTTGAACCTTTGACCGGTCTGGTAGAGGTCTTTTGTTGGCTCGCCAGTTCGAGGCATTGCATAACTAGTTGAAGCAAAGGGGAATTCCTCCGTCGGTTGTGTCGACCGCTTCAGCTCGTGATCGCAGCGCTAACTGCGGTTGGTAATGCCTCGAGCCTCTTCGGCTCTTTGATGATGCCATCAGTGCATCAATTTGCAACAGGCATTTTGCCCGGACGTTGTTCCGGGCTTTTTTCTTTTGGAGGAATTACTGTGGGCGTATCCAGCGTAGCTGATCGCTTTCGGCACCCGGCGTCGACTGCTATCTGCCCATCCGTAACGTATACTTCGGGGGGTGTCCTGCCACTCTCTGGCGGAAAGCGCTGTCCGATGATTTCCCCCGGGCGCCACTGAAATCCCATTCCTTACCCACGGTAGCGCGGCCAAGCGATATGGCCCAACCGCTCCGCACACTAATGTATTGGTAGTTGGGTAGGCGAGAAGGGATTGTGGACGGCCCACGCCTATGATGCTGAAGGCCTTTGAGCTGGAGACCTAAGTTCGTCCAATATGTCGGCCCAATCTTGCATTAGCTGCTGGCGCTGCTCCCAGTATCGTGCGCGATTGTAAGCCCTGCGTATCCCATTTGGATCTTTGTGGGCCAAGATTGCCTCGATCACGTCGGGATCGAACCCTCGCTCGTTCAAGATGGAGCTTGCGGAAACACGGAAGCCGTGTGCTGTAACCTGGTCCTTGCGGTAGCCCATGCGCCTCAGGGCAGCGTTGAGCGTCCCGTCCGAAACCGGCCGCTGTTTCGAGCGTATGGAAGGAAAAACATAGCTGCCTCCATCGGAAAAGGGCCAGACATGGTGAAGCACAGCGAGTGCTTGAGGAGACAGTGGCACGTCATGAGGTTCCCGCATTTTCATTCGCCCTGCAGGGATGCGCCACATCGCTGTCTCCAGGTCGAACTCTGACCTGGTAGCGCCCCGGACCTCCCCCGGTCGGACACACGTTAGAGCAAGAAGCTTGAGTGCCGCTGTGACCGTCGGCCAACCATCATAGTCGTCGATCGCACGAAGCAGTGCCCCAAAAGCTGCCTCATCCGTAATCGCCGCTCGGCCGACAACCTGCGGGGGAAGTATGGACCCACGTAAGGCGAGGGTTGGGTCGGCATCGGCGCGTAAGGTAACTATTGCATAGCGAAACACGCTGCCGATTGCACCACGCAAACGCCGACCGCTTTCGCGGCGCCCAGTTTGCTCGATCTTTCGTAGAATACTGAGTATCTCGGCGGACGTGATCTCCCTGATCGGCCGGGATGCAATCGGGGACGCGAGATCGAGCAGAAGCCACTCCGTCTTTGAAATTGTAGCTTCCGCTGCGTCTCGGTCTCTCATGCGTTGAATGAGTTCTTCTGCGATCAACGCGAACGTCGTTCGAGCAGCAGTCTCAGCAGCGATTTTCTCAAGTTTGCGTTTGGCTGATGGATCGACACCGTTCAGAAGCAGTTTTTTGGCTGCGTCTCGCTTCTCGCGTGCCTCAGCTAGCCCCACGAGCGGGTAAGGGCCAATCGAGAGGAGCTTTTCCTTGCCCGCGTAGCGGTATTTTAGCCGCCAGAGCTTAGAACCGCTTGGCTGAATCGCGACGTAAAGACCCGCGCCGTCACTCAGCTTATGCGATTTGGCATGTGGCTTGGCGGCACGAATTGCGAAGTCGGATAGCGACATGGGGGTACCGTCCTGTTCGCGGGGAAGTGGTACCCCCGAATCATACCCCCAACTTCGTGCGTTGCAACGACGATTTATGAGATCGTATGCGCGGCTCCGATTCTGCAAGGGCCCCGGATGCTGGGCGGCTTTGAACTCAGGTGAGTAGATATGTTGAGGTGAAGTGGTGCCCGGGACCGGAATCGAACCAGTGACACGCGGATTTTCAATCCGCTGCTCTACCAACTGAGCTACCCGGGCAACCGTGGCGCCCGAGGGCGCGCTAAGTCGGGCGGTTTATAGGGGGCATTGTCGGGGCGCGCAAGCGGGTTTTGCCAACTTGCGGCCTGTGGAAAATCCGGCCCGGCGCCGCCCCGCTCGCAGCCGCTCGGCGGCACCGGGCGGGCGCCGATATTGGCGGT
>Ga0209933_1001872_pt1 | contig 15195 bp, 13 predicted proteins | sample ThiBiot_300_biof_FD_183944 | JGI IMG/M metagenome (GOLD analysis project Ga0209933, IMG submission 183944) | Wastewater bioreactor microbial communities from Cape Town, South Africa - Thiocy_cont_300_biof (SPAdes) | ecosystem: Engineered > Bioremediation > Thiocyanate > Unclassified | place...
AAAACCGCGAAACCGTCGGCAACGCCTTCATCACCGAGTCCGGCTTCGCGCGGTGGGCCGACACAAATCGGCTGATCGTGTTGTTCCCGCAGGTCGCCGCGTCGCCGATCAATCCGCAGGGCTGCTGGGACTGGTGGGGTTATACCGGACCGCAGTATTTGACCCGCGACGCGCCGCAGATTGCCGCAGTGAACCGGATGCTCGACGGCTTGCAAGCGGGCGGCGGGGGCGCGTAAAGCCATCCTGCCAGAGGGAATGGCACGACACTCAAAGCCGCACGCCGGCGACCGCATACGGGGAGACACGCTATGCTGATGCGCGAGGCTTTGCTGGCGCCGCTATGGCCGCGCCGAAGCGGCCCTCTTCCGAGCCTGCCGAAAACAATCCAGATCGCCGTCACCACCGCGACGATGGGATTGCTCGTCGCGGCCGCTGCGCTTCCCGACGATCGCGATGCTGCACCTGCCGCCGCATCAGCCGCGTCGGCCTCGACGGCGCACAATCCCGGACGCGAATCCGATTTTGGCGCTTATCTCGGCGCGCCCTATCATTACCCGAGCGACTTCCATCTTAAGAAGACCGGCGTCACCGATCTCACGATCAAAGACATTCCCTGGTACACGAACCCGTTCGAAAATCCGCTGTACTACGGCGTTCGCTTCCAGCGCTGGTTCGAAGGCGGCCGCCTCGGCACGATGCTCGACTTCACGCACTCCAAAGTCTACGCGCCGATGAAAGAGGGCGAACGCACATTCGAAGGAACGCTTGACGGCAAGCCCGCGCCCGCCTCGGCAAAGATCGGTGACTATTTCAACAAGCTCGAATGGACGCACGGCCACAACATGCTGACGTTGAACGGCCTGTTGCGCCTGCCGTCGCTCGGGGTCATTTCTCCCTATGCAGGCGTCGGCGCGGGCATGTCGTTTCCGCACTCCGAAATCCACCTGAAGACGGACGAAAAACGCACGTACGAATATCAGTACACGGGCCCCTGCGCGCAGGCGCTGTTCGGCCTCGAATTCCGTCTCCGCACCGGTTCGATCTTCATCGAATACAAATTCACGGCAGCCGATTACTGGGGGCCTCTCACGGGCCGCGACGGCACCTGGTTCCCGATCGACATGTGGCGCCAGTTCTCACGCTGGTGGAGTGGTGAAGAACCGCCGAACGGTTGGGCTGGCTCGAAGCTCGTCAGCCATCAGGTGATCGGCGGCTTCCTCGTGCGCTTCGTTCCGAAAACGGCGACGCAATAAGCCTTCAACAACGCAAACTATTTCGCCCGCCGGGAAGAACCGGCCCGGCTCTTCCTCGCCGGAGCAATGGTGCGCAACCGCGCTAGAGCCTTCGCGGACGCGTGCAGCTCGTCGCGAACCCACGTCTCGAAAACCTCGGCGGCCTCCGACTTTCTCGCACCCGCGCGCCGCACCAGAAAGTAGCTCGCGCGCGACGCGACGACGTCGAGCGGAGAAACAAGCCGTTTCGCACGCAACGCGTCCCCCGCCTGAATCTGGTCGGCGACTGCGAAACCTTGCCCGGCTTCAGCCGCCGCGATCGCCAGATCACCGTTGAGCGTCGGCCCCGAGGGAACGATCGTTTCAATGATCCCCGCAGCCGTGAGCCAAGCCTCCCAGCATTCCTTCGCGGTCTCGCGAATGAGCAGGCTCGGATCGAGATCGCTTGCCGTCGACAGCGGATGCGCGCGCAGATACGCCGGACTGCACACCAACATTAGCTGCGACTCGACAAGCTTGCGCGCGTCGACGCCCTCCCATTCGCCGAACCCGTAACGAACACCGAGATCGACATCCTCCTTGCCGAAATCAACGAGCCGATGACTCGGGTCGACCACAAGATCGATGCCCGGATGAAGCGACGTGAACTTGGCGATCCTCGGCGCCAGCCACAACGCCGCGAACGAAACGTCCGACGTGACGACCAAGCGCCGGCGGCGACGGGACGGCCGCGCGAACTGGCTCGACGCCGCCGCAATGAGATCGAAGCTTTTCGTCAGGCTTTGCGCCAGGGACAGGCCCGCCTCCGTCAACTCGACGCCGCGCCCCGTGCGCTCGAACAGCGGCGTTCGAAATTCTTCTTCGAGCGAACGCACGTGCCGGCTAATGGCGGCATGCGTGACATTCAGTTCGCCGGCCGCGCGCGAAAAGCTCGAAAGCCGGGCGGCGGCCTCGAACGCCTTCAAGGCATTGAGAGGAGGCAGTTTGCGAACCATGCCTGATGTAACAAAAACTAACAGGTCATGTAAAGCAATGCCGTTTGTCTAAACCATTCCGCGGACACACCATTCTCTGGCATTTCAGGACTGGAGCCAGCAGATGATGCGCGTGATCACCCACCTGATCGAAGCGATCGAGAGTTTGATTTTTCCCTCGCGAAACCGGCGCGACGATCGCAAATGACCTCAAGCGAGATCAAAACCGCTTCAGCAGCCGGTCGATATAATCAAGCTCGTCCTGCGGCCGAAGACTGTCGCCCGACCGCTTGCGCAGCTCTTCCAGAATTTCGCGCGCCCGCTGCGCATCGATGGCATCCGGCACTTTGACGGACGTTCCGAGATCAGGCCCCTGCGCGCGTTGCGGCCGCCCGAGCGGATCGCGTGGAGAATTGCCGCCGCGCCCGAGCCGCTGCTGCGCATTCTTCTGCATCTGCTCGGCCATCTGCTGCGCGCTCTCGCGCATCTGCTGCAGCGCTTCCGCCTGCTGATTGCCTGCCTCGTCGAGATCGTTCTGCTTCAGCGCGTCTTCGGCATTACCCATCGACTGCTGCGCATTGCCGAGCTTATCCGGATCACCGGAGCCCATTTGCTCCAGCTCTTTCTTCAACTGATCGAGCTGCTCGCGTAATTGCGCCTGCCGGTCCTGCAAGCCGCCCTTGCCGCGCTGCTGCCGCCCGACGTTGTTGCCGTCTCTGCCCTGCTGGCCTTCGCCCTGCTCGCCACCGCCTTGACGACCGGGGTCCATGCCGCTTTGTCCGCCCTGAGGCGTCCGGCCTTGCTGACCTTTTCCTGCTTTCGGCGAGCCTTGACCGTTGGGATCGTCCTGCGAACCGCCCTCGGGCTGCTGACCGCCTTCCTGGCGCCGCTGCTCCTTGAACGTATCGTCCATGAGTTCTTGCTGCCGGCGCGCGAGATTATCGAGCTCGTTGAGCTTCTTCATCATCTGCTGCGTGCGCTGCTGCTGCGCCCGAGACTCCGGCGTATTGTTCGCCTGCAGACGATCCATCAGCTCGCGCAATTCCGACAGCATGCGCTCGGCCTCTTCGCGCGACCCCTGCCGCGCGTTCTTTTCGAGGTCCTTCATCATCTGATCGAGATCTTGCTGGCCCAGCTCCTGCATTTGATCGTCTTGCTGCTGGTCGCCCTGCGGATTTTCCTTATCCGCGTTCTTCTGCATCTCGTTCAGATAATCGTTGAGCCGCTTTTTCAGCTCCGCGAGCGCGTCCTGAATTTCCTTGTCGTCGCCCTTCTGCAGCGCATTCGAAAGTTGATCCTGCGCATCTTTAAGCGCGCGCTCGGCCTGCGAAAGATTGCCATCCTCGACCTTGAGCGCGATCTGCCAGAGCTCGTCGACAGATTCCTTCATCGTCTCGCGCGATATCTCGCGATCGAGCCGGTGATAGATCGCGCGCAGGCCCAGATACACGGACGTATCCGTGATGAAGCCTTCAGGCTCCATCGTCAGCGCATCGAGAGCTCGGGCGACAGTCGACCGGTTGCGCGAGTCCTCTGCGAGCTTTCGGCGCTGCTCGATCAACGCCCGCGCCAGCGGATTCTTGAAACGCCGCGCAGGCAGCACGATCTCGATCGCCTTGCTGCGTCCGACCTGACCGCCGACATCGGTCGCTTCGAGCCACAGCCGCACGCGCTGCCCGGCCCACGGATGCTCGCCGATTTCGAGCAGCGTCGAGGCATCGACTTTTTTCGCACCCGGACGCGGAATTTTGAGGCTCAGGACTGGCGGCGGCTCGAGCGGCAATCGCGGCCCCGTGAGAGGCGGCGGACGTGCCCACGACGTCGCCGGATCGCCGGCCTTCGGCGGCAATGGCTGAACTTTCACTTCCGCGCTGGCAACGCCGTAATCGTCTTCCGCGGCATACGTCATCCGCATCGACCCGCGCGGCGTGCCGGTGATCTCTTTCGTCATCGCGATCGTCGGCAGTTCATCGGCGACGACGTCGAACGTCCATTGTCCAAGCTCGCGCGAGCCGGACAGCGCCCGAATGCGCGACGACTTGCGAAGCTCATAACGCACTTCCGCAACGCTCGACGTATCGCCCGCCTTGCGCGGTTCGGGCGTCACGCGCGTCACATCCGGCGAGCCGTCGCTCAACACCTCGAGCGCCACACCATCTGAACCAAAGCCGACGCCGCGCAGCGTCAGCAGGCTGTGATCGGGAACCTCGAAAAAGCGCTTCTTATCTTCGTCGCTGGCGGAGGCCTGCTGCGAACCGTCGGACAGCAAAACCGGCGGCAGCGCCGTATAGGGCGGCGGCGTGACCCAGGCATCGACGCGCGTCGGCGTGCCAGTGCCCGCGACGCCGAAGCGAAACGCCGACGCGAGCCGATCGCCAAGACTTCCCGTCACCAACAGCGCCGCCGGAATCAGCAGCAGCATCGCAAGCCCACGCAAGGCCCACGGATCGAAGCGATCCGTCCGAGGCCGCGGATTGCCGACGCGCAACCGCGCGATGGCGCGCGCCAGGCGCTCGCGATGCGCCTGCCAAAGCGCCGACGTTTCAGCGTTCGAGGTGCCGGACGAAAGCGTGTCTTCGTAAGACGTAGCCGGACGATGCGGAATTCCGGAGCGTCGCTCGATGCGCCGGATCGCTTCATCGCGCGTCGGCCACGGAATGCGCGCGGCATAGATTGCGGCCGCAAGCGCCGCCGTCGCGAACGCCGCGAGCACGGCCTTATGGACGAAAGGATCGAGATAGGGCCAGACGCCCGCGAACGACACCAGCGCAAACAGCAGCGCGATGCCGATCAGCAGCCATAGTCGCGGCCACAGTCGCTCGAACACCAGAGCGAACGTGCTGAGGCGAACTTTGCGCGCAAAAGACCGCGACAGCGCGGAACTCTGATCCGTGGTGTTAGGGTCAGCCATTAAGTCTAGCCTAACATGGGCAAAACGCCCCGTCCCTTAACAAAATGCAACGTCGCCGCCCGGCGAAACGCCCGTAACTTCAACGATTATCGGGCGCAATTGTTGCCGAATTCCGGTCTGTCCTGGCGTTCGCTTACAGCTCTCAACGTCATGGCCGCGCAGGCGGCCATGACGAAGGGAAATGCAAAGTCGACGGAGAAACGCCGACAATCCGGTTTCTATTTGATCAACCCGCGATCCACGGCGGAAGCTTGTCCGCGCCGATGAGATCGTCGTAGCTCGGGCGCGGACGCACGACGGCATAACGATCGCCGCTGACCAGCACTTCCGGCACGAGCAAGCGCGTGTTGTACGTCGACGACATCACCGCGCCGTAAGCACCTGCCGTCATCACCGCCAGAAGATCGCCCGGTTCCGACGGCGGCAGCGCCCGATCTTCCGCCAGGAAATCCCCCGTCTCGCACACCGGTCCGACGACGTCCTGCTGCACCGGCGCCATATCGTTGCGCTGCTCCGCGACCGGCCAGATCTCGTGATAGGCTTCATACAGCGTCGGACGAACGAGATCGTTCATCGCCGCATCGACGATGGTGAACGTCTTGTCCTCGCCTTCCTTCACGTAGGTAACGCGCGTCACGAGCAGACCGGCGTTGCCGACGATCATGCGGCCCGGCTCCAGCACGATCTTCAAACCGAGATCGCCCAGCGCGGCTTTGACGACGGCCGCATACTCATCCGGCGTCGGTGGAATGTCGTTGGCGCCGCGATACGGCACGCCGAGCCCGCCGCCGATATCGAGATGCTCAAGGCGAATACCATCTGCGATCAGATCGCGCGCCAGATCGTGCAGTAGCGCGAAGGCATCTCGGAACGGCGCAAGATCGGTGATCTGGCTGCCGATGTGCATATGAATGCCGGAAATCTTGAGGCCCGGCAGCTTCGCCGCCCGCGCATAAAGCTCGCGCGCATCCTCGAACGGCACGCCGAACTTGTTTTCGGCCTTGCCGGTTGAAATCTTCGCATGCGTCTTCGCGTCGACATCCGGATTGACGCGGATCGCGATCGACGCCGTCTTTCCGAGCGCCGTCGCAACTTCGCTCAACGCCAGAAGCTCCGGCTCGCTCTCGACATTGAAGCCGAGAATGCCCTCCTCGAGCGCATACGCCATCTCGCCGCGCGTTTTGCCGACGCCTGCGAAAATGATCTTCGAGGCTGGAACGCCAGCCGCCCGCGCGCGCCGCAGCTCGCCCTCCGAGACGACGTCCATGCCCGCGCCGAGCCGCGCCATCGTTGCCAGCACCGCCTGATTGGAATTGGCTTTGACCGCGAAGCAGATCAGCGCCTTCTGATCGCGGAACGCCTCAGCCAGCACTTTGTAATGACGTTCGAGCGTCGCCGTCGAATAGACATAGAACGGCGTCCCGACCTCGTCCGCGATGCGCGCGAGGCTGACGTCCTCGGCATGCAGAATGCCGTTCTTGTAGTGGAAGTGGTGCATGGGGCTGATCAGCTTACGGTTGGAATTTTCCAATCGTCATGCCCGCACCGCAGTGGCCCGTCCAGACTTATCGTCTGTGTCGCGGCTGGAATTTCAAATTCTGGTTGTCAACGGCTGACGGCGGTTATCGCAGCAGCGGATCGAGAACGAAGCCCTCGTGCGGCTTCTTCGGCGCATCCGAATTGGAGCCTGGATCGCGCGCATCCGGAGACTTCGCTTCGCCCGCAACCTTGGCCTCGGGCGGCGGCTCAAGCGGTCCCTTGACGCCACAGCCCGCGAAGCCGAACCCCACCGCGCACAGCAGGGCCACGGCCACCAGCGACTTGAGGCGCAAAAGCGCTGCCATACGTGCGTGTCTCCAAATCCCCACGGCCCGGAAAAGCGGGCAATCTGCCAGCCTGTTCTAGCCCTTCGCGCGGTCCTTTTCCAACCGCCGCAGCCAGTGACGCGCCATTTTGAGGACGTTCTGTGGCGCAGTTCCCCCATAGCTGGTTCGGCTCTTGACCGAGTTTTCGACCGAAAGCACCGAAAAGACGGCCTTCGTGATCTTAGGCTCGATGGCCTGCATATCCGCCAGCGGCAACTTGTCGAGGTCGAGGCCCTTCGTTTCCGCTGCCTTCACGATCGAGCCGGTGACGTGATGCGCATCCCGGAACGGCATCTTGAGTTCCCGGACGAGCCAGTCGGCGAGGTCGGTGGCCGTCGAATACCCGCGTCCTGCGGCCGCGCGCATGGCATCCGGCACAGGCTCCAGATCGCCGATCATGCCCGCCATCGCCGCCATCACGAGGCGGAGGCTCGCCAGCGCGTCGAAGGTCGTTTCCTTGTCTTCCTGCATGTCCTTCGAGTAGGCGAGCGGCAGGCCCTTCATGACCATCGCGAGCCCCTGGAAGGCCGCCGCGATCCGCCCCACCTTCGCGCGCGCCAGCTCGGCCGCGTCCGGGTTGCGCTTTTGCGGCATGATCGACGAGCCGGTCGTGAACCGATCAGACAGCTTCACAAAGCCGAACTGCGGCGTCATCCAGATCACGATCTCTTCCGCGAGCCGCGAGAAATGAATGGCCGTAATCGTCGCCGCCGCCAGCGTTTCAAGCGCGAAATCGCGATCCGACACGCCATCGAGCGAATTCGCCATCGGGCGGTCGAAGCCCAGCGCTTCCGCGGTTCTCTTACGATCGATGGGGAACGACGTCCCGGCAAGCGCCGCCGAGCCCAGCGGGCTCTCGTTCAGCCGCTTGCGGGCGTCCGCGAAGCGGCCCCGGTCACGCGCGATCATTTCCACGTAAGCGAGCAGATGATGTCCGAACGTGACGGGCTGCGCGGGTTGCAGATGCGTGAAGCCCGGCATGACGGTCGCCGCGTGCGCTTCGGCTTTTTCCGCCAGCGCCTGCTGTACGCGCTCCAGCGCCGCGTCGATCCCATCGATCGCATCGCGGACGTAAAGCCGGAAATCGGTCGCGACCTGATCGTTGCGCGAGCGCGCCGTATGCAGCCGCCCGGCGGCCGCTCCGATCAAAGTCTTGAGGCGGTTCTCGACGTTCATGTGCACGTCTTCGAGCGCCACGGAGAACTCGAACGTCCCGGCGTCGATCTCCGCCTGGACCTGGTCGAGCCCTTTGACGATCTCCTTCGCGTCGGATTTCGTTAAAATACCGGCTTCCGCGAGCATTTGTGCGTGCGCCTTTGAGCCGCGAATGTCCTGCGGCGCGAGTCGCTTGTCGAAGCCGATGGAGGCATTTATCTCCTGCATGATCTCGGCCGGAGACATTTGGAAACGGCCACCCCACATGGCGTTGGCGGGCTTATCGGTCACGAGCGGCTCCGTCTAGCGAGAGAAACAAGGGTCCCAGATGGCAACGAACAACGCGGGTGGGCCGCAGAAGGCTCTTTGGATCGTGGCGCTGACAGCGCTCATCGGGTTCGGCGCCGTATACGTTATCGGAGGCGGGTTCGACAACGCAGGTTCAGAAAAATCCGGCGCCGTTGCCCAGGATTTCTCTGCCCCGAGCGTTGGCGCATCGGGTGAATCGTCATTCAAGTTTGGAAAAATGGCGGCCTTCGTCGCCAAAAAGACGCCGGAGCCGCTGCCCGACATCAAATTCCAGGATGCCGCAGGCAAGGAACTGACGCTCTCGAGCCTCAAGGGCAAAACGATCCTGCTGAACCTCTGGGCGACGTGGTGCGGCCCGTGCCGCGAGGAAATGCCGGCCTTGAACCGCCTGCAGGCTGAACTCGGGGGCGACAAATTCGAAGTCGTCGCGCTGAGCCTCGACCGCAAAGGCTACGAGGCCTCGCGCAAGTTCCTCGACGATCTGAAGGCCGACAAGGTCGTGCTTTACGCCGATCCGACCGCCAAGCAGGGCATGGAGCTGAAGCTCCTCGGCATGCCGACGACGATCCTGATCAACAAGGATGGACTTGAAGTCGGACGGCTCGCCGGCTCGGCCGAGTGGGATTCCGACGACGCCAAAAAGCTCATCCAGGCAGCGATGAACTAGCCGCCCACAAACGTCATCCCCGCGCAGGCGGGGATCTATCCAAACATCAAGATTTACGCAGAGATCGAACCTGGACGGATCCCGGCCTTCGCCGGGATGACGTCCTTGGCGACGAATTACTTCTTTTTCGCTTTGACCTTCTGGGTCAGCGCGGAAGCGGCAACCGACTTCGCTTGCTTGCTGGCCGTCTTGCTTCGCAAGATCTTGGACGCAGCCGACGCGACCTTCTTGCCCGTTGTTTCTTTCGGATTTCTCGACTGCGTCAGCGCGGATGCGGCAACTGCTTTTTCCGCCTTGGACGCCGACTTGCTGCGAAGAACTTTCGAAGCCGCCGAAGATACTCTCTTGCTAGTGGTTTCTGCTTTCGCCATGGACGTCGTTTCCTTGTTGCGAGGGCCGCGAAACGGCGGTCCGACGAGGCGGCAACATGTCAGATTCGCTTTCGTCAAGGAATTACTGGAACGCTCGAAAGCATCCAATTTGTTCGTACCGTACAGAACGAGCTTCGCTGCACCCTATCAAGCGCTGTTGTCAGGCACGTCTAAGGCTAGGGAAAGCGATGCGCGCCATCGTTTCGCCGACCGGCATCGGAGCCCCAGATGCTTCGGAAGCATGGGCGATCCGCAGTCTGACGCCACCTGAGATCAAGCTCGAATTGACAGGTTTGCGCCAAGAGGCGACAAGGCCAATCGGCATTTTCAAACTGACAACAATGACGGAGATAAGATCGAAATGGCCGCCGCTGATACCCTTCTCGATCTGCAGAAGACCATCGAGAGCGCGTGGGACAACCGCGATGCCGTTTCGTTTGAAACCAAAGGCGAGGTCCGCGACGCCGTCGAAACGTCCCTCGGCCTTCTCGACACCGGCCGAGCACGGGTCGCCGAAAAGAAGGACGGCACCTGGACCGTCAATCAGTGGCTGAAAAAGGCGGTTCTTTTGTCGTTCCGGCTGAATGACATGGAAACGATCTCCGGCGGCCCGGCTGGCAGCTTCTACTGGGACAAGGTTCCCCCGAAATTTGCCGGATGGACTGAAGCCGACTTCCGCAAGGGCGGGTTCCGCGTGCTCCCCGGAGCCGTCGTCCGCCGCTCGGCCTACATCGCGCCCGGCGCGGTGATCCTTCCCGCCTTCGTGAACCTCGGCGCCTACGTCGACAGCGGCACGATGGTCGACACCTGGGCGACGGTCGGAAGCTGCGCGCAGATCGGCAAGAACTGCCACATCTCCGGCGGTGCTGGCATCGGCGGCGTTCTGGAACCGCTGCAGGCAGGCCCCGTCGTCATCGAGGACAACTGCTTCATCGGCGCCCGCGCCGAAGTCGCCGAGGGCGTTGAGGTCGGCGAAGGCTCCGTGCTGTCGATGGGCGTCTATCTCGGCGCTTCGACCACGATCATCGACCGCACCACGGGCGAGAAATTCTTCGGCAAGGTGCCGCCGTACTCCGTCGTCGTCTCGGGCTCGATGGCGGGTAAGCCGCTGCCCAATGGCGAACCGGGACCGAACCTCTACTGCGCCGTCATCGTCAAGCGCGTCGATGAGAAGACGCGCTCGAAAACGAGCATCAACGAGCTGTTGCGAGACTGATCGTGCCCCTGACCTATCGAGCGCTCGATCCCACAAGAATTGTGGAGACCATCGAAAGGCTCGAAGAGCGCATCGCGTCGCGCTTTCCTGGGTCGGGGCTATCGCGGGTCTGCGCCGATCTTGCCGGCGTCGCCAAGCAGACGTCGCAGCGCATCACGTATGTTGATCGTCCGAACTGGACGCTGCGTCTGCTTCTGCTGGCCATGGCAGGCTCCTCGCTGTTGATCCTTGTTTATCTTGGGTCGCAGGCGGCAGTGCTGAAAGGCACCGACGAATGGTCCGAGACCGTTCAAGGTCTCGACGCGCTGTTCAATCTTCTGGTGCTTCTCGGCGGCGGCGCGTTCTTCGTCTCGACGCTCGAAACGCGCTGGAAGCGCGCCCGCGCGCTGACGGCACTGCACGAACTGCGCTCCATCGTCCACGTCATCGACATGCACCAGCTGTCGAAAGACCCAAGCTCCGATCGCCCTCCGACCGTCGGCGGCAAGAGCGGCGATCGCAAGATGACGCTGTTCGAACTCATGCGCTATCTCGACTACTGCTCGGAAATGCTTTCGCTGACGGCGAAGTGCGCCGCCCTCTATGCGGAACGTCTGAGCGACTCCGTCGTCGTCGATACCGTCGGCGACATCGAGCGCCTGACCTCCGACCTCTCCAGCAAAATCTGGCAGAAGATCACCATCATCGAAACGCTCGACGGCCGCGATGTCCCGCTGCCGACGATCGAGCAGAGCCAGAGGACCTCCGCTTCGTCATGACGCTCAATCCCACCGATCCCGTGACACTGACGCAGGCTCTTATTCGCTGCGAAAGCGTGACGCCCGACGAAGGGGGCGCGCTGACGCTGCTGCAGAACGTGCTGGAGCCGGCAGGTTTTACCTGTCACCGGCTGGTGTTTTCGGAACCCGGCACGCCCGACGTCGATAACCTGTACGCGCGCCTCGGCTCGGGCCGGCCGCATCTATCCTTCGCGGGTCATACCGACGTCGTGCCCGTCGGCGATGAAAAGGTCTGGACGGTCCCGCCGTTCTCCGGCGACATTCGCGACGGCAAGGTCTACGGACGCGGCGCCGTCGACATGAAGGGCTGTGTGGCGGCTTTCGTTTCCGCGGCCCTGAAATACATTCACCATCACAACGGCCTGCCGCGCGGCTCGCTGTCGTTCCTGATCACGGGTGACGAAGAAGGCCCCTCGATCAACGGCACGATGAAAATCCTGGATTGGCTGAAGTCGCGGGACGAAGTCGTCGACGCCTGCCTCGTCGGCGAACCGTCGAACCCGAAGGCCCTGGGCGATGAAATCCGCATCGGCCGGCGCGGCTCCGTCAACGCCGAGATCGTCGTTCACGGCAAGCAGGGACATTCCGCCTATCCGCAGATCGCGGACAATCCCGTGCCGAAGCTCGCACGCCTCATCGATCGCTTGTCGACGGCAAAACTCGACGACGGCACGCCGGACTTCCAGCCGTCCAACCTGCAGGTGACGGTCATCTCGGTGCCGAACACTGCGACCAACGTCATCCCCGGCCAAGCCGTCGCCAAGATCAACATCCGCTATAACGATCTCTGGCGCCGTCCGACGATCGAAGCCTGGGTTCGCGACAAACTCGCACACGCGGCGGCCGAAGTCGGAGCGAAGTATGAAGTCAGCTTCTCGGGCACCGGCGACGTCTTCCTGACGAAGCCCGGTCCTCTCGTCTCCACGCTGACAGACGCCGTTCAATCCGTGACCGGCCGCATTCCGAAGCTGACGACCGGAGGCGGCACGTCGGACGCCCGCTTCATCAAGGACATTTGTCCTGTCGTCGAATTTGGTCTGGTCAACGCCACGATCCACCAGGTCGACGAGCACACCAGCATTGCCGATCTCGAACAGCTGACCGAGATCTATGGCCGCTTCATCACGAATTATTTCCGTACTGAATAACAGCTCGGCGCTGACGGCTAACATGCGTTTCGGGCGGCCGACTCGCGGAACGCGAGTCGCCCGAAACAAAGCAAACTACTCCCGCGCTGGCGGCCGGCTCCGCGAAGCGGAGTCGCCAGCGCCAACAAAAAAGGCCGCCTGATCGGCGACCTTTTTCAGTCCCACCCGTTTTGAACAGGCGTTAGACCAGTTCTTTGAGTTCCTTCGCGGCGCGGAAGGCGATCTTCTTCGAAGCCTTGATCTTGATGGCTTCGCCCGTCGCCGGGTTACGGCCCATGCGCGCCGGACGCTTGCGAACCTGCAGCACGCCGAGACCGCCGATGCGGATGCGCGCGCCCTTCTTCAGGTGCTTGCCGATGGTGGTGACCAGGTCTTCCAGCAGCGCGATCGACTGCTTCTTCGGGATCTCGTGAGCCTCGGCGAGAGCCGCCGCGATATGCTTCAACGTAACGGTTTCGATCTTTGCAGCTGCCTTTGCCGGGGCCTTCGCCGGAGCCTTCGCCATGGTAATCCCTCTCATTTGCGAATCAATTCGATGTCGAACAATACATCTTCAAAGTCCAAAAACACGCTGTTTACGGGCGTTTTTCGAATGAAGCGCGCGAAATGAGCAGCATTTGTTGCCGGAAAGCAAGCGGCAGTTTCATGGTCGGTGCAAAAAAAGTGCGCGGAAACCCGAAAGTTTCGGCGTCATTTGCATGCCGGATGCGGGAGGGAAGGGAGGAAATGAGAAGGTCGGCGCGCTGCCGCCCGAGGCTTCGACGGCCTACCCGGTGACCCAACTGGACCCGAGGAAGCTTACGTCGTCGGCAACGTCTGAAGGTTGCCCGATGCGCTGCAACGCCTGTTGCAGAGGAGAGCGTTGCCCTTCGGATTGCTCACGAAAACCCCCGCCATATCTGTGTCGATTACACCCGAAGCCACGGGCTTTGACCGCAGCAGGGTGTGGTCAACGCGCTCCGCTGCGCCGAAATCGAAAAGCGCTTTCCAGACGTCGTCACGGCCATATTGAAGGCCAGCGAGAAGCCCAAGAAGCGCTAGCGCGGCTCGCCCGGCCCTTCAAAACGTCAAAATCCTCAGCGAACGAGCGGGACAGCGCGGCACCCGATGTCATGGGTGTCGAAGCAATAACTGCAACCCTGACACGGAGATGAGGAAATGGCCTACGTCGATGGATTTGTCGTTGCAGTGCCGGAAAGCCGCCTCGCCGATTACAAGAAACTGGCGAAGAAGGCGGGCAAGATCTGGCTCGAGCATGGCGCACTGGAATACGTCGAGTGCATTGGTGACGACGTACCGGTCGGCAAGATCACATCGTTTCCGCGCGCGGTGAAATTGAAAGACGGCGAAGTCGTCGCCTTTTCATGGATCATCTACAAATCCCGCGCCGATCGCGATGCCATTTTGCAAAAAGTGTTTGCCGATCCACGCCTGTCGAAAGACATGTCGAAAATGCCATTCGACGCCAAGCGCATGATCTACGGCGGCTTCAAAACCATCGTCGAGATGTGACGTACCCCGTCATCCTCGGCCGAGCGAGGCGAAGCCGCGGCGAAGGCCGGGGATCCAGCATAAAATGCGCCGAAGGCACAAAAAATATTGTCGTCTTCGACGGGTCTAACGCAACGGCGCTGGCGGCCGGCTCCGCCAAGCGGTGAAGCCAGCGCCAATTAAAAGCTACTTGAAATGCTTCGATAGCTTCAGGCCCTGGCCCTGATAATTCGACTTGAGCCCCTGGCCGTAAATCATTTCGGGCGTCTCGATCATGCGCTCATAGATCAGCCGCCCGATAATCTGCCCGTCTTCGAGAATGAACGGCACCTTGTGCGAACGCACCTCGAGTACGACGCGCGATCCGCCGCCGCCCGCCGGAGCATGACCGAACCCAGGGTCCATGAACCCCGCATAATGCACGCGAAACTCGCCGACCAGCGGATTGAACGGCACCATTTCGGCGGCATGCGTCGGCGGCACGTGCACGGCTTCCTTCGACGCGAGAATATAGAACTGATCGGGATCGAGAATCAGGCGATGCTTGTCGCGAACGTAGATCGGGTCCCAATAATCCTCGACCGGATAAGCGCCCGGCTTGTCGACATCGACGACACCGGTATGGCGGCGGGCGCGGAATCCGATAAGCCCCCGCGCATCGCCCGCGAGATCGACCGACAGCGCAATGCCGCCCGAGATATCCGCGTCCTCGGTTGAAATCAGACGCTCGCGCTTGTGCAGCTCTTTCAGATCGACATCGCTGTCGGCGGCCGTGCCGACGCGAAAACGAATTTGCGAAAGCCGCGATCCCTTCCTGACGACGATCGGAAACGTCTGCGGACAGATCTCCGCGAACAGTGGCCCGTGATAGCCGTGCGGGACCTGATCGAACGCACCGACGCCATCGGCGATGACGCGCGTGAACACGTCGAGCCGACCGGTCGAGCTTTTCGGATTGGCCGAAGCTTCGATATCCTGCGGCAGCTCCAGGCTTTCGAGCAACGGCACGATATAAACGCAGCCCGTTTCGAGCACCGCGCCCTGGCTCAGACTGATCGTATGCAGCGCGAGATCGTC
>Ga0209933_1001875_pt1 | contig 15180 bp, 11 predicted proteins | sample ThiBiot_300_biof_FD_183944 | JGI IMG/M metagenome (GOLD analysis project Ga0209933, IMG submission 183944) | Wastewater bioreactor microbial communities from Cape Town, South Africa - Thiocy_cont_300_biof (SPAdes) | ecosystem: Engineered > Bioremediation > Thiocyanate > Unclassified | place...
AAGTTTTAGCTGCGTGTAGGCACTTTTGCGGTCACCTTTCAGTCCGCCAGTCAATTCCAGTTCAACAGCACCACCCGTTCGGGTGCTAAACTCATCGGTGGCGATGTCATACTCCAGCGAGAAATTTTCGGGTAGTGGTTTAGGCAGAACTGTCGGGTCTACTTTGTTGTTGATACCCAGTTGCAGCCATTTGCCAGGCAGGTTCTTCACCGTAGTTACCAGCGACGCTTTCCCGTACGACGAAAAATACCAGCCTGCTGGTCGCGCTCCGGGCTGATTAACCGAAAAATCGTCCAGAAATACGACTCCGGCGGGTAACGATGCGCTGGTAGCGGCTGTATTTTTCCAATACGCCCGTTTGCTGTAATTGGCCAGGGTTTGCTTCAACAGCTCTTCGTTGACCGGGCGATAAGGCTGTCCTTTCACCTTGTCGGGATCGAAAAAATAATTGTATACGTACTCGAAATTGAAATGCTCCGAAATAGCCCGGTATAATTCATACTCCTTCCGGCCGTTCTCGTTCGTTGCATACGGGAAGTGAATGGCTATCCATTGCGGCTGATCGGTTTGGCATTTTTCATAGATTGACGGCTCGTAGGTATACACGCCATATTCATGCTTCAAATTCTTTGAGAATTGATCAATCTGAAACGGGTCTAACGAACCCTCGACCGTATAGATCGTGGGCTGCATATCCCGAATAACAGCCGGTTCGTTTAATCGATTGGCGTATTGATCGCGTAGCACTTTAAGTTTTTCCCGATACGTTTTTACCTTTTCACGCTCCAACGCCATCACCTCTGCTCGCGCCTGTTCGTTGCTGAACTGACCAACCACATCTTCTTTTTTACGCTGCAAATGCCGGTCAAACGACTCATCCGAAAGCTGGAGAAACTCCCCTTTTGTCAGTTGACGGAGGGGCAATTTATTTCCCGGAACCAGATAAACCGTGATACCATTACTGGTCATCGTGGTCAGGTATTTACCCATATTGGGGTGGCTTTTCGGGTTGGCATCCTTAAATTTCTTCTTAAAAAAATCGGTGTCCATATACCCATCAGGCAGCTGCGTAAAGACGTATTGAGAAGGCGTGTTGAGGTAGTAAGCCGGATTGATGTCAAACACCACATTGGCCGCAATCTGAAACGGCACCCAGGTTTCATCGACAGGTTTCAGACGCCCCTGCTTGTCTCTCACATCCAGTTCAGCATTATACGCCTGAAAGAAAACGCCGTAAGCCTGCGGAAAATAGTCATCCTTTTTGGCATAATACCGTTTTTTGAACACGCCTAGTCCCCCAACGGGTATGTAGGATTGCTGCATCCACTGTACAAACAGGTTGTTAATTTCCTGCTGCCGGATTGAAAACGTTTTGCCACCACTCAGCAAAGGCTTCACGGGTTTGTCGGCGGGCGTAAGCTTAGTGTACCATCCCATTACACTATCTTCAAGCACCTGCTTTTCGCTGTGCTGCGCAGTGGCAATCGAGAAACAGGCTAAACACCCCAGCAGCAACAGGCAATTTTTCATGGGTAGTCTGGTATTAGAAGCGTTATATGTTCGGGTAAATAGACTTAAAAATAATACCCGTTGTGAAAGAACGACCTTGTGAGATGGTAGCTGTTATTTCCCGGTAGCCCCATGCAAGCTTTTTTGCCAAAATAGTGTTATCCCAATAGCCCCGGACAATGATCGGGGAAGTAGCTACTTTTGTGAATGACTTATTTTGACGATCTGCTCGACCTTCTGAAAATTGAACGAGCCGAAGACCGCGCCCAATACCAAAAACTCACCGAAACCACATCCATTGCCGAACGACGGGCCAACGGCCTGGCCTGGTATCCGATTGCCATTCGGGGCTCCGAGATGAGCCGGGGCGATTACCTGACGGTTGAAGTTGAACGCACGACGCATCAGGATATTCCGCATCAGCTCCGGTTTGGGGCGCCAGCCGTTCTGTTCAGCAACCACGATCCCAAAACGGACCGGGTCGAAGGAACGATTACGCACCAAAGCGGAAACCGCGCCAAAATAACGCTGCGTACCGACGAACTTCCCGACTGGTCGCGGGATGGCAAACTGGGTATCGAAGTACTGTTTGATGAGAACAGCTACAACGAAATGGAACAGGCTCTGAAGACGGCGAATACCCTGAGCAACAAAGCGGATAGTCGGCTTATTCAGATTCTGACGGGCGAAAAAGCCCCTACCTTTCATTCGAAAACCCCAACACTTACGCTTCCCCGTCTGAATCCAAGTCAGGTGGCAGCCGTCGAAAAAATAGTATCCGCTAACGAACTGGCCATTGTTCACGGACCGCCGGGTACAGGTAAAACGACCACGCTCATTCAGGCCATTAAAACGCTGATCAAACAGGAGCATCAGAAAATACTGGTGGTAGCTCCCAGTAATACGGCTGTCGATCTGTTGAGCGAGAAACTGCACGACGAAGGACTAAACGTACTGCGAATCGGTAACCCGGCCCGCGTATCCGACCGCCTGATGGCCTTGACGCTCGACCATAAAGTATCGGAGCATAGCGCCATGAAAGAGGCTAAAAAGTTAAAAAAACAGGCTAACGAGTTCCGAAACATGGCCCATAAGTACAAGCGAAATTTCGGGAAAGCCGAGCGCGAACAACGCAAGGCTCTGTTCGACGAAGCCCACCGGATCATGAAGGATGTAGCCAATACGGAGCAATACGTCATTGACGATCTACTTGCCAAAGCACAGGTGATTACGGCCACGCTGGTCGGTGCCAACCACTACACCGTCCGCCAGTTGACATACCATACCGCAGTCATCGACGAAGCGGGTCAGGCACTCGAACCCGCCTGCTGGATTCCGATTCTGAAAGCGCAGAAACTGGTATTAGCGGGAGATCATTGTCAGCTTCCGCCCACCATCAAATCGCCCGAAGCGGCCCGCAAAGGTCTGGCTAAAACCCTACTCGAAAAATGCGTGGAGCTACACCCCGAAGCCGTCTCATTGCTGGATGAGCAGTACCGTATGCATGAGCACATTATGGGTTACTCGTCGCAGGTATTTTATGAAAACAAGCTGAAAGCCCATGCGTCGGTGGCCCGTCATTCGCTGTTTGAGGGCGATACGTCGCTGGTATTTGTCGACACGGCCGGTTGTGGCTTCGACGAAAAACTGGACGGCACCAGTTCGACCAATCCCGAAGAAGCAGCCCTGCTGATGCGGCATCTGAGCCAGCAAGTCGCTGATTTAGGGAGCCATTATAGCGTACAGAACTTTCCGACCATTGCGATCATCTCGCCCTACAAGCAACAGATCAACATCCTGAAAGAGCAGTTACTGCAATACCCGGACCTATTGGCCTATGGCAATAAAATTTCGGTGAACACCATCGACAGTTTTCAGGGGCAGGAGCGCGACATTGTCTATATCTCGCTGGTCCGCAGCAACACCGAGGGCGACATTGGCTTCCTGTCCGACATTCGCCGGATGAACGTTGCCATGACCCGCGCCCGTAAAAAGCTGGTGATCGTTGGCGACAGTGCCACTCTGGCCAGCCTGCCCTTTTACGCCGACTTTATCACCTATGCAGAATCCGTGAACACCTACCAAAGCGCCTGGGAATGGATGGAGTAGGATGATAGTCTACCACCATCTCTTGTATTTTATCTCAAATGCATAATTTAGAGGGCAATCTCAAAGACATTACTATGGATAACATCAGCAAGTTTGTGAGCTATTTGTTAATTGAGACAAACTACACCATCGAACAAATTGCCATTATTGCATCTGTATCGGTCGATTTTGTTAAATGTGTTTAGCAAAAGCTTTTTCATAACAAGACAGAGTACATTATAATAAAAGTTTTCTGTCATTACTTACCAGCCCTCTTATATCATGCGCAACTACCTTCTTCTGCTGGTGCTGTTATTTGCTTTACCTAGTCAGGTGCTTTTCGGGCAACGGACCAATACGACTTATCCGTACAGCATCCCGTTTCAATTGACCAGCCATAATAACCTATCGGTCAGAGCAGTACTCAACGAGCAGGATACCGTAAAGCTGATGTTTCATACGGCTGCCAATGCTGTCACCCTGACCGAAGAAGCACTTAAAACCGTAAAAAGCCTGACCTTCGCCGGAGCCGACAGTGTAAAAAGCTGGGGCGGTTCCAACAATACATCGCGGTTCAGCACGAACAATCGACTCCAGATTGGCGGGCAAACGTGGCCCAATACGCCCATTTGGGAAAACAAAAACTCAGGACCCGAAACCGATGGCAAATTTGGTATCGACCTGTTCGAAGGCAAGGTGATTGAGCTGGACTTCGACACCAACCGAATGACAATCCACGAAACGCTTCCCGACAAAATTGGTCAGTATGAGAAGCTAAAACTGATTGTCGACAACGGCATGCTCTTTTTGGAAGCCCATTGTATGGTTGGCAATCAGACGCTGAAGAACCAGTTTTTGATTCATTCGGGTTATTCGGGAGCGATCCTGCTGGACGATCAGTTCGTCGCTGGACATAAACTCGATGACGTTCTAACCGTGATTAGCGAAAAGGAGTTAAAAGACTCCTTTGGCAACGTCATAAAAACCCAAAGAGCGATTCTGCCGGGATTGACGATTGGGAGTCAGACCTTGGCCGATGTGCCCGTTGGTTTCTTCAAAGGCGCCCTCGGCCGACAAAAAATGAGCATCTTGGGCGGTGATATTCTAAAGCGATTCAACCTCATCATTGATGCCAAACGCGAATATGTTTACCTGAAACCGAACCGATTGCTGAAAACCGCTTACTCCGCCAGTTAACGTCGAGCCATGTCCGATTCGCTACAAAAGCACATTCGAAAGTTCATCACCATCGACGATCAGGAACTTGCCGATGCCTTAACGTTCTTTCGGTCGGTCGATCTCAATAAAAAGGAAAATCTGCTGGTTGAAGGACAGGTTTGCAAATCGAATTTCTTTGTAGTAAACGGCTGCCTGCGTATGTTCTTCGTCAATGAAAAGGGTGTTGAACAAACCGTACAGTTTGCCCTTGAAAACTGGTGGCTTTCCGACTATACATCGTTCTCTACCCAAAAGCCTGCGGTATTTTCGATTCAGGCCGTCGAAAAGTCGGAAGTCCTGGCCATTGACGTTGCTCAACATGAGGAGATGCTGAGTCAGCACCCTCGTCTGGAACGGTATTTTCGGCTCGTTCACCAACGGGCACATGCAGCCGCCCAATATCGGATGAAGTACCACTACGACCATTCACGGGAGGAACTGTACCACGAGTTCGCCCGGCTCTTCCCGGAGTTTGTGCAACGAATTCCGCAATACCTGCTCGCTTCGTATCTGGGTTTTACGCCCGAATATCTGAGTGAAATCAGAAGCCGGAAGCATTCTTAAACTGGTTTAAGAAGTCTGGCCTACGGGCGGATTTACCTTTGTTCCAACCAAAACAACACAGCAATGGAACAACGAGTAACTATCCAGCAAACGCTCCCTGCGGTCTGGAAGGCTATGTATGGATTATCGGCCAGTGTCAGCCAACTAAGCATAACACCGATTCAGAAAGAGCTAATCAAAATCAGAGCGTCGCAACTCAATCAGTGCGCTTTCTGTCTGAATATGCATACGCGGGATGCACTAAAACTCGGCGAAACGCCACAACGCATTTTCCTGCTCAACGCCTGGAAAGAAACGAATCTGTTTACCCCCGAAGAAAAAGCAATTCTGGCGCTGACCGAAGAAGTAACCTTGATTCATCAGCATGGGGTTTCGGACGCTACCTATCAACAGGCTGAACAATTCTTTAGCCCCGAAACCATTGCCGAAATCATCATGTCGGCTGTGGTCATCAACGCCTGGAACCGCATTGCTGTCAGTACAAATCTGCCAATCGACTAAAGCGCATCGTCTACAACGTTTCAGTCACAAGCCCAGGAAGAATGACAAGAATTTCATTCTTCCTGGGCTTGTGCGTTCGTACCCATTTGATCCATGCAGAAAACTCTACCGAATTACTTATCTTTGCAGTGCTAACACAACCAGCTCATCCCAACATGTAAGATCTAAGTAACAGGATACTCCTCACATCCTGAGTTCCAGCCCAACGGAACGTTTGACAGCTTCTTGTCAGATCGTCAACGAGCAGTTCCTCTGTGCGTTGGCCTATACTTAGCAATCATGTAATCGACTATCGTCTGAGCCATCCTGGCTAAACTATTGGCCGGTTTATACCCGCAAAGGCCACGATTCCTCTATACGGCCCGTTTAATCGGGGCTCGTATGGCTGTTTACATTCATCTTCTACATTCCTCTCTCATGAGTATTGTTGTGAACGCACTTTCCTATATCTATCCCGATCAAGAAATTCGGTTTCAGCACATCCACCTGTCGGTAGCTACTGGCGACAAAGCAGCCCTGGTTGGCCATAACGGGTCGGGTAAATCTACCTTATTACAACTCATTGCAGGTAAGCGGATACCTTCCGAAGGAGAAGTTAGCCTCTCGGAGAATCTATATTATGTCCCACAACATCTGGGTCAATACGACGCTCAAACGGTCGCTCAAGTCCTGGCAGTGAACACGAAACTACAGGCCCTGCATGCCATCCTGGAAGGCGATGCAAGCGCGGACACATTCGCCCAACTGAACGACGAATGGGATATCGAAGAGCGCGTACAAACGGCTTTGTCGTACTGGCATCTGGATCATGTAGATCTGAACCAACCGATGCGCAGGCTGAGCGGTGGTGAAAAAACGAAAGTTTTTCTGGCAGGCATTCTCATCCATGAGCCAGGTATTATCCTGCTCGATGAGCCATCGAACCATCTGGATACGCAAAGCCGCGAATTGCTGTATACGTTTATTCAGAGAATCAACGCGACGATGCTGGTGGTTAGCCACGACCGGGCTTTGTTAAATCGGCTCGATACCACGCTGGAATTAAGCAAAAGCGGCATTGAGGTTTTCGGGGGCAACTACGATTTCTATCGGAAGCAGAAAGTAGGCAAACTAAATGCCTTACAGGCCCAGCTTGACGAAAATACCAAGTCGCTCAGGCAGGCTCAGCAAAAGGCCAGAGATCTGGCCGAACAACGTCAAAAACAGGAGTCTCGTGGGAAGGCGCAGGGCAAAACACAATCACTTCCCCGGATCATTGCAGGCGGACGAAAAAGTCAGGCAGAGCTGAGTACAGCAAAACTGAATGATGTTCAGAACGAAAAACTTACTGACCTATCCGACAACCGGCAACAAATCAGGAGCCAGATTCAGGATTATCAGATTCTGAAAATAGATCTTCACCCGTCGGATTTACACCGGGGTAAGATTCTGGTCGAAGCACAAAACATCAACGTTTCCTTTGGTGAAGAAATGCTTTGGTCGTCTCCGCTAAGTTTTCAGATCCGCTCCGGCGACAGAGTCCGCATTTCAGGAAAGAATGGTTCTGGCAAAACAACGGTGATCAAGCTGATAACGGGCATTTTACAGCCGTCGACAGGAAGCCTTTATCAGGCCGATTTTCGCTTTGCATACATTGATCAGGAGTACTCGCTTATCAACAAAAAACTAACCGTCTATGAACAACTTCAGCACTATAATAGTCGCCATTTGCCGGAGTCGGAGTTGAAAATGATGCTGTATCGTTTCCAGTTCCCCCGCGAAACCTGGGACCGAAACTGCAACGAACTGAGCGGTGGCGAAAACATGAAGCTGACGCTTTGTTGTCTGGTGGTAAGTACGAATGCGCCCGATCTATTGATACTGGATGAGCCGACCAACAACCTCGACATTCAGAGTCAGGAGGTGCTTACATCGGCTGTTAAGGACTTTAGCGGTTCCATCGTCGTTATTTCGCACGATCAGTACTTCATTGACATGATCCGTATCGACTCGACCATGGCGCTAAGTTGATCCTGCTTTTCGGCATTTCGCCATCGCTACACTCCTCTTATCCCATACTAATTGAATGGGCAGCCAATCAGCCCTTGCTTTGTCGCAAAATAACCTGAACGATGAACTGGACGGCTGCACAACAGGAAGCCTTACTGGACGTGATCCGGCGTCGCAATGAACGCGATCATTTGCAAAAACAACTGGAACGGACCCAAGCCGAGCTAACTACGCGTCAGCAGCAACAAGCCAACCTTCGAACCGAATGGCAGGCAGAACAGGCCGACGTTGACCGACTGGACCGGCTTAGTTGGGCTAGTTTGTATTATGATTTACTGAATACAAAAGAAAAACAGCGTAGTAAGGAAGAAGCGGAAGCACAGCAGGCCCGGCTTCGCTACGATGTCGTTACGGCTTCGGTCGATGAGCTGACCCAACAACTGGCCGAGCAGAAAAATCGGCTCACCGCCTATGCAACCGTCGACACTGACTATGATCGATTCATTCAGGAGAAACGAATTGCGTTGAGCTTTTCGGCTGGTTACGTGGGCAATCAGTATCAACAACGCCTGGATAATCTCATGGCGCAAAACCGGCAGTGGCAGGAGTTAGAAGAAGCCCATAAAGCAGGCTTACAGGCACTCAATGAAGTGTTCCGACTACGAAAACTGCTTGAGCAGGCCCGTAATTGGGGCACCTGGGATATGCTGGGCGGATCGACAATTGCTTCGATAGCCAAGTATCAGAAACTGGACGATGTGCGCGATCAGTCGTACCGGGTTACGCAAAGTCTGGAACGGTTCCGGGCCGAATACGCCGATCTGAATCAGGCATTTCTGACCGAATGGCGGTTCGACCATACAACTACCCGATTCGTGGATATTTTCTTCGACAATATTTTTACCGACTTGTCTGTCCAGTCACGCATCCGTTCGGCGGCTCAAACGGCACAGGCCCTCGAAAACCAGTTGGTTAATGAGATAAGCAGGCTTAAAAAGCAAGTTGAACAGGAGGTTGACCAGGCCCGACAAACATCCGACGCTTTGCAGAAATTCCTGGAAACAGCATAGTTATAGCAAGGGTGTTACAATGCGTACTAATCGTTGAGCAACAAACACTACATCATTCGAAAATAGACAGGTAGCGCTGGATCGACGCATCGAATACTGCCCGCCCGTTTTCCGGAATGAGCATACCCTCAAAAGCGCCATACATCCGATCGAACGAAACCCCAGCCATTCGATCCCGAATCTGTTCAATAGCTTTCTTGGGCAAGGGAATAAGATTTGGGTAGCTGTACATAAACGTAACGAGTCGTCGGCTGCGGGCTACATAGATGGTATCGCCAGTCAGGAGATTATTATGCCCGGACAAATCAGGCTGAAGGAATACACAGCTTCCGGGAAAGTGACCGCCCGTATTGATGATCACCATACCATCCCAAAGTGCCTTCCGCTCTCCGTTCCAGAATTCGATGGCTGGAGTAGGTTTTGAACCCAGACGGCATCGTTCTGATGGATATAGACCGGGCAATCAAAAATCCGTGCCCATTCGGCCATCAGGCTGTAGTAATGCGGATGCGAAATGACGATGGCTTTCAAACCACCTTTCGCTCGGATAAAGGCAATGGTTGGCTCGTCGAGATACGGCAGACAATCCCACAGTACATTGCCCGATTCGGACAGAATCAGAAAGGCTCGCTGACCGATGGCAAATGCGGGGGTAATCCGTAAGTCGTATAGTTGGTCGCTAATCTGACTAAACCGAATGGTACGATCTTTTGCCAATGTAGCCAGGCTTGTCCACATCTGACCATTATCGCCAATATACTGCCGTTCATCGTTACAAATCAGGCACAGCCTGGGTAAGACACTTCCGACCGGGTATTGTGTTCCGCAGGTCGCGCAAATGGTCTGGTCGGTGGTATAGTTTATGGGCATTGGCATCACATTTTTCTTTCGACAGGATTGACAGGATGAACAGGATTTTACAGATAGAGCAATCCTGTTCATCCTGTCAATCCTGTCAGAAAATTACTTTTTCTCCAACTTCTTCAATTCACTCTGGATGTAGTCTTTCGAGAGCCAGTTTGTTCCGATCATGACACCTTCGATGTTGCAGGTCTGGTTAATGTCGTTCAGGGGATTTCCGCTCAATAGTACCAGGTCGGACACATTGCCGGTTTTGATTGTTCCCCAATCTGGTTTATTGAAATAGGATGCCACATTAATCGTTCCGGTACGGAGCGTTTCGTAGGGTGTCAGGCCCGCATCGACCAGGTATTTCATTTCGTGATGGATCGAGAAACCCGGCACATTAAGCACTTGTGGCGCATCGGACCCCAGCAGCAACTCGACACCACCTTTCTGACATTCATAAATCAATTTACGGCGGATCTGAATCAATTTCTCGGCATGTTCTCTCGAAAAGTTAGGATTGTTGTTGTAGCCAGTCTTCTGATTTAACCAGTTCGTTATCTCCTGCGGTTTCATGTACTTGAACTCAGGCGCATTCGCAAAGGCATCGGCAGATAGTGGCGAAAGCCAGCGTTCGGCCAGTGCCTGCGTTGGTACCACCCGGATATGTTTGTCGCGCAGCCCCTTCACCAGTTTCGGAATCTGCGACGCATCGGCCCGGTAGGCAATCCACGACGCAAACAAGCCCGTTTCCGGCTCGGCCAGCGTATCGGCGCGTGGTACAATCGCTTCTACGAACCCATCGAGATGGTCGATCGACGAGTACCCCGCATCGATAGCTCGCCAGACGCCCACATTGAACGATACGTGTCCCACGAAGCCAATACCCACTTCATGGGCCGTTTTCGCAATAGCCGGAAAGGTTTCTTTGGTAAGACCAGGATGTAGTTTGAGAAAATCGTAGCCAGCCGCTTTCTGCTCGCGCACCATTTCGGCACCGCGCTCGGCAGTTTTAACGGTTTGCCCGTTAAACGATGGTCCCGTGGTATAGAAATGCGGTCCCAGAATTTCACCACTGTTAATTTTGCTGCGTAGTTCGAGATGTTTAGGATGACCCAGCATACCCCGAATGGTGGTAATGCCATTCGCCAAATACAGCATGAGCACGTCTTTCATAGCCTGAATATCATCGTTGGGCGGAACGTGGGCGTGGATTTCGGCCCAGCCGGGCGTCAGGTATTTCCCTTTGGCGTCAATTACCAGCGCATCCCTGCTAAACGTTACGCTTCCCTCGTTTCCTAGTGCCGTTATCCGACCATTTTTCACGACAACGGTCTGATTCTCCACTACGCGTTCCCGGTCCATTGGGATCACATTTACCGACCGAAACACAATGTCACGTTGCGCATTGCTGGTGAGGGTTTGTGCCGGGAGCAGGGCGCAGGGAGCCAGGAGCAGTACACCAAGTATAAGGGAAAGCAAGGTTCGCATGGGAAGAAAGGGTTTGTTGTCTGAAATAGCTATAAACGATGGTGAACCAATTTCGATCCGTTCCGATTGGATACTAAGTAATTGAGCAAACAATATCCTGATAATCAATTGCTCAATCACTAATTCGCACAATCACTCAATCAGGTTGGTAAATTTATTTATTTCAGTATCAATAACCGACAACTCATTCACGAACAAGCTACTCATGAAAGTAAAAACAATTATTACCGGGGCCACAGGTATGGTCGGTGAAGGTGTCCTGCTCGAATGCCTGAATCATCCCGATGTGGAGCAGGTGCTGATTATAAACCGTAAAGCCAGCGGTTTTGCCCACCCAAAACTTCGCGAGATCGTCCACAACGACTTTTTTAATCTGACGCCGATTGCCGACCAACTAACGGGATATAATGCCTGCTTTTTCTGCCTGGGTGTTTCATCAGTAGGTATGAGCCAGGAGGAATACAAGCACCTGACTTACGATCTGACCCTCAATTTTGCGGAGCTTCTGGCCAAGCAAAGCCCCGATCTGACGTTTTGTTACGTTACCGGAGCAGGAACCGATAGTTCAGAACAGGGTCGAGTTGCGTGGGCACGGGTAAAGGGAGCGACCGAAAATGCCGTGATGCGGCTATTCAAACGAGCCTATATGTTCCGACCGGGCTTTATGAAAGCCACTCCTGGCCAGAAAAACATAAAGAGTTATTACACTTTTTTAGCCTGGTTATATCCCATCGGACGGGCGCTTTACCCAGCCGGTTTTTGTACCCTGAAGGAAGTTGGTCAAGCCATGGTCAACACCGTTACCAAAGGTTACGAAAAGCAAATTCTGGAGGTGAAGGACATTGTCGAGCTGGCTAAACGCTAACAGGGCCCTTTCAAGGTTTCAGCGTCTTATGCCAACTCGCCCCTCTGAGCGTACTACGGTAGAAACTACTTGTTTTCAGCTTAGTCGTACCAATTGAATCAACAACATATTCCCGTATGCCTTTTTTACGTCCCGTCTTATTCTTAGTTTTTCTCTTCACAATTTCTTTCGGTAGTCTGGCCCAACAGAACCGCAAAACCGAGTCGGGCAATCCCGTTTTCCCAGGTTGGTATGCCGACCCCGAAGGCACTATTTTCGGCAAGAAATACTGGATTTACCCAACCTATTCGGCTCCGTATAATCAACAGGTGTTTTTCGATGCCTTTTCGTCGCCCGATTTGGTAAACTGGACGAAGCACAGCCGGATTCTGGATTCGACCGCCATAAAATGGGCTAAACGAGCCATGTGGGCACCCGCTATCGTTGAAAAAAGTGGTAAGTATTTTCTGTTCTTTGGCGCCAACGACGTGCATGAAGGCGAAATTGGTGGTATTGGCGTAGCAGTAGCCGATAATCCGGCGGGGCCGTTCCGGGATTACCTTGGTAAACCGTTGGTGGGCCAGATTCACAATGGTGCCCAACCCATTGATCAGTTTGTTTTTAAAGACAAAGACAATCAGTATTACCTAATCTACGGCGGTTGGGGGCACTGCAATATTGCTCGATTGAAAAACGATTTTACGGGTTTCCTTCCTTTCCCCGACGGCACCACCTTTCGCGAAATAACGCCTAAGAACTATGTAGAGGGCCCAATCATGTTTGTTCGGAAAGGCGTTTATTACTTTATGTGGTCGGAAGGAGGCTGGACAGGGCCCGATTATTCAGTCGCCTACGCCACCTCGACATCGCCGTTTGGTCCGTTTGAACGAGTCGGTAAGATTCTACAGCAAGACCCCCAGGTAGCAAGAGGTGCAGGTCATCACTCCGTTATTCAGATTCCCGGAACCGACGAATGGTATATTATTTACCACCGCCGACCATTAACCGAAACCGATGGCAACCACCGTGAAACCTGCATTGATCGCATGTATTTCGACGAAAAAGGAGCCATTAAGCCTGTAAAAATTACCGTCGAAGGCGTTAAAGCGCGACCTTTACATTAGGCACGAAAATACATCTGCCGCCATCAGGTGATTTCTACGATGAATGTTCACTTTGGAATAAGTGTATATTCATTGACCTGATCGCCAGTTTTGGGATTGAGCGTGTTTCGGCGAATAACCAGTTGATTCGTGCTCCACTTCAGCAGGGTAAACTCAATCAATCCTTCCGTGCCATAGGGCTCTGGAGTCAAGCCCCGGAACGTAAGATTCTGGTTATTATTTGTAAGCTCCCAGGTCCCTGTAAACGTATCGCCTGTAAACTCAGTGTAGGTGACGCTGTTCTGCTGAAAAGCCATCTGAAACTGACTATATCCGGGATAAATATTACTCAATGAGCCCTCTCGATACACAATAACCGTACCTTCCTTCACTTCAGAAGCCTTCCAGTTCCGAGTAAGATCGGGGCCAGGAACAGGGGCTTTGCATTGGCTCAGCAACCCTAAAAACAGGCAAAGACAGAAATAGTGGACACGTTGTGTTTTCATGGATGGTAGCTATTGTTTGACAAACCGAAACACTTTATACCGCTCGCTATCAAGTACTTTTAAATAATATACACCCGTCGGCAGACCCTCAACCGAAACATCCATCACACGGCTATTACGCTCCTGTTGAAACTGTAGAATCGATTGACCAACAGCATTTTGCACCGTTAGTAGCCAACGCTCACTACTGTTCATTTCAACAGTAACTACTTTTTGTGCAGGGTTTGGATACAGTTTGCCTTCTGCAACCGAAGATGACAGGTCGGTGATGATAACCAAAACAGTTGCTGTATTGGAATAAGGTGATGTATTGGTTCCGTTCATCGCCCGAATACGGTAGGCATAGCGCGACTGTGCCCGTAAACGCTCGTCTTTATAGGTAGTGGTGTTAGCGGATAAACTGCTGATTTTCGCAAAATCCCCTCCGTTTACAGACCGTTCCAGTTCAAAGCCTGTCTCAACACTGGCATTATCTTTCCAGGATAATACAGCCGAATTGCCTACGGCGGTACCCACCAGATCCCCCGGTGCTCCTAAATCGGTTAGGGTGGTCGCGTCGGCAATGTTCGAATACGGAGATGCCCCTGATTGATTTATTGCCCGAATCCGATAGTAATAACGTGTATTGGCCGTCAGGTTAGTGTTTTGATAGGTGGTTACATTGGCTCCAACTTCTGTAATTTTCGTAAAGCTTTTGCCATCACTTGAGCGTTCGATGTCAAAACCGGTTTCATTCGTCGAGGCATCGGTCCAGGTTAGATTGATCTGGCTGCTGCTGATAGCAGTAGCGACCAGATTTGTTGGAGGGCTTGGCAGTATTGTACCCGGGTTTTCAAATGTTTTAGCATTCACAATGTGAGTGTAAGCAGAGCCTGCGCTGCCTTTCAGGCCACGTACCCGATAATAGTAGGTCGTACTGGCCGTCAAGCCCGTACTCGAATAACTTACCACATTAGAACCCAAAACAGCAATCCGACTGAAACTTACCCCATCTCCCGAACGCTCTACCTCATAACCCGTCTCGTCGGTCGACCGATCCGACCACACCAGATCAATCTGGGATGAGGAGACAGCCGTCGCCTTTAAATCCAGCGGTGACTCTGGACCCAGCTCGTAATCCACCACATTGGTGTAACCAGAAACGATGCCCCCCTTGATGGCCCGCACCCGGAAGTAGGTTCGGGCAGAGGGGGTCAGGTAAATCTCGTACTGGGTGGTGTTGGCTGCGACCGTTGCGGCTTTGGTGAAGCTGGTCCCGTTGGTCGAGGACTCGATCTCGAAACCGGTTTCGTCACTGGCGTTATCCTTCCATTTCAGCAACACATTGTTCATATTGTTGGCCAGCAAGGGTGTCAGCGTCAACTCGGTAGGGGCATTGACCGAATTACTCAGGGTGGTGGCATTGGCCGTGTTGGAGTAATCCGAATAGCTGGAAGCGGCCTTGTTGTAGG
>Ga0209933_1001878_pt1 | contig 15149 bp, 10 predicted proteins | sample ThiBiot_300_biof_FD_183944 | JGI IMG/M metagenome (GOLD analysis project Ga0209933, IMG submission 183944) | Wastewater bioreactor microbial communities from Cape Town, South Africa - Thiocy_cont_300_biof (SPAdes) | ecosystem: Engineered > Bioremediation > Thiocyanate > Unclassified | place...
GCGATCCCCGCCGGAACCTGGGCGCTGAGCCTGCGCTGGCCGCAGATCGATGACGTGTCGACGGATCTCGTCGAGCCGCCGGACTTCACGGAAGCAAAGGACGAGCGCGCGCCGGACGCAAATTCCGTCGAGTATCCGGGCGAGCGTTTCGCGACGATCCAGCGTGCGGGCTATCCCGATCTCAAAAGCCTCGTCCTGCCGCGAAGCGCGGATGACGCCTACGAGCTTGTGCTGCAGGCGCTGGCGAAGTTGAAGTACAAGACGACACTCGAGCTGCCGCCGGAAAATGATGAGAGTTCTCCCGGGTTCATCGAGCTTTCCGATCATTCACTCATTCTTGGATTGGTCGATGATGTCGTCATCCGCGTGCTTGCCGAGGATCAGTCGGCGCGCGTCGATGTGCGTTCGGCGTCACGCTACGGGCAAGCGGACTTTGGCCGCAACGCAGAGCGTGTGCGCGCGATCCTGAAGGAAGTCGCGGCGCGATACGAAGCCTCGGCCCCGAATGTCGCCAGCCCGCAGGTTGCGAAAAAGGACGACAAGGTCACGCTCAAGCCGGCGAAAGTGCGCGGTCCGGTGTCAAAGGCCAATCGCCGGCGACCTGACCTTTCTCGATCAGATATTCGACGTGGGCTTGGACGGAAAGAGTCGCCGCAGGGATCATACGCGGGTCGAGTCCCCGGTAGACCTCCGGAACGATTTGACGAATAGTCGTCATGCCCTTCGCAAGCGCGTCGAGAATTGATCTTTCGCGCCAGTTTCTATGCAGCAGGTACGCTTTGACGGTGCGCTGGGGCTCGCGAATGCGTCCGCCGTGACCGGGCAGGAAAACGTCGTCGCGCCGGTCGAGCAGGATTTCGAGGGATGCGACGTAGTCCGCCATGCGGCCCTCCGGCGGCGCAATGACCGTCGTGTTCCACGCCATGACATGATCGCCGGAGAAGACGAGCGGGCGGCCGTCGAGCGCGAAGCACAAATGGTCCGGCGCGTGACCCGGCGTATGGATGGCGGTCAGCGCCCAATCTTTGCCCTCGATCGTGTCGCCGCCTTGAAGCGCGAGGTCTGGCTGAAAATCATAGTCGACGAACAGCTTGCCTGAAGGGCTGTCCTGCAACGCGATGTGTCCGGCAGCCGGATCGCGCGGATAGGCGGCGACGAGCGCGCCGGTCGCAGCCTTCAGCTTGGCGATTCCGTCGACGTGATCGCGATGCGCGTGCGTCGAAAGGATGTGCGTGATCGGACGCGTGCCGGCGACGGCCAGGATCGCGTCGCGGTGCGCGTCGTCGTCGGGGCCTGGATCGATGACCGCGAGCGTGGTCGAGCCGACGAGATACGTATTGGTGCCCTTGAACGTAAAAGGCCCCGGATTGTTTGCAACGACCCGCACGACGCCCGGACCCATCGGCGAAGCGACGCCATACGTGAACGCCATGTCGGTGTTGAACTTGAGAGCGTCCAAGCCGCGCCAGCCTCCTGAGCCTTCGCCGAACGATATTCGGCTGGTCTAGGGTCGCAAAGCGCAGCCGACACGGAATGCTCGACGCCCCTCGGTTCCCGCCGAAAGGCCTATCAAAACGGTCACGGGTTGCAAGCTGCGCGATTGTCGGGCCAGACATGCCCAAGCGCGTCACGAAACACGGTTGCAACCGCTGAACGCGCTCGGCACGCGAACCCTAGGTTTGATCGGTCTCGTGCAGCTTCTGCGCCTCCCGCTGCGCGAGGCTGCTGATGGCGCGGACGTGCGCCTGCTCGATGAATGCCGCGCGTTCCATCAGGTACTGGTAGGCGGGGGAGTCCTGCTTCAAGGGCTTGGTGAATTGTACGCCGGCCTTGTGCCAGACCAGCCAGGCAATCGTGCCTTCGACGCTGATGTCCGGCGTGAACGAAATCTTCAGTCGGTCGCCTGCGGCCAGTCCCGACACTTTGTCGATCCTTAGTCCGGCATTCGAGAAATCCACGACCTCGATCGCCCGCGCAATGCCGTGACATTCCGCGATGGCGCTGAATTGAACCCTTCGCCGTTGATCCTTCCGGCGCAGAAATTGGCCTTGCATGACTGTATCGCGCATCAGCATTCCCCAGGTTCGGTCGCGCACGACTGAATACTGAACGGCATGTATGATCATAAAGCGCTATTTTTGAGTTAAGACTCGGCTCTATCGGTACGCAAAGCATCTTGAGTTCCATGTAATGACTAGTAACTATGTATTAATTCTATCGATTCGTAGGAGGACGAGATGCGATCTGAACTTGAGGCTGTGCTGGAAGCTTATCGGCAGGATGCGGCGCTCGAAGAGCAACTGATTCAGGACATTCTGACGGTGCTGGCGGTGACCGGTGCGGCGCGCAAGAGGACGGTTCAGGAGATTTCGCAGGTCGTCAATCGCCATACCGTGAAGCTCGCCGAGGAGAGAGACTACCGGCAGGGTTCCGATGAGATCGCGCGGTACGATTTCCAGCAGCCCGTTCGGCAAATGTAGTCGCCGCGGCGGGCGAATGACTTCGCGTGGTTCGCCTCGTTCGATGGATGTTGCGCCCACGTGCGCGGACTCGTCTCTAAAAACTTTGGGAGCGGTGCGATGCGATCGAACTATCTGGGGCGCATCACCGATATTTGCGCGGATATAGCGACGAAGCTGACGGCTGAGACATCTCGCGACGACACGGCAAGCGCTCAAACTCGGGCTGTGGCACGGCGCACAAATACCTCAAGTTTTTCCGGTATTTCCGGCTCATCGCGGCGGCCGCGCGATTTGCGGGATGACGAAGGTTGTGACGTTCCTGCCGGCACTACGCTTCATGATGAGCGTGAAGATGCGATCACGGAAGAATGCGATGATGCGCTGCGGTTCGCGGCTTTTGTGAAGGATCTTGATTCCCTCCGTCAGCGGATGCTGGGTGTTTCCCTTTGTGATCGCGTCTGGAGTATGTCGCGCGAAATTGCTGGCGCGGCGGAGAGCGCGGGCGACGCTCAATTGACGCCGGCATCCGATGCCGGGCAGGCGCTGACATCGGTTTACGATGCAATTACCAGCGCCGTATTGTTGTTGCCCTATCACAGCACCAGCGCGCGGCGCGGACGATAGCAACCTCTCAATCTTTGGCAGCTGACTCGGGCTGGCGTTTGGGGCGCGGAGCGTTGCTGTGCGCGCCTTCCCAATTGCATGTCTCTTCATTTATGCGCGCGAAGCGCAGTCGGACGTTGAGTGTAGATATTTAGCATCACATTGAAGATTTTCCGACACTACAGCCCGATTTCTGTGAAGTCACAGCCCTTCTGGGCGCGCAAGCGGCTTTTCTGAAGAACTAGTACTATGATACTCAAGGATCATAAGGCGCGATTCTAGTGTCATGCCGTGTCGTGACGACTTCAACGGAGAGCACCCGCTTTTCCGATCGTGACCTTGCGTGTGCTGCATCCAACGGGGGAATACATACATGGGCCGCAGGGATCTTTCGACCCGCCGTCACTTTGCCAAGCCGAACTCTGCTGAACACCGCGACGCGCCGCAAGCGCGATTGCCATCGTTTGCGCCGCCGGCTTGTTTTATCTCGACATTGGCACTGGGCCTGGTCATCGGCGGTGGCGTCGTGGATGCTCTGCCTGGAAGCTGCACATCATCCGTCGCCGGAGTCGACTTGACCTGCACGGGTTCGGTCAGCAACCCGACCGCATTTACGGCGACGTCGGCGTTTGCGGTTCACCTCGGCACGACCTATCCGACAGTATCTCCGACGAGCATCACGCGGAGCACGAATGCTCCGGGCATCAAGATCAATGCCGGAAACTACGGTGGCTCGATCACGATGACCAACGGATCGTCGATCCAGGTGCAATCGGGATCGGGCTCTGACCGGCATGGTCTCGTTGTCTCAAGCGCCGCTTCCGGCAGCAACAAGACGTTCACGATCGATATCGACGGCTCGATCGCATCGGCGGACTCGAGCGGCGACGCAGTGCGCCTCGAAGGAACGAACCGTTCCATCTTCGATGTCAACTTCGGGCGGAACGCGCACATCGGCGGCGGAGATGGCGACGACGCGGTCATCGTAACGGGTGCCCGGAGCTTGCTGCTCAAAAACTACGGCATTCTCGAGGGCGGGACCGGCCAGCCGACGACCGGAGGCGAGGGCATCAACGTCGGCAACGGCACGCGGATAGCCTCGCGCGGCGTTACCATCGAAAATCACGGCACGATTACGGGCACCGGAAATGCGGGCATCGCGGGCGGTCAGGGCATCACCGTTTTCGGTGACGGCGATGTCGACATCGAGAACAGCCGGCGCGGAGAAATCAGCGGCGCCACACAAGGCATCCGCGTCGAGGCAGACGGCGACGTGACGATCACGAACCGCGGCCATATCGAAGGCAGATCGAAAGCCGGTGTCGAAGTCGCCGATGGCGACACTGTCAAAATCAGCAACAGCAGCTCGCGCACGATCGAGGGCGCAACCGATGGCGTCTATGTGCACGACGTCGATGACGCCATCGTCGACAACGATCGTGGTCGCATTATCGGCCACAACGGCGACGGTGTTCGTATCGAAGATATCGACGACAACGTGACGGTGCAGAACCGGTTCGGCTTTTCGAGTTGGGGTGCGGCCCGGATAACGGGTTCGGACCACGGCGTATCCATAAGCGATGTTGACGGACGCGCGTCGGTCGACAACCGCTTCGGAGGAAAAATTACAGGTCGCAGCGGCGACGGCGTTCATGTCCGCGACGTTGACGAGCGGATCACGGTCGATAACTCATTCCTCGGCAGCATTCGCGGAGGCGATGACGGCGTCGACATCAGAGATGCGGGCGACGATGTCGTCATCCGCAACAGCTTTGGCGGCTCGATCTCGGGTCGTAGAGGTGACGGTATCACGGTCAGCGACGTCCGCGACGATGTCTCGATTACGAACACCTTCGGCGGACGGGTTTCCGGCCGCGATAACGGCATTGTCGTCGATGACGTGCGCGACGATGTCAGCATCGACAATCGCTTCGGCGGCAGCATATCCGGCCGCCGCGATGACGGCGTCCATGTGCGCGATGTTCGCGGCGACGTGACGGTGTCGAATGGACTAGGCGGTCGCATCTCGGGCGGCAAAGATGGCGTCGATATCAAGGATGTCCGCGGCGACGTCACCGTCAGCAACGCACTCGGCGGTCGGATCTCTGGCCGAAACGGCGATGGCGTCAAAATCGAAGACGTTCGCGACGATGTCCGCGTCGACAATCGCGGCAAGGGCGAAATCAAAGGTCACGATGACGGCGTTCATATCGAAGATGTTCGAGATAACGTCACAGTGGACAATAGCTTCGGGGGGCTGATCGAAGGCTTCCGTGACGACGGCGTTGATATCAGCGACGTCAGCCGGGACGTCGAAATCCTCAATCGTTTCGGTGGAAAAATCACGGGACGAGACAACGGCATTCAGACCGAAGACATCGGCGACGATGTGAGAATCGACAACCGTTTTGGAGGAGCTATCACTGGCCTGCGCGGCGATGGCGTGCGTATCGAAGATGCTGACGGATCGGTTTCCATCCGAAACAGCTTCGGCGGCAAAATCACTGGCGATGACGACGGAATTCACGTCTCCAATGTCGATGACAACGTCAGGATCGATAACCGCTTCGGCGGAACGATAACCGGTCGCGATGACGACGGGGTCGATATACGCGACGTCGAAGGCAGCGTGCGGGTCGACAATCGGTTCGGCGGGCGCATTTCTGGTGAAGACAACGGCCTGAAAATTCGCGATGTCGATGGCGGCGTCAGGATCTCCAACAGCTTCGGCGGGACAATTCGCGGCGACCGTGACAATGGCGTCGATATCGATGACGTCGAAGGTAACGTTCGGATCGACAATCGGGCCGGCGGCTCGATTTCCGGCCGCAATGACGGCGTGCATGTCGATGATGTCGATGGCAACGTCACCATCGATAACGGCAGCGGTTCGATCCGCGGCCGCAGAGGCGATGGCATCGATGTTTCCGCGAACGGCAACGTCACCGTCAACAATGGCCGGCGCGGCCGCATCACGGGTGGCGACAGCGCCATCCAGATCGATGCGCAATCCGCCGAAATCAACTCATCGGGGTTGATCCGTGGATCTGGCGTCGGCGATGCAACGATCAAGCTGAAGACAAAGGACGGCGCGACGATCAATAACGAGCGCCGCGGCCGGATCGTCGGGCGCCACTACGATCCGACGGACTTGATCGTCAAGGCGGAGGGCGGAGCCGTCACGATCAACAACGCCGGCACGATGCTCGGCCGAATTGATCTCTCCAATGCAGGCGATACCGAGCTGGGGAACGTCTTCAACAACACGAGTGACCACAGCTGGACGTTCATCGGAACCAGTAACCTCGGCGATGGTCTGGCGGACGTCTTCAACAACACGGGCACCGTGTTCACGACCGATCCCGATGCGCCGGAAAACAATGATTATACCGAGCTTGCCGGCGTCGAAATTTTCAACAACGGAAGTTCGAATACGAACGGGACGATCGATCTGCAGGATGGCTTTACCGGCGACGTGACGACACTCACGCCGACGGACGGCGGCACCTTGGCGTTCAATGGCGCGACGGGGCACAGCTATCTGAAAGTCGACAGCTTCCTCGGTTCCTCGTCGAATTCGAGTTCCGATCAGTTGATCATCAACGGCGACGTCTCGGGACAGACGCTGATCGAGGTGAATAACGTCAATCCCGGTTTCGGCTCGTACAATCCTCTCGGGATCGAAGTTGTCCGCGCCACCGGACAAATATCGGCGCAGAATTTTGCGCTGATACATGGGCCGATCGACACCGGTCTTTTCGACTACGATCTGTATCTCAATGATGCAAACGAGTGGGTGCTTGCGAGCGCGCCGAACCGGACATTCGTCGAGCTTCCGAGCCTTGTGTCAGCGGCGCAATCGATGTGGCACAATGCGTCCGGCGTCTGGCTCGACAGAACCGCCGATCTTCGCGTTGCGGTTCAACGCCCGTGTGTATCGGAAGGTTTGAAGGGGCCGGCTGAAACATGCGGCAAGCCTGCAACCTCCGGCGCTTGGGTCAAGGGGCTCGGTTCGACGGAATCTCGTGCAGCCTCGCATTCGGTTTCGATCATGGGGACGCGCAATAGCTATAAGACGGACTACGATCAGAGCGGCGGAGGCGTTGTCGCCGGCTACGATATCGTAGTGCGGGCCAATGATGGGCAGGGGATCTGGCTTGCCGGCGTCATGGGTGGCTATCTGCGATCGGTGGTCGATTTCGAAAGCTCGGCGACGCGCGCTGATTTCGAAGGCGGTGCGGTCGGCGCGTACATCACCTATCTCAAGGGGCCTTGGTTCCTCGATGCCAAGCTGATGGCGAATATTGGCAACGTCGACTATCGCGGCTCGTTCGGCGAGAAAGATAACGCCGGCACAACATCGATCGGCGGCGTGCTCGATACGGGTTATCGCATCGATCGCGGCCAATACTTCATCGAGCCGGGCGCGACGCTGGCTTACGTCAACTCGGACATCGACAATTTATCGGTATACGGAACGTCGGTGAACTTTGCGAACGGCGATAGCTTGAGGGGCCGTTTGGGCGTGCGTGTCGGAACGACGGTCCAGGACGAGCGCGCAAAATACGAGCCGTTTGTCGGCGTCAGTGCCTGGTACGAATTCCTCGGCGATAATTCCGCGAATGTCGCCAGCGGCGGCTACGTCCTCCAAGCTGCGGACGACATGACCGGCGCGATCGGAGAAGTGACCGGCGGCGTGAACGTCTACAGCCTCTCGGACAACGGGCTGAGCGGCTTCGTCAAAGGCAATTTCGAGTTCGGCAAGGATGACTACCTCTCGTTCGGAGGCAGCGTAGGCATGCGCGTCGCCTGGTAGTGGAAGGCGTGCCGTTGCCGGAGAGATGCGGCTCTCCCTCTCTCTCCGGCAACGAACTGAACTTAGTACCTATGCTCGCGTTGACGATTGCAACTTCAAGTAGTAGCGTTGTCCTCAGTTAGTCTTCATGCGGCGAATTCATGATGCGTCAGTGTGATGTGTTTGACCGCAGCATGGCGAAGACGTGGGACGGCGTGACAGTGCCCGGGACGGGCAGCGTGTGTATCTGACTGCGCGGAGCTGACATGGTTCGAACGCTCGAAGGCCTCGTAATTGCGATCCCGGCGGCGGCTACGGCGACGGGATCGGCTGTCGCAGGATTGATCGCTGCGGAACAAGGCGAATTGATCCTGGGAGCGCAGACGACAACGCAGCTCCAGTCGGTCGAGCGATCAATTCAGCCGGGCGAGATTTCGTATCCGGTTCAGGTCGATATCGAGCAGGCTAAATCCGTCGATGAGTTCTTCAAGATCGCGATCGCGCAGTTTGGGCGGATCGATGCGATCGTTCTGGAAACAAAATTTCCGAAGCGATCGACGTTGATCGAGAAATCGATCGGTTCGGGTGTGCGACGGCTGCTGTATTGTCTTGATGCCGCCCTGCGCTATTGCTCGGGCGATCTTCACATCGTGACTATTTCGCCGGGAGCGGACCGCTATGCCATTCCCGTTGCAAACGCCTTTCTCGGCGGCCGGCTTGCGACGCGGAAGACGGCGGCGTCTCCGGCGCTGACTGTGCGCATGTCGGTGGTCTCGCTTGTCGACCGCGCGAGTTCTGAAAACGGAACATTGGCGCGGACCGTCCTGCATGTGTTGCGGGAGACGCGAAACGTCGACGTGACAGAAGCAGTTTTGTGGCAGCAGCCTGAGCAGCAGGACAAGCGATCGAAGCGCGCCTCGGCGCGCTCCAAAATCACGTTACCGATGTGAGGAAAGCGCTGGCGCCACGTCCGTTGAACGTCACCGGCGATGCTTGGATGTCGGCAGCAAATTCAGCTGATTTGCGAGGTTTGCGGCACGCGTGCGGTTCGGGAGATGCAACTTTTGCAGCACGGCGGTGACGTGACGTTTCACGGTATTCAGCGAGCAGGAGAGTTCCTCGGAAATTTCGAGGTTACTCTTGCCCGCCGCGACCAGCAGAAGCACTTCGCGTTGTCTCGGACTCAAGCTGTCGATATCGGGATGGGCCTGGTATGAGTGCTGCGGTTCTGCGAACTGGCTCACCAGCGCCTTCGAGATCGTATCCTGCAGCAACGCCGGGTTCAGCGTCACTGGCATCTGCCATCCATCGTCCGCCGTATCGTGCCGCGCCCAAGACGAAACGTCGACGTGCATGAGGAGTGCGCCGCTGCCGGCTTCCGGGCTGACGGGTACGCCGAGCACGACGATCACGGTCTTGGCGCGCGGGGTGCGTGACGAAATCACGAATGAGGTGATGGTTCGCTTGCGCCGCAGCAGCGCCTGCACATCTGCGCGGCTGCCTTCATCTTCGCAATGGTCGAAATAGGATTCGCCGACTGTGAAACGCCCGAGGAGGGGGGCTGCATCGCGGTTCGCTTGCCCCGCATGTGCGGACTGAGCGCCGGGCTGGCTGCCGTGCGTCTGAATGCCGGTGATGATGCCACGACTGTCGATGAGCACGACGTGAACCGGCGGCTCTCGCAGGTCGGACTTGGGAGGAGTCATCTTTGCCTCGGACTTGGCGGGCTTGGCCCTGCGTTGAAAACCGGCCGCGAACTAGTATCGGCGCACTATACCTTTATCGCCAGCCGGTGCACCCGGTGGCTTAGCCAAGCCGTGCCACAAGCGCTATCGCCGGGACCTGTGCATCCCCAGCTGGCAATGAGAAAGCCAGCGGGGGATCGCACGTGAGCGGTAGTACCGTCCATCAATCTATGGTTGATTTTTTTGGATTAGGAGCGCACCTTCGCATCCCGGGGACTAATCCCCGTGATGACGCGCTGGCTCGAGCGCGTCCCCGCGAGGCTGGAAAGCTCAGACCGACATTTTCGAGCGCATCGCCGCCAATCGATCGATGGCGGTTGTCGCGAGATCTTGAGCGGCAATGAGCACCCGCTCATTTCGCGAGATCTCCGCCAGATGCAGATAGGCCTCGGCGAGATACTCGCACAGCGCGACCGTGTCTTCTCTTCGCTCTGCGGGCAGCGCGATGATCGAGAGCCGTTGATGCGTGACGGTTTCAAGCGCGTCGAGCTTTTCGGCCGCTTCGCGTGATGTCGCAGCATATCGTCGAAGAAACGCATTGTCTGTCGTCTGGCCGTCATGTTGCTCGATGAGAAGAGCGAGGCGGCGTTCGGTGGCGGCCAGCGCGCCGAGGGTCACGGTCGCTGCTTTCGCAGCGCGTCGATTCGAATGGAAGGCGAGACGCCGCTCCTGGCGCAGGACCGAGACATGATCCAGCTGCTCGCGCGCCATACGCTCCGCAGCTTCCTTGACCTCTCCGTCTGCCTGCGCTGCAACATAAGTCCAAAACGTAAATGAACGCTCTTCATATCGCACTGCGATGGCTAGCGCGCGATAGGGTGTCATAAGGCTGGACTGCGCGATTTCTTGCGGCGATACGTCGAAGGCATCCGGTATCGGCCAAGGAGCAACCGTTGCAACGGCCGCGCCGTTATGCTCGGCCGCCCATTCGGCAACGCGGTCGACATGATCTCGCTCAAACTTCGCGAGTAGCTCGAAGATATACGCCAACGGCAACGAATTCTGCTTTCGCAGTGCGTTGGCCGTTTCGGTGTAATGCCGAACGGCATCGGCTTCCATCGCGCGCGCCAGCGCGAAGAATTCTCCCATCGAACGGAGTTGGCCAGCCGGCTCTGATTTCAGGGTCGACATTATGTCCTCATGCAAGCATGTTACTCTGAGCGCTGAACAATCCACGATGTTTGCGTCAGATCAAATCGGTCCCCGATATTTCCTACTATCCGGAGAACATTAGGAGGGTCTTTGTGATCGTAAAACTGACACGTTGGCTTTGCGTGACAATAATCGCATGCGGTCTCCTTTCGTGGATATCACCGGCGATCGCACAGTCGAAGCTGATGGAGTTTGCGGGTCACGCTGCGCCGCAAGATTTCTTTCCGAAGGCGACCCGTTTTGGGACGCCTCAAGGCGAGCCGCCGATTCTTCCGGTGTATGCGGACGAGACGCTAGCCGGTTATGTTTACCTCACGACCGACTTCACCGGCGCAGTTGGCTACTCGGGCAAGCCGATCCGCATTCTTGTTGGTATTGATCCGCAGGGTGTGCTGACCGGCTTCAAGCTGGTTGAGCACAAAGAGCCGATCGTGCTCGTCGGCGTGCCGGAAGCGCGCGTCGTCGGCGCCTTGAATAAGCTCATCGGCGCCCATATCGGGCCGATTGCTTCGGGCGGCCAGCAGCCGCCGCAGCCGGATATCGTCAGCGGTGCGACCGTGACCATCCTGGTGATGGCTGACAGCGTCGTGCGCTCCGCCGTTAAACTCGTGAAAAGCGGACGTCTTTCGCCGGGGGATGCCTCATCCGCCGCTCCGGCCGCAGCAGCAGCGGCTGCAACGGAAACGAAGTCGCTCGATCTCGCCCAGAATGAAACCCGCGACTGGCAGAGCCTGCTCGGCGACGGCTCCGTGCGGCGGCTGACGCTTTCCGTTTCCGAGATCAACAGCGCTTTCGAGAAATCCGACAATAAAGACGCGGCAGCGTATCCCGAGGACGGAAAACCCGAAGACACTTTCATTGATTTGTATGCAGCGCTCGTCACGCCTCCGGTGATAGGAAAAAGCCTCCTCGGCGATTCCGTGTACGAGCGGCTGCAGAAACGCCTGAAGCCCGGCCAACAGGCGATGTTGGTCGCAGGTAATGGCATCTATTCCTTCAAGGGTTCGGGCTACGTTCGCGGCGGTATCTTCGATCGCATTGAACTCGAGCAGGCCGGTGCCGGGGTTCGATTCCGCGATCGCAATCATGAGAGGCTTGGCGATCTCGCGGCGCAAGGCGCACCCATGCTGCGCGAAATCGGGCTGTTCACAGTACCGACCGACTTCGCCTTCGATCCGACGGAGCCGTGGGACCTCCGGCTTCTGGTGCAGCGTGCGACGGGCACGCGCGAGAAAGCGTTCCTGACGTTCGATCTCCCGTACACGCTTCCCGACCGCTATATCCGTCGCGAAAAAATTGCTCCGCCTGCGGCAAAACCGGCGGCCGTCACTCAAGCCGGGGTCGCGGCGCCCGCTTCGCAAGCGGCATCGTCCGAAGTGGCGAGCGGAGACGAGCCGCTGTGGAAACAGATGTGGGAGCGGGAGACCGGCTCCATCGCGATCACGCTGGTAGCGCTCGCGATACTCACCGGTATCTTCTTTTTCCAGAACGCACTCGTCAGACGGCCAGTTTTCTACACTTGGCTTCGGCGCGGCTTTCTCGCCTTCACGCTTGTCTGGCTCGGCTGGTACGCTAACGCGCAGCTCTCCGTCGTCAATGTTCTGACATTCACGAACGCGCTCGTGACCGGCTTCAGCTGGGAATACTTCCTGATGGCGCCGCTGATCTTCATTCTCTGGTCGGCGGTGGCGATTTCGCTGCTGTTCTGGGGACGCGGCCCGTTCTGCGGCTGGCTGTGTCCGTTCGGCGCGCTTCAAGAGCTGATGAACTCCGCCGCCAAGGCCGTCGGCATTCCGCAGTTGCGCGTCGCGTGGAATTTGCACGAGCGTTTGTGGCCGATCAAATACGTGATCTTCCTCGTCCTCTTCGGTGTGTCGCTCTACTCGATCGCTGCGGCTGAACATCTCGCCGAGGTCGAGCCCTTCAAGACCGCGATCATTCTGAAGTTCATGCGTGAGTGGCCGTTCGTGCTCTTTGCGGTCGCGCTGCTGTCAGCGGGTTTGTTCGTCGAGCGGTTCTTCTGCCGCTACCTGTGCCCGCTCGGTGCCGCGCTCGCGATCCCCGGACGCTTGCGCATGTTCGAGTGGCTGCGCCGCTGGCCTGAATGCGGTTCGCCGTGCCAGCGCTGCGCCAACGAATGCCCCGTTCAGTCCATCCATCCGGAGGGACACATCAATGTCAACGAGTGCATCTATTGCATGCACTGTCAGGAGCTCTACTACGACGACCACCGATGCCCGCACATGATCCAGGTGCGGCTGAAGCGCGAGCGGAGCGCGGCTCTCGCATCGCCTTCGACTCAAAATCCCCCGACGAAGCCGGTGCGGCCACTCATCAGCTATGTCGGAAAAATCGTGAAATCGTAGCCCGGCGATAAACACGCCATCTTTGACGTGAGGAGATTCTTATGACCAGCAAGAAAGAGACGAAGGGCCTGACACGGCGCGACATGCTTGGCCAGACAAGCGTGATTGCCGCTGCAGGTGTAACCGGAATCGCAGGTGGAATAGGCGCTTCCGAACTCGTGAGCCGGGCGAACGCTCAGGCTGCAGGCGGCGCGGCGCACGGCAACATCAATGTCGCGCCGGGAGATCTTGACGAATACTACGTTTTCTTCTCCAGCGGACAGTGCGGAGAGCTCCGCATCGTCGGCCTTCCTTCGATGCGTGAACTGATGCGCGTGCCGGTGTTCAATCGCTGCAGCGCGACAGGTTGGGGACAAACCAACGAAAGCCTCAAGGTTCTGACCGAACATCTCACGCCGGAATCGCGTGAATTTTTGAAGAATCGCGGCGGCACGTACATGAACGGCGATCTTCACCATCCGCATATCTCGTTCACCGACGGCACCTACGACGGCCGCTACGCCTTCATGAACGACAAAGCCAACACCCGCGTCGCGCGCGTCCGCCTGGACGTGATGAAGTGCGATAAGATCATTCAGCTGCCGAACCAGCACACGGTGCATGGACTCCGCGTGCAGAAATATCCGCGCACGGGCTATGTTTTCTGCAACGGCGAAGATGGCGTGCCGCTTCCCAACGACGGCAAGGTTCTCAACAGCCCGAAAGACTACTACTCGATCTTCACCGCCGTCGATGGCGACACGATGAAGGTGGCGTGGCAGGTCATCGTCGACGGCAACCTCGACAACGTCGACGCCGACTATCAGGGCAAGTACGCGTTCTCGACCTGCTACAACTCCGAGGGTGGCGTCACGCTCGCCGAAATGACCGCCAAGGAGCAGGACTGGCTGACCGTCTTCAACATCAAGCGCATCGAAGAGGCGGTAAAGAAGGGCGACTTCAAGGAAATGGGCGGCGTGCCGGTCATCGACGGCCGCAAAGGTTCACCCTACACGCGCTACATCCCGGTCTCCAACGGTCCGCACGGCATCAACACCGCGCCGGACGGCATTCATATCATCGCCAACGGCAAGCTCTCGCCGACGTGCACGGTGTTCGACGTGCGCAAGTTCGACGATCTGTTCGACGACAAGATCAAGCCGCGTGATACCGTCGTTGCCGAGCCTGAACTCGGACTTGGACCGCTACACACCGCTTATGACGGCAAAGGCAATTGCTACACGACGCTGTTCATCGACAGCCAGATCTGCAAGTGGAACCTGGATCTCGCAAAGCGCGCCTATGCGGGTGAAAAGGTCAATCCGATCATCCAGAAGCTCGACGTGCAGTATCAGCCCGGCCACAATCACACTTCCATGGGTCAAACCAAGGAAGCCGATGGCAAATGGCTGATCTCGCTGAACAAGTTTTCGAAGGATCGCTTCCTGAATGTCGGTCCGCTGAAACCAGAAAACGATCAGCTCATCGACATCTCGGGCGACAAGATGGCCATCGTACACGACGGCCCGAGCTTTGCCGAACCGCACGACGCGACCATTGTTCATCGCTCCAAGATCAATCCGGTGTCGATCTGGAATCGTGCCGACCCGATGTTCGAAGACGCGGTCAAGCAAGCGAAGGCCGATGGCGTCGATCTGGAGAACGACTCGAAGGTGATCCGTGACGGTAAGAAGGTTCGCGTCTACATGACGTCGACCGCTCCGACGTTCGGTTTGACCGATTTCCAGGTCAAGCAGGGCGACGAGGTCACCGTCTATGTCACCAACATCGACGCTGTCGAAGACCTGACGCACGGCTTTACGATCGTCAACTATGGCGTCGCGATGGAAGTCGCGCCGCAGGCGACGGCATCCGTGACCTTCACCGCCGATCTCGCTGGCGTTCACTGGTACTATTGCCAGTGGTTCTGCCACGCCATGCACATGGAAATGAAGGGCCGTATGCTCGTCGAGCCTCACGGCGCTTAAGCAAGGAACGACGTGAGACCGATCCTACGTATGCTGACGGCAGTGCTTGTCGTGGCGGG
>Ga0209933_1001882_pt1 | contig 15061 bp, 12 predicted proteins | sample ThiBiot_300_biof_FD_183944 | JGI IMG/M metagenome (GOLD analysis project Ga0209933, IMG submission 183944) | Wastewater bioreactor microbial communities from Cape Town, South Africa - Thiocy_cont_300_biof (SPAdes) | ecosystem: Engineered > Bioremediation > Thiocyanate > Unclassified | place...
TTCAGCCCGATAGGCTTCGACGACCTTCCAGCGGAACAGGTATCGAGTTTTCTTTTTCTTATAGCCTAATAAATCATTAAGATACGTATTCATACTGGTTTTTGACTAGATTTTCCAGTAGCATACGACTGGTCTTCTAAATTCATTCGCCTTGGTATCCATTGATAGTTATCTGTAAATTGATACTGCGATACCGTCTCCACAAGTGCGCGCACTAGCTTCAATCACTATACCAAGACTGATGAAATAACAGTCTTTAAAGTTTTTATAGTGCCAATTGATTATATAGTCAAAATTCATCTTACAATACGTGCTTCAATCCCTAATGAGTTTTAAACTATCGATTTGGCTATATTTTTTCTAATTAGAAATTTCTAATTAGAAAAAATAGGTTAGTATAAAAAGGCTGCAAGAAATAGCAGCCCTGATATTAGTTTAATTCACATTCAACGCTTGGTGGGTTAACTCATGAAAAACCTTTTCATCCATAGCATACCGATCTGAAAGAGAAAGGCTGACGCGGCTATTCATCAGCGAGTAATTAAAAGCGTTATACAACAGCCACATCGTGGGCTCTGACTTTAATATCCGTTCTTCTACTTTCATACGTTCCTGGGCTTGCTTTACCAGTTGTACCGGGATTTTAACTTCTTTGGCTAATTTTTCGACTGTGGCTTCTTGGACAGGTTTATTATATAATCGCTGATAAACTTGGGCGGTTAGGGAGCCTTTATGTGCCATAAATTGCGTAAGAACCTTTCCTAAATAGGAGCTTAGGGAATCTATATCTAACCGAATATGATGCAGTTTTTTATGAACGACTTCATCGACTTCTTGCTTCGTGTAGGTTTTGGTTTCAATACCACTTTCCTTTATATCCAAAGCTTTTTTGTGCTTCTTGGGCTTCCCAGCTAATAGCCAGTTTAAGTAAGCATCCATTTCCAACCATTCATCTGCCCAACCCATTAAACCATTGCTACATATCTGTCGATAGTAGCTAACCCGTACGCCCGTTTCTGTCACAGTTCGTTCATTAACAATCGTTCCCTGAACCGTAAAAGGTGATTTACCCGTGTAACTATTGTTAATTATCAGATTGCGGTACAACCATTCGTCGCCGATACTGATCTCGTTCGGTGTAATTACGTTTATAGTAAATTCTCCTCGGTCCGTATACCGTATGTTGATTTCATGCTGAGGTATGTACTTAGTCACAACTTCTCGCAAAAGGGTGTTAGGCACGATTGAATACTGCTCAGATTGAATCGCATAGACCACTGGGTTACTACCAGTTGGATAGCCAACAATCGAGTTCTGACGGTCCGATGGCACAATCTGGTAGCCTGGTAACATATCAATTAATCTTACCGATTCCACAGGGAAACAAATCTCGCTCCAACTGTCTGTTTTTAAAGGGGTTGTGCTTACGGATGCCATACAAAATAGTGTTTGCCTGTTCAATTACCTTTCGTGTACTAAAATAACTATTAATTCTCTAATTGCAAATTTCTAATTAGAAAAATGTAATTAGAAATTGATTATCTGCTTTTTTTCCCGATGTACTGTTAGAATTAGGCATTTGTATTCACTGATTATTGTTTACATAAAAGCCCTGACAAATCTGCCAGGGCATAGCTTATTCATTGATTTATTGCCTCACATTTTATAGTGGTTTCGAATCATACGTTCGTAGATACCCGTTGGTAAAATACTTTTTAACAAAACGGAAAATTTCTCCAGGGATTTACCAACCCGGTACAATCGATCAACTTGGGGCGACTGAATGATTTTTTCGACCAGTGGCCCAAACACGTCGGGTTCTATTCCCTCACTAACACTTTCGTCGATTAATGCATACGTGCGGTCAAACGTTTCTTTATAGGCACTGTTGGCAGGTAAAGATACCCGAAGCCGATTCTTGTTAATATCCGTTTTCGTACCACCTGGTTGGATATAACAAGCCTGAATTCCAAATGAGGCCAGCTCTAATCGGAGTGCTTCAGTCAGCCGGTCAACGGCGGCTTTACTAGCGCAATAACCTCCTCGAAACGGTAACCCTGCTTCTGCCGCAATGGAACTAATATTAATAATTAAACCAGACTTTTGCTGACGCATCGTAGGTAAAACGGCTTGAATCGTTCGGATCGTACCAAAGACATTTGTATCGAATACCCGCTGTACTTCGGCAAGCGGTAAAGCCTCAACCGGCCCCGCAATAGCCAACCCAGCATTGTTAATTAATACATCAATTCGGCCATGCTTCTCAATAATTCGGTTCACCCCTTTTTGAATACTTGCTTCATTACAGACATCCAAATCCATGGTCAAAAAAGGTTTTGACTTCTGCTCAATTGATCGGGATGTTCCGTATACGGTAAAGCCCTTCTGCGCCAAATAGGTGGCGATAGTTTCTCCTAAGCCCGTTGAGGCACCAGTTATTAAAATAATTTTTGACATACTACACTCTGGACAAAACGCTTATTTACTCTTCAACTAATCTTTACCCTTTAATTTTATACGGTCGTTTTTAGTTTACTGTGCTCTCAAAATCTCACTCCATCGAGTCGTATACCGTCTGCTTAAAAACTTGCTGCGCGGTTTCCAATGTACGCTGTATCCCTGACTGGCAAATCGTATTTTGTCCCGCCCATACTTCGCGTTGAGTTTATCAGCGGTTTGGCTTACCGCTCGTAGTCGAGGATCGGAAACGTCATTAAAGAGGGTTGGCTTTTGATAATCATGAGGTACAAAACCTGATAGCATCACGCCTACACGCTTAAGTTTATATCCGGGCTTGTAGATCGCATTTAACACACCAATGGCATATTGAAGTAATTCAGGGGTAGCACTAGAAGGATGCGGCAGTGCTGTAGCCTGACTATTGAAATACTGCGGCTGGTCAGCTCTAAATGGATTGGTCTGCAAATACACAGTTACTAAACAGGCAGCCGACTGTTGTCTTCTTAGTTTTTCTCCACATCGAACTACGTGCGTATTCAGTCCTTCTTGCAGTGTTTTCAGATCGTCAACAGGCGTACCAAAACAAGGTGAGGTTAAAATCGACTTTTTCGGCGCAGGATATTGCTGGACGGGTCGACGGGTATTTCCTCGCAATTCATCGACTAAACGTAAGCCTTCAATTGTCATGTGTTTCTGAATCCACACATCATGACACTGGGTTAACGCATACGCCGTTTCAATTCCGTTTTTTTTGAGGAGTTGATTGTACTGGTGACCAATATCCCACACCTCCAAACAGGGGAAATCAGCAAGTGCCTGTTGAATGCGATCCGCTTCCCGTAGCTCAAAAACTCCGTTGTAGTTGGGTTGCTTTTTAGCGTACCAGCTCGCCACTTTTGCTAAGGTTTCTTTTGGCACAATACCAATCGAAACCGGCAAACCCACCCACTGCTTAATTGTCTTTCGGATCTGATGGCCAAATGCTACTAAGTCGGTATAGATCCGCTCGTACCCAGTCACATCTAAAAATGCCTCGTCGATTGAATAAATCTCGATCTTCTCAATGAATTGGTTTAAGATTCGCATTAATCGGCCGGAAACATCGCCGTACGGGGTAAAATTGGTGCTTATAATCTCTACTTTATGTTGCTTAACAACGCCCCCTAATTCAAACGTGGGTTGCCCCATTCTTATTTTCAGCTTCTTGGCCTCCTTAGAACGGGCAATTATATTTCCATCGTTCGCGCTAAGCACCACAACGGGTTTTCCTTCCAGATCGGGTCGAAAAATCCGTTCGGCGCTAACGTAAAAGCTATCGACATCGACCAAAATAATCATGGAATAACTGTAGTTTTTGAAAAAAGAAAGTAAACCATGCCGCTTCACTTTTTTCCCCGCTGTCCAGTTTCCTTATAAATCTCATGTAACAAATTAACTATGCAATAAAATATATAATATACAAAGTAAATTTGTTACGTTGTTAACAATTACAAAATTTTGACAATCAATCCTTTACAGGTATATCCGTTATTTTAATATAGTAGTCCTTCTCGGTTTGTTTCTTTATATAGAATTGTGTTGTTTCAAATAATTCATGGCGCAAGTGGCGCTGCACATGAATTGGCTCAACGCCTTCTTGAATAAGAAGTTGGCCTGTTGTATGACGTAGACTGTGCGCGGATAGCCTGGGACGTTTCAAGTTCAGTTGCCGCAGATATTTATCAACCCGATACCTGATTTGATAGGTTTTTAAATCGGTCCACAAGGCCTTGCCTGCCTGTGGTGGAATTGGCCAGTACGATTTATCCTGTAAGTAGGAAATCAGAGCCTGAGCGCAGGAATCAAACAGGTGGACATCTTTTCGAGTATCTTTTCCTTTCCCTTTGACCCATAACTGTTTACGTTCAAAATCAATGTCTCCCACCCGTAACCGGGTCACTTCTACAGTCCGTAAGCCTTCAATAACCAATAAAGCGACCAATGCCCGGTCGGCAGCATCCTCAATAGAATTCAGGAGTTCATCTCGCTCGGCCCGTTCCAGACTATCTTTATAAAACTTACGTTCGGTCGTCAGGCCACGCACAGCATCGACATCCCTAAGCGAATCGACCTGATCCGCAACTAATCCAAGCTGACTGCGATTTTTAATCACCCAGGCGGCTAGTTGCTTAATGGCCGAAAGGCGAATATTGACCGTAAATGCAGATAGACCTTCTTTCTTGAGCCATTCGACGTATCGACCCACCGTTTGACCACTAAAAGAAGCCTGGTTGCCCTGGCCTTGCTCATCAGCCAAATAACGAAAGAAAGCGTTCAGCGATTTGGTATACGTATCTCTGGACTCTTCCCCTCGTAAAGTGATTGAATCATGAAGGAAGCTAAGGATTAATTCATTGGCGGCTGGAATCTTGGTAGAAGTTGGTGGAGGGTCGGCGGTCAGCTGGGGCAAGCCTTGAATCTGATAAAACAGCAGAAATTTCCGCAGAGGGGAAATACGGTTAGCAGGCAAACCAGCGGCAAATAAACTTAGACTGAATCGATCAATGGAATACTTGTTGGTTAGACAGTAAACCAAGTATGGTCGCACGATCCTTGGATAGTTACCGGGTTTGGGTAACCAGGCGGCAAAGTAGGTCAACACCTGGGTAAGTGTCAGCTTACCACTACTTGTTTGGATAGCCCCGTCTGTAGTATTAACAGTAGAAAGAGTACACGATTGCTTAGGCATGGCCAAGGGTTTAAAAGAAGCAATGTACAAGTATTTTCAACATCTTGGAAATTCGGCTTTCCGAGATTTGTTGAAAAACGACAATATTGGGACTTTCGCCGAACTTCTCTATGTTAAATCATATCGCGAGTAAAAGCCCGTCAGCAGGGGATGACTAAACGTGAATCAGCGTTAATGTTATGTAAAATTCAGAAAAACCAGTTTGAGCTTAATTTCTCTGCCCCGTAGGAAGAGATGTGGAAGTGAATCAACCGCACAACGTCCGTCGTGGCTTTGTTACGTTAGATCGTTCATGTATTAGCTGACTGACAAGTTGACAGAATGAATGGCAGCTAGTTCATAATCACTGCCAACATCTATCACTATTGTGAAATCAGGTCAACTAGTCATTTAATTGAAGTGATAGATAATCAGGGGAAATTGATTTCTAAAGGTAAAGTGATCCCCATAGCAAGTCGAACTTATTTTAACTTTTATCAATTTTCGACAAAGTTAACAAGTCGCTGATTATCAGCAACTTGTGTTGATTGATTAGTGGATGTTTTTCCAGTAACAAGATATTAACGTTAATAATTTATCTGCAATTCAAACTTAATACTGCTCAACTGCGTTTATTTTGTAGAAAAATCTCATAATAGACCATGTTGATTCAATTTAAAGTATCGAACTATAGATCAATAGGTGAAGAACAAGTTATCAGTTTATTGCCAGCACCTAAGCAGAAAGACTTCGAAAACAATATTTTAGAGAAAAGTAAGTACCAAGCATTGAATGCAATTGCTATATATGGTCCAAATGGAAGTGGAAAGAGCAATCTTCTTCAAGCAATGGACTTATTAGATAGCTTAGTTCATATTTCGGCAAGAACTTCATCAATAACACCCTTGCCCTACGATCCATTTCTTTTAAAGCAAGGGCTGGCGACAATGCCAACACTATTTGAAATTACTTTTATTTTAAACGGTTATAGATACAGATACGGACTAGAATTTAATAAGGAAGAAATTATTTATGAATGGCTATTTAGAAAAGGTCAAAGTCGTGAAGTAAGCTTATTTCAACGCAAAAATGATATAATAGATGTATCCCCAGGCTTTCAAGGTTCTTCCAAGGCAATAGATGCTGCAATTGAAGCAACTAGAAAAAATGCTTTATTCTTGTCTACATGCGATATGTTGAATGTAGAAGAAGCGAAACAAATATTTCAATGGTTCAATCATTTTAGAAAGGTTGATGGTATTCAAACTGAAGATGAAGTCTTTCAAACTTTTGAACTTTGGCAAAATCCTGAATATAGATTAAAAATAAAAGAATATTTTTCGAGATTAAATTTATCAATAGTAGACTTAGAAATAACTACTCAAAAATTTGATAGTAATGAATTGAATAAGCAAATTCCAGATAATCTTCGAAATGCAATCATTAAAGACTTGAACGGGAAAGAAGGGTTTTCAGTTTGGTCGACACATAAAATGTATGATGCAAATGGAAGTAAGACAAAAGAAACAGTTAACTGGAAATTAGAAGAAAGAGAATCCGCAGGTACAAAAAAGGCTTTCCATATCAGCGGCCCAATTATTTGGGCACTAGTGAACGGTGGCACATTAATAATTGATGAAATAGAAGCTAAAATGCATTCTATAATGACCTTGCAAACAATCAATCTTTTTCTTAACAAAAAAACAAACCCAAATAAAGCGCAACTAATTTTTGCTACCCATGATACAAACTTGCTATCTTATTGTGATTTAAGAAGAGATCAAATTTATTTTTCTAGTAAAAATAAATGGGAGTCGACAGAAGTGTACTCTCTATCAGATTTTGTATATATTGATAATAAGAAAAGCCTAAAACCAGAGAAAGAGAGACCAGATACAGATAAGGAAAAAAGATATTTTGAAGGAAGATATGGTGCAGTCCCAGACTTAAAGGATTTATTATCATTAGAAATTGGAACTAATGGCTAGGAAAGGGAAGCTTGCAAAAAAAGCGTCAAATGAATCAGTTAAGCGGCCTCTTAGAATAAAAAAATACGAATATGTATTCTTTATAGTTTGCGAAGACGAAAAAACAGAACCTTATTATTTTGATCACTTTGTAAATCTACTTCCAGAGGAAACGCTCTATTTAAAACCAATAGGTACTGGCCTAGATCCAAAGGGCGTAGTTGAAAGGGCAATAATTGAAAGGGATAAATTTGTAAAAGATGAAAAAAGAGAAGTCGATTTTCTTTGGGTCGTTTTTGATAAGGACGATGCAGATATTAACGAATCGAGAATAAGACGGTTTAATGAAGCACTTCAAATCGCTGAAGCACAGAATTTTAACACGGCTTATAGTAATGAGGTATTTGAACTTTGGCTATTATTACACTTGGTAGATGTCGCATCTACTCCTCCAATACCTAGACAACAGATTTATATATTACTTGAGCAAACAATAAGGCAATTTGCGAACCATGAGCAGTTTGTATATAATCATGGTAGCCCTGACATTCTGGAGGTGATTTTCGTTATTGGAAGCGAAATTGATGCAACTAACAGGGCTGAGGCTTTATTGAGTGCACATGTTAAGGGAGTGCTCGCTGAACTGTGTCAGCAGGTTTTATTCGAAGCGATGGGATTTAATCCGCTCTTCAAAGATAATACTGAACTGATTGATGATCTCTTTCCAATTGTAAGTCGTCGTTTCCCATTTGATTTGCAGGTTCTGAATCGTCAGATAAACCAACTTTTGTAAAGCTACATCCGACGAAAAGGCACCTTTCGTTTTCGTCACTTTGCGTAACTGGCGGTGATAACCTTCCACTGTATTGGTGGTGTACATCACTTTGCGAATAGCGGCCGGATAGTCGAAAAACGGCGATAACAGCTCCCATTTCTCTACCCAAGGCTGGACCGCTTTGGGATATGCCGATCCCCATTTTTCCTGCACTATCAATAAATTTTCCAAGCCTTGCTCTCGGTTAAGAGCCTGATAAACGGTCTTCAAGTCATTAGCCAAGTCTTTTAATAACTTGTCGGGCACGAACCGAAAACTGTTGCGGAGTTGATGAACAATACAGAGCTGCACCGTTGTGGCCGGAAAAACACTGGCAATGGCCGTATCAAAACCTTTCAGGCCATCGACACAGGTAATGAGCAAGTCTTCAACGCCCCTTTGTTTAAGATCTGTCAGGACCGTCAGCCAGAACTTAGCTGACTCACTTTCAGCCGTGTAGATACCCAATACTTGCTTTTTGCCTGACAGGCTTAGCCCGATCACACTGTAGAGTACACGCGTGACTACTTTGCCATCATGGCGTACTTTGTAATAAATACCGTCTAGCCACACTAGTGTATATAGACTCTCCAGTGGCCGGTTTTGCCATTCCCGCATGGCTGGAATTACTTTATCCGTAATGGCGGTTAACTCGCTATCAGAGAGGGAATAGCCATACATCTCCGACAGATGCTGACTAATATCGGCATAGCTATTGCCTACGCTATAGAGCGAAAGCACCTTCTGTTCGAGTTGGGGTGTCAGTACAACCTGTCGTTTGGGAACGATCTGGGGTTGATAGCTGCCGGTTCGGTCACGGGGAGTTTGCAACTCTAAGGGACCAGCACTGCTTTTAACCTGCTTAGTAGTTTTGCCATTTCGACGGTTCTGCTCAGGAAGTCGGGTTTGTGCTAAATGGCCATCCATTTCCCCTTCCAAAGCGGACTCTAAAAAGTGTTTGAGCAAAGGGGCAAACAGGCCGTTTTCGCCCGTTAGGGGTTTACCTTCGTAAAGGCCTTTGATAGCGGCCTGTTTGAAGGCCTCGAAATCGAACTCGTTAGTCATGATAGTGAAAATAAGAGTTTTTTATCCCTTTATTCACCTGTGACACAGTTTAGCGAGCAGTCTCCATGTTAATGTTCCTGTAATTAATGCTAACCCAAGTACTAAAGTACATTTATTAGTTAAAGACCTCAGAAGTTGGATTAATTATTATAATTATGAACCCTGAGCGATTATATATTTTTGAATAAGCTTTACATAAAGGAGTATTTCACCTGTGTCAAATAATTGAAATTCTCTATAAAGCGTTCTATGGCATTTCTTATATTTTGAAGTCCCACCACAGAAACATTTATCTGTATTTTTTGGCTCTTTTTTCTTTGCAATGAAATGAAGCATTTTGACGATGAAATCTAGATCTGTAGTATTGAACTTCTCCTGAAAGAATTCAATATGACCTTTATTTCCATGAGATCTTTCTTTTAAAAAATAACCAAAAAGCTCGCGGTGTTTTTGATTGTAGAAATAAGGGATTACTTCTTGCTCAATAAACCAAACTAGTGTTATACCTTTTTTGCAAGTTAAGGTCTCTTGAGGGATTGACATTAAGCAACAGTGGCCGTCAGGAAAAACATGCCAATCAACATTGATAGGGATACGCCCTCCCCTTTCAAATACCTTGGGAAAACTTAAGGGGTAATTATCCGTTGGTACTATCTTGATTAAATAGCTATCAAGCAACTCATTTTCAGGATCAGTTAATAGAATCTCTCCGTAAATGAATGGATGACCATTTTCCTCCTCAGCATAGGCTAAAGTGGGAAAATGGTCATTTATATATTTTGCCTCTTTCTTGAATAAACCAATCCCATTAATCATTACACCATGGATTAGATCTGGCAGCACCAGTTACAATAGTTGTTTTTAAAGCAGACTCTTGTTTTTTATCCTCTCCATCGGGAAACCGATCTCCTAGGTGTTTTTGCCAAAGTTTACTTGCTTTAAATTGATTCTCTTCTCGAAGTGCTTTGTTGGCATCATCTAAGAATTCTTTTAAAGCTGTCTTAAAGTTATCCTCTCTGGTTTGGTCATAATCCTCAAAAAGGTCATCGCCTGGTTTAACAGGAACAATACATTTAAATTCTGAATCTAAAGTTTTTTTTATCTCACTAAGAATATCTCTCAGTGTGATGTCATCGCGATCGTTGAGGACAATTTTATCTAATGTATTTGATGCTAAAATTGTCATTGTTAGACCGCTGGGCATTTTATGTCTCTTAAAATCGCACCAAGCTTTCAAATACATTACTGCATTAACTATTCTGGTATCCTGTTTTTTCTTTTTTATGAACCAAGAAATCATGCCTTTGGGATCATCATCGCGCCAGTCTTCACCTTTGATTGCTATTTGATACTCATCAGTATCTACATCTTTATAATAGACTGGATGGTCAATCTCATAATCACCGGCAAAAATCGTCCTGATACATTTTTTTCGATGTTGTGCAGGCTTGCTTGTATATCCGTCGACCGCCTGACGTACCCAGTCTTGAAGAGTTTCCGGTTCATGGGTCGGGGTTTGAAAGAAATAAACACCGTCATCTAAATCACAAATGTCATCTTTTGTCTTGATGACTGACTTCATCTTTGTAGAGCCCTGCACATAAAAACAAGGCTTATAATCGGGTTGATTTTTTTTAAACCAGTCACGGATTCTATCCCGAAGTTTATCTCGCGACGTCTTCATTTTCTTTTCCTTTTCGCTATCAATCGAAATCTTAGCGAGATAGGATCGAAATAAATTTTGACAGTCTGCCATTATATTAGTAGTTAAAGTGGGTTAATTTAAAGTGTCAAACTTAATTAATTCATTTTCAATATTATCAGGAACGAGTATCCTAATTGTTTTTTCGAAATTGGAAATTTCACGCCGTTGAATTCGATCAAGATTATTGTCACGGACTAAAAAATCTTGACTAAATATTTTATTAACTGTTTCTAAAGATGACAATAAAGTAGTGGGTATGTCAAAAAAATTAACATTATCCTCATCAATATCTCCTTCTATATAAAATGGAAAAGGCCGAAATGAAGTATTTACTGTTATTTGTTTTAACGTACTGGTTCTTCTTTTTAAAATAGCTGGCTGGAGATCAGATAGTTTTTGTGGCAATAAAATAGTGATAGATGGAAATCTATTTTTTACTTGTACAATTTGTTTATTTATAATATCGCCTTTTGAGTTTTTCTCGAGAACTTCAAATTCATCAATATGTGTAAAAGCATCAGAGACCTTTTCAAGGAAATTTTTGTAATATCCGATAGCTAACGATGTTGATGGGAGCAGAGAAAACCGATAGAGCTTTTCAGCAACTTCCATTTCTCTTCTAATAGTGTTACAGCTATTGCCGACAGCAGCAACTAAATTGTCTCTCCCTCTATATGTTGTGTTTGTTAGTCCCTTAAAATCAGTAAGAATTTTTACAGATTCTTCGGCAATATAAAATGTACGGTTTACACCAATTGCTCCTAAAAAAAGACCTAATTCAAACAAAACATTATCTCTGGGAATTATTTCGTTATTACCCCTAATTAATGCCTCGTCATCAGGAGTCAAAATGATTATCGCGAAATCATAAAACGAGGCTCTATTTATTAAATTTTCAAGATTACTCTTATTTAAAGCAAAAAGATTTTCATCCCAAATATCAACATCGGCTTCTTTATCAAAATTAGATTTAACAGCTCTGGCAACTTCAAGACCTTCACTGCTACTACCTATAAATATGCTAGGCCGATTATTTGAGGCAACATTTAAAATAGCCATATTAGATAATTTTTAGATTGTCTGAATCATGCACTTTTACGCTTAGTATATATTGAGCCATGACCTATTTGTAGCTTGATGTAACTAATACAGGCGAGGTTATAATATATACAAAAAATAGAATATAGGATACAAAAGCTACGAAATTTGAATATCAACCAAACCTTATTTGTATATTCTTTTGGAATTAATGACCGAGTAAAGTCCAGCTCTGATTACGCATTTTCAATTTTATTCATAACTTGGTGACCTATACCACCCATTCTACCACGAAGCGTGACATTAAGGATGTCACGCTTCGTGGTATATTAAATAGAAAAGCATTGCTTACTAATTCAGAGCTTAATCAAATCTCAGATCTTACCCTATTAGAGCTTTTTTGCACTAATGAAGTGGGTGATGAGTTGTACGAACAACTTCTTAAACGTTTTTTGACTGAAGTGAAGAGTGAGTGTGCTCGAATATGTGAAAAACGTAAACTTGACCCGCATATTGGAAAGCAAATTGCTCACGAAACATTCGAAAGGCTCAAGAAATATAAATCCTTTCAGGCAGACCAGATTAAGAGTGCTGATCAACATCGAGCAGTTTTAGTTTACTTATACAGGATCGCAACATCTCTATTTAATAACCACTATGCTGCCGAGAAGAATAAAACTACTATAAATAGGACCTATTTTGAGGACATATTCGATTCCTCGGAATATTCTCCTGCGGAGGTACGCGCCTTAAAAAATAAAAAAGATATAGCTGTTCTTATTTTTAAAAAACTGAATTTTAAAGAGCAAAAGATTATTCTTGCTGATTTGGAATTTAAAAGACATCATAAATATCTGCCAGATACAGTCACTGAGGCACTAGCTCAAGAGCTTAGTATAAAAAAGGACACTATCCGTAAAATACGCGAGAGAGCAATTGAAAAAATTAAAAACACCATTAATGAAATCAACAGATAGAGAAAAAGTAAATTTCTCCTTTGAAGATTTTGAGAAGGGGCTAATGTTAGCGGGCTATTTAATGCCTAAAACGGTAGAGGAGATTTTAGAGCGAGAAGCTGTTAATTCTCTTGAAAATAGTGATAAACAATCACTCCAAAATGTCTATTTTAAAAGAGTAGTATTAGCAGCAGAAATAGCTTTTAAATTAAATCAAGAACCTTCCCTTGGCCGCGTTAAATTCCAGAAACTTGTATATCTGTGTGAAAATGCAGCAGAAATGCACTTAGAGTCAAGGTATCAAAAACAAGCAGCGGGACCATTTGATAATAAATTCATGCATACAATTGCAAAAGAATTTAAAAAGAATAAATGGTTTGACGTCGAAAAAGAAATTAAAACAAATTATACTAGATATAAATATACTCCATTAGAAAATGCAGAAGGATATAAAAAATATTATGAAAACTATTTTAGCCAACAAGATCATAGAATTCAATTTATAATTGAACTTTTTAGAAAGAAAAGCACTGACTATACAGAACTCGCAACGACAGTTTTTGCGTGTTTATTAGAGTTAAAATCCAAAGGGTCTGATTTTATTTGGCAGGATCTACTTAATCTCTTTTATGCTTGGTCTGATAAGAAAAAGAGATTTAAAGAAGATGAAATACGTAATTCCTTTGACTGGCTAATTGAGAATGGATTAGTTAATGCCATAGATTGATAAAGTCTAGCCTATTTTGGAATAATTAACTGTAATATAAACTGAAAAGGTAGTCCATTCATTTACAGCTAAATGAAATTCATCATAAGCGTTCAATTAAACCTACCAATGACAGAAACTCCTGAACTAAATTGAACGAGTTTATTGAACGCAAAAAGGGCCGTTTCCAGCCCCTTCTCTCCTACTCAATCACCGTCCAAAAAAACGTCGGTATATTTTTGAGAGAAGACAAACTGACAACTTTTTTTCAGGATCGGACAACAAGTAAACGTATATTAGTATATCCATGGCAAATTTATTCCTAATTAGATGCCGCAAATCATGAAGATTCTCCTCATTGTCAGTATGGTATTGGTTTGGGGATGGACAATCTTTATGGGACTTTTTGCTACTCATGCAAACGGTCGCCGGGCGGGTTGGCTAATTGGTTGCACGATTAACATACTGCTAGCGATCTATTATAGTTATTTGGTGAAACGTCCAAAGACAGTGAAGGAATGGTTGAAGATGTAAGGCTACTGGTCAACCACTTTTTAGTGATCTTGGCGAATCGATAGCTGATGCCGAGATAAATAATTGGGGAATCCTGTTGTCCAATAGCATATTGATTCAGCGTATCCAGTTCGGATTTTTTGCAGGGTATTCAATAGATTAACCGCATTAAAATTAATCAAGGCTTTCTTTTTACTGATATCCTAGTACTCGCATTTCGCCGGTCGAGCCCTAGTTAATTCTCATCCTCACCACTCGCCGATTTGCCTTTCTTCACCTTGGCCCCATTCAGATTACCTAGTTTATAGCTGAACGTCAGGCGGATACTGGAGTTGTAGATATACTGCCGGAAATCCTGGTTAAATTGCGCCGAGTTCAACACCGAAGTGAAGCCCATACCGTTGGTGAGAAAATTCTCGGCGGCTAAGCCAATACTGCCTCGTTTGTTAGTAAATGATTTACGGGCGCCTAACGAGTATTGGGCAAACCCAATCCGATACCCTTGCAGGGCGATGTCCTTGCCCCGATAGCCGAGGTTAGCCTGAATGGCCCAACCTTTGTCGAATTGTATCTGGCTATCGAACCGACCACCCCAGCGAATACCCGTGTTACTGAGTGGGATCGATAACCCCGATACATCCAGAGCCAACCCGCTGATGTAGCGGTACATAATATCCAGGTTCGCATTGACACTCCAGCGAGGGGTAATATTCACAGTAGCAAACAGGTTGGTACCGTAATTGTACTCCTTGCCAATATTTGATCGGCGGCTCACGACCGCACCGATCAACGTATCAGAGCGTTGGCTAATCGACTGAATGTCATCCCGATTCAGACGGGTATACAGCGTCAGATTCAGGTACGTTTTTTTGACGTAGGTACTATAGCCAAATTCAACCCGGTCGGTTATTTCAGGCTTTAAATACGGGTTGCCGATGGAAATATTGTAAGGATTAGCGGTATTGAAATTGGGATTCAAGTCCTGAACGTTCGGACGCTGAATCCGGCGGTTGTAGGCCAGTTTAATCGTGGTTGTCTCGTTAAGCTTCTTCGAGAGATTAATACTGGGCACTAGTTTACCGTAGTTCGGAATCGAAATAGGCCCCTGGTTTCCAACAGTTGACCCTCCA
>Ga0209933_1001889_pt1 | contig 14907 bp, 16 predicted proteins | sample ThiBiot_300_biof_FD_183944 | JGI IMG/M metagenome (GOLD analysis project Ga0209933, IMG submission 183944) | Wastewater bioreactor microbial communities from Cape Town, South Africa - Thiocy_cont_300_biof (SPAdes) | ecosystem: Engineered > Bioremediation > Thiocyanate > Unclassified | place...
AAGCGCGCCGTCGCGGCCTGTCCCGCGCATAACATCGATCTCGTCGGTTTCCGCGAGCCGTCTAGCCGCTTGCTGCTCGGAGTTTCGCCCGACCGCCAGGCCCCGGAAGCCATCGCCAGCGAGATATCGGGCTACGGTGCGAAACTTTTGATCGTCGAGGATCGTTGGAGCAACCGTATGAACATGGCCCTGACGACCAGCTCGAAGCCTCCACTGCCAAGCCCGAGCGGCTGCGTGTCGGCATACAACGTGATGCGCGGATGCCCGGTGCATTTCCGGATCTACGATTTGAATGCCGCTCAGCCCTGTGAGATTCCGGCGGACTTCGCGTGTGTGCCAGACGCTGCGCCCACGGGCCCGCAGAAATCCGGAAATTGTGATTGATTGCGTGCGGGCCGACACGCCTGCACATCAGCCGCCGTGACTGCTAATATACCGTCAAAGCCCATCTAAGGATCATTCGATGTTCAACCCCGAACACCCGCCCGAGATCATCGCGCAACGCTGGCTCAATTCCGACAAGAAGCGCACGCTGAAGGCGGAGAAGGGCAAAGTCATCGTCATCGCGATCTGGCAGCTGGAATGCCCGGGCTCGCAGAAATTCGGCTTGCCGCAAGCGATGCGGCTCCGGCGTGCATTCGAGGAGGACGAGGTCGCCGTCTTCGGCCTGCACATGCCGTTCGAGAAATTCGCCGAGCAGACGCCGGACAAAGTCGAAGCCTATCTCAACGAGAATGAAATCACGATCCCCGTTGCGCTCGACAAACCGAACGGCGAAGAATTGCCCGAGACGATGAAGGCCTACGAGCTGCAAGGCACGCCGGCGCTGCTGATCTTCGATCGCCAGGGCCGCCTTCGCCGCCACTATCTCGGTGCGGTGGATGATCTGCGCCTCGGCGCGGAGGTCATGGGACTGCTCATCGAGGACAAGGACAGCCCGCGCGAGATGGCGATCGCGATCGAGCATAAGCTCGGCGCGGCGCTCGTCGATCCGGAAGCGCACCATCATCACGAGCACGGCGAGGCGTGCGGCTGCGGCCACGATCACAGTCATGATCACGATCATCAGCACGAACACGACCAGGGCGCCGCCCACGGAGAGCCGGGTCACGTGCATGGTCCGGGCTGCAAGCACTGATGGCCGACAAAGCGCCGAAGGACGGCGCATCGGCGAAGAAGGACGAGCCTGGAACTTCGGCGCAAGACCCGCCGCCGGGATCGGGCCTCAGCCGCAAGGAGCGGCAGCAAGTCCGCGAGGGCGTCCGCCATCGCCCCGCGGTCGTTTATGAGATCATTCGCGTCCAGGGCGAGATCGAACTTCGGCGGCCATTGTCGGCGCTCTGGTGGTCGGGCGTCGCGGCTGGCATATCCATCGGCTTTTCATTTTTGACGGACGCGGTTCTGGCCGCGCATCTCCCGGCGTCCGAATGGTCGCCGCTGATCGCCAAGCTCGGCTATGCCGTCGGCTTCCTCATCGTCATTCTAGGACATCAGCAGCTTTTTACTGAAAACGTGCTGACGGCCGTGCTGCCGGTGATGGCGCGCAAGCAGGTGCATTGGCTGCTGAAGATGCTGCGGCTCTGGGGCATCGTGCTCGCCGCGAACATTGCCGGATGCCTCATCTTCGCTTCGGCGATTGCCTACCTGCCGGTCGTTCCCTCGAACGTCACCCCCGCGCTCGCCGACATCGTCACCAAGGTGATGAGCAACACGCCGTGGGAGATGTTTGCGAAGGGCATCGGCGCGGGCTGGCTGATCGCGGCACTGGTCTGGATTTTGTCTTCGACCGAGCATGTGGAGTTCATCGTCATCACGCTGCTGACGTATTTGATCGCACTGTTCGGCTTCACGCATATCGTGGCGGGCAGCGTCGAAGCGATCTACGGCGTTGCGACGGGCATCATCAGCCTGGAAACGGCGGTGTTCCGCTTCTTCCTGCCGACGCTGGCGGGCAACGTGTTCGGCGGAACCATACTGTTCTCGGTGCTGAGCTACGCGCAGGTGCGCGAGGAAATTTACGCCGACACCTCGGAAAGCTGAACCGCCCGGACTTACGAACGCCACCCGAATCACGCTTTTCTCCGCCCTACAAGTCGAGGCGGAAGCGAGGCGGCCGATGGTCGAGCGGGTCAGGGACAAACAACGTCGTCGTACAGGCAGCGACAGCGCTGGCGGCCGGCTCGCGGAACGCGAGTCGCCAGCGCCAAGTAGCAGACCCGGCGCAACCAGCCCGCGCCGCGAAGCGGCGCCCGGCGCTGGCGGCCGGCTCCGCGAAGCGGAGTCGCCAGCGCCCAATAAAAAAGTCATTGCACTTGTCTACGACTTCGACGGCACGCTCTCGCCGAAGCCGATGCAGGAATACGCCTTCCTGCCGAAACTCGGCATCGATCCGAAATCGTTCTGGGCGGAGTGCACGCGTGTCTCGCAGGCGGAGCGCGCCGATGCGCTGATCACCTACATGCATTTGCTCTACAAGAAGGCGAAGGAGAAAAACGTGCGCATCGATCGCGCCGATCTCGTCGCGCAGGGCAAGCTCGTGGAACTGTATCCGGGTGTCGCGACGTGGTTCGACGCGATGCATGCCTATGTGAAAAAGCGTGCGGGCGACAGCGGCATCACGGTGAAGCACTACCTGATCTCGTCGGGGCTGACCGAGATCATCGAGGGCACGAAGATCTACCCGCACTTCGCCAATGTGTTCGCGAGCGAATACTGGTTCGACGCCTATGACCTGCCGTTTCCGAAACGGGTCATCTCGGACACCGGCAAGACGCAGTTCCTGTTCCGCATCAACAAGGGGCTCGAGGACCTTAGCCAGAGCATCAACGCGCACATGCCCGAGGTGCAGCGGCCGATCCCGTTTTCGAATTTCATCTATTTCGGCGACGGCGACACCGACGTGCCGTCGATGGCGCTTCTGAAAAAGAACGGCGGGCAGGCGATTGCCGTGCATGGCCCCGACGAGAGCGAAGCGAAATGCGTTGAGCTTTTCAAAGCCGGCCGCTGCGATTTCTACGCCGTCGCCGATTACCGCAAAGGCTCGGACTTATGGAAGCGCACGTGCCTCCTGCTCGACCGCATCATCGCGGATGTGCGTGTGCGGGAAGAGGTGAGGGGGTTGGGGTGAGGAAGGCCCAAACGTCGTTGTCCAACGATGGCAATTCGCGATTGCGACCTACGTTAAGGCCATTACAGTCCCACGTCGTCATCCCCGCGTAGGCGGGGATCCGTCCAGCCAAGCGACTATTCATTGGCCGACTTGGACAGATCCCGGCCTTCGTCGGGATGACGTCGTCGACAGACTATGTTGCTCACGCCGTCGAACTAGGACGTCTCGACCCATGAAACGCCCGTGTGTCTACATTCTCGCAAGTAAACCATATGGGACACTCTACGTTGGCGTGACCAGCGATCTTCCGCACCGAATGGGACAGCACGACCAAGGTCTAATCGACGGGTTCACTAAGAAGTATCGCGTCAAGACGCTCGTCTACTATGAAATGCACGAAACGATGGATGCCGCGATCGTTCGTGAAAAAAGATTGAAGCGCTGGCAGCGTACATGGAAGTATCGGCTTATCGAGCAAATGAACCCAGAATGGAGCAATTTGTTTGATTCAGCGACAGGTGAGATTGAGTTCGGTTCAATAGATGCACCGAACTTAGTTCCAGACTCGCCAAGTAACCTGGATGGATCCCCGCCTACGCGGGGATGACGTTTCGAGAGATGGCGTTCGTATCGATGGATGCGACGATCTTCGAATTTTCTCGTCATCCTCAGCCGAGTGAGCAGCGCGAACGAAGGCTGGGGATCCAGCGCAAAGCGCGTCGCAGACGCAATATTGAGCCTTCGGCAATTGTAATGCGGGATCCCCGAACGGCCTCGCAGGCTCACCCGTCCGAGGATGACGGTCGTGTGCAACCAACGCGCATCATTCAGCGCAATAACGCATCTCGGCAGCGCCGCTCACCGCCCCTCAATCTTCACACCGGGAAGATCGATCTTCACTTTGGTCTGGTTGGCGTCGTAGAGTAGGTAGCTCAGCACGCCGACGGCGACCAGAAGCACGCCGATGATGAGCGATTTCGTATCCATCGTTGAGGTCTCCGCGCCGTTCCAAATCCAAATTCGATAATCCAATCGCCACGCGGCCGGATGCAAGTCAAGACGCCGCCGGCGTGATCGTCGGTAGCGATCCGGATCACAAGCCGAGCATACGCCGGAATATTCCGCGTTCGGCGTGCTCGGCGGCTTGGCCTGTCCTGTCAACGCCGATCAAAAGCGCCGCGACGACTGTTTCGCCATCCTGATTGACCGCCAGCACGGTGCCGCCGCCGTCGCGCTCGCCGCTACGAAAAATGCCGTCCTCGTCATTGGTCGTGTCGGCGATGGACCGCAATTTGTAGGGCTCATACGTCGTGTAGATGCGGGCGCTGAACTCGTCCGGAAAATATACCTGCGCCGTCGCAACCCGTTTCTCGCCGACGAAAAGCTTGACGTGGATGTGCGGCGCGCGCCCCGGATACCAGCCCGGATAGACCGATTGAAATCTGACAACGCCGTCTGCGTCGGTCATCTGCGTGCCGCGCAGGAAGCGCTCGCCTTTCGTGGAGACGCTGCGGCCGGCGCCTTGGCCCGCGTACCCGGAATAGAGGCCTTCCGCATCGGCGTGCCAGACGTCGACGCGAGCGTTCGGAATGGCCGCGCATGTGGCTGTCTCGATGATGCGCAATTCAAGACGCAACGGCATGCCCGGCCGCCCGTCGGAAATATCGGATCGCACGAGCTTCGGATCGAAATAGAACGGCCCCTCGACGGCCTGCGGGAACAAGCGGCATTGGCCCGGTGGCTGATCGGCCGCCGCCAGCGTCGTCTGATCCGCGTGCGCGGCGCCGGTGAGCGCAGCCGTCGCCGGAGCGGCGAGAACCGTCCCCAACGCTTGCCGCCGCGATAGAAATCTCGTCATCAGAAACGTCATGTCCCCAATCTGGAGCTGGGCTGGACGCGTTTCCAGACCGGCTGCCAATGAAGACCGTTGTCCTGTCGGATTTTTGACGGTCGGAGAGGTCGCAGCCAGATCACGTCAGCGTCTGCATTTCGCGGCGAGAAGCGGAACCGCGCCGAACGCCACGAGTGCGCCGCCGCCGCCCGCCAGCGCCACGTTGAGCTGCCCATCTCCCAAGGTCGCGACGATCGCTGAAAACACCAGCGCGAAGATGGCTGCATCGGCCATCGCGTAGGCCAGCGGCCAGGTGCGCATGTCGGCGGCATCGAACGGTTCGTCGAGGCGCATCAGTCGCAACTTGCGCAGAATGACCCACGCGCCAATGCTGAGCAGCATCAGCACGGGAACGATGACGGCGCTCTGCAGAAGAAATCCATGGATGACATCGAGCATGGCGGCTCTCCTTTGCGAGCGCATGTCGGAGCCCGCGCGAGGAGCAAGTCTCGCACCATCGCCGTCCCGCCGCTGTTCCCCACGGAACAGGCGAGGGAAAGATAGAGGTCAATTCGCCGGAGGCGTGTGAGGCGGTTCCTGCTGCGCATGCTGTGGAGCCGCGGCATGCGGCGGGGAATCGTCCACGAAAACATATTTCGAAAGCCGTTCGCGCGCCTGGATCTGCCGCGCCTGATCGATTTCATTGTTGCTGTCGGCTTCGATCAACGCCGACATGACGGTATCGTAGTAGAGCGCAGCGTCGGAAAGCAGCAGCAAGTCGACGCCCGCGTTGACGGATTTGACCGCCGCGCCGCCGAGACCGTCCTTCGAGCGCGTCACGGCGCCCATGCCGAGGTCGTCGGTGATCAGAAGGACGTCGCCCTCCGTGCGTGCCCGGATGAACGAGTTGATGACTTCGCCCGAATAGGACGCTGGCGTGTCCTTGTCGGCCGCCGTGACGCGCACATGCCCGATCATCGTCGCGATGCCGGGCTTGCCCATGAGACGGCGGAAGGGAAGCCAATCGCTGAGTTCGAGCTGCGCGGTGGTCGCCGAGATTTCGCCAGTCACGACATGCGTATCGCGCGCGACGCGCCCCAAGCCCGGGAAATGCTTGAGCGTGCAGATGATGTCGAATTTCGTCAGCGTGTCGCAATACCAGCCCGCGACTTTGGCGACGAGATACGGGTTGCTGTCGATGGCGCGCCAGAAGAGCTGCGTTTCGCCGTCGTTGCGGCGTGACGTTCCAAGTCGGAGGTCGACGACGGGGCCGAAGTTCATCGTGACGCCGAGCCGCTCGAGCCCCTGCGCTTGCACCTCGGCATAGGCGCGGACTGCCTTCTCGCGGTCTTCGTCGTTTTTCAACCTGGCAACGAGCGTGCCGAGCGAGGGCTGCTGCTTCAACGGCGGCGACAGGCGCGACACGTATCCGCCTTCCTGGTCGGCGGCGACGATCAGACGAGGCAGTCCTTGCGCTTTGCGAATGTCCTGAAGGCTCTGAATGTCCTTCGCGACATCGTCGGCCTTGCGGCCGCGAACATTGTGATCGGTGATGAAGATGCCGGCGATGCCGCCCTTCTCGACCAGCGGCCGCACTTCGTCGAAGCGTTGAAACCCGACGATGATGCGCCGTCCGAGACGTTCGAGCCGGGCCGGATCTGATCCGAGAATATCGGCGCGCGTTAGAAGTTTCAGAGGCCGCTTCGGCGGCAGTGGTTGACCGGGGGGCGTGGCGGCTTGTTTTGCAACGGCCGGAACCGCGTTGCGGCGGGCTCGTATGGCGGCGCGATGCCGGGCCTTGTTGCGTGCCCAATACGTTTTCTTCTTCGCCGAGACATGGCTTCGATACGATCGCGCGTCGGCGGCATCCGGAGGCAGCGCCAGCAGCGTTGCGAGGAAGCCAAGACCTATGACTGCGGCGGCAAAGCTACGGAGCATCACCGCCTATACTAGCCTGCAGACGGATAAGATTGAGGCAGAGCATCGAATTTGGTTGCTTTTCCGATACCAGCGTCACGCAACGCTTAAGATCAATAAATTCTGACTGGAAAATATCGTTGCACAAGCTCCTCGAACCGGCCGGAAGCCCGCACCCGGTCCAGCCCTTTGTTGAGCAGTAGCCTGATCTGGGGATCGTTTTTGGGAACGGCAATAGCCAGCCCGTCGCCGAAAAACTTCGGCTCGAGATAAGGTCCGCCGCGCATTTCGCAGCACTGGCGCGAAAGCGTGCCGTTTAACCAGAAGGCGAGCGATATCCCGTCGTCGAAGGCAAAGTCGGCCTTGCCCCCGGCCAGCGCTTCGCGGGCAAGGTCGGCGTTCTCGAAAACGACGAGCGGGCTGTCGCGGAAAAACGCCTTGAGGTACGCCTCGTGCGCCGTTCCGCGCGCCACCGCGATACGCTGGCCGTCGAGCCCGCTCGGCGTCATCTCGACCTTGGGCGAATCCTTCCGGCCCGCGAACCTGCCCGGCGTATGGAAATACCGGTCGGTGAATTCCACGTCTTTGAGCGCGGCCTGCGTTACTCTGTGGGCGGCGATGACGGCATCGGCTTCGCCGTTCTTCAGCCCACCGAACAACTCGTCCCACGGCCGGGCCTTGATATCGCACGATGTGTTGAGCTCGAGACAGATCGCCCGCGCCAGATCGACATTGAAACCGATCAGTACGCCGTCTTCGTCGTAGAAATCGAACGGCGGGAAATCGCTGTCGGTCAGGAAGCGGATGACGACGCGTCTGGAAGCGGCCTCGGTCTGCTGCGGCGCAACCCGGGTATCGCTGAGCGATGGGAGTGTCTTTGCATTTTGAGCGACGGCCCAGCCTGCCGAACCGGCAAGCGCCACCACGAGCGCAGCGCCGAACAGTCGAGGAATGCGCGATCCGGTTTTCATATGCACCGCAGTATACGGAAGGTTTTTCGACGAAAATGAGATTCGCAGTCTTAGTCCCGTTGCTGGTTCTAAACTAGAGCATATACTCCCGCGCGGCCGAACGTCGGAACCCGCCGTCGGCTCGGGGGCATGCATGTCAACGGTGGGGAACGATAAGCCGCGGTCGGCGCTACGGCGACGGCAAAAGCCGCCATCTGCGTCTCCTCCGACGCCGGTGCCTTGGGAATCTTTTTTGCGCGTGATCCGGCGGCTCGACCGCGCGGTCAACGATCTGCGCCGGCGCACCCCGGATTTTTCCGCCGCGACCCCGTTTCCGATCTGGCAGCAAACAGTAATGCTCGCCATTCCAGCGATTTTTACAGCCGCGCTGATACTGGTCGACGAACAGGCTCTGATCCTGTGGTGGGTCGTACTCGCGCTGCCGTTTCTCATGATCGCGACGGTACGGCTGGTCGCCGTCTGGTACGTGATCAGGCGACAGCCGAAACACTGGCGCGGGCCGCTCGATGATCGCCGCTTCGACGCCCGTCTTCCGACGTTTTCCGTGCTGGTGCCGGTGTACAAGGAAGAAGCGGTCGTACCGGGTCTCGTCGCCGCGATGCGCCGTATCGATTACCCGCCCGATCGCGTCGAAATTCTTTTTATAACGGAAGAGCACGATCAGCCGACCCGGCAGGCGCTGCTCCAGAGCAATCTCGCCCAAAACATGCGCGTCCTGACGGTGCCCGCCGGGCATCCGCAGACCAAGCCGCGTGCGCTGAATTTCGCGCTGCAGGAAGCCGGCGGAATTCTCGTGGCCGTGTATGACGCCGAGGACATTCCCGACCGCGATCAGCTTCGGCGCGCCGCTGCCGCTTTCGTCGCTGGAGGACCGCGTCTCGCCTGCGTGCAGGCGCAGCTTACGATTTATAATGCGAAGCAATCATTCTTCAGCCGGCAGTTCGCACTCGAATACAAGGCGTTGTTCAGCGGCCTGTTACCGGCGCTCGCCTTCCTGAAGCTGCCGATCCCGCTGGGCGGCACGTCCAATCACTTTCGCCGCGACCTTCTCCTGAAATGCGGCGGCTGGGACCCCTTCAACGTCACCGAAGATGCCGACCTCGGCATTCGCATTGCGCGACTAGGCTACGATGTTGCCGTCATCAGATCGGAAACATCGGAAGAGGCCCCCACGGAATGGCGGACGTGGTGCGGTCAGCGCACGCGCTGGATCAAAGGCTGGATACAGACGTATCTGGTGCACATGCGCCATCCCCTGAGGCTCTGGCGCGACCTCGGAACCTGGCAGTTCATCGGCTTCCAGATCATGATCGGCGGAATGATCCTGTCGATCCTCGTGCATCCCTGGTTTTACGTTCTGATTGTGAACAAAGCGATGAGCGGCGCCGCTGTGATGCCTGCCGGTGCGGCTTTGCAATGGATATTCAGCGCGCACTTGATGATCGGATATGGCGCCGCATGGCTTCTGACGATCGTTACGGCGCGAGGTTCGATTTCCGGGCTTTGGGCCGCCATATGGTTGCCGATTTATTGGCTCGCGATATCGTGGGCCGCCTATCGCGCCGTCATCGACCTGATTTTCAGGCCGTTTCATTGGGAAAAAACCGCGCACGGCGCTGGCGCGAGCCACAGGACCGCGTTGCCGAAATCCTGATACCCCGATCGGCGTTCGACATATTGGCTTAGAGTTCTAAGCCGGACGGCGGAAAACTTTTCGCAACTCGTCCTTCGCGCGATCCAAGGTATGGCGGCGGCTCTGAGGCAGATTCTTGCCGGCACGATTGATGTAGAACGTCAGCATCGACATCGCCGACTGGAAAGGCGTGCCCTTGCGACGCCGGCTTCGCAAAGCGGAGCGCTTCAGCGACCTCGCGATGTCCTCGGGCCTGCGCTTATTGAATACGCTGTCTTCCAAATCCAGCGCGTCGCTGTTGCGCGTCACGTCCGCCGACCAGAGCCTGGGTTGGCTGCGCGCCGACCGGTGCGAGGCCGCTGGCGAACGTTTCTGGGCAGCTTTTTTCATCATTATCGCCGCTTTACCATTGAGCCGAGGCTCGCGAATACCGAACTATTAGACTTGGACAACAGCATGAGAGGCGCTAGGTTCCTCGAACCGAGACGCCGTGGAACCTGCTGACGCCGCGCAAGGTTCAAATCGCGACGCAGCATTGAATGCTGAGGCGATCGACATGAAGCTCGCACTTCAATCTCTGATCAACAGCTGTGTTCAGCACGGGTCATTGACCCTTGTCTTGCCGAGCGGCGAACGGCTGCAAGCCGGTGACGGCTCCGGCACTCCGTTGACGCTGACCTTGACGGATCAACGCGCCGGGCGAGAGCTGTTCCTCAATCCCGAGCTGGCTTTCGGCGAGCTTTATACGGATGGTCGACTGCTGGTTTCCGGCGGCTCCATTTATGACGTTCTCGAGCTTCTGGGACATAACCTCGATACGTTGTCGCCGCCGCAGATGGGACGAATTCGCCATGCGCTGCGCACGGCGTTCGATGGCTGGCGCCACCGCAACTCCGAGAAGCTTGCGCGGCACAACGTCCATCATCATTACGACATCGATGATCGCATTTATTCGCTGTTCCTCGATTCCGACCGGCAGTATTCGTGCGCCTACTTCGCCTCCGAAAAGGAAAGCCTCGAAGAAGCACAGCTCGCAAAGAAGCGTCACATTGCTGCGAAGCTCCTCGTTTCGGAAGGCGCGTCGGTCCTCGATATCGGCAGCGGCTGGGGCGGCTTGGCGATCTACCTGTCCGACGTCTGCGGAGCGGATGTTACGGGGCTGACGCTTTCCCCCGAGCAACTCAAGGTCGCCGAGCGGCGCGCGAACGAACGAAAACTCACCGACCACGTCCATTTCCGTTTGCAGGATTACCGCGCGCTCGAGCAGACGTTCGATCGCGTCGTTTCCGTCGGCATGTTCGAGCATGTCGGCGCACGCGATTACGACACGTTTTTCAATGTCGTGCGACGCAGTTTGAAGGACGACGGTGTCGCGCTTCTGCATTCGATCGGCCGTCTGGATGGCAAGAGCCCCACGAACCCGTGGTTCGAGAGATACATTTTTCCGGGCAGTCACGTGCCGTCGCTGGCCGAAGTCCTACCCTCGATCGAAATGTCGGGACTGATCGTGACGGACATAGAGATTCTACGCCTGCACTACGCCGACACGCTGGCCGCGTGGCGTAGCCGCTTCCTCAGCCATCGCAAGGAGGCGGAAGCCGTACTAGGCGACCGGTTCTGTCGCATGTGGGAGTTCTATCTCGCATCCGCAGAGGCAGGGTTCCGCTATGGCGGACTGATGGTGTTTCAAATCCAGCTGGCGCGAAAACTCGACACGGTTCCGCGCACGCGCGACTACATCGGAGCCGAGGAAATTCGTCTGCGCCAGTCCGAGCAGGCGAGAGCCACTTACGCGATTGCGGCAGAGTAGTGATAAGTGCACACGCGGAACGCGTTCAGAGAGCCAAAGGCGCATCGCTCGCCTGCTGATCTGACTGCTTCGCCAGTGCGTAGGCGCGCGCCGTAACTGCATTCAGCGAATTTTCGACGGCCAAGCGTGCCTTCTCCATCGCCGCGTCATCCGCATCGGCCGCGACGAAAATCGGGTCGCCGCCAACCACGGCGAGCTTCGAAAACGGCATGTTCACCGTCATTTTGCTCCACGTATTGAGCACGGCGTAACGCGACGTCGCCGCCGCCACCGCTATGATAGGCCGGCCGGAAAGACGCGCGAGCATGACAATGCCATCTCCAGCAACGCGCGGCTTGGATGCAGGAACGTCTGCCGTCATGGCGACGATCGTTCCCTGCTCCAGAGCGTGATGAGCGGCTCTCAGAGCATAGACACCGCCGCGGTTCTTCTTCCGCCGTCCCGCTCCGGCGCCCCGAATGGCGGAGATGCCGAATTTTTCGAGAACGTGCGCCATGATCTCCGCATCCCCATGACGCGCGACCATCGCGGACACATTGAATTCCCGCGTATTGAGATCCGCCAGCATCATGAACTGGCCGTGCCACATCGCCATGATGAACGGCACTTGCGCACGCAGGCGTTCGATGAGATCGGGCGGCTCGTGGACGGTTCGAGATGTTGCTTTGACAGTCCGGATGAGGCCAGCCGCCATGGGCGCCGAAATTTTTGCCAGCAGCGTGGTTCGAAGAAGTTTCTTCATCTGAGAAAGCGTGCAGTGTGGAGCCGAAAAGCAGTGAATGTTAGTCGTCTAGGACTTCCGAAATCAACCGCCTTGAAACCTCTGTTGGATATGATCGACATTTGTGCAACTCGGCATTTTCATGATCGTAAGGCTTGGATCGCGGCGCAATGAAGCCGTCTTCCTACCTAGGATTCCATGCTCTGTTGTTGGCTTGACGGAACGTCTTGCATCGCTTCCCGGAACAGCGGAAGCCGCATGATCCGGTCGCCCTCTTCATCGGCCATCATCTGCAACGTCTGCTTCTTTTCGAGAATGTACGCAGGTGCGGAATCGGCGTCGTACGCCATGATGTAGCGTGTGTTATCGATGAGATCGGCAAGCTTGATGAGCTTCGCCTCCCACGGCGCGCGCGCAAGCCGCCACGCCGACATGAGTTTGCGAACCTTCCGTGCGCCGCGATCGTCATCAGTCAGCCAATAGACGAGCCGCGCCACGTCGGTGCCGAAGCAGTCGATAATCTCGCCTATGCTGGTATCGGTTTTCTCGACCGTATCGTGCAGATACGCGGCCGCAATGGTGATCGGCTGCGCGATCCCATGACTCCGCAAAATCTCAACGACGCCCTCGATATGCACCGTGTAGGGAAGGGAATCGTGTTTCCGGGTCTGATGCCCGTGCTTGCGAGCCGAAAAAGCCTGCGCGTTTTGAACCAACGATGTCATTGGCTCCTAAATCCATTCATCAGCTTGGGCACAAAGGCCGATCCGCCAGTGTGAATACCGGCGCATCTCCTGTCGTCAAGCGATCAGCGCAAATCCCAATCCGATCATAATGGCGACTGTGGAAAGCAAAAACGCGGAGATCAGCACGATGAGTAGAAAATAGCCGTCCGAACCGTCGTTCTCGTCCGTGTTTAGCTGATGCTTCAGTAGCTTGTGCATTGTCGGAGCTCAGATCGCCTCAAATCAGATCGCCTCAAACTGGCAAGCAGGCGTTTCAAACGTCGGCAGGCCGATGGAGTTCCCACCTCGCACCCCGTGCCAAAATTAATGGGCAAACGTATTGCGCACATGCATCGCGGGGCTGGGGCCTTCGTCCGCGAAATACGCTGCGCAATGTCAGCCATCCGGCGCCGTGCGTTTGGAAAAAAACATCGTTGCTCAGGAACTTGCGCGTAGCGGAGCGCGTGTGATTAGGCGCGGGCCGCTGCCCGGCAATTCACTCAATTGGAGCAATCACGCACAAATTCAATGCAGGTATGTCTGCCCCTGGCGCGTTCGCCGCAAGACCGCCGTGCCAGGTCGTAGTATCGATACGTTCAGTCCGATTGAGAGGTTTTCCTGATGGGCGTTTTGACTGCGGCCTCCGAATTGCTGGAACTCAGCACGACGCTGCACAAGCTCATCCCGCCTCGCACCGGCGATGTCGACCGGACGCTGGAACTGAGAGAGCAGAGGTTCCGCCGCCTTCTCCGTTACGCCTATGCAAATTCCCCTTTTCATCGGCGGCGGCTGCAAGGCCGAGACCTCGAAACCTGCCGGATCGAAGATCTGCCGACTCTCAGCAAACCTGAGATGATGGCCAATCTCGATGACGTCTTTACCGACAGGTCGCTTCGCCGTGCGGACCTCGAAGCCTTCATGGCCGATCACGCCAATCTCGGCGTATACTTCAAAGGCAAATATGCGCTCTGTCACACATCAGGCAGTCAAGGTCAGCCGGCGCTGGTCGTCCAGGACAAGCACGCGATTATAACGAGCTTTGCGGCGCAGTTCGCTCGTGGCAACAAAATCAAACGCCGATTCCTGCCGCACATCGGGCGGCTCGTAAATCCGGCGCGCATGGTCATCATCACGCAACGGCCGGGATTCTATCCGAGCAGCACGTTCTTCAATTATTTCCCGCGCGTCGCCACGCCCTATATCAAGCTGCAGCGCATGTCCGTCTTCGATCCGATCGAGGAGATCGTGCAGCGGCTGAACGATTTCCAGCCGACCTTCATCACGGGCTATACGAGTTCGCTGGAATATCTCGCGCGCGAGCAGGAAGCGGGGCGGCTGAAGCTTCGCGAAGGCGGCAAGCTCGAGCAGATGAACAGCATGAGCGAGCCGCTGCCTCCGGCCGTCGCCGAACGCATCGAAACGGCATTCGGCGTGCATGTCACAAATAGCTACAGCATGGCGGAATGCATGGCGCTCAGTTGCGGCTGTCCTGTCTGCCGGGGCAGCCATCTCAACAGCGACCTCGCAATCCTCGAAGTCGTCGATGCGGACAATCGTCCAGTCCCGAAAGGCACGCCCGGAAGCAAGGTCTTGCTGACCAATCTCTACAACCTCGTGCAGCCGATCATTCGTTACGAGATCGACGACATCGTCACGATGAGCGAGAGCCCATGCTCATGCGGAAATCTTTTGCCGCTGATCGAGTCCGTCGGCGGCCGGGCGAAGGATCAGCTCTGGATCGAGGTCAACGGACAGAGCCGCGATTTGCCGATCTACGTCTTTCTCGCGGCGCTCGACAACGAAACCAATCTTGCCGAGCACCAGATCCTTCAGACGGGGGTCAATACCTTCGTTCTGCGCGCTGCCGCCCAGGCCGGCAAAGAATTGTCGGCGGAGCGATTGCGCGCCTACGTGCATCAGTCGCTTGCGAGCGAAGGTATCGCCGATATCATCAAGCTCGACGTTGAACTGGTCGACAGGATCCTGCCGGATAAGTCCGGTAAGGTCAGCCGCGCGAAGAATTTATATGGCCAGGCGTCCGACGCAGACCAATCGGTCGCCGGGGCTTCATCATGTGCCATCGCCTGACGAACCTGATCGGCGGCGCTTGCTCCGTCCCCCGGCTTGACAAATTTCAACAAGCGCCCAATTTATCGGCATGTCCAAGGTTCGCGCCACATTTCTTCGGAT
>Ga0209933_1001890_pt1 | contig 14906 bp, 14 predicted proteins | sample ThiBiot_300_biof_FD_183944 | JGI IMG/M metagenome (GOLD analysis project Ga0209933, IMG submission 183944) | Wastewater bioreactor microbial communities from Cape Town, South Africa - Thiocy_cont_300_biof (SPAdes) | ecosystem: Engineered > Bioremediation > Thiocyanate > Unclassified | place...
CCGGAGTCGTAGAGGCCCGGGATCGAGATCGAGATGCAAGAGGGGGAATCGCAGCCGCGCGGCGCGTGGATTCGCACCGTGCGCCCGCCGATCTCAAAAGAATAGTTTTGACCGGCCTGGGCAGTCGAGACGGTCAGCAGCAACGCAGCGGCGACGGCGAGCTTTTTCATGGGACCTCCAGTCGGGTTCGGATTGTCGTGCCGACCTTATCCGCGCCGAGGTCACTGGAGTGTGATTCACATCACTCTGCGATCAACCGTTATCGTAGCCTGCCATTCATGACGAGGAGCGCGCGCGCTCGCGAGCGGAAATAGTGCCCGTTCGAAAAGCATTATCTCGTCAGTTGGGAGGGCGCTATTCGTCGGCGCGCCGGCCGATTTCTCCGCCGGCCATCTCGCTTCGTAGCTCTTCAAACCGCCGGCGGGCCTCGCGCTCGCGGTCGTCGACAAACTCGATCGCGGCTTCTTTTGTCATTGGTCCGCTGACGAGCGGGTACGAACTTTCTCCGATCGTTTCGTGAACGAAATAGTCGCCGTCCACTTGAAGCGCACGGCAGTCAGCGGGCCGGGCCCGAACTTCGTATAGGCGTCGTCTTGTGGGACATCGACACTGGATGAAGCCTCGGGCGCGACCGGCGACGTCGGCAGTATTTCTTCGACCGCACTAAATTCAGGCTGGTCTGTCGTTTCTGATTCGGATGCGTAACCGGCATCGCGCTCATCGGAAATTTCCGGCTTGTCGCTGAGGGTTGCAACCGCTTCGAGAACATCGGTCTGATCGCTTGCGCTCACCCGCTATCTCCCCAATTGAAATGGGGGCGGCACGGCCGCGAGCCGGCAAATTGCTGACCGTCCGTCCCCATGCGTATCCCGGTGCATGTATCCAGACTCAAATGGGCGGTTTTTTGTCTTTGCGAGGGCGCGGTTCGTCGGCACCGTACATTGATGGGGACGAATCGGTTTCACGCACCACCACGGCGTTTTCGAGCGAAGTGGATACCGGTTCTCATCGGAAGCCGCTTGAACAGGGGCTTGAACAGGGAAAAATTCGTTCCCGAAGATTGTCGCGTTTCCCTCAGTCAAAAACGCGAATGATCTTCGACCGCGTCCTCAGATGCGCGGCTGCTCATCGTCCTCTCTCGCAATCTCTCTCGGCGCCTCTTCCTCTTTGCGCGTCGGGTGAGATCGCACGTAACGATAGCTGGCATAAAAGAGCAGGCCGCAACCAATGATCGCGCCAAATATCAAGAGGGGCATGGTGCTATCGTGCCTCCAACCGCGAAACAAAAGATCGCGCCTGCCATGAAGGGTGATCTTTCTGACAGAACTCTAGATCGCGGAAGGCGGAAAGAGCAATATCGGAGTTGGCGGTCGCGGCCGGAGCAAGGAAACATGGGCCAGGAAGGCATGCCGCCGAGTGCCCGTACACAAGACCGGCCTGCCATTTCGCCGGTGTCCGACGCTGGCGGAAGGGGTGGGATTCGAACCCACGGTACCCTTGCGGGCACGCCGGTTTTCAAGACCGGTGCCTTAAACCACTCGGCCACCCTTCCGTCCCGTGAGATGGGATCGCTTAGCGCACGCCCCGTCGGAGCGCAATGCGGATGGGTTTCTGCAACGCCGGATGGCTGCGGAAGTTACGACACTCTGTTCGGCGACGCGGACGGAACAGCTCGAAAATCAGTGCGCTTCACCAGAACCAAACGCCCTCCGAGATTCCTCTTCCAATATTGATATTCCTTTTACACGCATAAATAGAAGATTTTACAGTGACATGCATAACAGTTCTAAGTTTTGTCTTGATGAGCTGCCATGCTCGATTTCTGCATTTCTCTCACCGCCGAGACGTTCGGCTGGGAGCATCACCGTCGAGGCGCGGACGGCGCTTTTGCGGGCGATGAAAGTGCAAACCGGCGCAGCCTGAAGGTCGTGAGCATTTGCGTTTCGTTAGGCTGGCCGCGATAGAATTAATTTTGCCGGAATATTAAGGCCGCGCCCCGTCATGGTCATGCGTGGATTCGAACGCGATGCATTTCTACAGACGATGAAAACACTGATGGAAGATCGCCGCAAACATCCGCGCGTCGAGATCGACGAACAGGCTTATATTTCCGCAGGCGGGTTGAGCATGCGGTGCCGGCTGTTGAATGTATCCGCCGAGGGGGCTGCGCTCGAAGTCCCGGATCCGACTTTTATCCCATCGGATTTCCAGCTCATGACCGAGAAGGATCGCGTGATTCGTCGCTGTCGGGTGATTTGGATCAAGAAGAACCGGGTCGGAGTTGCCTTCGATCAGTCCGGTCCGGAGGGCGGCCCGGTCGTGCCCGGCGGCAAGCCTTGATTTACCACGGATTTGGTCTGCCGCTGGCTCTCCCCATTTCCGCCGTCTTTGCGCGGAGATATGCTCGCTGGCTTGATGCGGGCATGGGCCGTATCATGCCGACCGGCGCCCGGATACGGGGGATGGCGCTCGGGAACGGGCCTTGGGGACGGATGGGGACAGCAGATTCAGACAGGATTCGACGTGCTGTAGGCGCTGTAGCGGCCGCAAGTGCGTGCCTGATGCTGGCCAACTGCAGCTCATCGGGCAAATTGAGCCGGATCGATCCCAAATATGGAGTTTCCAGCAGCCCCCGTGTCGTCGCTTTCGGCGAACCGGTGCCGAAGGGCGGCGGAACTTACCGGGTCGGCAAACCTTACACGGTCGCCGGGCGCGTCTACGTCCCCGAGGAAAATACCCATTACCGTGCCGAAGGGCTCGCTTCCTGGTATGGCGACGATTTCCACGGCCGTCTGACCGCGAACGGCGAGGTTTTCGACATGACCTCGCTCTCCGCCGCACATCCGACGCTGCCTTTGCCGTGTTACGCGCGGGTGACCAACCTCGGCAATGGCAAATCTCTCATTGTTCGCGTCAACGACCGCGGGCCATATCACGGTAACCGGTTGATCGACGTCTCCAACAAAGCCGCGGAGTTGCTGGAATTCAAACGGAACGGCGTCGCGCGAGTGAAGGTCGAATACGTCGGGCGGGCGCCTCTTGAAGGTTCGGACGATCGGCAATTGATGGCGACCCTGCGAACCGGCGAACCGGCTCCGTCGCCATCCACAGTCAGGATCGCATCGGCGCGGCCGTTCGTACCTGATCTCGAACCATCCGGACGCGCGATTCGCGGCGACGTCCCGACGCCGAACGGGCGGCCTTATACGCTCGGACATACCTCGATGGACGTCGCCTCGATCAACGCGACATCCGAAATGTCGGCGTCTGGCCGCGTCCGGTCACACCCACAGGTGCGGGATAATCCGCGGGCGGTCTCTTACGCCAGCGGCGACGACGGGACGGAAAGCCGGCCGGTTTCAGCCTATGCGCCCGTCGATCCGCGTGGACCGAGCGAACTGCTTTCGGGACGTGGACTCTACTAGACGCTGTTCGCCTGCATGCAACCAGCGGTCCTGACGTTCCGTGGTGCTGCCGGGCGGCGCATGTGTTGTTCAGGATGCTGCCGACTGTTATAGCGTTTTCGAGCGAAGCATGTCCTCGGGCTTGACCTGAGGATGGATACCGGTTCTCGCGGACAAAGCGCGTTAATCAAAACCGCAGTCATCCTGCTTCTGAGTCCGTCACAAGTGGAAAAGACTCCGGAACGACCTGTTCGGAACGCGGCGCATGACAACCAGAGCTTTCACGAATGGCAGACGCCGGGGATTTGCGTGGCTCGGTCTGACGGCCGTCGTCATCCTCGCGATCGGGATTGGTGGCGTTGCGCTTGCCGCCAACAACAGCGTGCAGGGTGCCAGAAAGGAAGACGTCTTTGAGACCGGCGCCCCGACCGCGATTTTGATCGAAGCCAATAGCGGCAGCGTGCTGTTCGAAAAGAACGCCGACGAACTGCGGGCGCCGTCCAGCATGATGAAGCTGATGACGGTGGAGGTGGTGTTTGACGCCATCAAGAAAGGGCAGATCAAGCTCACCGACGAGTTCCTCATCAGCGAGAACACCTGGCGCAAGGGCGGGGCGCCCGCCGGGGGATCAACCATGTTCGCGGCGATCAACAGCCGTGTCTCGGTCGATGATCTCCTGCACGGTGCGATTATCCAGAGCGGCAACGACTCCTGCATGGCGCTGGCGGAGGGCATCGCAAATAATGAGAGCGCATTCGCGGAAAAGATGACGGCGCGGGCGCGTGAATTGGGCATGACCCGCTCGACTTTCGCCAATTCCAACGGTCTCCCGGATCCCGGCAACAAGATGTCGGTTCGCGAGCTTGCGATTCTGGCGCGCCACATCATCCTGACGTACCCGGAATTCTACAAGCTGTTCGGCGAACGTGAATTCACCTGGAACAAGATTCGCCAGTTCAACCGCAACCCGCTTTTGACCACGATGGACGGAGCGGACGGATTCAAGACCGGCTACACCAAGGAGGGGGGCTACGGCATGGTCGGTTCGGCCGTTCAGAACGGCACGCGGCTGATCGTCGTGGTGAACGGTCTTGAGAGCGCTGATGACCGCGCGTCCGCAGCCAAGAAATTGCTGGAATGGGGGTTTCGGAATTTCGAGGTCCGAACCCTGTTCGCCGCGGAACAGCCGATCGGCTACGCCAAGGTATTCGGCGGCGAGAGCGGCACTGTCGGGGTCGCCGCGTCAGAGCCGGTCCAGGTCATGGTCCAGAAGAATGGCAACGACAAACTGCTCGCGCGCATCGTCTATAAGGGACCGGTCCATGCGCCGGTCGCGCCGGGGCAATCCATCGGCCTGATCAAGATATGGCGCGGCAAGGAAGTCGCGGTTGAAACGCCAGTTCATACCACGAACGCCGTGGGCGTCGGCTCGACGATGCGCCGCGCGATGGACGGCGCGATCGAGCTTGTCATCGGAATGGTGCGCTCGGGCGCCGAGAGACTCTGATGATCGAGGCCGCGGCCAATGCGGGCCCGGTGCGCGGGCGCTTCATCACCTTCGAAGGCGGCGAGGGATCCGGCAAATCGACGCAGATCAAGATCCTCGCGGAACGCCTGAACGCTGCGAAGCTGCACACCATCGTGACGCGGGAGCCCGGGGGCTCGCCGGGCGCTGAAATCATTCGTCACCTCGTGCTGTCCGGCATGGGAAAGCTGCTCGGTACTGATGCCGAAACCTTGCTGTTTGCGGCCGCGCGCGACGATCATGTTCATACTGTCATCAAGCCCGCGCTGGAGCAGGGCGTCTGGGTGCTCTGCGACCGGTTTGCGGACTCGACGCGCGCCTATCAGGGACGGCTGGGAAACGTGCTGCCCGGCGTGCTGAACGCGATGGAGCGCGTCACGATCGGCGATCTCAAGCCCGACCTGACCGTGATCCTCGACATCCCGGTGGAGATCGGGATGCAGCGCGCCGCAGCGCGCCGCGGCGGTTGCGCGCCGGATCGCTTCGAGGCCGAGGACGTTGCGTTTCACCGGCAACTTCGCGACGCCTATCGGGACATCGCCGCCAGCGACCCGCAGCGCTGCGTGGTGATCGATGCCAATGCCGACGTCGCGACCGTCGCCGCCGCCGTGTGGACGGCGCTGCGCGATCGCGTGCTGACTGCGAATCCCGCCAAAGAAGTCACACGCGCATGATCGTCCGCTCCACTGCCGCCGAGATGTCTGTCAAGCATCCGCGCGAGACGACCGCGCTTTTCGGCCACCGTGAGGCGGAGCGAACGTTGCTCGATGCCTATCGTGGCGGTCGTATTCCGCACGCGTGGCTGATCGGGGGCGCGCCCGGGATCGGCAAGGCGACGCTAGCCTACCGTATGGCGCGATTTGTGCTTGCACATGGCGATTCCACACTGTCCGACGTGCAATCGGCGCAGACACTCGAACTTGACCCGACGCATCCGGTTGCCCGCCATGTCGCGGCCGACACGCATGGCGGCCTCCTGATCCTTGAGCGAACGCCCAACGATAAGGGCGTAATGCGCACGGTGATCAGTGTGGAGCAGACGCGGGAGACCATCGCCTTTTTCGGCTCGACCGCGGCCGTCGGCGGCTGGCGGGTGTGCATCGTCGATACCGTCGATGAACTCAATCCCAACGCCGCCAATGCGCTGCTCAAGGTGCTCGAGGAACCGCCCCGGCAATCGCTGTTCTTTCTGGTCAGTCACGCGCCGGCCCGACTGCTGCCGACGGTCCAATCGCGCTGCCGCAAGCTGATGCTACGGCCGCTCGCGACCGCCGATGTGATTCGGGCGGGAGCCGAAGCGGCGCTGATCGCGCCGGACGATACATCGTTGCGGGAGGCCGCTGACGCGGCGGAGGGAAGCGTGGCGCGGGCGCTGACGCTAATGGGGGGCGGCGCGCTGAAGCTCCATCAGCGGACGACCATGTTGCTGGACAACCTTCCACAGGTCGACCCGCGCGAACTGCACACGCTGGGCGATGCACTCGGGGGCAGCGACCGCGCCGCGCTCGGCGCCTTCGTCGACAGTGTCGACCGCTGGATCGGCGAACGCCTCCGTGTCGGCGATGCCAACGCCGATCTTCCTCGTCTTGCACGGCTCGCGGAGGTATGGGAAAAGATCAACAACGCCGCGCGCGAGACGGAGACCTATAATCTCGAGCGAAAGCCGCTGGTTTTTTCGGTGTTCGGGCTTCTGGCAGAAGCAACGCGATAATAACGCTCCGCCCATGATCGTTTTTCAAAACCTCGCCTGAGACTCATAAGGAATTTGTGGTGGCTCCCGCTAAGAAAAAAACGGTAAAAAAAGCCCGCGTGAAGCCGCGCAAACAGCGCCGCGTCGTTGCCACCAAAGCGCGCAGCAAGAAGGCTGGCGCTAGGAAGATCAGCAAACGCAGAAAGACGGGCGCGAAAGCGACGACGAAAGCGCGCGCGCCGAAGAAGGCCAAAAAGGCGGCAAAGAAAAAGACGGTCAAGCGAACGGCCAAAAAGCAATCGGCGGCAAAAGCCCCAAAAAAAGCAGCGGCAAAAAACAAAACTCCGAAACGAGCCGTGACAAAAAAATCAGCAGTAAAACAGCCCGTGGCAAAACGGCCGGCGACGAAGCGTCCGGCGAGGGCCGCAAAGCCCGCGACGCCGGCCCGGTCTGATGCGGCAGTGGCCACGGCGCCTCTGAGTACGAAAACGGCGCATGCCAATACGTTTTATATCACGACAGCCATCGTGTATCCGAACGGCGCGCCGCATATCGGTCATGCTTATGAGGCGATTGCCACCGACGCGCTGGCGCGTTTCCAGAGGCTCGACGGCAAGGACGTCTTCTTTCTGACCGGCACCGACGAGCACGGCCAGAAGATGGTGCAAACCGCGCAGCGGGAAAACATATCGGCGCTTGAACTCGCCACACGGAACGCCGAATTGCTGCGCAAGCTCGACGAGACGCTGGACATCTCGTTCGATCGGTTTATCCGCACCTCGGAATCCGCGCATCATCGCTCGGTGCAGGAAATCTGGAAGCGCATGGCGGCAAACGGCGACATCTATCTGTCGAACTACGCCGGCTGGTATTCGGTACGCGACGAAGCCTATTACGCCGAGGACGAGACGGTCGTCGGCGAAGACAACGTGCGGCGCGGTCCGCAGGGCACGCCCGTCGAGTGGGTGGAGGAAAAAAGTTATTTCTTCAAGCTGTCGTCCTATCAGGACAAACTGCTCGCGCTTTACGAAAGCCAGCCGGATTTCATAGGTCCGGATTCCCGCCGCAACGAAGTCGTCAGCTTCGTGAAAGGCGGGTTGAAGGATCTCTCGATCTCGCGCACCACTTTCGACTGGGGCATCAAGGTGCCGGACGATCCCGAGCACGTCATGTATGTCTGGGTCGATGCGCTGACGAACTACATCACCGGCGTCGGTTTTCCAGACGAGAACGACGGGAACTGGCGCTACTGGCCGGCCGACGTTCACATCATCGGCAAGGACATCATCCGCTTCCACGCCGTGTACTGGCCTGCCTTCCTGATGTCGGCGGGCATCCCGTTGCAGAAGCGTGTCTATGCGCACGGCTTTCTGTTCAATCGCGGAGAGAAGATGTCGAAGTCGGTCGGCAACGTCGTCGATCCCTTCAACCTCGCCGCGCAATACGGCGTCGATCAGGTGCGCTATTTCTTTTTGCGCGAAGTACCGTTCGGACAGGACGGCAGCTACAATCACGAGGCCATCGTTGCGCGCATCAATGCCGATCTCGCCAACGACTTCGGCAATCTTGCGCAACGCTCCTTGTCGATGATCGCCAAGCAGCACGAGGGCGTACTGCCCGAGCCCGGCGATTTCAGCGACGCCGACAAGGCGATTCTTGCGCAGGCCGACGGAATGATCGTGCTTGCGCGCGAGGCGATGAATGCGCAGCAGATTCATCAGGCGCTCAACGCTGTCTGGGCCGTCGTCGCCGAAGCCAACCGCTATTTCGCAGGCGAGGCGCCCTGGGTGCTGGCCAAGACCGATCCTGAGCGACAGAAGACGGTGCTGTACGTTACCGCCGAGGTGGTGCGCCAGATCGCGATCCTAGCGCAGCCCGCGATGCCGGCCGCATGCGCCAAGATGCTCGACATTCTTGGCGTTCCCCCGGACGAACGGAATTTCGCAATGCTTGGCGGTCACGTCCGCATCAAGCCGGGCATGACTTTGCCTCCGCCGGCCCCTGTGTTTCCGCGCTATGTCGAACCATCCGTGACCTGACCGCAAAATCAGATGCTTGTCGACAGCCATTGCCATCTTGATTTTCCCGATTTCGCCGATGAACTCGACGCCGTTGTTGCGCGTGCGGAGGCGGCGGGGGTGGAGCGCATGGTGACTATTTCCACTCGCGTGAGGGAGCAAACCAAACTGCTCGCGATCGCCGAGCGGTTTTCAAATGTCTACTGCTCGGTCGGCACACATCCGCATCACGCCGATGAAGAGGACGGCATCACGTCGGACGAACTCGCCGCGCAGACGCGGCATCCGAAAGTCGTGGCGCTGGGGGAGGCGGGGCTCGATTATTTCTACGAAAACGGCTCGCCCAAGGCGCAAGCGCGGGGATTCCGCGCTCACATCGCCGCTGCCCGCACCACCGGTCTGCCGTTGGTGATTCACACCCGCGAGGCGGATGAGGATTGCGGACGCATTCTCGATGATGAAATGGCGAAGGGGTCGTTTCGCGCCGTGCTGCATTGCTATACTGGCGGCCGCGAACTCGCGATGAAGGCTGTCGCGCTCGGGCTATATATCGGTTTCACCGGAATTCTGACGTTCAAGAAATCCGATACGCTGCGTGCGCTCGCTGCCGAATTGCCCGAAGATCGCATTCTGGTCGAGACCGATGCGCCATATCTTGCGCCCGGCAAGTTTCGCGGCAAGCGCAACGAACCCTCCTATGTCGTGGAGACCGCCAGGGTGCTGGCCGATGTGCGCGGCGTTTCGCTCGAGGAAATGTCGCGGCAGACCACGGAGAATTTCTTCCGGCTGTTCTCCAAAGTGCCGCGCGGGGAGGTAATCGCATGACGGTGACGCTGACCATTCTCGGCTGCGGATCGTCGGCCGGCGTACCGCGTCCTGCGCTGGGCTGGGGTGCCTGCGATCCCACCAATCCGAGGAACCGCCGCCGCCGCTGCTCGCTGTTGGTGGAGCGCGCGTCGGAGCAGGGGACCACACGTGTCCTGATCGATACGTCGCCGGACCTGCGGGAGCAGTTGATCGACGTCAACGTCGATCGCATCGATGCGGTGTTTCTCACGCACGAACACGCCGACCAGACGCACGGAATCGACGACCTGCGTTCCATCGTGCTGCATCAAGGCCAGCGGATTCCGGTGTATCTCAATCAGTCGACATCCAAGGAAATACTGGCGCGCTTCTCTTACTGTTTCGTATCACCCGAGGGCAGCGGCTATCCGCCGATCCTGGACAGCCTCTCCATCGAAGCGGGCGAAAGCCAGGAAATCGATGGTAAGGGCGGTCCCCTCACGCTGTTGGCCTTTCTCGTGCAGCACGGCAACATTCCGTCGCTCGGTTACCGGATCGGCAACGCTGCCTATACCCCGGACGTGCATGACATTCCGCATGAAAGCTGGCAGGCGCTGCAAGGTCTCGATCTGTGGATCATCGATGCACTGCGATACGCGCAGCATCCCAGCCATTTCAGCGTCGCAGACGCGCTATCGTGGATCGACCGCTTCAAGCCGAAGCGCGCCGTCATCACCAACATGCACGCCGATCTGGATTACGAGGTGCTGCGCCACGAGCTGCCGGCAAATGTCGTGCCGGCCTATGACGGGATGCGGCTTCAGATCGGCGATCCCGGCCCTATCTCGACGCTCGAATAGCGGGGCGGACAGGAAACGGCTTAAGCCGAGATCGCCTTCGCCGAATTGACCTGACTTCTCAGCAGGAACTTCTGGATCTTTCCGGTCGAGGTCTTCGGAATCGTCCCGAACACCACGGCCTTCGGCGTCTTGAACCCCGGTATGTGCTCGCGGCAAAAGGCGATGATCTCCGCTTCGGTCGCGCGCGCGCCGTCCTTCAGTTCGATGAAAGCGCAAGGCACTTCGCCCCACTTGGCATCCGGTTTGGCGACCACGGCGGCGAACAGCACGGCAGGGTGCTTGTAGAGAACGTCCTCGACCTCGAGCGAGGAGACGTTCTCGCCGCCGGAAATGATGATGTCCTTGGAGCGATCCTTGATGATGACGTAGCCGTCCTCATCGAGCACCCCGAGATCGCCGGTATGAAACCATCCGCCGGCGAAAGCTTCTCTCGTTGCCTTCTCGTTCTTGAGGTACCCCTTCATCACGATGTTGCCGCGGAACATGACCTCGCCGACGGTTTCGCCGTCGCGCGGCACCTCGCGCATCGTCTCCGGGTCAAGGACGGTGATGGCTTCCTCGAGCGGGTAAGGAACACCCTGCCGTCGCTTGAGTTGGGCGCGCTGATCGCCGGGGAGGTCGTCCCAACCGGGCTGTTCGGCGCAGACCGCGGCGGGACCGTAGGTCTCCGTCAGCCCGTAGACATGAGTGAGTTTGATACCGATGCTTTCCGCGCCCTCGAGCACGGCGACCGGCGGCGCAGCGCCGGCGATCAGGCCGACGACCGGCCGGGCGGCTTTGCCCTTGGGCGCGCCGGGCGCGTTGATCAGGGTGTTGTAGACGATCGGCGCGCCGCACATGTGGGTGACGCCGTGCTTCGGAATCAGTTCGAAAATCCTGGCGGGGTCAACCTTGCGCAAGCAGACGTTCACGCCAGCCGCTGCGGCAACGCTCCACGTGAAGCACCAGCCATTGCAGTGGAACATGGGCAGGGTCCAGAGATAGGACGGGTGCTGCCCCAGTCCGCCAGCCAGAATATTGCTGACGGCATTGAGGTATGCGCCGCGATGGTGCGTAACCACGCCTTTCGGATTGCCCGTGGTGCCGGAGGTGTAGCTCAGCGCGATCGCGTCCCACTCGTCATGCGGCGGCACGGTGACGAAACCCGGATCGCCCGCGGCGACCGCCGCCTCATATTCGATTTCGCCAATGCGCTCGCCGCCCGAAAAAGCCGCGTCGTCGACGTCAATGACGAAGGGTTTTGGGCCGGTCATCAGCGCCAGCGCCGCGGCGATGACGGCGGAGAACTCCGGATCGACCAGAATGACCTTGGCGCCGCCATGGTCCAGCATGAAGGCGAGGGAGGCCGCCTCGAGGCGAATGTTGAGCGTGTTGAGTATGGCGCCGGTCATCGGCACCGCGAAATGGACCTCGTTCATCGCGGGGATGTTCGGCAACATCACCGCCACGGTATCGCCGCGCCCGATTCCACGTCCTGCGAGATACGATGCAAAGCGCCGGCAGCGGGCATAGGTCTCAGCCCAGGTGAAGGTGCGTCCCTCGTAGACCGTGCTCGGCAGGCCGGGATATACCGCCGCGCTTCGCTCAAGGAAGCTCAGCGGCGACAGCGGCACGAAGTTGGCGGGATTTTTGTCCAGACCAGTATCGTATTGATTTTCGACCATATCTTTTACCCTTCAATATCTTGCGAAGGATTTTTTATTTTCCGCTCTATCTATATCAAAAAATGGAGACGAAAGGCTGACCAACTCTCTGTTATTTATTTCAGAAATCCAATCGAAATCCATGGGAACGCCGCCACGGCGATCAAGCCGATCAACAGCGCCAGCATGTAATTCCAGATCGGCCTGATCCCCTCGGCAGGATCGACGCGACCGATGGCGCAGGCGGCATAATAACCTACGCCGAAAGGCGGCGCGAACAGCCCCATGCCCATGGCCAGGATAATGACCATTGCGTAGTGGACCTCGTGAATCCCGACAGCCCTGGCGATGGGAAACAGCAGCGGGCCGAACAGCACGACCGCCGGAATACCTTCGAGCACGCTGCCCAGAACGGTGAAGGCGACGATCGAAACGGCGATGAAGGTGACGCCGCCGCCGGGCAGGTCGGTCATCGTGGCCGCCAGCGTCCGGGCAAAGCCGGACTGGGTCAGTCCCCAGGCCATGCCGGTTGCCGTTCCGATGATGAGCAGGATCGCACCCGACAGCGAGGCGGTTTCGATCAGCATCGGCAGCAACCTGCGCCAGTCGAAACGACGATAGAGCAACAGGCCGGCGAGAACGGCATAGACGATGCCGATGGTCGACACCTCCGTCGCGGTCGCAATTCCCTCGACGACGGCAGCGCGGATCACGAACGGCAGCGCCAGCGCGGGCAGGGCGACGACGAACGTCCGGGCGATCTCGCCGGCCCCGGCCTTTTCGATGTGGCTCAGGTCGTCGCCGCGGTGCCGCCACCACACCAGCGCGGACAACGCAATCGCCAGCACGGCGCCCGGAAGCAATCCGCCGGTGAACAGGGCCGCGATCGATACGCCGGTCACCGAGCCGATCGTGATCAGCACCAGGCTCGGCGGAATGGTTTCCGTCTGGGCTCCGGTCGCCGCGAGCAGGGCGACAAGATCGCCAGGTTCGGCTCCGCGCTTCTTCATCTCCGGAAACAGCACGGGAGCCACGGCCGCCATGTCGGCCGCCTTGGCCCCGGAAATACCTGACACCAGATACATCGCACCCACCAGCACGTAATGCAGACCGCCGCGAACGTGGCCGAGCAGGCTGGCAAGGAAGGCCACCATGGCGCGTGCCATCCCGGTCATTTCGATCAGCAGGCCGAGGAAAACGAACAGCGGAACGGCGAGCAGGATGAGATGGCTCATGCCCTCGTCCATCCGCCCGACCAGCACCATCAGCGGCGTCCGCGTGGTCAGCGCCAGATATCCGTAGATCGCAAGGCCAAATCCGAAAGCGATCGGCACGCCCGCGAATACGCAGAGTCCGGCCACGCCGACGAAAAAGATCACGAGGTTCACGTTGCCCAACGGCAGCAGCCACGGCTGCATCAGCCGGAATGCGAAAATTACAACTGCAACAGTCGCGGCGGCGCCCAGCACGGTCCGCATATTGCCGCTGCGCACGAGCCGCAGCAGTGCAAAGACGGCCATCAGGCCGATGCCCACCGGCAGCGCCGCCGCGCGCCACACGTTGGAAATCTGTAACGCCGGCGTGGTGATGAAGCTTTCCTCATAGGCATAATTCCACGATGGCCCGACTATAAGGATCAAAAAGGCGAGGGCCGCGCAGATCCCGACCGTATCAAGGAAGGCGCGTTGTGCGGGGCGAGCCTGCGCGACCAGCGCCGTCATGCGCATGTGCTCGCCACGACGGAATGCGGTGACCGCGCCCAGCATCGCCAGCCACAGGAACAGGATCGACGCCAGTTCATCGGACCAGATCAGGGGCCGGTGAAGCAGGTAACGAGAAACCACGCCCGCGAACAATACGACGATTTCCGTAACGACAAGCGCGGCGACCGGCACTTCGACGAGATATCCGAGACATGCGTCGAGCGACGCGGCCAGCGAGCGCAGGCGCGCGAAATTCGGTGTTTCCAGGTCCGCCGTCGCTTCCGTGCCTTCGGCGCGAGCCATCGCGACTCCTTTGCGTCCGAGGCCGGCTTTATACGAGCTTGCCTACCGATTTTTCCAGCAGCGACCACGCCTGTTCGCCGTATTTTCCCTTCCATTCGGAATAGAAACCGGCGGATTGCAGCTTGTCGCGGAACGGGCCGAGTTCAGGCTGATTGAAGATCAGCCCCTTGGCGGTGAGGTCGGCACGGACCGTCGTATTCAGCTTCTCGATGTCCTCGCGTTCCTTGACCGCCGCTGCATTGATGTTCCTCGCGACGATAGCGCGGATGTCGACCGGCAGCGCTTCCCAGGCGCGGCGATTGGCCAGGAACCAGAAGCCGTCCCACATATGATTGGTCAGCGAGCAGTATTTTTGCACCTCATACAGCTTGGCGGCCGCGATCAGCGCGAGCGGATTTTCCTGACCTTCGACGATCTTTGTCTGCAAGGCCGAATAGACCTCGTTGAAATTGATCGAGGCGGGCGAAGCATCGAACGCCTTGAACATCGAGGTCCAGAGCGGCGAAACCGGCACGCGTATCTTGAATCCCTTGAAGTCGCCCGGCCCGTTGATCGGCCTGATCGACGACGTGGTCTGCCGGAATCCGTTGTCCCAGATCTTCTCCATCACGACGAGATTGGACTTGGTGATTTCGCCGCGGATATATGTGCCGAGTTCGCCATCCATCGCCTTCCAGACCGTCGCATAATCTGGAAACGCGAAGCCGATGCCGTTGATCGACGCTGCCGGCACCAGCGCCGCCAGGATCAGGCCCGACAAGGTGAAAAACTCAACGCCGCCGGAACGGATCTGGCTGAGCGCGTCGGTATCGGAACCGAGCTGGTTGCTGGGAAAAATCTGCAAATCGACCCGTCCGTCGGTCTCGGTCCTGATCGCCGCCGCCATTTCCTTGGCGCGGATGTTCAGCGGATGCGACTCCGGCAGATTGTTGGCGTACTTGTAAGAAAACTCGGCTTTCTGGGCGCGCGCCACG
>Ga0209933_1001894_pt1 | contig 14869 bp, 16 predicted proteins | sample ThiBiot_300_biof_FD_183944 | JGI IMG/M metagenome (GOLD analysis project Ga0209933, IMG submission 183944) | Wastewater bioreactor microbial communities from Cape Town, South Africa - Thiocy_cont_300_biof (SPAdes) | ecosystem: Engineered > Bioremediation > Thiocyanate > Unclassified | place...
GCGGGCGGCCCTTCCATTCTGACGCAGACGGGAGGTAGGCGATCAGAACTGAATGCGTGCGCCGGTGATGACCATGTCGAAGGCATCGAGCGAGGCGGTATCGCCGGCCGAGTTCGTCAGGTCGCCGTCGGCGTGACGGTAGATGACGTACAGGTCCATCGCAGCGGCATCGATGTTCTGAACGATACCGGCAGCCCAGAAGTTGATATCGCCGTCGTGGACGTAGCCCGACGCCCCGCCGTCAACGGCGAAGGTCTTGCCAGTGCGCGATCCGAGGTTGTCATGGCGATATTCGCCGAACACCGTCGTCTTGCCGAGCGGCAGCCACTTCTGCTCGATACCGCCCTGGATGAACCAGAGATCGCTCTTGCTCTCAGCGGCCGCAGAAATCAGCTCGACGCCATGGTCGATCGTCTGGCCGTAGCCGCCATAGACATAGAGGCCGGTCGGAGCGTGCTGGATCGTGGCCGCGCCACCCCACCATTCGCAATCTTCACGGGTCGCACCCGTCGCGCTGAAGGGCGCGCAGCCGGTCAGATTCTCGTCGGTGCTCTTTTCCCAGCCGCCTTTGGCGAGGATGTTGAAATCGCCCCACTTTTCTTTGTAGGTCAGCGCGACGCCGGTCTGGTCGTCTTCGCCCCACGAAGCCGTCAGCACGAAGCCGAGGATCGTCGGCGAGTCGTAGCGGACGATGTTGCGGCGGCCGTTCTGACCGCTCGTGCCGTTGTCGGCGCCGCGAAGAATGTCGTTCCAACGGATGGCGGTGCCGCCAACCTGTGCGCCACCGCTTCTCAGCTGGAAGCGCCCCTGCGCCACGGCAGCAGCCTGGGCGTCGGAGTAGTTGCGCGTGTTCACGCCATCGGCATCGTCCAGAAGATGGTACGTCGCCGAGCCTTCGAGGCCGACTGTGAGCTTGCCGAAGTCTTTGCTCTTCAGCCACCAGTTGCTCTTACGAACGATGAGCGAGTTGTTCGGAGAGTTGGCATCCGTGCTCGACGGGCCGGTCTGGTCCCACTTGTTCGACGGGTTGCCCTGGACGCCGATTTCCAACGTGTAACCAGCCGAGTATCCGTTGGCGATTTTCGCTTCGCCGGAGAACTTCACGCGCGATTGCTCGAGCGAGTTCGTGCCGACGTAGGCGTTGCGCTCCGAACCATCATCCCAGAAGTAGACGGCTTCGTTGACCCAGCCGGAAATCGTAAGCGAAACCTTGCGGTTACCCTTACGGGCCGTCGTCGCCTCGAGCTCAGCGATACGTTCTTCAAGATCGGCGCAGCAGTTGCCGCCCAGATCGGCTGCGGAGGCTTGCGTAAAGCTCATCGCAAGTCCAAACGCCGCCAACAACGCAAGACGGCTGCACGATAGTGTGAATACCGATTTCATCGGTGCCCCTCTGTTTTTACAGACCCCAACCAGAACGGCGCGCCATTTCCCCTGATCGCGCCGGACAATTCCTGCCATTGCGCTGTGAGAAATATCTTTTCCCCAAATCAGCGCCTTGGGCACTGAAAAGCATGCCAGTTTAACAGATGCGTGACAGTCGGGCCCTCAAAGAGTTGCAACGCCGCAACAGGTGGTCCTTTAGACCATTTCTGTGCTTTAAGAGACACATTGAAGGATAGCTGCGGTGGCCATGGAAACTGTCTTTGACGTTGCGGTCGTTGGCGCCGGACCGGCGGGCCTTGCCGCCGGCCTCGCGTGCGCCGAATCCGGGCTTCGTACGATTGTGATTGGACCGCGATCCGATCCCCGCGACGGGCGTTCCGCTGCACTAATGGACGGATCCGTCAACCTCCTGAAAAGGCTTTCAGTTTGGGATAAAGCCGCGAGCGCGGCGGCTCCACTGCAAGGCATCCGCCTCATCGATGCTACGGGCGGGCTCGTTCGCGCTCCAGAAGTGCTGTTCGAAGCCGCCGAAATCGGCCTTGGCGCGTTCGGCCACAACATCCCGAACTCAGCTTTGACTGCTGCTCTGGAAGCCACGTCGCATCCGCTTCTGACGCGGCTCATCGACCCGCGAGCGACGGTGTCCGACTTGGCCGGAAGCGAAGCAGTGTTGTCGACCAGCACCTCCGAAGTCATCAGGTGCCGTTTGATTGTCGCCGCCGACGGACGCGAGTCGCCAGCCCGTGCCGCCGCCGGGATCAGCACGACGAACTGGAGCTATCCGCAGGCCGCCGTCGTCGCCACATTCGCTCACACGCGGCCCCATCGCGGTATCTCCACCGAGTTGCATCGGCCGATGGGTCCTCTGACCGTCGTCCCCGCCCCCGGCAACACCTCGAACCTCGTCTGGGTGGAATCGCCGGAAGAAGCCCAGCGCCTTGCCGATCTCGATGATAACAGCTTCGGCCGTGAACTCTCGGCCCACATAGGAGACCTGCTCGGCGCCGTTTCCGGCCTTACGCCGCGAAGGACCTTCCCGCTTTCCGGCCGTACGGCGGACGTTCTGGGCCGTTCGCGCGTCGCGCTCGTCGGCGAGGCGGCGCACGTCATCCCGCCGATCGGAGCGCAGGGCCTCAATCTCGGCTTTCGAGACGCGGCGACGATCGCCGAGCTTGCAGGTGCGGCCCGGCGCGCTGGGACCGACATCGGCGGCGACGAGGTCCTCGCGAACTACGACCGGTTGAGGCGCCGCGATATCGCCTCCCGCGTCTTTGCCGTCGATGTGCTCAACCGGTCGTTGCTGTCCTCGATCCCGGGCGTCCATCTTGCCCGCGGTTTCGGGCTTTTCGCGCTCGCAACCAGCCGCCGCTTGCGCGCCCGTGTCATGCGCGAGGGCGTCATGCCGGGCTCGGACGTGCCTGAGTTTATGCGCCCGTTGCATCGAAGCGGGGAAATCCCTGCCGCCCGAGCTTGACGGGGCTGTTCCCCGGCGGGCAAGACTTCGCGCCTTGATCTCTTTCAACTGAGGGAATGTGACCGCTGTCTTTGGGCGTGCCCGCTTCGCCGCTGCGTGACCTGCAGTTCAGGCTTGAATATGCGCTATTGCGACTGATCGTCGGCATCGTGCGCATCGTGCCGCTCGACGTCGCGACGCACCTGTCGGCATGGAGCTGGCGGCGTCTCGCGCCACTGATCAATCCGAAACGGCACAAACGCGCGCTCGACAATCTGCGGATCGCCTTTCCCGAGAAGTCGGAGGCGGAGCGCACGGCCATCGCGCTCGCCCACTGGGAAAATCTCGGTCGCGTCATGGCCGAGACGATGCGCATCGATCAGGTGATCGCCGATCCGACGCGTCTGGTCATCAGAAACCCGAAAGTCTTCGAACGCTACTCGAGCAAGCTCGGCCCGATCGTCGGCGCGTCGCTGCACATGGGAAACTGGGAGCTTGCGATCTGGCCTTTGACCATCGCAGGCGCCGATCCGGCTTGCGTCTACCGCTCGGTCAACAATCCCTACATCGACCGCTATCTGCGCTATCAGCGCCGCAATCTTTATCCTGGCGGCATGTTCGGCCGCGGCAAGGTCGAAGGCGACCACGGCGACTCGCAGAAAACCGCGCGCATCATCATGGATTTCGTTCGCCGCGGCGGACGTCTCGGCGTCGTCTGCGATCTCTACGATCGCTCCGGCCTGCCGGTGCCGTTTTTCGGCAAGGACGCGCGCACTGTCGCGATCCCGGCGATGATCGCCCGCCGTGCCGGCGCACGCATCTGGATGTCGCGCTGCATGCGCATCGGCAAGGACAGCCGCTTCGAGATCGAACTCAAGGAGCTTCGTATTCCGCGCACGGCCAACCACGGCGAGGACGTCAAGTGGGTGACCGCTGCGATGACCCGCCAGTTCGAGGAGTGGGTTCGCGAGATGCCGGAACAGTGGATGTGGTCCAACCGGCGCTGGAGCTAACCTCAGATTGAGGACCGGCGCCACGCCCGGAGTCCGGAACCGGTGCGCCCGGCCAAGCGTTGTTACTTGCTGACCTCAAACATCAGCGGTTTGGCGTTCGGCATGAGAAGCGCATGAGCGACACACTCACACCTCTCCGCTTGGCGATCGTCTTCCTGGGCCTTCTCCTTCCGACGCTCGCACTGATCCCGCTCGGAAGCTTATGGCTATGGCAGCACGGATTTCTGATTCACTGGGCACTCGCGACGCTCGGCTGCACGCTTATCGCATACCTCTTCGAGCGCATGACTCTTGGACCGAAAGTTGCGGCCCTGCCGTCGTCGCCATCGCAGCCGATCAATGCCGAGCTGCAAGTGACGACGCTGCGCATCGACGACGACCCGCTCCGCAAGAAGGCGGCCACCGCCGTCGAAAAGCTCGCAAATACCACCTCGCCCGAGGCCATTGCATCCTGGAATGACCTTTTGAACAGCGGGCTCGAGACGGTTGAGACCGTCGCCAAGGTCTATCATCCCGACCGCGCCGATCCGATGCTGCGCTTCACCGTGCCCGAAGCATTGACGTTGATCGAACAGGTGAGCGGCAGACTGCGGCCAGTGTTCGAAGGGTCGCTTCCGCTCGGCAATCGCCTCACCGTCGCACAGTTTGCGCAGATCTATCGCTGGCGCGGCGTCTACGACGTCGCCGATCGAGCCTGGTCGATCTGGCGAATTGCGCGCGTTCTCAACCCTGCGACCGCCGTCACGTACGAAATGCGCGAGCGGCTCTCCAAGTCGATCATGCACTGGGTCAAGGGATCGATCACGACACGTCTCACTCGCGCTTATATTCGGGAAGTCGGAATGGCGGCGGTCGATCTCTATAGCGGCGAGCTACGCCGAAAGGCCGGCATTCCGGCCGACCTTCCGCGCAACAAAAAAGAACCGTCCGTCGACTGAACGTCGCGGACGGTTTCGATTTTACGACTTCCAAAGTGCTCCGACGACGAAGCCGACTGCGCCTGCGATGAGCAGTGTCGTCAGCGGCTGATCCTTGACGGATTTGTCGATCGCGCCTTTGACGTTGCCGGCCATTTCCTCGACCTGCTGCTTTGCGTCACCTGCGGCCTCGCTTGCGGCGTCGATCGTCTGCCGCGCGCGGCCTTTGATATCTTCAATTGAGCTGGAAGATCCGTATGTGGATGATGTCGATGCCATTGGGGGGCCACTCCTTGTTGAATAATGGATCCAACGCTTTGGCCTCTCATTGGTTGCATCGCGGAACGCCGGGGCCCATTCGCGCAATTAAACGTGACCGGCGTAGACTCGCGTGAATTCTTCGATCGGCGCACCTCGCCATCAACGCGATGCTGTCTGTGCGGTCCCGCGCCGTCGGGCGACTTCCGCTGCGGATACTTCTCCCGCCGCGACCAGTGCATTGACGCAGCGTTTCGAAAGGTTGCTGCCCGCCGCGCGCATGCACGAACGGACTTGAGGGCTGTCAGGGCTATAGGCGCTGCAATGCGCGTAGTAGTCGGTTGCGCAGGCGAGCTGAACACTGAGGCTGACGGCCAGGGCGTCGTTTGCCGTGACCGCCGCGCCGCCGAGCGCGATTGCTGATGTCAGGACTGCTTTCACCGTCTTGAACGACCGTTTCGATGCCATTGTCGCGTCTCCGCTCGCAGAATTGGGCCTCGGGGTTTCATGTTGCGAAGGGTTTACGCCACCTGAGATTGGCCCGCTGTTCCGCGCGTAACCAATGGTGAGCCACGAATTTCGGCGGTCGGCGGCGCACGAGAACCACGCGCCAACTCGCGCGTTATCGTTAGGGACATCACGCGAGGAATGAACAATGGCGGCTGTGATTAATCTCGTTTCGGAACGGCAACATCGCACGGCGCGGGAAGCCGCTGAGCTGCGTGATGAGCTCCTGGAAAAATGCTGCGTCTCCGTCGCCGACCTTGATCGCCTCGCGGGGTATGCGCTGGTCGTCTGGGACGCACGCGGCGACATGCGAACCGCGTACAATGCAGCTGAGGGCCCGATCGGTCCGGCGCTTGTCCCGACGCTCGTCGCTGACGCATTGAACCGGCACGTCGCAGTTATGCTCGCGCGCTCTGACGACACCGATGCATCTAGCTGACGTTCGCCGCTCCAACAAAAAAAGCCCGGAGCAATGCTCCGGGCTGGAAATGTTTCGACGAACAAGGGTTAGTGCAGGAAGCCGAACAAGTGCAGTCCGATGATGACGATCAGCGGAACGCCTGCCAGCCACAAAATGAGATCGCGTGCCATGCTAGTCTCCTCAGGATCAGTTGTCGTTCGAGTTGGTGTTCGCGGTCGCGTCCGTTGACTTGTCGACCTGCGCCGCGGTCGGCGCGCCATTGGCGAGCCCGAGAAGCTGGTCGAGGTGATAGCGCGCCTGTTGCAAGTGATTGCGCGCATCCTCACCGCGAAGGATGACTCCGCTCTGCGCGGCGCTGCGCAGTTCGTTTTCCATGTCCCAAAGCGTCTTTAAGACGCCGGGAACAGACTTCTGAATGCTCTCGGACATGTCGGTTGCGTCCTTATCAAACCGGTAAGATAAGAACGCTCACCACAGTATTGTGGTTCCGGCTTCTGCGTCGTCAGCGCGCGGAACGAAGTGACCAGGCGCTGGGCTGGACTCACGCGCTAATAGACTTGTATGGACGAGCCGCGTTGCACACCTACTTCGCCGCGCCTTTCCGTTTCACCCCTTTGGACCTATCCGCCCATGATCTCGCCGTCTCTTCTGCCGATCGTGCTTTTGACGATGTCGAACGTCTTCATGACCGCCGCCTGGTACGGTCATCTCAAGTTCACCGACCGGCCGTTATGGGCCGTCGTTCTGGTGAGCTGGGGTATCGCTTTCTTTGAGTATTGCCTGGCGGTGCCTGCAAACCGCTATGGCCATGCCGTCTATTCGGCCGCCGAACTGAAGACGATGCAGGAGGTAATTACGCTCGTCGTCTTCGCAGTTTTTTCCGTCGTCTATTTGAAGGAAGCGTTGACGATCAATCACGCCGTCGGCTTCCTGCTGATCGCCGCCGGCGCTTTCTTCGTGTTCAAAGGGCCGTTGTGATCGCTCAGTTGATCGGCACGCTGAGCTTGAATTTGCTGTTGATGCTTTGTGGCGTGGTCGCCGTCGCCGCATCGACGTTCGTGGTCACGCTCAGCGTGTAGATATCGGAGTCTTTGTATGTGACGCCAGCGCCGGCGGATCGGTCGGGAGTGGTGAGGGCCGCAGCGCCCGTCGACATTTCGAACTCGCGCTTGTAGGTCACGAACGGCGAGATCGTCTTGCCGTCACCGAGCGCAAACGAATGATCGATCTTCGGCGCGAGAATGACGGCGCTCTTTTCGGACGCGCCGTTCGCCGCCGCGAACCCGGCGTTACCGGCTTGCCATTCCGTCCGCGCGTCGACGCTGATGAGCGGCGTCGCCTGCAGAGTGACATACGCGGACGCCTTGGAATCGAGTTCCGTCGCGGCGCTGGCCGAACGCGCATCGCCACGCTCGACCGCAACGCCCATCACGGCGGAGCGTGACAGCTTGTAATCGACGCCAAGGCCGGTGCGGGTCGATTGATCGCGATCGCCCTCGTAGCCTTTGACGTCGACGCTGGTCCACACGTCCACGGGAAGGTTCGGCGCGGTAGTGATCTTCGGCAACGCCGGCGCGCTGGCGCCACTCTGATCGATGACGAAGGTCCGTGTATTGAAATTCTTGAGATCGTCGAGGCTCGTGCGCAGCGACACGTTCGAGTTCGACGAATTGACCTGGAGCGGCACGCCTTTGTCTCGCTGCGCGATCCACGGCATCGCTGAAGCTGTCGACGCTGCCGGTTTTGCTCCGGCATGATCTTGTAACGCTGCGTCGAGATCGATTTGGGGCAAGTCGCTGTCGCAGGGCGAGAAATCCGGCTCTGCCATGCTCGTTGCAACGTTCAGGCACTCATCATCCGCGTGAGCGACAGACGCAGCGGTTATGCAGGCGGCAAGGCTCAGGATGCAGAAACCAACGCTACGCGCTTTCAATGCTTTGCTTACGAGATACATGCTCATCCGCGCCTGTTAGCCTCGAACTTTGATCATCATGTGGCATCGCACTTTGCAGGTCTGCCGCGCTTTGTTTTCCGCCGCGATCCTGCCGCACGAGACTTGTCGCGAAGCAATAACATTCGCTTAACGCAACACGGGCGCGGCGCGCTGGACGATGCGGCGCGTGTCCACTCCCGGCGGAAGCATGCCGAATGCGCCCGAACCGCCGTCGAGACGCGATGCGCAGAATGCGTCGGCCACGATCTGCGGCGCATGCCGAATGAGCAATGATGCTTGCAGCGCGATGACGAGATCGCGGACGAAAACACGAGCTTGCGCTTCGTCGCCAACGGATGTGGCAGTCGCCTGCATCCGCGCAAGGAATTGCGCCAGACGGCGGTCGGCCGTTGCCGCGTCGCGCATTTCGTCAGCCAGCACGGCGGCGGCGAGCGGCGCCTTCGCGATCGCGCGCAGAACATCGAGACACATGATGTTGCCCGAGCCTTCCCAGATCGAATTGACTGGCACTTCGCGATAAATGCGGGCGAGCCCGAAATCTTCGACGTAACCGTTGCCGCCGAGGACTTCCATCGCTTCGGCCGCGAACGCCGGCGCGCGCTTGCAGATCCAGAATTTGGCGGCGGGCGTCACGACGCGGCGGAAGGTCAGCGCCTCCTCGCTGCCCTCGTCGTAAGCGCGCGCAAGCCGCAGCGCCAGAAGCGCCGCAGCCTCGGCTTCGATCGCGAGATCAGCCAGGACGTTGCTCATCAGCGCGTGATCGACGAGATGCTTCTGGAATGTCGTACGATAGCGGGCGTGATGAATGGCTTGCGCCACGGCTTGGCGCATCAGTCCCGAAGAACCGATGATGCAGTCGAGCCGCGTGTAATTGCCCATTTCTATGATGGTCGGAATTCCGCGCCCTTCGTCTCCGAGAAGCTCAGCGTGTGCATTTTCCAATTCGACTTCGCTCGACGCGTTCGAGCGATTGCCGAGCTTGTCTTTGAGACGGCGAATGTGGATCGCGTTGCGCGTGCCGTCCGGCTTCCATCGCGGCACGAGAAAGCACGTCGGACCTGCGTCCGTCTGCGCCAGCATGAGGAACGCATCGCACATCGGCGCCGACATGAACCACTTGTGCCCGTTGAGGCGATAATACCGGCGCTCTCCGTCCGCCTCAGAGAACTCGGCGCGCGAGACGTTGGCGCGGAGATCGGACCCGCCTTGATTTTCCGTCATCGCCATGCCGATCAGCGACGACGTTTTTTCATGCGTTGGGCGAAATCGCGGATCGTAAGAGCGCGAGAATATACGCGGCAGCCAGTCCGCGGCGATGTCGGGAGCGCGCTTCAACGTCGGCACTGCTCCATAGGTCATCGAAACCGGGCAATAGACGCCGCTTTCGACCTGCGCGAGCATGAAGCATCCGGCGGCTCGCGCGACATGCGCGCCGCGCTTCGGCTCCGCCCACGGACTCGAATGAAGCCCCGCCTCCATCGCGAGACCGAGCAGCTCATGCCATGACGGGTGAAAGTCGACTTCATCGATCCGTGCGCCGGAGCGATCGAAAGCGCGGAGCGTCGGCGTGTTGCGATTGGCCTCCGCTCCCAGCGCTATGACGTCCGCGCTGCCGAGGCGCGCGCCGAGCGCCTGCAGCGAGCTTTCCGCCCAGCTCGCGCCTTCGCGGCCGGCCGCCTCGCGCAGCACGGCATCGCTGTCAAAGAGATTGTAATCCTCGAGCGGTGGCGGCTGGTTGGTGACATCGATCATCGCGGCCTCGTTCACCTGTCAAGCCGATTGCACCTTAGTTCCGGGATCAGCACGCTGCAATTTCAATGAAACGTGCGTTTGCTTGGCCCGATCCCATTAACGAACGGCAAAAGCCCGCGCCGAGGCCGCCCCAAACGTAAAGAGTGCCCAATTGACATGGGCGCCATGACGCCCAATGGTGCGGCCAAATTTTCCCAGAACTCGAACAGGATCGCTGCCGATGGCCTCGACACGCACGCCCGCTAAGCACTTCGCCCCTCTCGCCATCGGCGCGCCCGAGCCATTCCGCACGCTCCCCGTCAATCTCGAGCGGATGATCCACTTCGTTCCGCCGCACAACGAGAAGATCCGGGCGAAGATCAAGGATCTCGCGGCGCAGGTCGACGTGGTGCTCGGCAACCTCGAAGACGCCGTCCCGCTCGATCAGAAAGAGAACGCCCGCAAGGGATTCATCCAGATGCTGCGCGACAACGATTTTGGCGCGACCGGCGTCTGGACGCGCATCAACTGCCTGAACTCGCCGTGGATGCTCGACGACGTGACCGAGATCGTCTCGACCGTCGGCAACAAGCTCGACGTCGTCATGCTGCCGAAGGTCGAAGGCCCGTGGGATATCCATTACCTCGATCAGCTCCTCGCGCAGCTCGAAGCCAAGCACGGCGTCAAGAAGCCGATCCTCATCCACGCCATTCTGGAAACGGCGGAAGGCGTCAATAACGTCGAAGCGATCGCAGCCGCGTCGCCGCGCATGCACGGCATGAGCCTTGGACCGGCTGACCTTGCCGCGTCGCGCGGCATGAAGACGACGCGCGTCGGCGGCGGCCATCCTGATTACGGCGTGCTCGCCGATCCGGGCAAAGACGCAGCCGCGGCGCGGACCTTCTACCAGCAGGATCTCTGGCACTACACGATCGGCAAGATGGTCGACGCCTGCCAGGCTTACGGGTTGAAGGCGTTCTACGGCCCGTTCGGAGATTTTTCGGATCTCGCCGCCTGCGAGGCTCAATTCCGCAACGCGTTTCTGCAGGGCTGCCTCGGAGCCTGGACGTTGCACCCCTCGCAGATCGACATCGCCAAGCGCGTGTTCTCGCCCGATCCGGCCGAAGTGAAATTCGCCAAGCGCATTCTCGACGCGATGCCCGACGGCACCGGCGCCGTCATGCTCGATGGCAAGATGCAGGACGACGCCACCTGGAAACAGGCCAAGGTCATTGTCGATCTGGCGAAGATCGTCGCGTCGAAAGATCCGGAGCGGGCGGCGCTTTACGGCGCGCTCTGACGATCCGCCCTGCTGCCCTCTTGCGAGATCGGCTCAACCGGCACACATTTGGGCTATGGGTTCAATTCGGCATGCAAAGTTCGCGATCGGTCAGGTGGTGCGTCACCGCATCTATCCGTTTCGCGGGTTGATTTTCGACATCGATCCGGAATTCGCGAACACAGAGGAATGGTGGCTGTCGATCCCGGAAGACCTGCGTCCGCGGAAGGATCAGCCGTTCTATCATCTCTACGCTGAGAATGACGAAACAACGTACCTCGCTTACGTCTCCGAGCAGAATCTCTTGCTCGACGAGACGTCGGCGCCGCTTCGCCATCCCGATATTTCCGATCGCTTCATCAGCGACGCCGGCGGCACATACCGGCTGCGGCCACGGTCGGCCAACTGAGCAATCGGGTTACAGCCACCTCAGCGCCGGGTAGCCGTTTCGCCCTTTGGTTGAAATCGTCACAAAATAAAAGCCGCCCCGGCGGTGCCGGAGCGGCTCGGTAACTTGTTTGAGCTTGGGCGCTTACTTCTGCTTCGGCGCAGCCTTGGGCGCAGTGGAGCCCGTCGTGGTCGGCGGCGCGCCCGGAGCATCGAGCGGAAGGTTCTTCATCTCGTTGGCCTTCCACTGCTCGGCCATCTTCTGCTGACGTTCGCGGATCTGCTGCATCAGCGCGCCGCGAGCCTCTGCGTATTTCTTGTTGTCGACCGGAGGTCCGGCGGCCGCCTCGTTGTAGCCGTCGAGCGGAACCGGGAAGCCGACCGGCTGAGCCGCGGCGTTCATAGCCAGCACCATGATGCCGCCGCCCTTCGACATCTGATCGAGGATATCAGGCGTCGCTTCGGTTTCGGCCGTGCAGCCGGCGGGGTGGCAAAGCGAGTAGTGCAGTTCGATCGGCTTCAGCTTGGCTTCGTCGACCTTTTCGTTCTTCGACGCCTTTGCCCAATCTTCCTTGCTGTAGACGGCGGCGCGCAGGCCCGGCGGGATCGCCATGCCGAGCGGAACCATGATCATCAGCGACTTTTTCGGGCTGCCTTCGATCTGGCGAATGGCCGCCGAAACGAGAACCATGCCCGTGTTACCGTCAAGACGCTCATGATGCGTCAGGCAGAGCTGCTTCTCTTCGTTCTGTTCCTTGCCGTCCTTGTCCTTTTTCGCGACCGGGGCTTTCTCGCAAAGCTTCACCCAGGCACTTTTGGCAGCGGCCGAAGCGGCACCGGCAGCCGCAGGCGCCGCAGCTTTCGCCGGAGCGGCCTTCGCAGCAGGCGCGGCTTTAGCGGCGGGCGCCGCCTGAACCTTCTTCGGCGTAATCTGAATTTCCTTTTCGGCATCCTGCGCCGAGGCCGCGGACATTGCCGCGACCAAAGCCAAGACGGAAACGAGCGCCCTGCCGCCCGTGCGCAATACCGCGTTTGCCATCAACGTAACAATCCTCGCTTGTGCTATCCTGCCGGAAGTCCGGCCCCTATCCTCGGTACGCAGCAGTATGTCCCTGTTCTGCGTTAGACCCGGCACCCCGCCGTTCGGAGCCCGAGTAAGGCTCGGATTGCGGCAATCCCGTGGCCGGATGGCTCAACAACTGGTGGATGCATCTCGCAAAATGCGGTCGTTGCGCCCATGCCACTGCGACAAGCTAGACAAGCCCTGTTATGCCCCGATACAAAACTTCCGCGTCGCGAAAAAACATCTCGCCGCCAGGACTTGCTCGCATGGGTTTCGGCCGGTCGATCGATTTTTAGGTGCCGGTATGCCATTCGGGAAATTTTCGCTTTTCGCGGCATTGATCGTCGGGACCTTGGCCAGCCACCCGGCCTTGGCGGCGCCCCAGCCGTCCATCGCGCTCCACGGGACGGCGCGGTACGGCGATGGCTTCACGGCGTTCTCTTATGTGAATCCGCAGGCGCCGAAGGGGGGCAAACTCACCCTTGGCGTTCTCGGCTCTTTCGAGAACCTCAATCCGCTGATCGTCAGGGGCGTGCCTGCGTCCGGCGTTCGGGAGTTTTCCGTCGAGAGCCTGATGGCGCGCAGCCTCGACGAGCCCTTCACACTCTACGGACTGCTCGCGGAAACGATCGACGTTGCCGACGATCGCAAGTCGGTCACGTTCACGCTCAACCCTGCCGCGAAATTTTCCGATCGTCAGCCGGTGACGCAGGACGATGTCATCGCATCGTTCGAGCTTCTAAAGACGAAGGGCCGGCCCAACCATCGCACCTATTTTGCCAAGGTTCCGAAAGTCGAGAAAGTCGGCGAACGCGGCATCCGGTTCACGTTCGAGGATGCGGACGATCGCGAACTGCCGCTCATCCTCGGCGTGATGCCAGTCTTCGAAGCCCGTGCAATGACGCCGGAGCAGTTCGATACCTCCTCGATGACGCCGCTCATCGGCTCCGGCCCCTACACAGTCTCGCGCGTCGATGCCGGACGTTCGCTGACATACGCGCGCGACGACGGCTATTGGGGCAAGGACCTTCCCGTCAATCGCGGCCGCTTCAACTTCGACGAAATCCGCTTCGACTATTTCCGCGACGCGTCCGTCATGCTCGAAGCATTCCGCTCCGGCACGCTCGATCTGAGACTTGAAGAAGATCCAGGGCGCTGGGCCGACGCTTATAACATTCCGGCCGTCCGCGATGGCCGCATCATCAAGGCTGAATTTTCGATCGGGCTTCCGGCCGGCATGACGGCGCTGGTCTTCAACACGCGTCGAGCCGTCTTCGCCGATCCGCGCGTGCGCCGTGCACTGATGACTCTGTTCGATTTCGAATGGACGAACCGCACGTTGTACAACGGCTTGTTCAAGCGCACGACGAGCTACTTCGAGCGCTCCTATCTCGCCTCGAGCGGCAAACCGGCCGATGCCTATGAGCGGCAATTGCTGACGCCCTACCCTGATGCCGTTCGCCCCGAGTTCCTCGCCGGAACCTATAAATTTCCGGAAAGCGACGGCGGCGGCGGAAATCGCGACAATCAGAAAGCTGCGTTCAAGCTGCTGACTGAGGCCGGCATGATTTTGAAGGGAGGCCAGCTCGTCGACGGAAAAACCGGACAGCCGCTGACATTCGAAATTCTCGCCAACAGCAACGCTCAGGAAGCATTGCTTCTGAGCTATACGCGAAGCCTGGCGCCACTCGGTATCGCCGCGCGCGTCCGCGTTGTCGACAGCGCGCAGTATCAGGAACGCCTGTCGAGCTACGACTACGACATGATCCAGAACACATGGCCGTCGTCGCTGTCGCCCGGCAACGAACAGCTGTTCCGCTGGTCGGCCAAAACCGCCGACGCGCAGGGCTCATTCAATTTCGCCGGCGTGAAAAACCGGGCCGCCGACGGGATGATCAACGCCATGCTCGCAGCTGAGACGGAAGAGAATTTCATCTCATCCGTGCGCGCGCTCGACCGCGTGCTGCTGTCGGGCGATTACGTCGTTCCCCTCTTCTACACGCCGCGCCAGTGGGTCGCGTATTGGGCAAAGCTCAAACATCCCGAAAAGACGCCACTCTTCGGCTATGCCGTCGATACGTGGTGGGTCGAAAGCAAGTGATGCCGACAGTCTTCGAAGCCTTCAACATGGCCGACTATGCGATCGGCCGCCACGCGCGCGCGATGCCGGATAAGACCGCGCTGCTCGTTTGCGACGTCGAAAATCCGCGCGAACCATTGGAAACCTGGACATTCGGCGAACTCGACCGCGCGGTCCGAAACTTGGCTGCGGGGCTTGCGGCCAAAGGCTTGCGGCGCGGCGATCGCATCGGAATCCGGCTCGGCAATTCCTCGCAGTCCGCACTGATGTTTTTCGCCGCGATGGCCGGCGGCTTCATCGCTCTGCCGCTCTCCGATCAATTGACCGCCTCCGAGCTTGCGGCACTTCTCGACGACAGCGGCGCGGCCGCTCTTGCAACCGCTGACTCGCTGCACGGCGTTGCGCGAGACGGCCTCCTCA
>Ga0209933_1001905_pt1 | contig 14750 bp, 14 predicted proteins | sample ThiBiot_300_biof_FD_183944 | JGI IMG/M metagenome (GOLD analysis project Ga0209933, IMG submission 183944) | Wastewater bioreactor microbial communities from Cape Town, South Africa - Thiocy_cont_300_biof (SPAdes) | ecosystem: Engineered > Bioremediation > Thiocyanate > Unclassified | place...
CGTTGCCCGCGCCGCCGAGCCTGCGCGACAGGATCGCCATCACGGCCAGCGCGCCGATCACTGTGAGATGCTCCATCACGAAATAGAATTCGAGCGTCCGGAGCGGCTCCTGCATCTCCCAGAAACGGTGCGCGACCGGAATGGTCAGCGCCGTGAACGTCGCGAGCATGCCGCAGCCGAGCCAAGTCCATCGATTGAGGATGATCAGCAGCGAGCCGACGAGCTGCGTGGCGGCCGTCGCGAGCGCGAACGCGGCCGGCGGATTCAGACCGAACTGAGCCATCTCGCCCTGCGCGGCCTGAAAATCGACGAGCTTCGCGATTCCGCTCGACCAGAAAATGAAGGTCAGCGCGGCGCGCGCGAGATAGCCGAACCAGCTGGAATCCAGCAACCTGACGAGAAACGACGGCATAAAAACTCCGCAGAAAAGAAAAAATGGGAGCGCGCTGCTAGCCGGCGCATCGCGCGCAAGGCGTGCGCCGGCGCACGGCGGGCGGATGGTTAACGTCGCTCGCCGCGCGCAAAGAGTCCATCAACTTCGATTCAAATGCCCGCTGTCCGCCGCGGCGTCGCGCGCGCATGGTCGCCGCCGACGGGGGCAATCATGAATCGGATCAATCGCGCCATCGGCTGGAGAGCGGGACTTGTGATCGCGCTCGCGGCCATGACCGTGGCGATGGCGGCGGCGCGGGCGCATGCGCGGGACTATGTCGCGGCGCCAGAGCTGGCTTCTTATCCCGCCGGCTGGATCGTCGTGCGCACCGCCGAGCGGAGGCTCTACTACGTCGCCGGCCAGGGTCGCGCGATTCGTTATCCGGTCGGAGTCGGCGCGGCCGGACGGCAGTGGCAGGGCGTCAAATATGTCGAGGAGCTGGCTGTCGAGCCGGCCTGAAGCGCGTCAGGCCGAACCTGCCCGACATGATCCCGCCGGGCCCGCGCAATCCGATGGGCGCGCGGGTGATCGGTCTCGGTCCCGGCGGCGAATACGCCATCCACGGCACCAATGATCCGTCGAGCGTCGGCAAGTTCGTCTCGTTCGGCTGCATCCGCATGTTCAACGACGACGTGATCGACCTTTACAGCCGCGTCCGCATGGGAACGCCGGTCGTGGTGACGCGATAACGCGTCGGTCGGTCTTCATTTCGCACGGCGAACCGTCGGTCGCGCGCCCGCCCGCTGATTTTGATTGATTTTAATCGGGCCCCCGCGCGATGGTGACGCGCGCGAGGCTGCGGCGCCTGCATGACCGCGGCCGCGCCCGAGGAAAGGTCCGGGGATAGTCATGGCCGAGAAGAAGTCACGCCGCATCAAGCCGGCGCAGTTGCGCTCCAAAGCCTGGTTCGACAATCCCGCCAACGCCGACATGACCGCGATCTATATCGAGCGGACCATGAATTACGGCCTGTCGCGCGAGGAGCTGCAGTCGGGCCGGCCGATCATCGGCATCGCGCAGACGGGCTCCGACATCGCGCCCTGCAACAGGCACCATATTGAACTCGCCAAGCGCACGCGCGACGGCATCCGCGAGGCCGGCGGCGTGCCGTTCGAGTTTCCGATCCATCCGATCCAGGAGACCTGCAAGCGGCCGACGGCCATGCTCGACCGCAACCTGCAATATCTGTCGCTGGTGGAAATCCTCTACGGCTACCCGATCGACGGCGTGGTGCTGACGACCGGCTGCGACAAGACCACACCGGCGCAGATCATGGCGGCGGCGACCGTGAACATTCCGGCGATCGCGCTCTCGGGCGGCCCGATGCTGAACGGCTTCTACAAGGGCCAGCGCACGGGCTCGGGCACCATCCTCTGGTCGGCGCGCGAGATGATGGCGCGCGGCGAGCTCGATTACGGCGGCTCCTCGGCGCCGTCCGCCGGCCACTGCAACACGATGGGCACCGCCTCGACCATGAACTCGCTCACTGAAGCGCTGGGCATGTCGCTGCCGGGCTGCGCCGCGATCCCCGCGCCCTATCGCGACCGCTATGAGATGGCCTGGCTCACCGGCAGGCGCATCGTCGAGATGGTGTGGGAGGATCTGAAGCCCTCCGACATCCTCACGCGCGACGCGTTCGAGAACGCGATCGCCGTCAATTCCGCCATCGGCGGATCGACCAACGCGCCGATCCATCTCAATGCGATCGCGCGCCATGTCGGCGTCGAACTGAACAACGACGACTGGGAGAAGGTCGGCTACAACCTGCCGCTGCTCGTCAACCTGCAGCCCGCGGGCGAATATCTCGGCGAGGATTACTACCACGCCGGCGGCGTGCCGGCTGTGGTGGGAGAGCTGATCAAGGCCGGCAAGATCAACGATCGCGCCGTGACCGTGAACGGCAGGACGCTGTACGAGAATTGCAAGAATCGCGAATCGGGCGACACGAACGTCATCAAGACGTTCAAGAAGCCGATGAAGGCCAATGCCGGCTTCCTCAATCTCAAGGGCAACCTGTTCGATTCCGCGATCATGAAGACGAGCGTCATCACGGACGAGTTCCGCAAGCGCTATCTCGAAAATCCCAAGGACCCGATGGCGTTCGAGGGCAAGGCGATCGTGTTCGACGGGCCGGAGGATTATCACCACCGGATCGACGACGAATCGCTGAAGATCGACGCCAACACGATGCTGTTCATCCGCGGCGTCGGCCCGATCGGCTATCCCGGCGCGGCGGAGGTGGTGAACATGCGGCCGCCGGCCTACCTCCTGAAAAAGGGCGTGAACGCGCTGCCCTGCATCGGCGACGGCCGACAGTCCGGCACGTCGGGATCGCCCTCGATCCTCAACGCCTCGCCGGAAGCGGCGAACGGCGGCGGTCTCGCTCTGCTCAAATCGGGCGACCGCGTGCGCATCGACCTGAAGAAGCGCACCGCCAACATCCTGATCAGCGACGAGGAGCTGGAGAAGCGGCGGGCCGAGCTGAAAAAGAGCGGCGGCTACAAATATCCCGCCAGTCAGACCCCGTGGCAGGAAATCCAGCGCGGCATGGTCGACGAGCTGTCGAACGGCATGGTGCTCAAGCCGGCGGTCAAATATCAGCGCATCGCGCAAAAGCCCGGCGCCAAAGGCGTGCGGGTCGGCGTGCCGCGCGACAATCACTGACCGGCGCCGCGCTGGGCGTGCGCGCGATCGACCGGAGAGCTGTGAGGAAACATCATCCGCTCCGCACGCCGAATGCGCGGGACGGTCATGGACGCCGTCGCACAGCACCCGATCGCCACGGCTGTTTCGCCACGCCTCGCCGGCTGACGGGAGGCGCGCGCGTTTGCGAAAGACGCGCTATCGTCGCGCTTCTCTGGCCGGAGCGTGTGAAATGACCGATCACGATTCAAAGGTCGCGCGAGTTCGCGCGGCTTTCCGCGACCTGCATCGCGAGGGCTGCTTCGTCATGCCCAACCCATGGGACGTTGGCACGGCCCGCTGGCTCAGGGCGCAGGGATTCAAGGCGCTGGCCACGACGAGCGCCGGCTTCGCCTTCACGCAGGGGCGGGCGGACCAGGATGTCGGCCTCGATCTCATGCTCCGTCATATCGCCGAGATCGCGCGCGCGGCTCCAGACCTTCCGGTCAACGCCGATTTCGAGAACGGCTACGCCGACGCGCCGGAGGGCGTCGCCGCCAATGTGGCCGCCTGCGTCGCGACAGGGGTCGCGGGCCTGTCGATCGAGGACGCGACGGGGAGAAGCGGCGATCCGCTCTACGAGCTGCCGCTCGCGGTCGAGCGCATCCGCGCCGCGCGCGCCGCGATCGACGCGACCGGATCGGGCGTGATGCTGACCGCGCGCGCCGAATGCTTCCTCACGGGCCATGAGGAGCCGCTCAGGGAGGCCGCGCGCCGCATCGCCGCCTATGCCGAGGCCGGCGCCGACGTGCTTTATGCGCCTGGGCCGAAGACGCTCGATGAGATGAAGACGATCGTCTCCGCAGCCGGCGGAAAGCCGGTCAACATCCTCGTTCACGGCGATTTTGGCCTCACCGTCGGGGAGATCGCGGCGACGGGCGCGCGCCGCATCTCGGTCGGAGGCGCGCTGGCGCGCGCCGCGTGGGCCGCCTTCATCAGCGCCGCTGAGACGATCGCGCGGGAAGGTCGCTTCACCGGGTTCGCGGCGAACGGCGCGAGCGCGCCGCTGACCGCCTTCCTCAAGGCCGACCTGACGACACGGAACGACGTATGAGCAGCGACCTTTCCCATTGGACGCCGCGTCCCCGTCCCGAGCGCGTCACGCTCGACGGGCGGTTCGTGCGGCTCGAGCCGCTCGATCCGGCGAAGCATGGCGACGATCTCTTCGCCGCGTCGGCCGCGTCCGGCGCCGATGACCGTTTCCGCTACCTGTTCGAGGAGCCGCCGGCGACGCGCGCGGACTTTCAGGCCTGGCTCGACAAGGCGGCCGCCGGCGCCGATCCGATGTTCTGGGCGGTTGTCGACATGGCGAGCGGCGAGGCGCGCGGGCGGCAGGCCTTCATGCGCATCGAACCGGCGCATGGCGTGATCGAGATCGGCTCCATTCTCTGGGGACCGGGCCTGTCGCGAACGCCCGGCGCCACCGAAGCGCTGTTCCTGTTCGCGCGGCACGCCTTCGAAACGCTTGGCTATCGCCGGTTCGAATGGAAATGCCACAACGACAATGCGCCGTCCAAGCGCGCCGCGTCCCGATTCGGCTTCACCTATGAGGGGCTGTTCCGGCAGCACATGGTCGCGAAAGGCCGGAACCGCGACACGGCCTGGTTCTCGATCATCGACGGGGAATGGCCGGTTCTGAAGGCGGCCTATGAGCAATGGCTGGCGCCGGCAAATTTCGACGCGCAGGGGCGGCAGCGCTTGAGCCTTCCCAACGCCATCGCCGCCGCGCGCATGGCGGGCCTCGCCGCGCTGCGCCGCGCGACGCCGGCCGACCGTCCCGTGCTCGAAGCGCTGCAGCGGGACGCCTTCGCCAGGAACGAGCCCATCCTCGGCGTGACGCCGCTGCCGCTCTGCGCCGACTACGGCGTGATCATGCACGAATGCGAGGTCTGGCTCGCGGAGGATCCGGACGGCGCCACCGGCGCCATCATCCTCAAGCCGCAGGCCGATCATCTGGAGCTGTGGAGCATCGCGGTCGCCTCGCGCGCGCAGGGCAAGGGATTGGGCAAGCGCCTGCTCGCCGCCGCGGAAAAACGCGCGAAAGACCTCGGCTATCGCATCATCCGGTTGATGACCGGCGAAAAGCTTGTACACAACGTCGCCTGGTATCAGCGGTCCGGTTTTTCCATCGACCGGATCGAGCAGATGCCGGACCGCCGCGCGGCGCATATGTCGAAATGGATCGGGTGAGGAGACGATGGCTGGACGTCTGAGGGGCAAGGTCGCGCTGGTGACGGCGGCGGGCGCGGGCATCGGCCGCGCGATCGCGGAGAGCTTCGTCAAGGAGGGCGCGACCGTCTATGCGACGGATCTCGACAAGAAGAAGCTGGAAGGCGTGCCGCGCGCCAAGAAGCACGCGCTCGACGTGCGCTCGGACGAGGCGGTCGCCGCCTTCGCGAAGATCTCTGGCCCGATCGACATTCTCGTGAATTGCGCGGGCTATGTGCATCACAACACGGTGCTAGATTGCACCGACGCGGACTGGGACTTCGCGTTCGACCTCAATGTCCGGTCGATGCACCGCACCATCAAGACCTATCTTCCGGCCATGCTGAAGCAGAAGTCGGGCTCGATCGTGAACATCGCGTCCGGCGCCTCCTCGGTGCGCGGCATTCCCAACCGCTACGTCTATGGAACGACGAAGGCGGCCGTGGTCGGGCTGACGAAATCGGTGGCCGCCGACTTCATCCGGCAGGGCGTCCGCTGCAACGCGATCTGCCCGGGCACCATCCAGTCGCCGTCGCTCGACGACCGCATCGAGTCGCAGGCCAAGACGCTCGGCAAATCGGTGAAGGAAATCCGCCAGGCCTTCATCGACCGCCAGCCGATGGGGCGGCTCGGAACGGCCGAGGAAATCGCGATGCTCGCGCTCTATCTCGCCTCGGACGAAGCCAGCTACACGACGGGCCAGATCCATCTCGCGGACGGCGGCTTCGCGCTGTGAGGCGAATGGCGAGCGGCGAATAAATGGCTATCATCGACGCCTGATCCGACGCCGCGCGCCCCCGCCAATCGCCATTCGCATTTCCCACTCGCCACTCACCCAACAAGCGGACCCCTGCCATGCATATCCTTATTCTCGGCGCCGCCGGCATGGTCGGCCGCAAGCTGCTGGAGAGGCTGGCGCGCGATGGCAAGCTCGGCCGCAAGCCGATCACGAAGGCGACGCTGACCGACATCGTGAAGCCGGCCGCGCCGAAAAACTGCCCCTTCCCCTGCACGGCGCGCGCGGTCGATTTCTCCAAGCCCGGCGCGGCGGCGAAACTTCTGGCCGACAGGCCCGATGTGATCTTCCATCTCGCCGCAATCGTGTCGGGCGAGGCGGAAGCCGATTTCGACAAGGGCTACCGCATCAATCTCGACGGCACCTACCGGCTGTTCGAGGCGATCCGCGCGGTCGGCGAGGACTATCATCCGCGCGTCATCTTCACCTCCTCGATCGCGGTGTTCGGCGCGCCGTTTCCGGACGCCATTCCCGACGATTTCCACGAGACGCCGCTGACCTCATACGGCGCGCAGAAAGCGATCGGCGAACTGCTGCTCGCCGACTATTCGCGCAAGGGAATCTTCGACGGCGTCGGCATCAGGCTGCCGACCATCTGCGTGCGTCCCGGCGCGCCCAACAAGGCGGCGTCCGGCTTCTTCTCCAACATCATCCGCGAGCCGCTCGCCGGCCATGAGGCCGTGCTGCCGGTCTCGGAGGACGTGATGCACTGGCACGCCTCGCCGCGGTCCGCCGTCGGCTTCCTCGTTCACGCGGCGACGATCGACACCAAGAAGATCGGGCCGCGGCGCAACCTCACCATGCCGGGCCTCGCGGTCACGGTCGGCGAACAGATCGAGGCGCTGCGCAAGGTCGCCGGCGACAAGGTGGTCGCCCGCATCAAGCGCCGGCCCGACAAGACGATCCAGAAGATCGTCGGGGGCTGGGCGCGCCGCTTCGACGAGCATCGCGCCACCGCGCTCGGCTTCAAGGCGGAGAAGAGTTTCGAGGAGATCATCCGCGTCCATATTGACGATGAGCTCGGCGGGAAGATCGCTTAGGGCGAGTCGCTGTCTCATCGAGACAGCTTGCTCCGATTTCTTGAGCGGCGCGGCGTCTGCAGAAAACCGGATTCCGCTTTTACGCGTTATTCTCTCGCGCATGCCCGGTTTCGCAATCGGGCCGCGATGATCAACAACGGCGTCATGGCCGCGCCTGTCGCGACCATCCGCATCTTTCAAGAGCAGGCGGGACGCGGGCGCGAGAGAGAACCATGGGCATGCTGCTGGCCTTCGCGCCGTTTATCGCTTTCGCGGCCCTCCACCATTTTGTCGGCGCGACCGAAGGTCTGATCGCCGGCGCCGCGACGTCTATGGCGCTTCTGCTGCGCGATTGGGCGACGCCCGGCCGCAGCCCGAAAATCCTTGAAATCGGAACCGCGATCCTGTTCGTCGCGCTGACGCTGTATTCCATTTTTGGAAATCCCGCGTGGTCGATCGTCGGCGTCCGCCTGTGCGTCGATCTCGGACTGCTGTTGATCGTGCTGGCTTCGATCGCTCTGCGGCAGCCTTTCACCTTGCAGTATGCGCGCGAACAGACGCCCGCCGAGGTCTGGAGCAGCCCGGAATTCGTGCGGACGAACTATGTGATCACCGGCGTCTGGGGACTGGCTTTCGTGGTCTTCGTGATCGCCGATCTTCTTCTGCTCTACGCGCCGTCATTGCCGCCGCGCGTGGGCATTCTCGCAACGGTCGCCGCGTTCGTCGCGGCGATCAAATTCACGGGCTGGTATCCGGAGCGGATGAAAGCGCGGCAAGCCAAGTAGCCGCATTGCGACAGGTCGACAGTAGCGATCTCTCCTCAGGGTTTCGTCATTCGGCTGACCGCTCGCGCGGTTGAGACTGGTTCGCCTTATCGGGCGCGGTGAGATCCTTACGGCGCGGTCCTTCCGAATCACGCTCGGAACGCCGCTATTTTTTCCTCATCCACAACGGCCGCCCCGATTCGGGATCCTTGCGCCAGGCGTCCCCGTCGCGGGTGAATCCGATCGAGGAGCCTCGCTTCGCCAGCAAAAAGATGCGTCCGTTTTCATATTGCCAGCCGACCGGATCGAAAATCCGCAAGCCCTCGTCGCTGCAGGCGGCGTCGAGCGCCGCGGTCCATACGGGCCCGCCCGATTTCGCGCGCGGACCCGGAACGCGCTCGAGCCGCAATTCGCAAGCGCCGCCGTCCCGCGCGCGGCCCGTCGCGTAGGAACCTGCGAGGGCAGCGCGATCGGCGTCCTTCGCAGGAACCGTTCCGTTGAGCGCGTTCAGAGTCGCAGTGACGCTTTCCGAGCGCGGCGTCTCCTGCGCGCTTTTGCCGACGGGTTCGAGAACGAGGTCGGCGCCGCCTTCCGCCTTGAAGCCGCCGGTCGCGTCGCGGCGGAACAGATAGAGCGCGCCGCCGTCCGGCTTGAACAGATGGATCGCGCCATCCTCGCCGAGGCCCCACTGGGCGGCCTGCGTCAGAATCGGAATCGACGCCTTGCAGGCGGCCGGCGCGCCGAGCAGCATGTGGCGGCCGCGGATTTCCTTGGCGTTGAGCTGGACGCGGCATTTGCGCTCGCCGCCGCCGAGCGAGATTTCCCATGCGCCGGACACGGCCGCGACGGGCTGCGAACTCGGCGCGAGCAGTTTCGGACTCTGCGCCGCCGCGCCGCCAGCCGTGAAGGCCAGCGTCGCAAGCGCGAGGAGAGCGGCGCGGCGCATGATCAGCTTTTGGCGCGCGGCCACGGCGTTTCGGGGACGGGCGTGCGCGGGGCCTTGCCGCTGAAATAATCGATCAGGTTGTCCACCACGAGCTGGGCCATCGCGTCGCGGGTGTGGACAGACGCCGAGCCGACATGGGGGAAGAGAACGACATCCTCCATGTCGATCAGCTCCTGCGGCACGCGCGGCTCATCCTCGAAGACGTCCAGGCCGGCGGTGAGGATCGTCTTCTTCCTCAGCGCCTCGATCAGGGCGCGTTCATCGACGACCGAACCGCGTCCGACATTGATGAGGACGCCGTCCTTGCCCAGCGCTTCGAGCACCTCCGCATTCACGAGATGCCTGGTCTCCGCTCCTCCGGGAGCAACGCAAATGAGCAGGTCGACGTTCCGCGCCAGCTCTAGCAGGGTCGGATAGTAGACATAACCGACGCCGGGCTGTTCGTTGCGGCCGTGATAGCAGACCTCCACGCCGAATGCTTCGAGCCGGCGCGCGATGGCCTTGCCGATGCGTCCGAGACCGAGAATGCCGGCCGTCCTGCCGCGCAAGGTGGGGCTGAGCGGGAAATTTCCCTTCAGCCATTTTCCGGCGCGCAGATAGCGCTCGGATTGCGGCAACCGCCGCACGGCGCACAGGATGAGGCCGAGGCAGGTGTCCGCCACCTCCTCGTCGAGCACGCCGGGCGTGTTGGTCACGATCACGCCGCGCTTAGCGGCCGCGCGCGCATCGATATGGTCATAGCCGACGCCCATGCTGGAGACGATCTCGAGCTTCGGAAACTGCGCCAGGAACTTGTCGTCGACGACGGTGTGGCCGCCAACCGCGACGCCGCGTATCGTCGGCGCGATTTCGGCGAGCGCCGCTTCCCTGTCCTTCGCCTCCCAGAGCTTGTGCAGCCGGAACGCCCGGTCGACGCCTTCGACGATCCTGGGCATCGTGGCGTTTGTCATCAGAATGTCGGCGGTCACGGCAAGCCTCCTAGGATCATCGACTCTATAGCGAAGAGCCGGGCCAAGCCGAAGCGCTTCTTTGGCCTGCGCGCCTGCGTCCGGCCCGGCTTGCCATCGCAAACGGGTCTGTTCTACCTTCCGCGCCCCGGCGATCGCCGGGATCAACGAGAACAATGGCGGGAGAAGACGATGGCATCGGTTGAGATCCGCGACGTGCGGAAGTCCTTTGGCGCGACCAACGTTATCCACGGCGTCAATTTCGATATCAAAGACGGCGAGTTCGTTATTCTGGTCGGCCCCTCGGGCTGCGGCAAATCCACCCTGCTGCGCATGATCGCCGGACTTGAAAACATCACATCAGGCGACATCCGCATCGGCAACCGCGTCGTCAACGACGTGCCGCCGAAAGAGCGCGACATCGCGATGGTGTTCCAGAACTATGCCCTCTATCCGCACATGACGGTGAAGGACAACATGGCCTTCTCGCTCAAGCTGCGGAAGGCGCCGAAGTCCGAGATCGATTCGCGCGTCGGCAAGGCGGCGGACATCCTCGGCCTCAAGCCGCTGCTCGAACGCTATCCGCGCCAGCTCTCCGGCGGCCAGCGCCAGCGCGTGGCGATGGGCCGCGCCATCGTGCGCGATCCGCAGGTGTTCCTGTTCGACGAGCCCTTGTCCAACCTCGACGCCAAGCTGCGCGTGGCGATGCGCACCGAGATCAAGGCGCTGCATCAGCGGCTCAAGACCACCACCGTCTATGTCACGCACGACCAGATCGAAGCGATGACGATGGCCGACAAGATCGTCGTCATGCATGACGGCATCGTCGAGCAGATCGGCGCGCCGCTCGAGCTCTATGACAGGCCGGCCAATCTTTTCGTCGCGGGCTTCATCGGCTCGCCGGCGATGAACTTCATGAAGGGCAAGATCCAGGGCGGAAAATTCGTATCCGACACCGGCGTGACCCTGCCGGTCAACGGCCAGGCGGCCTCCGAGGGCAAGCCGGTCACCTACGGCATGCGGCCGGAGCATCTGGCGATCTCGCCGGACGGCGCGCCGGCCGAGATCGTCGTGATCGAGCCCACGGGTTCGGAGACGCAGGTCGTGGCGAAGATGGGCGGTCAGGAGATCGTCTGCCTGCTGCGCGAGCGCATCAACGCCAAGCCCGGCGAGACGATCAGGCTCGCGCCCGATCCCAAGCTGTCGCACCTGTTCGACAGCGAAAGCGGCAAGCGCCTCTGACGCATGACAACCGTCGCATTCATCGGCCTTGGCGCGATGGGCCGCCCGATGGCGGCCAATCTCGCCAGGGCGCAATTCAGCGTGCGCGCGTTCGACGTCGTCGCGGCGGCGCGAGACTCGCTGCTCGCGCTCGCGCCGCAGGCGACCTCCTGCGTCTCCGCCGAGGACGCTGCGCGGGGCGCTGACGCGCTCGTGCTCATGGTCGTCAACGCCGATCAGGCGGAGGCGGCGCTGTTCGGCGCGGGCGCGCTCGACGCCCTCGCGCCGGGAGCGAGCGTTATCCTGATGGCGACATGCGCGCCGAAGCGCGTCGAGGATATCGCCGCGCGCGTCGCGGCTGCGGGCCGACGCTTCATCGACGCGCCGGTGTCTGGCGGCGTCGCCGGCGCGCAGCAGGCGGGGCTGACGATCATGGTCGGCGCCGACGACGCGGCGTTCGCCGCCGCCGAGCCGCTGCTGAAGGCGATGGGCGACAAGGTGTTCCGCGTCGGCGACAGGCCGGGGCAGGGCGCGGCGGTGAAGACCGTGAATCAGCTTCTCTGCGGCGTGCATATCGCCGTCGCCGCCGAGGGGCTGGCGCTGGCGGAGAAGGCCGGCATCGACGGCGAGCTGTTCCTGAAAGTGCTTGGCGGCTCGGCGGCCGGCTCCTGGATGCTCAACAATCGCGGGCCGCGCATGGCGGCCGCCGACCCGCCCGTCGCCTCCGCCGTCGACATCTTCGTCAAGGATCTCGGCATCGTCCTCGACGCCGGCCGGGCGCAGAAGGCGGCGACGCCGCTCGCCGCCGCGGCGCTGCAGATGTTCCTCGCGGCGTCGGCGAACGGGTTCGGCGCGATGGACGACAGCCAGGTCGTGCGCGTCTATCGCGCGCTGAACGGCCAGTCGAAGGACGCGTGATCAGTCACGGAACGGAGCGGAAGCGGCAGGGCTTTCAGTCCGCGTCGCCGGCGCGGGCCCGCTCGCGATAGAGCAGATAAAGGCCGCTCATGATGACGACGCCGGCGCCGATCACCGTGTAGCGGTCGGGCTCGTCGCCGAACACGAGATAGCCCGACAGCGTCATCCATACGATCTGCATGTAGATGAAGGGCGACAGGACCGGCGCCGGCGCGCGCCGGTGCGCGAGAATCAGCAGCCAGTGGCCGAACGCGGCGGTGAGACCCATCAGGCCCGCGACGAGCCATTGCTGCGGCGACATCGCGGTCCATCCGATCGCCGGCAGGAGCGGCGTGATCAGAACGAGGCCCGCCATGTTGGAATAGAACATGGTGGTCTGCGAGGAATCGTAAGCCGCAAGCGTGCGCGTCATGATCTGGTAGAAGGCGTAGCAGATGGTGCCGGCGAAGGACCACCAGGCGGCGACGGGCAGGCCGTTGAGGCCCGGCCGCGTGACGATGAGCACGCCGAGAAAACCCACCGCGATCGCGATCATGCGGCGCGGTCCGACCCATTCCCCCAGCAGCGGCCCGGCGAGCAACGCGACGAGAAGCGGAGTCGCGAACTGGATCGACGTCGTCTGCGCGAGCTGCAGGTCCTTGAGCGCGAAGAAGTTGAAGGCCGTGGAGAGAAACAGCAGCAGCGAGCGGACGGCCTGCAGGAGCGGCTTCTTCGTGCGCAGGATGCCGGGCCGCGTGACCGGATTGATGAAGATCGACACCAGAGCGACAGCGATCGCATAGCGCAGCCAGACCGTCTGAAGCGGATCGATTCCGCGCCCGAGCCATTTTGCGCTGGTGTCGAGGGCGGTGAAGCAGCACAGGGCGCCGCACATCAGCCCGATGGCGATCAATCGCGACCGTCGGTCGCTTGCGGCGAGAGGCGACACGTGAAGGTCCGAGAAGCGCCGCGGCCAGATAGAACGCGCGGCGCGGGAATAAAAGGCGCCGCCGGCATGGCAGGCATGCGGCCCGCCGGAGCGGTCTCGGATCTGAAACGTGACGATCCTCTTACGCGGCCTCGAAGTCGTCGTCCGAATCGTCGTCCGCATCGGCGATCTCCGATACGGCCGGCCGGCCGCTCGCCTTCGCCAGATTCTTGGCGGCCTTGCGCAGGAGCCGGCGCAGCCGCTTGCGATCCTTGTTGTCGAGGCCGCGGGTGAGGTCCTGCTCGATATGGTCCGCAAGGCCGACGAGCGCCGCCGCGCGGTCGCGCCCGGCCTGCGTGAGGCCGACCCGCACGAGCCGCCCGTCATTCTCCCCGACCTTCCGCTCGACAAGACTCTGCTGCGAGAGCCGCGCGATGGTCTTGGACACCGTCGGCGCCTTCACATTGAGCGCCTCGGCGAGTTCGCCCATGGTCGGCGATTCATGCGCCGACAGATATTGCAGCGCCTGCTCCTGACCCGGATACAGATCGAGATCGGAGAGCAGCTCCGCGATCCGCGCGCGATGCAGGCGCGCGGCGAGAGTCAACGCCGTGCCGATCGATTTCTCTTCGTCGCGATGCGCCATTCGTCAGCCTCCAGCGCGTTGTTAGCCGGCAATTGTGACAGGCGGATGAAGGTAATTTATGCGATGTTTATCAGCTGCTTATGATATTTCTCGCGAGAAAGGACCGAATGGGTCGGAATCCGGCGAACGCGTCCTCGCTTCGGCGCAGGAAGCCATCGCTGCGCAGCGCCGTCGCGCCGTCCATGCCGCAGAAACCGGACGCTGGCCCGCTTGCGCTTGCTTCGTCGGCGCCGGCGCGATCGGCCGTTCAGTTTCTCGGCCGAAGCTCGGCGCCGACGCCCTTGTTGACGAAGCGGAGATCGATCGCCTTGCGCCAGTCGAGGCCCGGCTTGAGCACGCCCGCCGCGACCATCTCGTCATAGAAGCGTTTGACCCGCTCCTCGGTCATCGCGCCGATCCCGAGCTTCAACGCATCGCCCGAATCGACGACGCCATATTCCTTCATCATGGCGACGGAGTAGGCGATGCGCTCATCGGTCATCTCCGGATTCTCCTTCCTGATGAGCGCGTTCGCCGCGGCGTTGTCGCCGTAGAGATAATTGGCCCAGCCGATGATCGTCGCGTCGACGAAGCGCTGGACGAGATCAGGCTTCTCGCGCGTCAGCGCGACCCGCGTCTCGATGGTCGTCGAGTAGGGCGCATAGCCTTGGTCGGCGAGAAGGAAGACGAGCGGCTTCTCCTGCGTGGCGCGCTCGATCGAATAGGGCTCGGAGGTGACATAGCCCTGCATCGCGCTTTTCTTGTCGACGATGAAAGGCTGCGCGTTGAAGGTGTAGGGCTTCACCTGCGCGTCCGAGAAGCCGAACCTGGCTTTCATCCATTGGTAAAAGGTCGCCTGTCCGGGCTTCGAGATGAAGAGGGTGGGCAGCGTCTTCAGATCCGCGAAGGTCTCCACGCCCTGGCCGCGATGGGCGATCAGCGCCTGCGGATCCTTCTGAAAGATCGCCGCGATCTGCACCGTGGGAATATTCTGCTCGACCGCAGCGAAGGCCTGAAACGGCCCGCCCATGTAGAAATCGATCTTACCGACCGTCATCAGCAGACGGTTGTTGGCCTGCGGTCCGCCGGGCACGATGGTCACGTCGAGGCCATACTTCGCGTAAGTGCCGTCGGCGAGCGCCTGATAGTAGCCGCCATGCTCGGCCTGCGCGACCCAGTTCGTTCCGAAGCTGACCTTGTCGGCCGCAAGCGCCGCAGCGGACAACGCGGCAAGGCCCGCTGCGAGCGCCAGACGCGCGACGGCTTTCATTCCCGCAAGCATGA
>Ga0209933_1001909_pt1 | contig 14709 bp, 13 predicted proteins | sample ThiBiot_300_biof_FD_183944 | JGI IMG/M metagenome (GOLD analysis project Ga0209933, IMG submission 183944) | Wastewater bioreactor microbial communities from Cape Town, South Africa - Thiocy_cont_300_biof (SPAdes) | ecosystem: Engineered > Bioremediation > Thiocyanate > Unclassified | place...
GAACTTCCGCATCCGCATGAACGGGATGGCGGTATTGTCCGGAACGAGGCGAAGATGGCGCATGGACGTGTCCTTTCTTCGCGTCAGAGCGAGATCTTGGTGGGACGACGCCAGCGCACCCACAGCGAGACCAGAAGCCGCGTGAAGGTGAAGGCGGTGAAGATCGTCGTGGCGACGCCGATGGCATGCGTCACGGCGAAGCCGCGGATCGGCCCGGACCCGAGATAGAACAGCACGATTGCCGCGATGAGCGTCGTGACATTGGCGTCGAGGATGGTGCCGAGCGCGCGGTGGAAGCCGGCATCGATCGAGGCGATGGCCGAGCGACCGGATCGGAACTCCTCGCGGATGCGCTCATAGATGAGCACGTTCGAATCGACCGCGGTGCCGACGGTGATGATCACGCCGGCGATGCCGGGCAATGACAGCGTCGCGCCGAGGATCGTCATGATGCCGAAGATCATGATGACGTTGACGATCACGGCGATGTTGGCGATCCAGCCGAGGAAGCCATAGGTCATAACCATGAAGACGCAGACGGCGACCGTGGCGATGATCGACGCGATCTTGCCGGCGCGGATCGAGTCGGCGCCGAGGCCGGGGCCGACATTGCGCTCCTCGACGATGGTCAGCTTGGCCGGCAGCGAGCCGGCGCGCAGCAGGATCGCGAGATCGTTGGCCGACTGGATCGAGAAATTGCCGCTGATCTGGCCCGAGCCGCCGAGGATCGGCTCGCGGATGACCGGGGCCGAGATGACCTTGTCGTCGAGCACGATGGCGAAGGCGCGGTTGACATTCGCCTGCGTCACCTTGCCGAAGGTCTGCGCGCCGCCGGTGGTCAGGCGGAAGGAGACGACGGGCTCGTTGGAGCGCTGGTCGAAGGTCGCCTGCGCGTCGGTCAGGTCCTCGCCGGTGAGCAGCGGTGCCTCTTCGAGGATATAGTTGACGCCGGGGCTGTCGAGCGCCGGCATGACGATCGTGCCGGGCTTCCTCTGCGGCTCCGCCTGGCCCGTCTGGAACGAGCCGTCGACGAGATGGAAGGTGAGCTGCGCGGTCTGGCCGACGAGATTCTTGAGCCGCTCCGGATCGCCGAGACCAGGAGCCTCGACGAGGATGCGGTCCTCGCCCTGGCGCTGGATCGACGGCTCGACGGTGCCGAGCTGATCGATACGGCGCGCGATGACCTCGATCGACTGGTCGACGATCGAGCGCACGCGCTGCGTCAGGCCGGCCTGCGTATAGGTCATCTGCACGAGACCGTCCGAGCCGACCGAGAGGTCGAACTCGTTGACGGCGGTGCCGCCGAGCAATGAGTTGCTCAATGGATTGCGCAGCGGCTCCAGCCGCTGGCGCACGAGATCGAGCTGCGAGAGATCGCGGATGCGCAGCTGCACGCCCTGTCCCTGCACGCCGAGACCCGAATAGCCGATGCGCGGATCCTCGAGCATCGCCTTGCGGATTTCCGAGACGAGGGTGCGCAGCCGGCGCTGCACGTAATCCTGCTGGTCCACCTCATAGAGGAGATACGCACCACCCTGGAGGTCGAGGCCGAGCACCAGCTGCCGCTTGGGCATCCAGCTCGGCCAGGAATCGACCGTCTCCTTGGAGAACAGGTTGGGGACGGCTGCCAGGATCCCGACCAAGACGACGGCCAGGATCGCGATCATCTTCCAGCGGCTGAAGTGAAGCATGAATGGTGCGTTCCAGAAGGAGGTCGGCCGTTGTACCGGCCGTTATGGAGGCGAGGGCTACTCGCCGTCCTTGACCGGCTCGCCCTTGGCGCGCACATCGGCGATGGCAGAGCGCGAGACGCGCACCCGCACATTCTCGCCGACCTCGAGCAGGAGCTCGCCGTCGTCGACGACGCGTGCGATCTTGCCGATGAGACCGCCGGTCATCACGATCGTGTCACCGCGGCGGACATTCTTGATCATCTCCTGATGCTGCTTCGCCCGCTGACGCTGCGGACGGATCATCAGGAACCACATGATGGCGAAGACGAAGATGAACGGGACGAACTGGATCAGCATTTCCATGCCGCCCGGCGCGGCGGCGCCTGCGGCTTGTGCGTAGGCCTGGCTGATGAACATCGACTTTCCCTATGCCTCGGCGGTCCGGATGGAACGCATCGAATGAGCGCGTCGTTTGCGCCGGCCTTCACATAGGGAGAGACATCGGCTCGCAAAACGGCGCGGACTATAGCGGCGCCCCGGGGCTTTGCAAATGCAGCCGCCGCCGTGGTACCGCAGGCGGCCTTCATCCCCTTTCGACCCCCATAAATCAAGGAGCGTTCGCGACATGGGAGACGTCACGAGCGACACCGGCCTTTCCGCCATCGCCAGCCGCCTCGACAGGCTGATCGCGCTCATCGAGCGCGCGGTGCCGGCGCCTCGTCCGCCCTTCGATCTCGATAGGGCTGACGCCTTCGTCTGGCATGCGGCAAGCGCCAGCCTGCAGCCGGTGCCGCGCGTCAACCGCGTCGCCATGACGCTGCTGAAGGGCGTCGACCGGGTGCGCGACATCCTCGTCGACAATACCGAGCGTTTCGCGCGCGGCCTCCCGGCCAACAATGTCCTGCTCTGGGGCGCGCGCGGCATGGGCAAGAGTTCGCTCGTCAAGGCGGCGCAGGCCGAGGTCAACCGCGATCCGGCGAAGCTCCCCGGCGGCCATCCGGTCAAGCTGATCGAGATCCACCGCGAGGATATCGACAGCCTGCCCGAGCTGATGAGCCTGCTGCGCGGCAGCGAGCGCCGCGTCATCCTCTTCTGCGACGACCTCTCCTTCGACAATGACGACACGTCCTACAAGTCGCTGAAGGCGGCGCTGGACGGCGGCGTCGAGGGGCGGCCGGACAATGTCGTCTTCTATGCGACGTCGAACCGCCGCCACCTGCTGCCGCGCGACATGATGGAGAACGAGCGCTCGACGGCGATCAATCCGCACGAGGCCGTCGAGGAGAAGGTCTCGCTCTCGGACCGCTTCGGCCTCTGGCTCGGCTTCCACAAATGCAGCCAGGAGGATTATCTCGCCATGGTGCACGGCTATGCCGCGCATTTCGGCCTGACCGTCGATCCGGCCGAGCTCGACCGCGACGCGCTGGAATGGGCGACCACCCGCGGCGCCCGCTCCGGCCGCGTCGCCTGGCAGTTCATCACCGACCTCGCCGGCAGGCTCGGCGTTGCGATTACGGAGTGAAGGCGAGCGGGCTGTCGGCGCGGGCGCGCTCGCTTCGTCCTTGGGCTGTCATTGTCGATCAGGACCCGCCGCCATGCGCTTTCTCTGCCTCGTCATCGTCGACCCCGCCCGCTTCGAGGGCCTGACGGCCGCCGACCATCAGGCGATCACCGCCGACTCGCTCGCCTATGACGACGAGCTCAAGGCGCGCGGCATTCTCGTCGCCGCCCATGCGCTCGGCGAGCCGCAGACCGCGACGACGATCCGGGCGCGCGGGGACGAGACCTTCTATACCGACGGCCCCTTCGCCGAGCTCAAGGAGCATGTCGGCGGCTTCATCCTGATCGATGTCCGCGACCGCGACGAGGCATTGGCGGTCGCGTCCAGGATCCCGATGGCGCGCTACGGCGCCATCGAGGTCAGGGAGGTGAGGGCGCTCCGCTGAGCCTCACTCGGCCGCTTCGGCCACGGCGCCGGCCAGCCAGGCCGCCGCATCGGCGCGGGCGCGGGCGGTCAGGGCGTGCTTCTTGGCCAGCGTCTTCTCGCTGCCGCGCAGCCGCTTGCCGGGCTCCTTCGGCACGGTCACCGGCGGGAACAGCCCGAAATTGACGTTCATCGGCTGGAACGAGCGGTTGCCGCCTTCATCCGCCGAGAGATGGCCGCCCGTGATATGGCCGAGCAGCGCGCCGAAGGCGGTGGTCGGCGGCGGCAGTGACGGTGCCTCGCCGAGCCGTTCCGCGGCGGCGAAGCGCCCGGCGAGCAGCCCGATCGACGCCGATTCGACATAGCCCTCGCAGCCGGTGATCTGGCCGGCGAAGCGCAGCCGCGGCATCGCCTTCAGCCGCAGCGAACCGTCGAGCAGTTTCGGCGAGTTGAGGAAGGTGTTGCGGTGCAGCCCGCCGAGCCGCGCGAACTCGGCGTTCTGGAGCCCCGGGATCATGCGGAAAATGGCAGTCTGCGCGCCATATTTCAGCTTCGTCTGGAAGCCGACCATGTTGTAGAGCGTGCCCAGCGCATTGTCCTGGCGCAGCTGGACGATCGCATAGGGCTTCACGGTCGGATTGTTCGGATTGGTGAGGCCGACGGGCTTCATCGGCCCGTAGCGCAGCGTCTCGCGGCCGCGCTCCGCCATCACCTCGATCGGCAGGCAGCCATCGAAATAGGGCGTCGAGGCTTCCCACTCCTTGAACTCGGTCTTCTCGCCGGCGATGAGCGCATCGACGAAGGCGTTGTATTCCGCCTCCGTCATCGGGCAGTTCAGATAGTCGGCGCCGGTGCCGCCCGGTCCCGGCTTGTCGTAGCGCGACTGGAACCAGGCGATGCTGCGGTCGATCGAATCGAAATGCACGATCGGCGCGATGGCGTCGAAGAAGGCGAGCGAATCCTCCCCCGTCAGGCCACGCACAGCATCGGCGAGCGCCGCCGAGGTGAGCGGGCCGGTCGCGACGATGACGTTGTCCCAGTACTCCGGCGGCAATCCGGCGACTTCGCCGCGCTCGATGGTGACCAGCGGATGCGCCTCGAGCGCCGCGGTGACCGCGGCCGAGAAGCCGTCGCGGTCGACGGCCAGCGCGCCGCCGGCCGGCACCTGGTGGCGGTCGCCCATCGCCATGATGAGCGAATCCGCCATGCGCATCTCGGCATGCAGGAGGCCGACGGCATTCGCCTCGGCATCGTCGGAACGGAAGGAGTTGGAGCAGACCAGCTCCGCGAGGCCGTCGGTCTTGTGGGCATCGGTGGCGCGGACGGGCCGCATCTCATGCAGCACGACCGGCACGCCGCGCCGGGCGATCTGCCAGGCGGCTTCGGAGCCGGCGAGACCGCCGCCGATGACATGGATGGGGCGGAGCGCGCCCGCGGAAAGATCGTTCGTCGTCATGGCGCGGACATTAGGGCCGGCGCAGGCTGGCGACAACCGGCGCGCCGACAAAGAAAAAACGCCCGCCGGGGAGGAGATCGGCGGGCGTTTCTCAGAAGGGGCGGCGACGCGGGGAGGAGGTCGCGGGCCGCCTGATCACGGAGACGAGGGAGGAGGTTCGTCGCCGCGAAGCTGAATTCTCAGTAACCGGCAACCGCCTTGCGGGCGACCTGGTTGATATCGGCACGGTTGATGCCGAGGTCGGCGAGTTCACGCTGGGTCAGGCGGGCGAGCTCGTTCTTCGTCTCGCGATACTTGAGCCAGGTCTTGTAGCTGTTGATGAGGTTCATCGTGGTCATCCTTCAAACTGATCTCTGGGCCGGCGAACGGGGTGGGGTTCTTGCCTCGCCCTTGTTGACCCCAATCTAGGGATGGACCGCTTTTCTGTGCAGACCGAAAAAACGCATGGCTGGGCTGCGGTTGATGCAGGGCAACATTAATGCCCTCGCCGATTGTGCAGCGCATCATTCATCTGTGTGGCAAAGTCGCGGCCGGCAAGGGATGCCGTCGCGCCGGCCACCGAAAAGAAGGAATTCCGCATGTCTTTCTCCGGCCGGCAGACCCTGAGCGAGATCGGACGGCGTCTCGTCGACGACGTCGCTTCGCGCCATGGCTTCGACCCCGACGCAGTGATGGTCCTTCTGCAGGCGATTGCCGCGGGCGGAGGCAAGCAGGCGCAGTTCGATCATCCGGCGGTCGGCGGCATGGGCCAGTGGAGCGCCGGCGGCATGATGATGATCGGCGAAATGTTCAACAACGCGCTGAAGGCCCGCGTTTCAGCGGCGCTCGATGACCTCGCGGAAGGCCTCGCCTCGGGCGGCGTCTTCGAGGCGGTCCCCGCTGCGCCGGCTTCGGGCCGCCGCGACGGAGCCGAGGCGGCGCCGCTGTTCGCGCCCGGCGCCGGCTTCTCGCCATGGCCGGCCGAACTCGGCCGCGCGGCCGCGAGCGGCGCGCAGAACGACCTCCACTACGCTTACTTTCCCGACAGCCGCCGCCTCGCGATCCGCAAGGGCGGCCATGTCACGCTCTATGATACGGCCGACCACGCGATCGGCGGCGTCTCGCAGCAGCAGGGCGGCAGCGCGGATCTTTCCTTCACGAGCCAGCACGGCACGGTGCGGCTCTCCGATCTTTCCGTTGTCGGCGAGCATGGCGCGAGCAGCGCTTCCACGGACAAGCCCGCTCCCGAAAAGGCCGGCTCTGACAAGGCTCCTCCGGCAGTGGAAACGGCCGAATCCGGGCAATCAGGCGCGTCGGTCGACCTCTCCGGCGATATCCTCGCGACCATCGAACGGCTCGCGGCGATGCGTGATCGCGGCATTCTCTCGGACGCCGAGTTCGCGGCCAAGAAGGCCGAGCTTCTCGCCCGTCTGTAAGGCCTCTCCTGAAACGATTGAAATTTCTGCGCCGCCCGGCCGACCGGTGATTGTGGGATCGGTACCAACTGTGCCACTCTCTCCTTGAGACGCAAGTCTCCGCGGCACGGGTGAGGAGGACCCGCGCCGCGACAGGGCCGCGCCGAGGCACCGGCGGCTGCGCGCTCCCCCACCGCGCCGGACACCAACGAGAAGAATCGTTTCGGGAGGACCTTTCCGTGTTCAAGAAGCTGACCCTCGCCTTGTCGGCGCTCGTCATGGCCGTCGCCATGCCGCTCGCCGCCGAGGCCAAGACCTTCTACTGGATCTCGCATGGCTCGGTGGCCGATCCGGTGTGGACCTACTTCCTCGCCGGCGCCAAGCAGTGGGCGACGGACACCGGCAACACCGTCAACACCTCGTTCCACGAGGGCAACGTCGCCTCGCAGCAGGAGGCCGTCCGCGCCGCCATCGCCGCCAAGGCCGACGGCATCGTCACGACCAGCCCCGATCCGGGCAGCCTGGTCGAGGTCGCGAAGGAAGCCAACGCGGCCAATATCCCGATCATCAACTTCAATACGCCCGATCCGACCGCCAGCTTCGACGCCTATGTCGGCGGCGACAATGTCGTGTTCGGCCGCGGCTGGGCGCAGTATCTGGTCGACAAGGGCCTGGTGAAGAAGGGCGATTTCGTCTGGATGCCGGTGGAGATTCCGGGCGCCACCTATGGCGTCCAGGAAGAGGAAGGCATCAAGAGCGTGTTCGAGCCGCTCGGCATCACCTATGAGGTGACCGAGGCCAAGCTCGACCAGGCCGAAGCCATCAACCGCATGGTCGACTATCTCACCGCCAACAAGGGCAAGGTGAAGGCGATCATCGGCCTCGGCGACCTCGTCACAGGCTCGATCAAGCGTGTCTTCGACCAGGTCGGCATCAAGCCGGGCGAAATCCCGGTCGTCGGCTGGGGCAACTCGCTCGACACCACCCAGGAAGTGCTGCAGGGCTATGTGAACGCCGCCCAGTGGCAGGACCCGCAGGCGACCTCCTATGTCGCGCTCTCGCTCGCCAACATGGCCGCGAGCGGCATTCCTCCGGGCTTCAACGTGATCACCGGCGCCCTCTACGAGAAGGACACCGCGCAGATCTACGACGACATCCTGTCGGGCAAGTAGCCGCACGGTAGAAGACAAGGTTCGGCGCGCCGGCTCTCCTGCCGGCGCGCTCCCTTCTCCCCCGCTTGCGGGACGGCCCGCCGTCCTGTCACGTCAGACCCTCAGCATCGGCGCCCCGCTCGTGGAAAAGCACAGCTTCGTCCAGCGACTCATCGCCCGGCCGGAATTCGGGCCGCTCGTCCTCCTCGTGGTCGAGCTGGCCGTCTTCTGGTCGATCAATCATGAATTCCTCTCGGTCGGAAACATCAGCAATACGCTGAGCTTCACGGTCGAGCTCGGCCTCATCGCGCTGGCGATGACGCTGCTCATGACGTCCGGAGAGTTCGACCTGTCGGTCGGCTCCGTCTTCGGCTTCGCGCCCGTCGTGATGTGGACGCTGTTCAACACAGGCGCCGCCTCGCTCGAACTCGCCTTCCTCGTCGCGATGCTGCTCGCCGCCGTGATCGGCTGGGCAAATGGCTGGTTCGTGACGCGCGTGCGAATCTCATCCTTCCTCGTGACGCTCGGCATGCTGCTCGTCGTGCGCGGAACGGCGCTCTACATCTCCGACGGCTTCCCGCAGCGGACATGGAATTCCGGCGAGCAGTGGCTGGCGGATATCCTGGTCGGCTCCTTCTATGTCGGGTCGTTCCGCCTCTATGCCTCGCTGTTCTGGTTCATCGGCTTCGCCGTCGTGCTCGGCTATCTCCTGACCGGCACCCGCGTCGGCAACTGGATCCAGGCCTCCGGCGGCAACCCCGGCGCGGCGCGCGCCCGCGGCGTCAATGTCGACCGCGTCAAGGTCGCGCTGTTCATGCTCTCCGCCATGCTGGCGGCGCTCGCCGGCATCATCTCGTCGATCCGCACCTCGTCCGCCAATCCCAACAGCGGCTCGGGCTATGAGCTCGAGGTCATCGCCATGGTGGTGATCGGCGGCACGGCGCTGACCGGCGGCCGCGGCACCATCATCGGCACCGTGCTCGGCGTTTTCATCCTGCGCGTGATGCGCAACGGCATCGTCCTGATCGGCGTGCCGGGCCTCGCCTACAACATCTTCATCGGCGCGATCATCCTCGGGATGATGACGCTCCATTCCTGGCTGGAACGCCGGCATCAGTCGGGGAGCTGACGATCATGGCCGAACCCCTCATCCGCATGGCGAGCATCCGCAAGGCCTATGGCCGCGTCACAGCGCTCGACGGTGTCGATTTCCACGTCAACGAACGCGAGATCGTCGGCCTGCTCGGCGACAACGGCGCCGGCAAATCGACGCTCATCAAGGTGCTCTCGGGCGCCGTCCCGCTCACCAGCGGCGACATCTTCGTGCGCGGCAGGAAGGTCAATTTCCGCGCCACCAATGACGCGATCGCGGCCGGCATCGAGACCATCTACCAGGACTCGGCGCTGGTCACGCAGCTCTCGATCGCGCGCAACCTCTTTCTCGGCCGCGAGCCGCTGAAGGGACCGCGCTTCCTGAACCGACTGGACCAGGAGAAGATGAACGAGGTCGCGCGCGATCTGCTGAGACAGGTCGGCATCACCAAGAACATCCCGCCGACGACGCCGATCGGCTCGCTGTCGGGCGGCGAGCGCCAGGCGGTGGCGATCGCCCGCGCGATGTATTTCGACAGCGATCTCATCATCCTGGACGAGCCGACCAACAATCTCGGCGTCGCCGAGACGCAGGGCGTGCTCTCCTTCGTCCGCAATGCGCGCGACAGCGGCCATTCCTGCATCTTCATCGCCCACAACATCCACCACGTCTTCCAGGTGGTGGACCGGATCGTGGTCATGCGGCGGGGCAAGGTGGTCGCCGACGACATCGATCCGAAGACGACCAGCGTCTCCGCCGTCGAGGCGGTGATCACCGGCATGAACGAGCCGGGCGCGACGCATCACTGAGGCGGCGCGGCGGCGCATCGGGGCATCCGGGGCCTTTGCGGCCCTCCGCCGTCGCATCGCCGCGCTCCTTCTGCTAAACTTCGGGCGAGCCGACTCGTCGCCCGCGTCGCGGCGGTCCAACGCAATGCCGCAACTGAGAAGCGTCCCGATGAAGCACGCCTATCCCGCCATCCTCGCACTCCTCGCCGCCAGCGTCCTCGCCGGCTGCCAGTCGACCGCGCCGACCCAGGTCTCCGTCCCGCCGGCGGCCTCCGCCAACGAGCCGCTCGCCTGGGTGCGCAAGGACGGCCAGAGCGGCCGCGCCAATCCGGCGCTCGCCGACCAGTTCGCGACCGACCGCGCCGCCTGCGTCCTGCCGCCCGGCGACAATGCGTCGCTGCGCGCCGCCGAGGCCTGCATGTCGGCGCGCGGCTATGTGCTCGTGCCCGCCACTCAGGCGGCCGCCACCGCCGCCCAGTTCCGCAAGCAGGCCGGCTACGCCAGCTGACCGCTCGGCTCCCGGTCATCGTTCGGGCCGGGCGTCATGCCCGGCCCTGAGCCTGCAATCGGAGACAGGACAGGCTCGTGCTGACTGTCCCAAGGGTTGAAAAGCGCCCGGAAACACGCCATTAGCTGGCTGTCGGCCAAGCTGCCGATATTGTCGTCAGAGGAAGGCCGCGCATCCGCGGCCTGCGGCAAGAGACCAGCGATGATGCGCCGGAACGGGCAGCCGTCTGAAACGGGCTTTGATGTCTGAGTCGGCGGACGCGCTCTCGTCGCTGGCCAGGCGCCGCCGACAGATTGTCACGGTCTTCATCGCGGCCGGCGCGTTGGTCTTTATCGCGCTCTGGGCTTTCGAGACGAGTGCCGGCCTGATCAAGCCCAGCGACGAATGGGCTTATCCGCTCGTCATCGTCTTTCTCTGCCTGAACCTCCTCGGTGTGATCGCGCGGCCGCAGCTCCAGCCTTACGCGGAACTCGCCTGCTATCTCGTCGTCGCCTTCTATCTCGTGGCGCAGGTCGCCCTGTTCGCGCTCGGTCCGCCGGATCAGGGCATCTATGACGTCGCCAACACGCTGCAATGGATGCCGGCGCTCTATGTGGCGGCGTTCATGTTCTTTCCGCGCCGGCGCGCGGTCGTCGCCGTCACGGTCACGTTCCTTCTCTCGTCACTGGCGCTCGGCATCGCTGCCCTCCAGGCTTCGGTGAGCGACGATCTTCGGGTCAGCGCGCTTCTCGTCAATGCGGTCGTCGCGCATCTGCTGACGCTTCTGCTGCTGTCGCTGGTGACGATGCTGCGCACGGAATATGACCGCGTCGCCCGTCATGCGCGCAGCATGGAGGACGCGGCCAGGACCGACCCGTTGACGGGCATCGCCAACCGCCGCGCTCTCGAGGACTGGATGCAGTCCTTCGAGCACCAGGACGCCGAGCGGGGCGCTGCCCTCGTCCTGTTCGACATCGACCATTTCAAGACGATCAACGACCAGCACGGCCATCTCGTGGGTGACGAGATCCTCGTCATGACGGCGCAGCTGATCCGCAGCCAGTTGCGCACGATGGACAGGGTCGGCCGCTGGGGCGGCGAGGAGTTCCTCGTCATCCTCGAGGATGTCTCGATGGCGAATGCGCTGCGCTTCGCCGACCGGGTCCGCCATCTCGTGACCGTATCCGCCCATCCCGTGGCCGGCTCGGTCACCATCAGCGCCGGCATTGCGCTCTGCTCGCCGGGCGAGGCGGTCGCCGACACGTTCCGCGCCGCCGATGCCGCCCTCTACGCCGCGAAGAGCGGCGGGCGCAATCGCGTGTCGGAAAGCGCCTGACGGCTCACTCCGCCGCCTCGGCCTTGCGCCGCTTGCGCGCCGCCTTCGCCTTGTCGAGCACCGGCTTCAGGAAGCGCCCGGTATAGGATCCCGGCACCTTGGCGATCTCTTCAGGCGTTCCGATGGCGACGATCTCGCCGCCGCCGTCGCCGCCCTCCGGGCCGAGATCGATGATCCAGTCCGCCGTCTTGATGACCTCGAGATTGTGCTCGATCACCACGACCGTGTTGCCCTGGTCGACGAGGCTGTGCAGCACCTCCATCAGCTTGGCGACGTCGTGGAAGTGGAGGCCGGTGGTCGGCTCGTCGAGGATGTAGAGCGTCTTGCCGGTCGCCCGGCGTGACAGCTCCTTGGCGAGCTTCACGCGCTGCGCCTCGCCGCCCGAAAGTGTCGTGGCCTGTTGACCGACCTTGACATAGCCAAGCCCGACCTCGTCCAGCGTCTCCATCTTGTCGCGGATCGCCGGCACGGCCTGGAAGAAGTCGCGCGCCTCCTCGACCGTCATGTCGAGCACGTCGGCGATCGACTTCGACTTGAACTTCACGTCGAGCGTCTCGCGGCTGTAGCGCTTGCCCTTGCAGACCTCGCAGGTCACGTAGACATCGGGCAGGAAGTGCATCTCGATCTTGATGACGCCGTCGCCCTGGCAGGCCTCGCAGCGCCCGCCCTTGACGTTGAACGAGAAGCGGCCCGGCCCGTAGCCGCGCGCCTTCGCCTCCGGAAGTCCCGAGAACCACTCGCGGATCGGCGTGAAGGCCCCGGTATAGGTGGCCGGGTTGGAGCGCGGCGTGCGGCCGATCGGCGACTGGTCGATGTCGATGATCTTGTCGATGAACTCCAGCCCCTCGATGCGGTCATGCTCGGCCGGATGCAGATGCGCGCCGTTCAGGTGCCGCGCCACTGCCGCATAGAGCGTATCGATGAGGAAGGTCGACTTGCCGCCGCCCGAGACGCCGGTGATGCAGGTGAACGTCCCGAGCGGGATATCGGCCGAAACGTTCTTGAGATTGTTGCCGCGCGCCCCGACGACCCGGATGCGGCGATCCTTCTTGATCGGCCGCCGCTTTTCCGGAACCTCGACGCTGAGTTCGCCGGAAAGATAGCGCCCGGTCAGCGAGTTGGGATCGGCCATGATCTCGGCCGGCGTGCCCTGCGCCACGATCTTGCCGCCATGCACGCCGGCGGCGGGGCCGACATCGACGACATAGTCGGCCGTCATGATGGCGTCCTCGTCATGCTCGACGACGAGGACGGTGTTGCCGATATCGCGCAGATGACGCAGCGTCTCCAGCAGCCGCTCATTGTCGCGCTGGTGCAAGCCGATCGAAGGCTCGTCCAGCACATAGAGCACGCCCGTCAGGCCCGAGCCGATCTGCGAGGCGAGGCGGATGCGCTGGCTTTCGCCGCCGGACAGCGTGCCGGAATTGCGCGACATCATCAGATAGTCGAGCCCGACATCGACGAGGAACGACAGGCGCTCGCGGATTTCCTTGAGAATCCGGACGGCAATCTCGTTCTGCTTGTCGTTGAGCTCCGCCGGCAGCGCCTCGAACCAGGCGGCCGCCTTGCGGATCGACAGTTCCGAGATCTCGGCGATGTTGCGCCCGGCGATCTTCACCGCCAGCGCCTCCGGCTTCAGCCGCGCGCCTCCGCACACCCGGCAGGGCGTCGAGCCCTGGTAGCGCTCGATCTCCTCGCGCGCCCAGTTCGATTCCGTCTCGCGCCAGCGCCGCTCGAGATTGGTCACGACGCCTTCGAAGCTCTTCCTGGTACGATAGGCGCGGGTGCCGTCATTGTAGACGAACTCGATCTCCGTCTTGCCCGTGCCGTGCAAGATGGCGTTCTTCGCCGCCTCGGGAATCTCGTCCCAGGGATCGGTCATCGCGAAGCCGTAGTGCCGCGCGATCGCCTCCAGCGTCTGCTGGTAATAGGGCGAGGACGACTTGGCCCAGGGCGCGACCGCGCCCTGCTTCAGCGACACCGAGCCATCCGGCACCACGAGGTCCGGATCGATCTTCTTCTCCGAGCCGAGCCCGTCGCATTCCGGGCAGGCGCCGAAGGGATTGTTGAACGAGAACAGCCGCGGCTCGATCTCGGCGATCGTGAAGCCCGAGACCGGGCAGGCGAATTTCTCGGAGAAGGTGATGCGGCGCGCCTCGCCCTTGTCGTCGGTCTCGTCGGCGAATTCGGCCAGAGCGATGCCGTCGGCGAGTTCCAGCGCCGTCTGGAAGCTGTCGGCCAGCCGCGCCGCGATATCCTCGCGCACGACGATGCGGTCGACGACGACATCGATGTCGTGCTTCAACTTCTTGTCGAGGCTCGGCGCCTCGGCGATCTCGAAGAAGACGCCGTCCAGCTTGATGCGCTGGAACCCCTTCTTCTGAAGCTCGGCCAGCTCCTTCTTATACTCGCCCTTGCGGCCGCGGATCATCGGCGCCAGCAGATAGAGCCGCGTCCCCTCGGGCAGCGCCAGCACGCGGTCGACCATCTGGCTGACGGTCTGGCTCTCGATCGGCAGGCCGGTCGCCGGCGAATAGGCGATGCCGACCCGCGCGAACAAGAGGCGCATATAGTCGTAGATCTCGGTGACGGTGCCGACCGTCGAGCGCGGGTTCTTCGAGGTCGTCTTCTGCTCGATCGAGATTGCCGGCGACAGGCCGTCGATCTGGTCGACATCCGGCTTCTGCATCATCTCCAGGAACTGGCGCGCATAGGCCGAGAGGCTCTCGACATAGCGGCGCTGGCCCTCGGCATAGATCGTATCGAAGGCGAGCGAGGACTTGCCCGAGCCGGACAGCCCGGTCAGCACCACCAGCTTGTCGCGCGGCAGGTCGACATCGATATTCTTGAGATTGTGCTCGCGGGCGCCGCGAACAGAAATGAACTTGCCGGTGTTTCCGCCCGACGAAGCCTTGTCAGCGTGTGATGCCATTTCCTGTCGGTCCATCGGGGAGGGCGGCGAAAGCCGAACTGCAAATCTAGGCGTTGTGCGCCGCGAGACAAGACGGCGCCGGCACCGAGGACCCGCTGGTCCGCGCCGCGACTCGCCCTTAGCGGAGCGGAACCGATCTTGCCAGCGCCAATGCGATTGTCTAGAACAAATAAGGAACACGGGTCCTTCAAGATCGAGAGCCCCGCTGTGGACAAGACGCGAAGGCGGGCGAAAGCGCCGGCGATTTTGTCTAGGCTGCGGCAGGAACGGCGCCGCCTGCGCTCCAGCGCGGGCGGCTGCCCAAGAGGAAAGGAAAGCGCATGGCCGGTAGCGTCAACAAGGTGATCCTGGTCGGCAATCTCGGGCGCGACCCGGAAGTGCGCCGCTCGCAGTCGGGCGACCCGATCGTCAATCTCAACATCGCCACCTCGGAGACCTGGCGCGACCGTCAAAGCGGCGAGCGCAAGGAGCGGAC